>ENA-UOIY01000256-UOIY01000256.1-human-gut-metagenome-genome-assembly--contig:-P114-NODE-256-length-91075-cov-11.266590_pt1 | contig 91075 bp, 72 predicted proteins | sample MGYA00242335_ERZ723882 | MGnify/ENA metagenome assembly ERZ723882 | reverse complement strand
TCGGGGTGACAAGATTCGAACTTGCGACCACACGCCCCCCAGACGCGTACTCTAACCGGGCTGAGCTACACCCCGTAGCGTTTCGGAGTGCAAATATAGTGTATTTTTCACAAATCGTCACATTTCTGCGGGATTTTTTTCTAATTTTGTCCTCAATGAAACGATTCGCACTTCTCATAGCGGTATTCTCCGGGTTCCTGGCCAGCGGCTGCGGAGGCTCCGCAACGCGCTCTGCCGCAGATTTCACAATCGAGGTCTACACACCCGAATATGCTTCGGGATTCGACATCCGCGGCTCGGACAAGGACGCCGCGACCCTGGTCACCGTCCGCAACCCGTGGCAGGGGGCCGGCAACGTCGAGCAGCACTTGCTCATCCTGCGCGAGGGGGCCAAAGCCCCGGCGGGCCTCGACGCCCAGGTCGTGAAAGCCCCCGTGCGGCACGTCGTCTGCATGTCTTCGAGCCATGTGGCCATGTTCGACGCCCTGGGCGAGGTGCGGCGCATCTCCGGTGTTTCGGGCATCGACTGCATCAGCAACACCTACGTCAACGAACACCGCTACTGCGGCGAAGTGCGCGACGTGGGATACGACACCAACCTCAACTTCGAACTGCTGGCCTCCATGCGGCCCGACCTCGTCCTGCTCTACGGCGTGACGGGCGAAAACACCGTCGTCACGGGCAAACTCCGCGAACTGGGCATTCCTTATATATATATCGGGGACTATATGGAAGAATCGCCTCTGGGCAAGGCCGAATGGCTGATGGTGGCCGCCGAGCTGTGCAACGTCCGCGACAAGGGCGCCGAGACTTTCCGCGGAATCGCCGCACGCTACAACGCGCTCAAGACCCGAATCGCCGGGGCAGCCGGCGGTTCCCGCCCCAAAGTGATGCTCAACACGCCCTACCGCGACACCTGGTTCATGCCCTCGTCGCGGAGTTTCATGGTGCGCCTGATCGAAGACGCCGGCGGCGAATACGTCTACACGAAAAACAACTCGGACACCTCGGTCGCCGTCGACCTCGAAGAGGCCTACCTGCTGGCCTCGGCCGCCGACACGTGGATCAACGTCGGCCCGTGCAATACCCTGGCCGAACTCACGGCCCAGAACCCCAAGTTCGCGGACGTCCCCGCCGTTCGCAACCGGCAGGTCTTCAACAACAACCGCCGCCAGACCCCTGCCGGAGGCTCCGATTTCTGGGAGTCGGGCGTCATACGCCCCGACCTGGTGCTGCACGACCTGTGCGCCGTCTTCAATCCCCAAGCCGCCGACACCGCGGAACTCTACTACTATAAAAGGCTCGAATAATGAAACGGCTCGCAACGCTCCTGGCGGCTCTGCTCTGCCTGCAATCGGCGGCATCGGGCGCGGAACCGTGGTTCCGCTACTTCTCGGACGGGCGCGCCGTCATCAAACGGGGTTCGCTCTACGGCTTCGCAGACCGCAACGGCACCGAAGCCATCCCCTGCCGGCATACCAAGACCTATCCTTTCCACGACGGCATCGCCATGGTGCGGCAGGGCTATGAAGTCTTCACCATCGACACCCTGAAGAAATCCCCCAGGTGGACGCCCGGCACGGCCAACGGCGTCCCCGTCGACGTACGTTACGAAACCTCCTTCAAATTCCAGTACCGCTAAATGGCAGCCGGCAGAACCACATTCCTCTTCACGGCGCTTGCGCTGCTGACCGTGGTGCTCTTCACGGCCGACCTCCTGGTCGGCTCGGTCGCCGTGGCGCCCGCCGACATCTGGGCGGCACTCACGGGCGGCGACTGCGACCCCGCCATACGGGACATCATCCTGCGGATACGGCTGCTCAAAGCCGTCACGGCACTTCTGGCCGGCGCGGCGCTCGCCGCCAGCGGCCTGCAGATGCAGACCCTTTTCCGCAACCCGCTGGCCGGGCCCTATGTGCTGGGCATCAGCTCGGGCGCCGGGCTGGGCGTAGCGCTGTTCCTGCTGGGGGCTCCCCTGCTGGGCGTCTCGGCGCACTCGTTCGTGCAGTCGCTCGGCATCGCCGGCGCGGCATGGCTCGGCGCGGCACTCGTGCTGCTGGTCGTGATGGCGGTCAGCCGCCGCATCAAGGACATCATGGTCATCCTCATCCTGGGCATGATGTTCGGCTCGGGCATCAGCTCCGTAGTCGAGATACTCCAATACCTGTCGAGCGAGGCGGCGCTCAAATCGTTCGTCATCTGGACGATGGGGTCGCTGGGCGACGTCACGGGCGGCAACCTCGCCCTGATGCTCCCGGTCATCGCCGCGGGGCTCGTGCTCAGCGTCGCCGCCATCAAGCCGCTCAACCTGCTGCTGCTGGGCGAAAACTATGCCCGCACGATGGGGCTCAACGTGCAACGCACCCGTACGCTGCTGTTCCTCTCCACCGTACTGCTGGCCGGTACCGTCACCGCCTTCTGCGGCCCCGTGGGCTTCATCGGGCTGGCCGTCCCGCACCTGGCACGCATGCTCTTCGCCAGCGCCGACCACCGCATCCTCATGCCGGGGTCGATGCTCGCGGGCGCCGCCCTGCTGCTGGTCTGCGACCTCATTTCGAAAACCCTGGCGCTGCCGATCAACACCGTCACGGCCCTGATGGGCATCCCGGTGGTCATCATCGTCGTCGTCCGCAACCGCAACCTCTTCTAAATGGCAGCCGACACCCTCCATACCCCCCGACCGCACGCCGGTCCCGCACCCGGGGCACCGGGCATCTCGCTGCACGGCCTCACCCTCGCCTACGGCCGCCGCGTCCTGCTGCGCGACGCCGACGCCGTGCTCCCGCAAGGGTCGATCACGGCGCTCATAGGCCGCAACGGGACGGGCAAAAGCACCCTGCTGCGGGCGATCGCCGGGCTGGGCACGGCCGCCGGCGAGATCCGGCTCTGCGGCAAGCCCCTCGCCGCGCTCACCGCGCTGCAACGCGCCTCCACCGTCAGCTTCGTCACCACCGACAAGATACGCATCGCCAACCTGGCCTGCGAGGATGTCGTCGCCCTGGGCCGCGCGCCCTACACCAACTGGATCGGGCACATGCAGCAGGCCGACCGCGACATCGTGTCACGCTCGCTCTCGCTGGTGGGCATGTCGTCGTTCGCCCGCAAGACCATGGATCGCATGTCCGACGGCGAATGCCAGCGCATCCTGATCGCACGCGCTCTGGCGCAGGACACCCCCGTGATCCTGCTCGACGAGCCCACGGCCTTCCTCGACCTTCCCAACCGCTACGAACTGGCGTCGCTGCTGCGCCGCCTGGCACACGAAGAGGGCAAATGCATCTTCTTCTCGACGCACGACCTCGACGTGGCGCTCGGGCTCTGCGACGCCACAGCGCTCATCGACACCCCCGCACTGCACTGCATGTCGGCGGCCGACATGGCGGCGAGCGGCCATATCGAACGGCTTTTCGCCGGCGCGGGCATCTCGTTCGACCCTGCGACGCTGACCATCCGGCTCGCAAAAAAATAGAATATCCAATATTTTTCCGCCAATTTTTTGTTAAACTCACTTTTTTATTTACCTTTGCACCGCTAAAGTCACCCTTTCGGGGGTATGCGATAGTGGTATTGGCCCATTCGTCTATCGGTTAGGACGCAAGATTTTCATTCTTGAAAGAGGAGTTCGACTCTCCTATGGGCTACGAACGAGGAGGGCTGCGGAGCGGCACGGAACCGGGGGGGGGCTCCCGACCGGCAACCGGGACAGCAAAAACGGCAGGCCTCTACGGGTGAATACTTTTCAAGGAGCGGGCTTCAGGCCTATCCGCACACAGCCACGGCTGGAACCGATTTAGCAACTGAAAAAGTAAAAAATAAAAAACACAGAATTATGGCAAACCATAAGTCATCGAAAAAACGCATTCGCCAGACCGCGGCCAAGCGTGCCCACAACCGTCTGTACCACAAGACAGCACGTAATGCCGTGAAAGCACTGCGCAACACCTCGGAGAAGAGTGCCGCCGAAGCCCTTCTCCCCAAGGTAACCACCATGCTGGACAAGCTCGCCAAGCACAATATCGTGCACAAGAACAAGGCCGCAAACCTGAAGAGCGCCCTCCAGCTGCACGTGAACGCACTTTAATCCGGCCGGATGCAAAGCCAGAAGCTGCCCCTGTGGCAGCTTTTTTTATTCCCCTGCGCAAAGCAACGGTATCTGCCACCGTCCCGCCAGCCCGGGCACAGCGCACACATACGCTCCAGCATACACGGCACACGGCGCTCGTCCCCGGGAACAACGCCCACGCCGGCCCGCACGGCACGGCATACGGACAATCCTCCCGGCATTCCCGCACAAGGCTCAAGACACAAGGCACACGCTACGCACGCCGCACCTGGTTCCCGAATACGCCTTGTACGACAAAGCCGCCCGCATCGCTGCGGACGGCTTCCGTTTTTCCCGCCGGGCATCCCCGCGCGGCACTACCCTTCCCGGGGATCCCCTGATCCTCCGGCGGCCTCACTCCCGCCCGGAAAACCCGGATCCGTCCCCGGAATCACTCCTTTTCGGGAAAGCCCTGCGCCTTGAGGCGGATATCCGCACCGTCGGGCGTCACCAGGTATACCCCCGTCGACTCGGGCGTTATGTGGCCGATGACATCGACGCACCCCATGCGCATCACCTGCTCCTGCAAGGCCAGCGGCACCGTGAACAACAATTCGTGATCTTCACCGCCGTTGAGCGCCGCCACGACCGGGTCGGCATTCAGTTCCTCCGCCAAGGCATAGGTCTGCCTTGCGATAGGAATCCGGTCGAGGTATATGCGGGCCCCGCATTTCGACGCCTTGCAAATCTGCATCAGGTCGCTGGAAAGCCCGTCCGAAAGGTCGATCATCGACGTCGGTACGATGCCCTCCTCGGCCAATGCCTCTACAATGTCCTTGCGCAGGCGCGGCTTGAGATACTTCTCCAGCAGGTATTCGTACCCTGCGAACTTCGGTTCCGGGTCTTTCACGTCTGCGAGCACCCGCTTCTCGCGCTCCAGCAGCCGCAGCCCCATATACGCCGCACCGAGGTTGCCCGAAATACAGATCAGGTCGTTCTGCTGTGCGCCGCCGCGCGACACGACCTTCTCCTTCGGGGCATGTCCCAGCGCCGTGAGGCCCAGCACCAGTCCGGTCATCGAAGCCTTCGTATCGCCCCCCACGAGGTCGATCCCCTGCTCCCTGCACGCGAAGGCAATCCCCTCGTACAGATCCTGCAACGCCTCCACCGACATTTTGGACGACACGCCGAGCGACACCATCAGCTGCGAAGGCAGTGCGTTCATCGCCAGTATATCGCTCGCGGCCACCGTCACGGCCTTGTATCCCAGGTGCCTGAGGGGGAAATAGGTCAGGTCGAAGTCTATGCCCTCCAGCAGTGCGTCCGTCGAACAGAGCACCGCCTCGCCCGACGGCGGCATGACGACCGCCGCATCGTCGCCCGCAGCGCGGAGCGTCGAAGCGTCCGCCGGGTCGAACCCTTTGGTCAACAGGTCTATCAGGCCGAATTCACCCAGCTCGGCGATTTCGGTGCGTCGTTTCTTTTCCATATTATAAATTTTTTTACAAAATTACGGATTCTTTACTCTTTCCCAAAAATTTAGCGTATTTTTGTCCGGTAAATCCCAAATTCGGCTTCTACATATGATAAACATCGTCTTATTCGGTGCGCCGGGCTGCGGCAAAGGCACGCAGGCACAACGGCTCAAAGCACACTACGGCATCGAGCATGTCTCGACGGGCGAGGTTATCCGCGACGAGATCCGCCGCGGCACGGAACTCGGACGCAGCATGGAATCTTACATCGAGGCTGGCAAACTGGCCCCCGACGAAATCGTCATCGGCATGGTCGCCAACTATGTCGCCCAGCACAAACATGCCAAGGGCTGTATCTTCGACGGCTTCCCCCGCACCACGGTACAGGCCGAGGAGTTCGACAAGCTCCTCGCCCGGCACGGGCTGAAGGTCGACATCATGGTCGACATCCACGTCCCCGAAGAGGAGCTCGTCCAGCGCATCCTGCTCCGCGGCAAGGATTCGGGACGCGCCGACGACGCCTCCGAGGAGGTGATCCGCGGCCGCCTCGACGTCTACCGCCAGCAGACCGCCGTCGTCTCGGACTACTACGCCGCCCGGGGCAAATACGCCTCGGTCAACGGCACGGGTTCGATGGAGGAGGTCTTCTCGCGCATCACCGACGTGATCGACCAGTTGCAATAGGCCGCCGCCGGCCGACCGCCGAAACCCGGGGCAAATCCTGTTCCGGGCTCCATTTCCATCCCCTTTTCCGCAGCAGGGCGAGGGCCGGCACCGCCCGTTTCCGGCTCCGGAGGCAGACACGCCCCGGCACTTTCCCCGTCTTTGCGGCCGCTGTCCGTACACCCGGGACTGACCCCGGCGGCGGAATCGGCTCAAAGATACAGCGATAAAACCGAAAAAAAGGTGCGCGGCTTTGCTATTTTACAAATAATCCGTATATTTGCAACCCCATTGAGGGACAATTAACTAATTTTAATACGTATTATGAACAATTACGAAACCGTTTTCATTGTCACGCCGGTTCTGTCCGATGCACAGGTGCAGGAAGTCGCTGACAAATTCCAGGGTGTCATCACCGAAAACGGCGGTCAGATCGTGAACAAGGAGTCGTGGGGCCTTCGCAAGCTCGCCTACCCTATTCAGAAGAAGACCACCGGTTTTTACTTCCTGGTCGAGTTCACGGGCGAAGGCTCGCTCATAGGCACGCTCGAAACGCAGTACCGCCGCGACGAGCGCATCATCCGTTTCCTTACTTTCAAGCAGGACAAGTTCGCCGTGGAATACTCGGAGAAGCGTCGTGCAAAACTTTCTAACAAACAGGAGGAGTAAACCATGGCACAGGAGAACAAAGCACAGTCTGAAATCCGCTACCTCAACCCGGTATCGGTCGACGTCAAGAAAAAGAAATACTGCCGTTTCAAGAAGCTCGGCATCAAATACGTGGATTACAAGGACGGGGAGTTCCTCAAGAAATTCCTCAACGAGCAGGGTAAGATCCTTCCCCGCCGCCTGACGGGTACTTCGCAGAAGTTCCAGAAGAAGGTGGCCCAGGCCGTGAAGCGTGCGCGTCACCTCGCCATCCTGCCCTTCGTAACCGATTGCATGAAATAATTAAAGGAGGAAGAGACAATGGAAGTTATTCTGATCAAAGATATGGAAAACCTGGGCTACGCCAACGACATCGTGACCGTAAAGCCCGGTTATGCGAACAACTACCTGATTCCCCAGGGTTACGCAAAGGCTGCCACCGCATCCGCCAAGAAGGTGCTCGCCGAGAACCTCCGCCAGCGCGCCCACAAGGACGCCAAGATCCTTGCCGACGCACAGGCACTCGCCGAGACCATCGCCAACCTGCCGCTCACGCTGGCCGTGAAGGCCGAGGAGGGCAAGCTCTTCGGTACGGTTACCGCCACCGACCTGGCCGAGGCCCTGGCTGCCAAAGGCATCGAACTCGACCGCAAGCTGATCGCCGTAGAGGGCATCAAGACCGTCGGCGAATACGAAGCAACCGCCAAACTCCACAAGGAGGTCAAGGCAGTCATCAAATTCTCGGTTACCGCCGCAGAATAGTCCGCAGGAGGTTGCAAGGGTTCCGCCCTGCAACTACCCGCACCCTAAAAAAGGAGAGCCAAAGGCTCTCCTTTTTGCATTCAGGCAATACTCCATCCCGATACTCGTATCCACCGAATTCGGGGACGGGCACGCCGTGTGTCCTGCCAACCCGCATTCCGGACTGTTCGATGCTGCCGGATTCCCCGCCCCGGGTCAGTGCGGCGGCGCGGCCGGCGGCACGGGATGGCGCGGCGGCATGGAGTAGGAACGCAGCACGAGCGCCACGCCGACGAAGATCACCAGCGCGAAGACCACCGTATCGGCATGCAGCTTGTCCAGCCCCATCCCGACCGAAATGGCGATCGCCAGCACGGGCTGCAGGTAGGTGTAGATGCTCGACACCGTGGCCGGTACGCTCTTGAGCGCATAGTTCAGCATCAGGTTCGGCAGATAGGTCGGCACCGTCAGCACGAAGAGCGTCGGGAAAAGCGCATGGCCGGCTATGGCGGCATAGTCGGTGTGGATGATCTCCTTCAGCCCGAAGGGCAGCGCAACGACGGCCGCCACGCAGTATACCCAGCGCAGCACGGTGGTGATGCGGTACCTGGCAACCAGGGCTTTGAACCACACCATGTACAGCGACGTGGCGCAGGCGCACAGCATGATCATCACGTTGCCCCAGACATGCGAATGCTGGTGCGACGACGACGCACCCGTCAGCACCACGGCCACGGCGCCGGCCATGCCGAGCACCAGCCCCGAGACCTTGAGCTTCGTGAAGCGATCCATGCCCAGCAATACGGAGAGCAGCAGCACCAGCAGCGGGACGATGGTGTCGATGATCGATCCGTCGATGGGCGAAGTCATCGAAAGTCCGTACATGATGAATACCTTGCGCAGCACTCCGATCAGCAGCGCGGCGCCGATCAGCTTGCGGATGTCGGCGCGCGAGACCCGTTCGGCCTTCTGCCACAGCAGCGGCACGAGCGAAAAAAGCGCCGTGACGACCAGCGATCCCGCCACCATGGCCATCGGGTGGACATAGTGCGGCAATACGATGTTGTAAAACGGGTAGTCCATGGCCCATACGATATTGCATATCAGCAGGGCGATGTGGGGTTTGAATCTGCTCATTCCGTCTCGGGGTTTACCCTGCGGAAAACAAAAACAGTGCCTTTCCGTTCGGAAGGGCACTGTCATTATACCGGTGGCGGCCATTTCTCACCAGCTGTCGCGCGGCACTTCGAACGAACCGGGCGATGCCCCCGGCAGCTCTTTCCCCCGGTAATAGACTTTCCATGCGTCTTTCCCGTATCCTTCCCCGAGTTCTTCGAACGTTTGTGCCGAGGCGCCCTTCACCTCCCCGCCCATGTAAAATACCTTCCAGGCATCCTTTCCATACCCGTCTCCGAGACTCTCGAAGGTCATCGCCGACGCCCCGTCCACCTTCCGGCCACGGTAATACACCGTCCAGCTGTCCTTCGAGTAACCGCCGCCCAGCCTTTCGCCCGACAACGCGCTCCCGTCATCCCGCTCCCCGTAGTGGTAGGTATGCCAGTTGTCTTTCCCTATCCCGTTCCCGAGGCTCTCGAACGACGAAGCCGATGCCCCTTCGACCTTCCGGCCGCGGTAAAACACCGTCCAGTTGTCCTTACCGTACCCGCCGCCGAGATCCGTGAACGACGATGCCGAGGCACCCTTCACCTTCCGGCCCTCGTAATACACCGTCCAGTTGTCCTTCGAGTAACCCCCGTGCCGCCTCTCCCGGCCGGGCTGCGACGCCCGAACCTCCTCGGGAACAGGGCTCCCCAGGCAATGCGGGACACCCGCGAAAACGGCAAACAACGAAAACAGGGATAAAATCAGCTTTTTCATCAGGCGCGGGTATTGATTTATTAAAAGACGTGAAATATACGGAGTTATTGCCCCACATCCAAGAAATCGGCGGTAAACTTTCCCGGGGTGAGCGAAAAACCCAGCCCTCCGCCTCAACCCGCCGCACCTGCTCCCATATTGTTTACCGCTCCCGTCCTGCCACCGATTCCGTCCCGCCTCTCACCGTCTCATTCCCGTCACTCCAATACTGTCCCCCTTACCCTGTTCCTCTCCCGTCATGCCGCCGTTTCCCGTCCCGCCGTTCCCTATCCCGTTCCCGACCCATCTCCGATTCCGTCCCGCTTTTCCCCGTCCTGCACCCGTCCTGCCTCCGATTTCAGCACAGCCTTTTCCCAATCTCCTTACCTTGCCCCGGCCCCGCCCATCTCCTTTCCCTGCCTACCGCCGCTCCTCCTCTCCCACATTTTCCGCCGCAGTCCTTCACCGCTCCCGGCCTATCCTTCGCCCAAGTCTATCCGCACCCCGCCCCGCAATCCTTTTCCCAACCGCGACCAACTGCCCCACCTTTCCCCGCGCCCACAAAAAAAGAACCGCAGGCGCAATGCCTGCGGTTCTTTCGATATATCGGCGGACGGCTGCACCGTCCCTCCGTGCGGGGATTACTCCTCGGCCTTCTCTTCCTTGGCAGCCTTCTTGGCGTTCTTCGCCTCGGCAGCCTCCATGGCGCTCTTCAGCGCGGCCAGACCTGCGATGTCGCCCAGCGTCGTCTTCTCGACCGAAGCGTTGATCTTCTTCACGGTCGACTTCGTAGCATCGGCGGCGGCACGCTTCTCAGCCTTCTCGGCTGCCACTTCGGCACGCTTGGCCTCCTCGTACGTACGCAGGTGCGAAAGGGTGATGCGCTTGGTAGCCTTCGAGAACTCGAGCACCTTGAAGTCGAGCTTGTCGCCCACCTTCGGCGTCGTGCCGTCCTCTTTGGTGAGCTGGCGTGCGGGGCAGAAGCCCTCCACGTTCTCGCCCAGTGCGACGACTGCGCCCTTGTCGGTCATCTCGGTGATCGTACCCTCGTGGATGCTGTCTACCGAGAACTGGTTCTCGAACTCGTTCCAGGGGTTCTCCTCAAGCTGCTTGTGGCCCAGCGACAGACGGCGGTTCTCCTTGTCGATCTCGAGCACCACGACGTCGATGTCAGCGCCCACCGACGTGAATTCGCCGGGGTGCTTCACCTTCTTCGTCCAGCTCAGGTCGGAAATGTGGATCAGGCCGTCGATACCTTCCTCGATCTCGACGAAGATACCGAAGTTGGTAAAGTTGCGCACCTTGGCCGTGCACTTCGTGCCGACGGGATACTTGGTTTCGATATTTTCCCAGGGATCGGGCGTAAGCTGCTTGATGCCCAGCGACATCTTGCGCTCCTCGCGGTCGAGCGTCAGGATGACGGCCTCGACTTCGTCGCCGACCTTCATGAACTCCTGTGCCGAACGCAGGTGCTGGCTCCACGACATTTCCGAAACATGGATCAGACCCTCCACACCGGGAGCGATCTCGACGAACGCGCCGTAGTCGGCCATCACGACCACGCGGCCCTTGACCTTGTCGCCGACCTTGAGGTTCTGGTCGAGCGCCTCCCACGGATGCGGGGTGAGCTGCTTCAGGCCCAGTGCGATACGCTTCTTGGCGTCGTCGAAATCGAGGATAACGACCTGGATCTTCTGGTCGAGCGCCACGATCTCTTCGGGGTGGTTCACGCGGCCCCACGAGAGGTCGGTGATATGGATCAGGCCGTCCACACCGCCCAGGTCGACGAATACGCCGTACGAGGTGATGTTCTTGACGGTACCCTCGAGGATCTGGCCCTTCTCGAGTTTCGACATGATAACCTGCTTCTGCGCTTCGAGTTCGGCCTCGATGAGCGCCTTGTGCGAAACGACCACGTTGCGGAACTCCTGGTTGATTTTCACCACCTTGAACTCCATGGTCTTGTCCACGTATACATCGTAGTCGCGGATGGGCTTCACGTCGATCTGCGAACCGGGCAGGAACGCCTCGATGCCGAATACGTCGACGATCATACCGCCCTTGGTGCGGCACTTGATGTAACCCTTGATGATTTCGTCCTTCTCGAGGGCCTCGTTCACACGATCCCACGATTTGAGCTGACGTGCCTTCTTGTGCGAAAGAACCAGCTGTCCGCCCTTGTCCTCGGCCGACTCGACATAGACCTCGATCTTGTCGCCGACCTTCAGGTCGGGGTTGTAACGGAACTCGGAAACGGGAATGACGCCCTCGCTCTTGTAGCCGATGTTCACGAGAACCTCGCGCTTGGTAATGCCCGTAACGGTACCTTCCACGACCTCGCCGACGTTGACGTTCGAAAGCGTCTTGTCGTAAGCCTCTGCGATCTCCTCCTTGGGATGGTCATAGACTCCCAGGTCGTTTTCATACGCGTTCCAGTCGAAATTCTCGTTCGTGACTACATTTTTCGTTTCTTCCATGATGGAAATTCTTTTTGCGATACAATCGCTCGTTAAATGATTAATAATTAAACTCGTAGCCCCCGCCTACGCGCCTTATGCGCATACGTGAGGGCTACAAAGGTAACGGTTTTTTGCGAATCTGCAAAAAATCAGGCGGTTATTTGCGTCCCGCGGAAGCCTCCGGGCGTCGTCCGCGGCGCCTATTTGCGCACCACCCGCTGCCGCGGGGTGTTGTCGATCTTCAGCGGGCTGTCGTCCCTGAGCCCTTCGAGCAGGATGTCGGCCACCTTCTCGTCGGTGATTTCCCCGCCGGTATATTCCATATCCTTGTAATTCCGGTAGATATAGTCGCTCACGGCGACCTTGTACTTCCGCCCCTCGCGCAGCTTCGGGAACTGCACGTCGAGGGCGTTGTCCGCCGCATCGGTGACGATCACATAGGGCGTGGTCGAAATCAGGTCGATGCGGTGCGCCTCCTTGGCGTTCACCGGGTCGTTGTACTTCGACACGATCATGCGACGCATCTGGGCGGGCGTCATTTCCATCTCGGCGACCAGCGTCCCGAACGGCTCCAGCCCGTATACCTTCGCCGCGCTCACCCCGCCCGCGGGGATCGAATCGAGGCGCACGCCGCCGATGTGGTAGAAACCGACGTCGGCATCGGCCTCGTCGGCTACCGCCGCAGCCATCCAGTTGGCAAGCCCCCACTTGTCGGCGGCATTGCCGAACCGCCCGACGGGTCTGTTCAGCTCCGGGTCGGCATAGTAAGCCTCGACCTGTTTCTGGTAGAGGATATCCGGCTCGTAATCGGCGAGCGGGACGATCCGGTAATCGACCCCTGCGACCTTATTCCCCTTCATCCGTACGGTCGTCACGCCGATGTTCCGCAGGTCTTTGCCCGTCTGGGTCAGCAGCGTGCCGCCGATCAGCGTATCGACCTCCTCGTGCGTATGCCCGCCGATCACCACGTCGTACTGCGACGGGCCACGGCCCAGCAGTTCCGCATCGCGGTCGTCGCCCATATGCGACACGAGCACCAGCACGTCGCACTCCGGCCGCAGCTCCGCGGCATATTCGAGGGCCATCGCCTGCGGGTCGGGAAACTCCAGCCCCGCGAAACTCGATTCATTGCCCGCCGGATGCCCCGGCCCCTCGTAGTTGGTCACCACGCCGACGAACCCGATCCGGATCCCGTCCCGGTCGATGACCGTATAGGGCGGCAGCCGGGGGAACGTGCAGGTGTCGCTCACCACGTTGGCGCAGACCACCTCGAAGTCCATGCTGTCGATCATCCGCCCCAGGAACGCCTGCCCGTGGTCGAATTCATGGTTGCCCAGCGTCGCCACGTCATACCCCAGTTCGTTCATCAGGGCAATCATCGGCATACCGGGCGTCGGCGCCATGTCCACATAGGCATTCCCCGTCCAGCGGTCGCCGGCATCGACCAGCACCACGAGTTGGGCCGTATCGCGGCACGCCTCGACGGCCGACGCCAGCCGCGGGAAATTCTGTATCTTTGCATGCATGTCGTTCGTCGACAGCAATACGAGCGTCCTTTCGCGGGGTGCGCAGGCCGCGGCGAGCGCCGCAACGGCGACCAGCCCCATCCTCAGTATTCCTTTCATAACACAGGTTTTAGTTTGTCAAAGTTATAAATTATTCATATCTTTACATGTTTTCAAGCCTGAAAATCTTATGACAAATATCATCGAAATCATATGCGAAAACCTCGGCGGCACGGTCGAGGTGCCGATGGGCACCCCGCTTTCCGAGGTCGCAAAGCGGGTCGCACCGGGGCCCTACCCGTTCCTTGCCGCCCTGGTCAACAACCGCATCAAGGAACTGTATTACAAAATATATACCCCGGTGACCGTCCGTTTCGTGGACATCACCTCCTTCGCCGGCATCCGCGTCTACCAGCGCACGTCGTGGTTCATCCTGCAGAAAGCCGCCCGCGACCTCTTTCCGGGCAAGACGCTCCACATCCGCCATTCGATGGGGCAGAACGGCTTTTACTGCGAGATCGAGGGCATCGACGAATTCACGCCCGGGCTGGCCGAGGCACTCGAAAGGCACATGCGCGACCTGGTGGCGCAAGACCTGCCGATCAGCCGCATGAAGATCCTCACGAGCGAAGTCCGCGCCCGCTATGCAGCCCAGGGCCTCACCGACAAGATCGCCCTGCTGGACACCCGCCCGCGGCTTTACAGCGACCTCTATACGCTCGGCGACACCGACGGTTATTTCTACGGCGCGCTGGCGCCCTCGACGGGGTTCGTCGACCTGTTCGGCATCGAACCCTACTACAACGGGTTCTACCTTGCCCTGCCGCTGCGCACGGCGCCCGACCGGCTCAACACCAACGTCGAACAGGAAAAGATGTTCGGCATCTTCCAGGAATACCAGTCCTGGGTGCGGATCATGGGCGTGCCCACCGTGGGCGCCGTCAACTCCAAGGTGCTCGCGGGCGACGCGGGCGGCATGATCAAACTGGCCGAAGCGTTCCACGAACGCAAGTTCGCATGGGTCGCCGACACGATCTACGACGCCAACATCTCGCGCGGCGTACGCATGGTGCTGATCTCGGGCCCCTCGTCGAGCGGCAAGACCACCTCGGCCAAACGGCTGGGCATCCAGCTCGGGGTACTGGGGCTGCAGCCGGTGCTGATCTCGCTCGACGACTATTTCGTCGACCGCGAAAAGACCCCGCGCGACGCCGACGGCGATTACGACTACGAGGCGCTCGAAGCCATCGACCTCGACCTGTTCAACGACCACCTCTGCCGCCTGATGCGCGGCGAAAGCGTCGACATCCCGCGCTACGACTTCATCACGGGTCGCCGCACGTGGCACAACAACCCGCTGACGCTCGACGAGCGTTCGATCCTGATCGTCGAGGGCATCCACGGGCTCAACCCGCGCCTCACCCCGAGCGTCCCCGAAGCGCAGAAATTCCGCATCTACATCTCGTGCTTCACGTCGGTGGCGATGGACAACCTCTCGCGCATCGCCACCACCGACAACCGCCTGCTGCGGCGCCTGACGCGCGACTACCGCCAGCGCGGCGCCGACGCGCTCTCGACGCTTTCGCGCTGGGCCTCGGTGCGCCGGGGCGAGGAGAGACACATCTTCCCCTACCAGGAGAACGCCGACATCATGCTCAACTCGTCGCTGTTCTACGAGATTTCGGTGCTGCGGCCCTTCGCCGAGAAGATCCTCCGCGAGGTCCCCGACACGGTTCCGGAGTACGACGAGGCGCGGCGCATGCTCAAGTTCCTCGACAACTTCATCCCCATCGCGCCCGACGAGATCCCGCCCACGTCGATCCTGCGCGAATTCATTGGCGGCAGCAGTTTTCAATATTAGGCGCGGAAAATTTTGTGCGTCCGTTTCTTTTATTTTACCTTTGTGTGTTCGTGCAACGGCACAACTGTACGAACCGTGCGGAGCGTACGCCATCTCCCTCCCCGAGGGAGGGCCGGGGTGGGGTCAGAATTGCAAACGCCGCCACAGGCGGCGAGAACGGCTTGCCGGGATGAAAGACAAATGTGAAAAGTACATACAGACAACATAAAATATCGTTCAATGTTCGATAAGTTTTCCGAACGCCATATCGGCGTCAGCAACGAAAAAGACCTGAAGGCCATGCTCGATGTGATCGGCGTGAAATCCGTCGATGAACTCATCTCGCAGGTGATCCCCCAATCCATCCGGCTCCGCAAACCGCTCGCGCTGCCCGCCGAGGGGATGAGCGAATACGAATTCGCGGCGCACATCCGCGAGCTTGCCGACCGCAACCAGCCCTACCGCTCGTTCATCGGCATGGGCTACTACCCCTCGGCCGTCCCGGCCGTCGTGACGCGCAACGTCTTCGAGAACCCCGCCTGGTACACCTCCTACACGCCCTATCAGGCCGAGATTTCGCAGGGACGCCTCGAAGCGCTGCTGAACTTCCAGACGGCCGTGATTTCGCTCACGGGCATGGAGATCGGCAACTGCTCGCTGCTCGACGAGGGCACGGCCGCCGCGGAGGCGATGGCGATGATGTTTTCATTACGTTCGCGGGATGCCGTCCGGGAAGGTCGGAATCAACTCTTCGTCGACCGCAACATCTTCCCGCAGACGCTCGACGTGCTGCTCACGCGCAGCGAGCCGTTCGGCATCGAACTGATCGTCGACGAATACGACGAATACGAATTCACGGGCCGGGAGTTCGGCGCCATCGTGCAGTACCCGGCCGCCGACGGCCGGGTGCGCGACTACTCGGACTTCACGGCTGCGGCGCACGCCAAGGGCGCGCTCGTAACGGTCGCCGCCGACCTGCTGTCGCTGGCGCTCCTGAAAGCCCCGGGCGAGTGGGGCGCCGACATCGCCGTGGGTTCGGCGCAGCGCCTCGGCACGCCGATGGGCTTCGGCGGTCCCGCCGCGGGATACATGACCACGCGCGAGGCGTTCAAGCGCAACATGCCGGGCCGCATCATCGGCGTCTCGGTCGACCGGCTGGGCAACAAGGCGCTGCGCATGGCCTTGCAGATGCGCGAACAGCACATCAAGCGCGAGCGCGCCACCTCGAACATCTGCACCGCCTCGGCCCTGATGGCCTCGATGACGGGCTTCTACTGCGTCTACAACGGTCCCGAAGGGCTGCGCCGCGCGGCGGAAACCGCCCACCTGGCCGCCGCAACCGTCGCCCGCGCGCTGGAGGCGATGGACTACCGCCTCGCGTCGAAGGAGTTCTTCGACACGCTCGAAGTCGAGGCCGAGGCTGCCGTCGTGCAGTCGCTGGCGCTCGAACAGGGCATCAACTTCTACTATCCCTCCGAAGGGCGCGTGCGCATGTCGTTCGACGAGGTGACCACCGCGGCGGAGATCGAGACCGTCGTGAGTATCTTCGCCGCAGCCAAAGGCAAGAAAGCCAAAGCGGTAAAGGCCGTCACCGAAAGCTGCGTCCCAACTGCCCTGCGCCGCCAATCGCCCTATTTGCAGGAACCCGTATTCAACGCCTACCGCTCGGAGAGCGCCCTGATGCGCTACATCAAGAAGCTGGAATTGAGGGATATTTCGCTGGCCAATTCAATGATCTCTTTAGGTTCGTGCACCATGAAGCTCAACGCCGCGGCGCTCATGCAGCCGCTCTCGCTGGCCGGCTTCCAGAACATGCACCCCTTCGCCCCGGCCGACCAGGCCAAGGGCTATATGGACCTGATCGCCGGGCTGGAACAGGACCTGGCGACGATCACCGGCTTCGCGGCCTGCTCGTTGCAGCCCAATTCGGGCGCGGCGGGCGAATACACGGGGCTGATGGTCATCCGCGCCTACCACCAGAGCCGCGGACAGGGCTACCGCAACGTGGTGCTGATCCCGGCCTCGGCCCACGGCACCAACCCCGCGTCGGCCGCCATGGCCGGCATGAAGATCGTCACGGTGGCCTGTGACGACAAGGGCAACATCGACGTCGAAGACCTCAAGGCCAAGGCCGGGGAATACAGTTCGGAGCTGTGCGGGCTGATGGTCACCTACCCCTCGACGCACGGCGTGTTCGAGAGCCGCATCCGCGAGATCGTGGACGCCGTGCACGACGCAGGCGGGCAGGTCTACATGGACGGCGCCAACATGAACGCACAGGTGGGGCTGACCAACCCCGGCTACATCGGCGCCGACGTCTGCCACCTCAACCTGCACAAGACCTTCGCCATGCCCCACGGGGGCGGCGGCCCGGGCGTGGGCCCGATCTGCGTCGCCGAGCACCTCAGGGCGTTCCTCCCCTCGCATCCGGTTATGCCGACGGGCGGCGACGAGGGCATCACGGCCGTGGCGTCGGCCCCCTGGGGCTCCGCCATGCTGCTGCCCATAACCTACGGTTATATCAAGATGCTGGGTGGAAACGGGCTGCGCCGCGCCACCGAAATGGCGATCGTCAATGCCAACTACATGTCCTCGGCGCTGGCACCGGAATACCGCACCTATTATTCGGGCGAGACCGGCCGCGTGGGACACGAGATGATCCTCGACCTGACCTCTTTCAAGAAGGACTACAACATCGACTGCGGCGACATCGCCCACCGCCTGATGGACTACGGCTTCCATGCCCCGACGCTCTCGTTCCCCGTGCACGAGACGCTGATGGTCGAACCGACCGAATCGGAACCGAAGGCCGAGATGGATCGCTTCATCGAAGCGCTGGTGAGCATCAAGCGCGAATGCGAAGCCGCCGCGGGGCAGGCCGACAACGTGGTCGCCAACGCGCCGCACACCGCCGTCGAGATCGCCGGCGAATGGACGCATCCCTACACCCGCGCCGAGGCGGCATTCCCGCTCGCATGGGTGCGCGAAGCGAAGTTCTTCCCCTACGTGACCAAGATCGACAACGGCTACGGCGACCGCAACCTCTGCTGCCGCAACTGCGAATAAGAGACAACACAGGGCGGAGTAAGGTGCTCCGCCCTGCCTGTTTCATACCGGCACAAGCCCCGGAGGGATGGCGTATGTAAACCCGGCATCGTTTTTTCAAAAAAATATTATATCTTTGTTCCATATCGTTTAATCGTCTGCCTATGAATTAAAAGCACGAATCGAGTGCGCACATTTTAGACATATTCGGAAAAAGCGTTTAGCTTGCATCTGGTTCATGAAACTTCGACACTTTCACAAACCACCCAGAGTAAAGCAATAAACGCTCACGTTTCACGGCGTGGGCTTTACTTGTTTATTTGGTGGTTAGGTAGTCGAAGACCTCATGAACCGATAACACAGTTTTGTCCGCGCTTTTTTTATGTACGTACGGAACCGGAAGCGAGGACAAATCAACCAAATAAAAAAAAGAAACCCATGAAAAAATTCTTATTCCTGCTGCTGCTGTTCGGTTCGTTCTCGGTATTGGCAGGAAATCCCGCATGCCGCGTTTACGGCAGCAAAAACAATACGGTCGCCACATTGACACGGACAAATGTCACTTCCGACTCGCGCGCCGTCCTCGGCGGACAAGTCCAGCTGACAAAAACAGAGTCCGAGGACATCACGATCATCGTGGAAGTCTGGGACGGAAACCGGGACATAGGACGAACGACAGTAACAATCCCCGCCGGAGCATCATACGCCGGTTTTTCCATGACCCGTGACAATAACGGTATAGAGCCCAACAAGACCTACCAACTGGCTATTTCCAGCGCGACCTGTCAATAGAAACCAGCCGAAGCCGATATGAACCTGAAAATTTCGAAGACGGCACGGATCGCCGTCCTGCTGGCGGTGCTGGCCGCACTTATAACGTCGTGCGGAAGCATCTCGGCCTTGTACAGAGACTCCGATTTCCAAAAGGGGTTCCGGGCCGGATGGAACAGCACAGCACCGGAAGAATATCGCTACTGACAGATCCGCATTCGAGGGGGGGGGCTAAAGCCTTCCCCCTTTTCGGCCCCTTTCCCGGAACCCGGTTTCGGGCCCGAAGAGGCGGATTTATCCCTTTTCAGATCCGTTTTCCAGCCTTGCGGCACAATTATTTCATACGATTATTTGGCAACTCGTCCCGAAGTGCGTATCTTTGTCCAATTCTCCGCGAAAGAAGGAATCGCGCTGCAAACGATTATTTATCAACTCATAATATTACAACATGAAAGTAGAACAGAACAAAATGGTCGGCGTAGACTACAAGCTCACCGTCGACGGACAAATCGCAGACCAGTCACGTCCGGGACAGCCGCTCGAATTCATCTTCGGGACAGGCATGCTGCTTCCCAAATTCGAGGAAGCAATCCTGGGCAAGGAGATCGGCGAGGCCGTCTCGTTCACCCTCGAGCCCAAGGACGGCTACGGCGAGGTGATCGCCGATGCCATCGTAGACCTGCCGAAAAATATATTCATGGTCGACGGCAAACTGGCCGAAGACATCCTCTTCGTGGGTTCGCAGGTGCCGATGAGCGACAACCAGGGCAACCGCATGATGGGTATCGTCAAGGAAGTCGGTGACGAAACCGTGAAGATGGACTTCAACCACCCGATGGCGGGCAAGACGCTCAATTTCGACGTCGAAGTCGTGTCGGTACGCGACGTAACGCCCGAAGACCTGCAGGGCGGCTGTTCATGCGGCGACTGCGGAGACGACTGCGGCGGCGGTTGCGACCACGGAAACGGCCACTGCGACTGCCACTGACGAACACGAAGCGGGACTGGAAAGCCCCGCTTTTTTAAACCCTGATCCTGTACGGCTATGACCCTGACCCAACTTACGACGATGATCGGCAGCGGCACCGTCCACGACCTGTCGGGGCGGGAGGTGGAAAACGTCGATTTCAAAAGCTGCCTGCGGAACGCAACCTCAGGCGAAGCCGGCTCGCGGCTTCGCCTTTGCCGCCGTATCCTGCCCTCCGGCATCCCCGTCCCTATCCCCGGCAACCCCATCCGCAACCAATAACCCGTGTTTACGCTGCGACAATACCTCACGACACTGGCCGACACCCACGGATTGACAAAAACCCTGGGCGGCATGGAGGTATGCCGTGACAGCCGGGGCCGCATGTGTTACACCGTAGGCAACAGCGCCATCGTCTTCCGTGTCCGCCACGAAGGACGCATCCGCTCGCTGCGCTGCTACATGCACCCGCCGCGCCACCTGGCGGAAATTTACGGCGAGCGGCTGCTGCCCCAGGAGCTGTACCTCTACGATTCGCCCCGGAGCGGGGTTTGGGTCGACGTCGTGCTGGGCGACTGGATCGAGGGAACGACGCTCCACGAAGCAGTCGCAGAAGCGGCCGCGGCAGAAGACACAGCACGGCTGCGGCAACTGGCCGCGGCGTTCGACCGCATGGCCGCAGGGCTTACGTCGGACGACTGGGCGCACGGAGACCTCAAGCCCGAAAATATCGTCGTGGATCCCTCAGGGAGGCTGCACCTGATCGACCTCGATGCCATGTACCTGCCGGCATTCGCCGGAGAGGCGAGCCCCGAACTGGGTACCGCGGCCTTCCAACACCCCGCACGGACGATCCGCGACTTCAATGCCTCGCTCGACGACTATCCCGCGGCGCTGATCTCGACGGCCCTCCATGCGCTGGCGCTCGACCCTGCCCTGTACGTACGCTACCCCGATGCCGACGGGCTGCTCTTCTCGCCGCAGCAGATCCGCACCGACGAGGCGCTCCGCGAGGCCATCGCGCTTTTCGAAGGCGAGGGGCTGGCCGTGCAGTACCGCATCGCGCGGTTGCTGTATGCACCCACGCCCCGTTTGTTCGGGCTGCCGGAGTTGCTGGCATGCGCAGCACGGGCTGGCGGGCCGCCGTCCGGCGGGAACGAAGGCGCAGAGACAACCGGAAATACATGCGGGGACAAAAGCGGCGGCACGGACGGCGTCACAGGCAGGGATCTTGTTCGGAATACAGGGCGCGGCACGGACAAACGCCTGGGCGGGAAGACCGGCGGTGAGTCGTTTGCGGACATGGGCGGCGGCGCACGGAACGACGGCACGGAAACTTTCCCGGAACTGTTCGTCGGGAACGGCCTGTGGGGTTACAGGACACCGGAGCAGATCGTCATACCTCCGCTCTACGACTGCGGGTTCGACTTTACCGAAGAGCTTGCCGCCGTCAGGCTGGGCAAAACCTGGCATTATATCGACACCGAAGGGCATACCCGGATTCGATGCCCGGGGTGCGAAGCCGTAAAGCCCTTCCGCAACGGCCGTGCGGAGGTCATCCGTGACGGCAGGCGGCTGGAAATCGACCGCGCAGGGCGCGAGTTTGAAATTTAGCCGCAATTCGTTATATTTGCATCTGCTTAATACGATTGTAATGCCCCAATTCAGAAATTTGACACCGGCGGAAATCGCCGCGGTCGAGTCGCTCGGCTCCTCGGCCGAAGCGTGGTCGCAAGTGTCGGTCACCGACGATTTCACCCCCTTCCAGTTGCTGCAAAGCCACCTGGAAGGCAAGGTCGTGATCGGCTCCGGAGCACGCATCATCCGTTCGCGGGTGTGCAACTACCACCTCGGCGAAGGGGCGCTCGTCGAAGGGGTCACGGCACTCGAATGCCGCCGCAGGAGCACGTTCGGGAACGGCGTGGGCGTGGCGACGATGAACGAATGCGGCGGGCGCACGGTGAAGATTTACGACCGCCTTTCGGCGCAGGCAGCCTATCTGATGGCCGTCTACCGGCACCGCCCGCAGACCATGGCGGCCCTGGAAAAGATGGTCGACGACTATGCCGAAACCCGCGCCTCGCAGACGGGGAGCGTCGGCAAGGACAGCCGCATCGTCGGCGCCAGGTTCATCCGCGAAGTCCGCATCGGCGACAACGTCACCGTCGACGGCGCCTCCCTGCTCGAAAACGGCACGGTCTGCGACGGTGCGCACATCGGCGTGGATGTCAAGGCCTACGACTTCATCGCCGCGGAAAACGCCCGGATCGACAACGGCTCGATCGTCGAACGCTGTTTCGTGGGCGAAAGCTGCCGGCTGGACAAGGCCTTCACGGCGGCCGAATCGCTGTTTTTCGCCAATTCGCACTGCGAGAACGGCGAGGCCGCCTCGATCTTCGCGGGGCCCTACACCGTCTCGCACCACAAGTCGTCGCTGCTCATCGCGGGCATGTTCTCGTTTTTCAACGCGGGCAGCGGCTCGAACCAGAGCAACCACCTGTTCAAGAGCGGCGCCGTGCACCAGGCGGTGCACCTCAGGGGCTGCAAGTTCGCCAGCGGCGCCTACATCATGTCCCCTGCGCTGGAAGGGGCTTTCACGATGATCATGGGGCACCACTCGTTCCACCACGACACGTCGGCCTTCCCCTACTCATACCTGATCGAAAAGGAGGGGCGTTCGGTGCTCATGCCCGGGGCGAACCTCACCAGCTACGGAGCCGTGCGCGACATCGAGAAATGGCCGGCACGCGACCGCCGCACCATACGGCGCGACGTCATCAACTTCGAAGAATACAACCCTTATATCACCTCGGGAATGCTCAGGGCCGTGGATACGCTCCACGCGATCGCAGAGGAAGACCCCGACGCCCCGACGTACGTCCACCAGAAGGCGATCATCCGCGCGGCGGCCCTCAAACGGGGCATCGGACTCTACAACCGCTTCATCGTGGCGGCGCTGGGCGCGATGCTCGACCGGGGAGAATCGGCGGAACGCTACGACGGCAGCGGCCGCTGGCTCGACATCGCCGGGCAGTATATCACCAAACGCGAAGTCGAGGCCATCCTCGATGCCATAGACCACGGCGAACTGGCCTCGCCCGAAGAGGTGGACAACCGTTTCAGGGTCTTTTCCGTCCACTACGACGACTACGCCCACAGCTGGGCGGAAGGGGTCTACGCATCGCTGCTGGGACACATCCCGACCGTGGCGGAGATAGAAGAGGCCATCGCGGCGGGGCGCAACGCCCGCGCGACGATGCGCCGTACGACCGACGCCGACCGCGACCGCGACTGCTCGCTCGACATGGCGGTCAGCTACGGCCTCGACAGCGACGACGAAGGGGAAGTACGCGACGACTACTACTCCGTCCGGGGACTTAAATAGACGCAACATGTATACACAGAGCATCACACGCAACCACCGCACGGCATTCATCCTGGCCATAGACGGCTCGGGGTCGATGGCCGAAAGCATCCTCTTCCGGGGACGCTGCATGACCAAGGCCGAAGCGGTTGCAACCATCACCAACGACCTGCTGTTCGAGCTCGTCGAACGGGCACGCCGCAGCGACGGCGTACGCGACTATTACGACATCGCCGTGGTCGGTTATTCGGGTGACGACGAGGTACGCTCGCTGCTGCCCGGAGGCGAGGATCTGGTGCCTGTCAGCGCCCTGGCGGCACAGGAGATGCCGGTGCACACGGAGGTGATCGAACACCGGCTTCCCGACGGCAGCATCGCCCTGCGGGAGATCCCCGCACCGGCGTGGATCAAGCCCCTGTCGGCCGGGCAGACGCCGATGTGCGAGGCACTGCGCCGCGTGAGGGACATAGCCGCCGGATGGACTTCCCGCACGGCCAACGCCGAAAGTTTCCCTCCCGTGGTCTTCAACATCACCGACGGCGAGGCCACGGACTGCGACAACGAGGAGCTGCGCACGGTCTGCGACCAGATCAAGGCGCTGGGCACCGTCGACGGCAATGTCCTGTTGATCAATATCCATATCGCCGCCGGGGATACCGAACGTCCGGTATTCTTCCCCGAGGCGCACGAAGCCCGGTACACCAACCGGTATGCCTCGCTGCTCTACGACTGTTCGAGCGAAATGCCCGCGGTCTTCAACGAGGCCATCCGCGAAGCCAAGGGCCCGGGTGCGATCCCGCCCTTCCGCGGCATGAGCTACAACGCCTCGGCGGCCCAGCTGGTCGCCATGCTCAACATAGGTTCCATCAGCGTCAAAACCGAATAGAGATGATAGTGACCCTGCAACATTTCTCCCGGGCACTGCTGACGCCCGACCTGTCGCTGGCGACGCTCGCCGACGCCCGCCCCGTTACGGAACCCAACGGCATACCGCGCCTGGTGCGCACGACGCGTTTCGCCGAGGCGGAAGTCGAATGGCGGGGCGAGCGGTGGCTCGTCGCCATGCCCCTCAACCCGTCGGCCATGCCGCGGATCGAACGCACGGTCTCGGCGCTGCGCAAACTCAACACCGGCTACCTGGCGGAATGCCGCATACTGCCGGGCGAAATGCGCTGGCACGACGCCACGGGCGCGGAACGGCACACAGACCTGGTGTTGCAGCACCTGCCTGCGGGGCGGGAGTTCGCCGAAGCGCTGCTCGCCGAGGACAAGGCGACGCTGCTCGCGGCGCTCGACACATTGCAGGCGGCGCTCGGGGAGCTGGAATTCACACACAACAACCTCAAGGAAACGAATCTCCGCTGGCACCGGGGACGGTTCGTCCCGATACGCTATTACGATGCCCGCATCGGCACGGCGGAGCTCGGCACGGGTGACAGGGAGGCATTCGCCGCACTCCGGCACAGGATCGCCGAGGCACCCGCGCCCCGCCAGACGGCCAACGACGTCACAGCACCCTACAACCCGCTGCGCAGCCTGACCGGGCACCGCTGGACGAGCCACGTATTCGAAGGGCTGGTGTGCGTGGAGGACGACAACGGATTCGGGTTCGTGGATACGGACAACAACCCGGTGATCCCGGCGCAGTTCGTCTGGGCGGGCGATTTCCGCGAAGGCCGCGCCGAGGTACAGACACAGACGGGGATGGGGCTGATCGACCGCCGGGGCTGTTACGTCATACCTCCCGAATACGAAATCGTCGACTACGACCCCGCCGCCAGCGTGGTGCATGTGCGCAACAACGGGCACTGGGCGCTGTTCGACTACCTGGGACGCCGCCTCACGGAGTTCCGGACGGAAGTCCCGGAGCCCTGCGGGCCTGAAATTTGCAGGTGACAACGGCAATATTAGATATTTCGCCGTTATCGGCGCCTTCCGGCTGCATTGGCAAACCCGACCCGGAGGGGCGCTGCCCGGCACAACCGGAAAAGGCGACCGGCGGGACTTCGGAGCATATAATCACGATAACAAATACAAAAAATTACAAGTCATGGAAGAAACGATCAAATGCCTGATTATCGGCAGCGGCCCCGCAGGATACACGGCCGCCATCTATACGTCGCGTGCAAACCTCCAGCCCGTGCTCTACGAGGGCATCGAACCGGGCGGGCAGCTCACGACGACGACCGACGTGGAGAATTTCCCGGGCTACCCCGACGGGGTCAGCGGCCAGCAGATGATGGCCGACATGCGGCGCCAGGCCGAGCGCTTCGGCGCCGAGATCCGCACGGGCACCGCCACGCGCGTAGACCTCTCGTCGCGGCCGTTCCACGTGGTGATCGACGGCCAGACGGAGATCAGGGCCGAAACCCTGATCATCGCCACGGGCGCCTCGGCCAGATACCTGGGGCTCCCCTCGGAGACGAAATTCCGCGGCATGGGCGTGAGCGCCTGCGCCACCTGCGACGGCTTCTTCTACCGCAAAAAGGACGTAGCCGTGGTCGGCGGCGGCGACACCGCCTGCGAGGAGGCCACCTACCTCGCCTCGATCTGCCGCAAGGTCTACATGATCGTGCGCAAACCCCACCTGCGCGCCTCGAAGGCGATGCAGCAGCGGGTGTTCAGCACCCCCAACATCGAGGTGATATTCAACCACAACACCGCCGAGGTACTGGGCGACGAGTCGGGCGTGACGGGCGCACTGCTGCGCTGCAACGACGGCAAGGAGGTGAAGATCGACATCTCGGGCTTCTTCCTGGCCATCGGGCACCACCCCAACACGGAGTTGTTCCGCGACCAGTTGCAGCTCGACGCCGAAGGCTACATCAAGGTCGAACCGGGCACGTCGATAACCAACATCGAAGGCGTCTTCGCCGCGGGCGACGTCCGCGACCCGCACTACAGGCAGGCCGTCACGGCGGCCGCTTCGGGCTGCATCGCGGCCATCGACTGCGAGCGGTTCCTGTTAAGCCGGGCCAACTAAAAACGCATGAGTTTCAGCGTCACCATACTGGGGTCTTCCTCCGCGAAGCCCACCCTGAGCCGGCACCCGTCGGCGCAGGTGGTCAACGTGCACGAGCAGTACTACCTGGTCGATGCGGGCGAAGGGGTACAGCAACAGTTGATCCGTTACGGCATCAACCCGCTCAGGCTGCGTGCCGTGTTCATCTCGCACCTGCACGGCGACCATGTATTCGGGCTGTTCCCGCTGATCTCGACGCTGGCGCTCTACGGCCGCAAGACCCCGCTGCGGGTATTCGCCCCGGCACCGATGGGCGAGATTCTGGCCTGCCACCTCAAATATTTCGACAGCGAACTGCCCTACCCGGTCGTATGGACGGAGGTCGACACGACCAAGCATGCGCTGCTGATGGAAAACCGTACGCTGGAGGTGTGGAGCATACCGCTGCGCCACCGCGTGCCGACGGCGGGCTTCCTTTTCCGCGAAAAGGAGCCGGCGCTGAACGTCGACAAGTTCAAGATTACGAAATACGGGCTTTCGGTCGCACAGATCACCGCCGCAAAGCGGGGCGAGGACGTCACGCTCTCCACGGGGGAGGTGATCCCCAACGGGGAACTGACCTACCGTCCCTACGCCCCCCGGTCGTACGCCTACCTGTCGGACACCAACTTTTCGGCCAAGGCCGCAGCGCTGGCCGCAGGCGCCGACCTGATGTACCACGAGGCGACCTACGCCGCGGCGGAGCAGAAGGCGGCCCGGGAGCGCGGACACTCGACGACGGCCGACGCGGCCAAAGCAGCCCTGAAAGCCGGGGCGAAGCGGCTGGTGATCGGGCATTACTCGTCGCGCTATAAGGATGAAAACATGCTGGTCGAAGAGGCCCGTGCGATCTTCCCCGAAACCTACCCCGCCACCGAAGGGGTGACGTTCACCTTAGAAAAACAACGATGACAAAAGCCGACATACAACTCGTCCGCGCGCTGGCCGGCAAACGCGGGCGCACGGAGCACGGACTGTTCGTCGCCGAAGGGGAGAAACTCATCGGCGAGCTGCGCACGTCGCACCTCGTGGTACGCAAGATATTCGCCCTGGAGGGCCTGTTCGCAGGGCCGGAAGTCGAGGTCGTCGGCACGAAGGAAATGGAGCGGCTGTCGCTGCTGAAAACAGCCTCCAACTCGCTGGCGCTGGTCGAAATACCGCATTACGGACTGGATATGCGGGCTCTCGCGGGACGGCTGACGCTGGCGCTCGACGACGTGCAGAACCCTGGCAACCTGGGCACGATCGTCCGGCTGGCCGACTGGTTCGGCATCACGGACATCGTCTGCTCCGAAGCCTCGGCCGACTGTTTCAACCCCAAGGTCGTGCAGGCCACGATGGGCGCCATACTCCGCGTCAGGGTGCACTACACCGACCTGGGAGGGTTCCTGCGCCGAGCCGCGGACGCCGGGCTGCCGGTGTGCGGAACTTTCCTGGAGGGGGAGAACATCTACGGGGCATCGCTCCCGGAGGCGGGGATCGTCGTCATGGGCAACGAGGGGCGCGGCATTTCGGACGCCGCGGCCGCGACCGTCACCCGCAAATTGTTCATCCCGCCTTACCCGGCCGACCGGCGGGGTTCGGAATCGCTCAATGTGGCGATGGCGACGGGGATCGTCTGCGCCGAATTCCGGCGGCAGGCAGGCACCGGGGGCCCGGGACAGGCCCGAAGGAGTAAAAAATAGACAGGGAGAAGCCGCAAACAGGCGGCGGGAAGGCGTGCCAGCCCGGTTTCATCATCGTATTTCAGCTGTTATCCGCCGAATAAAGTCGATTACACCCGCTTACCGGAGCATGGCACCGGAAGCAACGGGCAGGAGGTCGCCGCACTCACACCGGGTCGGCACACCGTTCGCGCAGGCCGGCAACCATGCTGCGTACGGCTTCCAGAGCTTCGGCACACCGCTCGGGCGGCAGGAGTCGCGCCGCATCGAGCCGTTCGATGCTCCGCAGGAGGCACTCCACGGCATAGCGCATTTCGTCCAGCTCGACCCCCGAGGCGGCCGCAAGGTCGGTAGCAGCCAGCCGTGTCACCGCCGAGCGGGCGCAGAGTTCGAAATCGACGACCAGGGCATTGCATTTGCGGCGGTCGTAGGGCGGAATCCAAAGGGTCTCGAACATCAGCCGGAAAACCGCGGCGACCAGGGCCGGGTTGTTTTTCCGCGTAATTTTTTTTGCGCAAGGTTCCATCTTTCAGAGCTGTTGCTCCGGAAAAAAGCGCGGGCAAAGATACCGAATCCACCATCGAGGTATTGGACGACCTGTAACGTAGAATGCGGCCAATGCCCACGCCGAAAAACAGCGAGAGCATCAACCTTCGTTCCTTACGCTACACGAAAGTGTCCAATTTCCGATGGTAAGAAAAAAGCCGATGCGCCTTTATCCGAATATGTCGGCAACCCTAACAGGCTGCATAAGACAAAGGTAGGAAAAATAAGCCCATCCGCAAAACATTCCGGGCCGCAGGAATGCAAAATTTCATTTAAATTCGATCCGGCGCATTGCCAATTCTGAATAATATGTATCTTTGTAAGTTGAAATATATGTATCTATGTCTGAATACAAACTCAAAATAGGCATCACGCAGGGAGACCCGAACGGCATCGGCTGGGAGGTGATCCTCAAGGCCCTTTCCGACCCGCGCATGACGGAGCTCTTCACGCCCGTCGTCTACGGTTCGCCAGCGGCGGCGGCCTATTACCGAAATACGCTGGGCGACACCGAACCGGTGGCGTTCAACACCGTGCCCGCGGCACGCGATGCCCGCCGCGGCAAGGCCAACCTGGTCGTATGCGGGGAGGCCGGGCAGCCGGAGCCGGGCAAGGCTTCGCCCCAGGCCGGACGCGCTGCGGTCGAAGCGCTGCGCACGGCGACGCAGGATTTGAAGGAAGGGACGCTCGACGCCATCGTCACGGCACCCTTCAACAAGGAGAGCGTACAGGGCGACGATTTCAGCTACACGGGCCACACCGAATTCTTCGGGGCGGAGCTGGGCGGGGAGCCGATGATGATCCTGTGCAGCGACGTGCTGCGCGTGGGGCTGGTCACCAAGCATATCCCCGTGTCGGAGATCAGCCGCAGCATTTCCAAGGAGAAGATCGTGCACGACCTGCACACGCTGCGCCGCTCGCTCATCGAGGATTTCGGCATCGTCGAGCCGCGCATCGCCGTGATGGCGCTCAACCCCCACGCCGGGGACGGCGGGCTGCTCGGGCACGAGGAACAGGAGATCATCCGCCCGGCCATCGTCGAGGCATTCAGGCAGGGCGTGCTGGCATTCGGCCCCTTTGCGGCCGACGGGCTGTTCGCCGGGGGCGGATACGCCAAGTACGACGGCATCCTGGCCATGTACCACGATCAGGGGCTGGCGCCGTTCAAGACGCTCTCGCCCGACGGCGTGAACTTCACGGCGGGGCTCGCCAAGGTACGCACGTCGCCCGACCACGGCACGGCCTACGACATCGCGGGGCAGGACAAGGCCGATGCGCAGTCGATGAGGTCGGCGATCTACGCCGCCATCGACATCGTGGAGCACCGCCGCGCCTGGACGGAATGGAGCCGCAACCCGCTGCAGCGCGCCGAGCGCGAGAAAGGCGGACGCGACATCTCGGTCAAAGACCTGCCGCAGACCGAACGGGAGGATTAGTATGACGCCGCAAAAAAAGATCCGCATCGGGGCCGGGTTCGTGGCCATATGGGTATTGCTCGGAGGAGCATGGCTCTGCGATTACTTTTTCGGCGACACGGAGTTCTGGAAGCTGGCATCCGGGGAACTGACCGTACTGCTGGGTATCGGCGCCGGGACGGCGATGATCCGGGAAGGGCGCCGCGGACAGGAGGCTGAAAACGCTGCGGGCAAAGATGCGGGATCCGGGAAACAGGCGGCCGAAGAAACACGAACCGGAGAGACACAAACCGGGAACACAGCGGGCAAAGACGCAGGGTCGCAGGCCGCAGAGACACAGGCCTAAGAGACCAGGCTGGCCGCAGGGTCGCAGGCCGGGAACACGGCAGCCAAAAGCACGGCAGCCCGCACGGCGCGGCAGCCGGAAGAGAAAAACGATAAACACCGGGCAACCCGGAAGCGTATTCCGTCTCGTAATTGTGGAAGCGCCGAAGGCCCCGAAAACTTAACTTTATAATTTTTTTATGATCAAAATCACTTTTCCCGACGGTTCGGTGAGGGAGTTCGCCAAAGGGACGACTGCCTTCCAAATCGCAGAGAGCATCAGCCCTCGTTTAGCTGCTGACTCCCTGGCGGCCTCGGTAAACGGCGCAACCGTGGACATGATGCGCCCGATCGAGGAGGACGCCTCGGTCAAATTCTACAAATGGGAGGACGAAGAGGGCAAGCACGCCTTCTGGCACACCTCGTCCCACCTGCTGGCCGAAGCCCTCGAGGCGCTCTATCCGGGCATCAAGTTCGGTATCGGCCCGGCCATCGAAAACGGCTTCTACTACGACGTCGATTCGCCGACGCCGATCACCGAGGCCGACCTGCCCAAAATCGAGCAGAAGATGCAGGAGCTTTCCCGCAACAAGGAGCAGCTCATCCGCCGCGAAGTCCCCAAGGCCGAAGCACTCAAGACCTTCACCGAGAAGGGCGACCAGTACAAGGTAGAACTGATTACGGACTTGCAGGACGGCACCATCTCATTCTATACCAACGGTGCGTTCACCGACCTCTGCCGGGGGCCGCACATCCCCAACACGGGCTACATCAAGGCCCTGAAGCTGACTTCGGTAGCCGGGGCATACTGGCGCGGCAACGAGAAGAACAAGATGCTGACCCGCGTCTACGGCATCTCGTTCCCCAAGAAGTCGATGCTCGACGAATACCTCGTGATGATGGAGGAGGCCAAGAAGCGCGACCACCGCAAGCTGGGCAAAGACCTCGAACTGTTCTGTTTCTCGCAGCGCGTGGGACAGGGCCTGCCCCTGTGGCTGCCCAAGGGCGCCGCACTGCGCGACCGTCTGGAGCAGTTCCTGCGGGGCGTGCAGAAGGAGTACGGCTACCAGCAGGTAATCACCCCGCATATCGGCAACAAGGAATTATACGTGACCTCGGGCCACTACGCCAAGTACGGCAAGGACTCGTTCCAGCCGATTCACACCCCGATCGAAGGCGAGGAGTACCTGCTCAAGCCGATGAACTGCCCGCACCACTGCGAGATCTACCGCTCGAAGCCCCGCTCGTACAAGGAGCTGCCCGTCCGCCTCGCAGAGTTCGGAACCGTCTACCGCTACGAGCAGTCGGGCGAGCTGCACGGGCTGACGCGCGTGCGCGGGTTCACGCAGGACGACGCGCACCTGTTCGTACGTCCCGACCAGCTGCTCGAAGAGTTCGAGCGCGTGATCGACATCGTGCTCTACATCTTCAAGACGCTGAAGTTCGACAACTATACGGCACAGATTTCGCTCCGCGACCCCGACAACAAGGAGAAATACATCGGTTCGGACGAGAACTGGGAAAAGGCCGAGAGCGCCATCATGCAGGCGGCCAAGGAGAAAGGGCTCACGACCGTCGTGGAGCTGGGCGAAGCCGCATTCTACGGCCCGAAGCTGGACTTCATGGTCAAGGATGCCATCGGCCGCAAATGGCAGCTGGGCACCATCCAGGTGGACTACAACCTGCCGGAGCGTTTCGACCTGACGTACAAGGGCGCCGACGACAAACTGCACCGCCCGATCATGATCCACCGTGCGCCGTTCGGTTCGATGGAGCGTTTCGTGGCCGTGCTACTCGAGCACACGGGCGGCAAATTCCCGCTGTGGCTCTCGCCCCAGCAGGTCGTGGTACTCCCCATCTCGGAGAAGTTCAACGACTACGCCCAGAAAGTCGCGGACTACCTGAACCGCAACGACGTCCGCACCGAAGTCGACGACCGCAACGAGAAGATCGGCCGCAAGATCCGCGACAACGAGCTGAAGCGTATCCCCTACCTGCTGATCGTCGGCGAGAAGGAGGAGGCCGAGGGCCTCGTATCCGTCCGGGCACAGGGCGAAGGCGACAAGGGGCAGATGACGATGGAAGCGTTCCGCGACCTGATCACCAGTCTGGTATCGCAGGAGATCGAAGCCAACAAAATGGAAAAGAAGTAATTAACCAATAAAATTTTTACGACTATCGCAGCACCGAAACCATTCCCGCCGAGGCCGTTCAACCCCGGGAATAACCGGCCGAAACCGGCAAACAACAATCGGTACGGGCGCCGTCTGCCCGAAAAGGAGAACCCCCACCGCATCAACGAGCAGATCACGGCTCCCGAGGTGCGCGTCGTGGGCGACAACATCGAACAGCCTGTCGTACTGCCGATCCGCGAAGCACTGAGGCTCGCCCAGGAGCAGGAACTCGACCTGATCGAAATCTCGCCCAAGGCCGAACCTCCCGTATGCCGTATCGCCGACTACCAGAAATTCCTCTACCAGCAGAAGAAAAAGGCCAAGGAGCTTAAAGCCAACCAGGTGAAGGTCGTGGTCAAGGAGATCCGCTTCGGCCCGCAGACCGACGACCATGACTACAACTTCAAGCTCAAGCACGCCATGAACTTCCTCAAGGAGGGTTCGAAGGTCAAGGCGTACGTCTTCTTCCGCGGGCGTTCGATCGTCTTCAAGGAGCAGGGTGAAATCCTGCTGCTGCGCTTCGCAACCGACCTCGAGGAGGTGGCCAAAGTGGAGATGATGCCCAAGCTCGACGGCAAGAAGATGAACATGATGCTTGCGCCGAAAAGCAAGAAGTAAGGTCTTGGCGGCGGCCGGACACCGCCGCGCAGAATTCATAACGATCCGTAATCGGAGCCCGGGAAAGGCTCCGGTTATGGATTTTTTGTTTCATCGCAGGGCTGGACAGCATGGGGAAGCGGGTGAAGAAGCGGCTGCCAGGGATGGCTCGGAGGGATGATAGGGGACAGGACGACGACGGGGACGGCAGTGCCGAAAATTATTTTGACCGGAACGCCGATTTTGCGTACCTTTGCAGGGATGATAACTCCCGACGACATATTCCGCATCGGGGATGCGGCGGCTTTCGAAGCGGCGGCGCTGGAGGTATTCCGGCGCCAGGCTGCGGAATGCGCGCCCTACCGCGAGTATCTGTCCCTGATCGGCGTACAGCCCGGGGAGGTGCGGACGGCGGATGCGATCCCCTACCTGCCGATCGGGCTGTTCAAGACCCACGAAGTGTATTGCGGCGGCACGGAGCCCGAAGCGGTCTTCACCTCGTCGGCCACCACCGGCATGACTTCGTCGCGCCACCCGATGCGCTCGCTGGCGCTCTACGAACAGGCATTCCGCGCTTCGTTCCGGACATTCTACGGCGAACCTGCACGGTGGAGCCTCTATGCACTGCTGCCCAACTACCTGCGGCGCAAAGGCTCGTCGCTGGTCTACATGGCCGACCGGCTGATCGCCGACTGCGGCTCGGGCGGCTTTTACCTCGACGACTACGAAGCCCTGCTGGAGGCGATGCGCCGCGACCCCAAGCCCAAGATCCTGCTGGGCGTAAGCTATGCGCTCTGGGATTTGGCGGAGCGTTACGCCCCGAAGCTGGACGACACGGTCGTCATGGAGACGGGCGGCATGAAGGGATACCGCGAGGAGATCCCCAAAGCGGAATTCCACAAAATCCTGTGCGACGCATTCGGAGTAGACAGGATACACTCCGAATACGGCATGGCAGAACTCACGTCGCAGGCCTACTCGCAGGGCGGGAACATCTTCCGCTGCCCGGCCTGGATGCGGGTCGCGGCACGCGACGTGAACGATCCGTTCGACCGCCTGCCGGCAGGCTCCCGCGGCGGTCTGGACATCGCCGACCTGGCTTCGTGGTGGTCGTGCGCCTTCATCCAGACCCAGGACGTAGGGCGCGTGGCTGCCGACGGAGCGTTCGAGGTAGAAGGACGCATCGACCACAGCGACATCAGGGGTTGCAACCTGCTGGTGCAATAATTTACATGCAAAGCTCCCGGCCACAGTCCGCGGGCCGGTGTCCTTCGCGGGACTCCGGCAGCAGCGACCGACAAGAGGGGGGGGGCGTTGACACAGACCGACAAAAAAGAGAGATAGCGATGAAAACAGTAGCATTCGTCCCCTTACGCCTCAACAGCCAGCGGGTAGCGGGCAAAAACCTCCGCCTGCTGGGCGGCGAACCGCTGATGTGCCATATCCTGCGGACGCTCGCCGGCATCGGGGAGATCGACGAGGTGTACGCCTATTGCAGCGACGAACGCATCTGCGAATACCTGCCCCAAGGCGTGCGTTTCCTGCGCCGCAGCCCCGGCCTCGACCGCGATACGACGCTCGGGCGGGAGATCTACGACAGTTTCACGGCCGACGTCGAGGCCGACCTCTACGTGCTGGCGCACGCCACCTCGCCGTTCATCCGCGCGGAGACCGTGGCAGACGCCCTGCGGCACGTACGGTCGGGGGAATACGATTCGGCGTTCAGCGCCGAGAAGATCCAGACCTTCGCCTGGTTCGAAGGCCGGCCGCTCAACTATGCGCTGGACGACATCCCCCGCACGCAGACCATAGAGCCGGTCTATATCGAAACCAGCGCATTTTTCATTTTCCCGCGCACGCTCTGGTGCGGCCGCGGGCGCCGCATCGGGGAGAAGCCCTACATGGCCGTCGTCGACCGCATCGAAGGGTTGGACATCGACAACCCCGAGGATTTCACGATGGCCGAGATCATCGCGGCAAGCCGGCGGCTGGGGTGACGGGAGCGGGAATCCGAGATGAGCATAAAAAAGCGACCTTTCCTGGTCGCTTCCTTTATTTCAAAAGGGCGGGGTTACTCCGCCCCGCGCTCGTAGGCGTCGATCATCGAGCCGCGGGTGCGGTTGACGATCCGCGCACCGAGCGACGCGGCATAGTCGCGCAGTACTTCATGCCCGCGGAAGAGTTCGGCGACCTCGGCCAGGTATACCGACATCGTATAGGGCACGTGCGGCACCTTCATGTAGATGGGCTGCGGAGCCGGGGGAAGGGTATCGTAATAGTGGCGGTCGGCACGGCACAGGCGGTTCGCATCGTCGACGCAGAGCCCGTCGAGCAACGTATGATCCACCCCGTAGAGCTCGATCCGCCGGTAACCCAGTAACAGGGCGACGTATTCGCCCACCTGCACGACCGTGCCGAAATTGGCGCTGCCCAGGCCGTGGCGGAAAAGCCAGAAGCCGACGCTGCCAAAACCGCGGTAGACCTGCGTATGGAAGCGAACGATGCGGATACGGGGGTTGGGCAGCGCGGCGCGGTAGTCGAACTTTTCGGGATTATAGAACTGTACGTAGAGCGTCATCGGCCACGTGACCTTGCTATCGAGCGTGCGGTAGAGCGCGGCCACGCGGTCGCGGCATTCGCTGTCGCGGAAAAACATCGGGTCGGAAAGGACGTAATAACCCGGTCTGACCACCTCGAAGCGGTCGTCCTCGGCAAAAAAGTTGACCGCCATGAAATCCTTCGCCTCGTATTCGCGGCGCGCGATCAATCGCGGCAGGTCGTCCGACAACGAAGGGCCGTTGCCCAGAATGACCATCCCGCGCGACGGGTCGCCCGTCGGGCCCGCACGGCGGATATAGTTGCGGAAATTCTCCTTGACGGCCATCACGGCGAAGTAAAGCGCCGTGTCGAACGTATTGCGGATGAATGCGATGAGCTTCTCGGATGCGGTCATGAACAGGGTTTTATTTGCAAATGTAGCAAAAGATCGGTATCTTCGCAAGAAACCAAACCGTAACAAATGGCATCGGCAACCATCTCGGTCATCATACCCCTCTACAACAAGCAACGCGAAATCGGCGACACCCTACGCTCGGTGCTCGCACAGACTTTGCAGCCCACGGAGATCGTCGTCGTGGACGACGGATCGACGGACGGGAGTGCCGGCGCCGTGCGTGCCATCGCATCGCCGCTCGTGAAGCTCGTCACGCAAGCGAACGCCGGGGTCTGCGCGGCACGCAACCGCGCCATCGCCGAGTCGACGGGCGACCTGATCGCCCTGCTCGACGCCGACGACACGTGGGAACCGGGATTCCTGGAGGAGATCGCTTCGATGGCGGCCGAATTCCCGGGCTGCGGGATTTATTCGACAGCCTTCAACATCGTCAGCCATGACGGGCGGTTCCCCGCCCCCACCCCCACGGAGCGCGGCGTGGTCGCCGACTTCTTCCGCGACTCGGCGCACCGTTATATCTCGATCCCGTCGGCCAGCGCCGTCCCGCGCGCGGTATTCGAAACAGTGGGCGGATTCCCCGAGGGAATGAAGATCGGCGAGGATCTCTACATGTGGATCAAGATCGCCCGGCGCTACAAGGTCTGCTTTTCGCCCAAGCCGCTGGCAAACTATTCGAAGGTGGCCTCGAACCGGTCGTCAGCCATCTACACGCCCGAGCGGACGCGCTACTCGTTCGAGGAGCTTTACGACCCGGCGGCGGCAGACGGATACAACGAGTTCGTGGCCCGCGCAGCCTTGGGAAAAGCGCTCATCATCAGTGCAAAGGGGGGCACGAAGGATGCGGCGAGGGCTATCCGGTTCTTCGGCTACACGAAGACTTACCGCCGCACGCTGCACAAGGTACGCATCCTCAACGCCCTGCCCCGCAGCTGGCGGGGGCCGCTGATCGGGCTTTACAACAGCCTGGCCTGGCGCATCGCCCGGAAAGGGCTCTGAGCCCCGAAAATTCCGACAGCATGAAATACCTTTCGAACCCCTCCGTCGTAAAGGGTCTTTTTACGGCACTCCTCCTGCTGGCGGCATCCGTCGCCCGGCCCCAATCCGCAAATCCGGACACCCCTTCCTACACGATGCGCTCGGGCGGCATCGAACGCAGCTACAAGCTCCACCTGCCCCAGGGGCTGCCCCAAGGCGCCCCGCTGGTGGTCGTCCTGCACGGTTACGGCGGTAACAACGACCCGGGCCGCTTCGGGCTGAACGCCGCGGCCGACCGCCACGGCTTTGCCGTCTGCTACCCGCAGGGCGCGAAGGACGGCCGGGGCAAGACATGCTGGAACGCAGGCTACCCGTTCCAGGCGGACATGGCCGTCGACGACGTGAAGTTCATCGCACAGCTGGTGCGCCACCTGCAAAAACGACACGGGCTGAGCCGCCGCAACGTATTCTGCACGGGCATGTCGAACGGCGGGGAGATGTGTTATCAGCTCGCGGCGCAGCGCCCCCGCCTGTTCGCGGCTGTGGCACCCGTATCGGGGCTGATGCTCGAATGGCTTTACAAGGCCGACGATTCCACGCACCCCGTGCCCCTGTTCGAAATACACGGCACGGCCGACCGCACGTCGGCGTGGGAGGGTGACCTCGACAATAAAGGCGGCTGGGGCGCCTACGTCGCCGTACCGATGGCCGTGCATTACTGGGCAGCCAAGAACAAATGCACCGGCATGCAGACGGACACGATTCCCGGGCGCACGCCGGAAAACGGCCGCAAGGTCATCGCCCACCGCTTCACGGGCGGCACGGGCGGCAGCGAAGTCTGGCTCTACGAGATCGTCGGCGGGAAACATTCGTGGGGCGAACAGGACATCGACACGGGCGAGGAGCTCTGGAAATTTTTCAGCAAGTTCGTGAAATAGACGGGACGACAGCCGGCAGGGGTAAGGGGCCTGTGCAACACCTCGCAGAAGGAGATGGTCTACATATGTATCCAATCCCGGGAAAATTCGCGGGAAGAACACACCTACGACGACGGAACCCGGGTCGCATGCACTCCCGGGTGGGAAACCCGCTAAAAAAACACCCGGCTTTACGTCCATGCGTAAAGCCGGGTGCCGGTTTACCTCTCCCCACCCCTCACGGGGCCGGGTCGTTGCAGATCAGTTCGCGAAGGTCAGCCCCTTGTCGTCGGCGTCGATGCGGATCGGCTGCTCACGGTTGACGTCGCCCGCAAGGATGCGCTTCGACAGGTCGTTGACCACATAGCGCTGGATGGTACGCTTCACGGGACGCGCACCGTAGAGCGGGTCGTAACCGGCGGCAGCGATCCATTCGCGTGCCTTCTCGCTGTATTCGAGGCGGATGCCGTTTTCGGCAAGCATCCTGCGCACGACACCGAGCTGGATGTCCACGATGCGTTCGATATCCCGGCGCGTCAGCGGCTCGAACATCACGATCTCGTCGATACGGTTGAGGAACTCGGGCTTGAGCTGCTGCTTGAGCAGGTCGATCACATCCCGGCGGGTCTTCTCGACCACTTCGGGGGCGAGTTTCTCACCGTTGAACGCCTCCGCGAAATTCTCCTGGATGACCTGCGAACCCATATTCGAGGTCATGATGATGATCGTATTGCGGAAATCCACCGTACGGCCCTTGTTATCGGTCAGACGGCCGTCGTCGAGCACCTGCAACAGGATGTTGAAAACGTCAGGATGGGCCTTCTCGATCTCGTCGAGCAGCACGACCGAATAGGGCTTGCGGCGCACGGCCTCGGTAAGCTGGCCGCCCTCGTCGTAACCGACATATCCCGGAGGTGCCCCGACCAGACGCGACACGCTGTGACGCTCCTGGTATTCGCTCATGTCGATACGCGTCATCATCGAGTCGTCGTTGAAGAGGAACTCGGCCAACGCCTTGGCCAGCTCGGTCTTGCCGACACCGGTGGTGCCGAGGAAGATGAACGAGCCGATCGGTTTGCGGGGGTCGTTCAGCCCGGCGCGCGAACGGCGCACGGCGTCGGAAATGGCGGCGATGGCCTGCTCCTGCCCGATGACGCGCTTATGCAGCTCGTCCTCCATGTGCAGCAGTTTTTCGCGCTCGGAAGCCAGCATGCGCGTCACGGGGATGCCCGTCCAGCGCGACACCACCTCGGCGACGTCCTGCGCATCGACCTCCTCCTTGATCATCGAGCCGTTGGCCGACGCCAGTTTGTACTCCTCCTGGAACGCGGCGATCTCCTTCTCCGCCTCCTGGATCTTGCCGTAGCGGATTTCGGCCACCTTGCCGTAATCGCCCTGGCGCTCGGCCTGCTGCGCCTCGATCTTCAGGGCTTCTATTTTGTCCTTGTTCGACTGAATCTTTTTCAAGAGGTCGCGCTGCCCCTGCCACTTGGCACGCATCTCGGCGTCACGGGCCTTGAGCTCCTCGATCTCCTTGGTGAGGTGCTCGACGCGCTCCTTGTCCTTCTCGCGGCGGATCGCTTCGCGTTCGATCTCCAGCTGGCGCACACGCCGGTCGAGGGTGTCGATCTCCTCGGGCACGGAGTTCATCTCCAGCCGCAGCCGCGAGGCCGCCTCGTCCACCAGGTCGATGGCCTTGTCGGGCAGGAACCGCGAGGTGATGTAACGCGTCGACAACTCGACGGCGGCCACGATCGCCTCGTCCTTGATCCGCACCTGATGGTGGTTTTCGTAACGATCCTTCAGGCCGCGGAGGATCGAAATGGCATCCTCGGGACTCGGTTCGTCGACCATGACCTTCTGGAAACGGCGTTCGAGAGCCTTGTCCTGCTCGAAATACTTCTGGAACTCGTCGAGCGTCGTGGCGCCGATCGTCCGCAGCTCGCCCCGCGCAAGTGCAGGCTTGAGGATGTTGGCGGCGTCCATCGCACCCGACGACTTGCCGGCGCCCACGAGGGTGTGGATCTCGTCGATGAACAGCAGGATGTCACCGTCGCTGGCCACGACTTCCTGCACGACGGCCTTCAGACGCTCCTCGAATTCACCCTGGTACTTGGCACCTGCGATCAGGGCACCCATGTCGAGCGAGTAGATCACCTTCGACTTCAGATTCTCGGGCACGTCGCCGTCGACGATCCGGTGTGCGATACCCTCGGCGATGGCGGTCTTGCCGACACCCGCCTCACCCACGAGGATCGGGTTGTTCTTGGTACGCCGCGAGAGGATCTGCAACACGCGGCGGATCTCCTCGTCACGGCCGATCACCGGGTCGAGCTTGCCCGAACGGGCCTGTTCGTTGAGGTTGATGGCATACTTGCCCAGCGCATCGAACTGCTGCTCGGAGGTCTGGGAATCGACCGTAGCGCCCTTGCGGAAGGTGCGGATCGCCTCAAGGAGTTCCTTCTCGGTGGCGCCGCTGCGCTTGAGGATGTCGGCGGCCTGCCCGCGCTCGGCGATAAGCCCCAGCAGCAGGTGCTCGACCGACGCATATTTGTCGCCGAAGTTCCGGGTAAAGTCCACGGCACGCTGGATCACCTTCGAGGAGTCCTGCGAAAAGAACTGGTCGCCGCCGCCTTCGACCCTCGGAAGGGATGCGACGGCACGGTCGGCCTCGTCGCGCAGGCCGCGGACATTCACCCCGACACGCCCCAGGAGGAACGCAGCGAGCGAATCGTCCTCGCGGACAAGCACGCTCAGAATATGGAGCGGCTCGACAGCCTGCTGTCCGCGCTCCCGGGCAAGAGTCAATGCACTTTGCAGAGCCTCCTGCGCTTTTACAGTTAACGTATTGATGTTCATATCTCTGATAATTTGTTTTCTAACTTTCGCAGATTATCTCCGCAAAACGCCTGCCAACCCCGATTTCCGGCCAATGTGTCATTCTTTGTCACTCCCGGGACTGACACGAGGCGCCAAAACGGCAGCTGTTTTGCAGAAGAGTTACACAATACGGCATAAAACAGCAGAACATCGCCCGAAATGTATTATCTTCGCAACACCTAACTCTCACTCTTCAGGTTCATGACATATCGTAAACCCCCGTTCCTGCTGCGCAAATGGCAGCAGTTGCAGATGCGCTATTATGCATACCGCAATCCGGAAAAGCTGGTCAGGATACGCTACCGGCAACGATTCGGCACCGACCCCGACCTCGAAAACCCCCGAACCTTCAACGAAAAAATCCTCTGGATGATGCTCCATGCCGACACCACCCGCTGGTCGCAACTGGCCGACAAGTACCGCGTCCGCGAGTATGTCGAGCAATGCGGGCTGGGATGGATGCTCAACGAATTATACGGTGTATGGGAATCCGCAGAGGAGATAGACTTCAGCGGGGGGGGGAATCTCCCCGACACGTTCGTGCTGAAAACCAATAACGGCTACGGACAAGTTATCATCGTGAACGACAGGCAAAAAGCCGACATCCGGTCGATCCGCCGTACACTCAACCACACCCTGCGAAAGAAATTCGGCCGCATGACGGCCGAACACCACTATTTTGGTATTAAACCCCGCATTATCGCCGAACGCCTCCTTCCCTCAGAACCAGCATTCGGCAATTCGCTCATCGACTATAAATTCTACTGTTTCGATGGCAACCCCTATTGTTGCATGGTCTGCTACAACCGTAAATCGCCATCCGACGTCAAAACAGGATTGTACGATGCCAGGACATGGAAAAACATAGGTCATTACGTCACCGGAAAATATTACGACCCACATCAGTGTGATATCCCGCGTCCGGCATCCCTCGACCGGATGCTCGATGCGGCCAAACGGCTCTCGTCAGGATTCCCCCAAGTACGGGTCGACCTTTACGAAGTCGCCGGCAACCCTGTATTCGGGGAACTGACATTCACCTCATCTGCAGGTATGGATACGGGATTCAGCCAGGAGTTTCAGGAATTGATGGGATCGCAAATATCCCTGCCGCCGGCCAAGCGGACGCAACCGTCGCACCCGGGACTGCTCGGGCTCCTCGGACTGCGGAAGGCCGCCGCCAAATAAAAACGGCAGGCAGCCCGGAGGAGCGGGTGCAACAGGCTGCCCGGCCCGCCATGCACAGCCCTTCGCCCGGGTATGGGGAGAGGGCTGTCATTTTGTAGGCGGGTTTCATTTTTAATTTAATTCTTAATTCGTATCTTTGCGCTACTATGAGTGATTTTATCGTCAGCGCACGCAAATACCGCCCCGCGACCTTCGCCTCGGTCGTCGGCCAGAAACATATCACCTCCACGCTTAAAAATGCGATCGAGCGCGGGCAGTTGGCTCACGCCTACCTGTTCTGCGGCCCCCGCGGCGTAGGCAAGACCACTTGTGCCCGCATCTTCGCAAAGGCCATCAACTGCCTGAACCCCAACGGATCGGAGGCCTGCAACGAATGCGAATCGTGCCGTTCGTTCAACGAAGGGCGCTCGTTGAACATCCACGAGCTGGACGCCGCGTCGAACAACTCGGTGGAAGATATCCGCACACTGATCGAACAGGTGCGCATCATCCCGCAGGTAGGGCGCTACTCGGTATTCATCATCGACGAGGTGCACATGCTCTCGGCGGCGGCGTTCAACGCCTTCCTCAAAACGCTCGAAGAGCCGCCCGCACATGCGATCTTCATCCTCGCAACGACCGAAAAACACAAGATCATCCCGACCATCCTCTCGCGGTGCCAAATCTACGATTTCAACCGCATCCGCGTCGAGGACGGCGTCGAATACCTCAAATACATCGCCTCGCAGGAAGGCATCGCGGCCGACGAAGAGTCGCTCAACCTCATCGCCCAGAAAGCCGACGGGGGTATGCGCGACGCCCTGTCGATGTTCGACAAGGCCGTGTCGTTCTGCGGCAAGGCGCTCGATTACCGCAACGTCGCCCAGACGCTCAACGTCCTGGACTACGACACCTACTTCGGCGTCACGGAGATGTTGCTCGCGGGCAACTATGTCGACACGCTGGTGACGTTCGACAGCGTGCTGTCGCGGGGTTTCTCGGGGCAGACCTTCATGGCGGGGCTGAACCGCCACATGCGCGACCTGCTGATGGCCAAGCGCCCCGAAACGCTGCGGCTGATCGAAATGACCGGGACGCTGCTCGAACGATACCGGACGCAGGCGGGCGCCTGCGATGTCGAGTTCCTGTTCGGAGCCATCTCCTGCCTGACGGAGCTCGACGGGAAGATCCGGCAATCGTCCAACCAGCGGTTGCTCGTCGAGCTGGGCCTGATGAAGATCGCAGGGCTCGGCCAAAAAAAAAATGACTCTCTGACATCTTCCGGGGAATATCCCCTTCCTACCCTCACCCCCCGCACGGCGGGCTCCGCACCTGCGGCGGCTCCGGCAGCGGCCGGGCAGCCGGCACCGCGTCCGGCGGCAATTGTCTCCGGCAACCCGGAAGCCCCGGCAGCCGCAACGGCACAACCGGCAGGGGTTAGCGCGACCGGAAATCCGGCAACGAACGCCCCGGCGACAAGCGCCTCCGGCAACCCCGCAGCCCCGGCAAGCGCAACGGCACAACCGGCAGGGGTTAGCGCGACCGGAAATCCGGCAACGAATGCCCCGGCGACAAGCGCCTCCGGCAACCCCGCAGCCCCGGCAAGCGCAACGGCACAACCGGCAGCGCAAGCAGCAGGAGCCGCAACGGCACCCCCTTCCGCAGCGACGTCCGCAGCAATGCCTGCCGCGTCCCCGGCCGGAAGGCCGGCAGCGGGTACATCCGCCGGCCCGACTGCACAGGGAACACTCCCGGTACAGCCCGCGCCGGAGATGAAACGACGGCCGCTGATCTCGGGCGCATCGCTCTCGGAGCTGCTCGCCTCGGCAGGCGGCGATCCCGACGAGGAGCCGTCGGACGGCGAGACGCCCGACGAACCCGAAACCGTGCGCATAGACCCGGACTGTGCCGAAAAGTTGGAGCACGCCCGCAGCAGGATACTGAACCTCATCAAGGAGAAACGACCGCGCTTCGTGCCGGCCTTCGAGTTGATGACCTTCCGCGACAACACGATCTCGGTGAGCGTACCGACGACGGAGCTGCGCGAGGAGATCCTGCGCAGCAAGACCGGGATGCTGATGCGCATCGCCGAACTGGCGGGCATCGAGGGTATGATCGAACTGGAGGTCGCAGTGAACGAAGAGATCCGGGCGGCACGCCCGATCAAGCTCGAAGACCGCGTCCGTTACATCACGGAGAAGAACCCGCTCGTCGCGGAGCTCCGCAAAGCATTGGACTTGGAAGTAGAATAAAAAGAACGAACAATAAAAATGGCAACAAAGAATTTCATCGAAGAACTCGAATGGCGCGGGATGATCCACACGATCATGCCCGGCGCGAAGGAACAACTCGAAAAAGAGATGACGACGGCCTACCTGGGCATCGACCCCACGGCCGACTCGCTGCATATCGGGCACCTGGTGGGCGTAATGATCCTCAAGCATTTCCAGATGTGCGGGCACCGTCCGCTGGCACTCATCGGCGGTGCGACGGGCATGATCGGCGACCCTTCGGGCAAGTCGCAGGAGCGCAACCTGCTCGACGAGCCCACGCTGCGCCACAATCAGGAGGCGATCAAGCGCCAGCTGGCCAAACTGCTCGACTTCGAGTCGGACGCCCCGAATGCGGCCGTGCTGGTGAACAACTACGACTGGATGAAGGACATCTCGTTCCTGGAATTCATCCGCGACATCGGCAAGTGCATCACCGTCAACTACATGATGGCCAAAGACTCCGTGAAGAAACGCTTCAACGGCGAGGGCGACGGCATGTCGTTCACCGAATTCACCTACCAGCTGGTTCAGGGCTACGACTTCCTGCACCTCTACGAGACGATGAACTGCAAAATCCAGCTGGGCGGCGCCGACCAGTGGGGCAACATCACCACCGGCACGGAGCTGATCCGCCGCAAGCTGGGCGCCGAGGCCGAGGCCTTCGGCATCACCTGCCCGCTGATCACCAAGGCCGACGGCACGAAATTCGGCAAGACCGAGAGCGGCAACGTATGGCTCGACCCGCGCTATACCTCGCCCTACAAGTTCTACCAGTTCTGGCTCAACGTCAGCGACGAGGATGCCAAACGTTACATCCGCATCTTCACACTATTAGACCGTGAAACCGTCGAGGCGCTGACCGCCGAACACGAAGCCGCACCCCACCTGCGCATCCTGCAGAAGCGGCTGGCACAGGAGATCACCACGATGATCCACTCCAGAGAGGAGTACGAAAAGGCGGTCGAAGCCTCGGCGATCCTCTTCGGCGGCTCGACGTCGGAGGCGCTGCGCAAAATAGACGAAGGAACCCTGTTGCAGGTGTTCGAAGGCGTGCCGCAGTTCCGTATCGCCCGCGCCGAGCTGGGACTGCCGTTCGTCGATCTGTGCGCCGAGAAGACGCAGGTGTTCCCCTCGAAGGGCGAATGCCGCAAGATGGTGCAGGGCGGCGGCGTGTCGCTCAACAAGGAGAAGGTCGCCGACCCGGCACGTACGGTGGGCGAGGCCGACCTGATCGCCGGCAAATACCTGCTCGTACAGAAGGGGAAGAAGAATTACTACCTCGTAATCGCCGAGTAGCATGGAATACCGCATCGTTCTGACGCGCATGGAATTCCACGCGCTGCACGGCTGCTACGAGCTGGAACGCAAGGTGGGCAACCGCTTCACGGTCGATCTGGAACTGACGGCCGAACTGGGCCATGCGGCCACGGACGACGACGTGCGCAAGACGGTCAACTACCTGACGGCCTACGAAGTCGTCGAGATGCAGATGCGCATCACGCAGCACACCATCGAGCGGGTGGCGACGAACATCATCGAGGCGGTTTATGCCACCTTCCCGCAGGTGCGGCACGTAAAATGCACCGTCTCGAAACTGGCGCCGCCGCTGGGCGGGAAGCTCGAGAAGGTGAGCGTCGTGCTGGAGAAATAGGACGGGTGTGCGCACGCATGCGCACACCCGTTTGCGATAATAAACAGGTTAGGTTATGCATCACAAGGAGAGTCGCGCCACCTTGGGTGGCAAATTGAGCGCCGTGCTGGTCGCCGCGGGCAGTTCCGTCGGGCTGGGCAACATCTGGCGCTTCCCTTATGTAGCCGGGGAGAACGGCGGCGGGGCATTTCTGATAATCTATGTCCTTTGTGTCCTGCTGCTGGGACTGCCGCTCATGATCGCGGAATTCACCGTGGGGCGTGCCTCGCACCGCAACGCCGTGGGTGCCTACCGGGCGCTGAACCCGCGGTGGAGCTTCCTGGGATACAACGGCGTGCTGGCGGCATTCCTGATTCTGGGTTTCTACTTCGTGGTTTCGGGCTGGACGGCGGAATACATGGTACATTCCGTAACGGGCAGCTTCGCCCGCGTCTCGACCGCCGGGGAGTACAAGGATATTTTCGAAACGTTCATCAGCAACCCCTGGCGACCCGTATTGTATACCTGCCTCTTCGTGCTGGCTACCCATTTCGTAATCGCCTTGGGCGTACAGAAAGGCATCGAACGCTCGGCCAAGATACTCATGCCGCTGCTGCTGCTCATCCTGATCGTGCTGTCGATCCACTCGCTGCTGATGCCGGGCGGGGAGGCCGGGCTGAAGTTCCTCTTCGCCCCGGATTTCTCGAAGGTAACCCCGTCGACGGTGCTCGTCGCACTGGGGCAGGCCTTCTTCTCGCTCTCGATCGGCATCGGCACGATGGTGACCTACGCCTCGTATTTCAAACCCGACACGAACCTGCGCCACACGGCGCTCAACGTCACGATCCTCGACACGCTGGTGGCCGTACTGGCCGGCGTGGTGATCTTCCCGGCCGTGTTCAGCGCCGGTATCGAACCCACATCGGGCCGGGCACTGGTCTTCATCACCCTGCCGAGCATCTTCAACAGTATGCCGCTGAGCATGGTCTGGTCGTCGATCTTCTTCCTGCTGCTGGCCGTCGCAGCCCTGACCTCGACCATCTCGCTGCACGAAGTGGTCACGGTCTACCTGCACGAGGAGTGGCACCTGAGCCGCAAGGCCGCCGCATGGCTCACGACCGCCGCCACGTCCGCCCTGGCATCGCTGGCATCGCTGTCGCTCGGGGTGCTGGGCAGCTGGAAGGTCTGCGGGCTTTCGCTCTTCGACTCGCTCGACTTCCTGACGGCCAACATCCTGCTGCCGGCAGGCGGGCTTTTCACCTGCATCTTCGTGGGCTGGAAGCTCGACCACCACATCCTCAAGGCGCAGATCACCAACAACGGAGAGTTGAAATTCCGTATCTACGGGCTATTCAGCTTCCTGCTGCGCTACGTCTGCCCGGCAGTGCTGCTGCTGATCTTCCTCGACAACCTCGGGGTATTCTGACAAGAGGCGACAAGCGTTTCCCCGGCCCCGGACTTTCCCAAGTCCGGGGATTTTTTATTTCCGGGGCCGGGGCCGGAGGGAGGACGTGCATTTCGATTCAAAACCATTCTTTCACAAAAAAGCAGATATTTCGTCCAATTTTTTTGTGTTTTATTTTGGAAAATAAAATTAAAGATTTATTTTTGTTTCATAATGAAATTAAAAATATTACACATCACAATTAAAACACGGACAAAACTGACAAAACAAGAAACCCCCTAAAACGGCACGAGACTCATTCCCGGGCCGTAAAAGGCAAACCGCGGGCAGCACCCGCGGCCTGCATCCGTCCTCAGAGACAAGCTTTCGCAGCGGCAGCCGGCTGCCAGGGTATGAAAAAAGGATTACATTCCGGTGACAACGACGCACGAAGCCAATTATTAAAATATTTTTGCAGCCGGAGCGACACAGGCTCCCACCTATTTAATAAAAAGACAGAAACACCAAGAAACCATCAGCACAAACCCGACCATGAAAAACCTGTTACTTTTCCTGCTGGCCTGCTGCCTCTGTGCCGCAGCCTCCGCCCTCCCGATACGGGGATCGGTCAAATGCGGCGGAAAGCCGATGGGCGGCGTGACCGTAACCGACGGTTATACGTTCGCGCAAAGCGACGAGCAGGGCATATTCACGCTCGATGCCGACGACCAGGCGCTGTTCATCAGCCTGGTGACCCCGTCCGGCTACCTGGCTCCGCTCGAAGGGGGCATCCCGCAATTCTACCGCACATACGACCCGGCGGCCAAACGCTACGACTTCGAATTGCAACCGTGGCCCGGCTCGGGCGAATGCTACGAACTGCTGGCGATCGCCGATCCGCAGCCCAAGACCGAAGAGCATTTCCGGCGGTTGCGGAGCGAGGTCATGCCCGCATTGCAGGCGGCAACCGATAACGGGAGAACGCGGGGCGCGAACCAGGCCGCGATCGTGCTCGGGGACATCGTATGGGACTCCCCGGAACTCTTCGCAGGCGTGAAAGCGGAGTTCGCCAAGCTCGGGGTACCCGTATACGGCGTGATCGGCAACCACGACCATGACCTGAACAAATATACCGACCGCGAGGCGACGGAGAATTACCGCAGCCATTTCGGCCCCACCTATTATGCATTCGACATGGGGCGCACGCACTATATCGTACTCGACGACATCGTTTACCACGGCGCGAAGAAATACGAGGAGCGGATCGACACGATGCAACTGCGCTGGGCAGCCGCCTATGCCGAACGCCTGCCCGCAGGGTCGCGCGTCTGCATCGCGATGCATGCCCCGGCCATGAAATCGTGGCTCGGGAACCGCGTCATGGAGTCGGCCGAAGGGCTGATGGACGCCTTCGCGGGGCACGAACTGCACTTCATCACCGGGCATACGCACCTCAACTCGAATTACGACATCCGCGAGGGGGTCATGGAACACAACGTAGCGCAGGTCTGCGGCAACCTCTGGTGGGATCCGATCAACTGGGACGGTACGCCCAAGGGCTTCCAGCTGTTCCGCGAATGCGGCGGGGAATTCTCGTGGGAATACCGGAGCCTCGGCGAGTCCCCGGCACGGCAGATCCGCGTATGGCACCCCGGCCAGGTGGCCAAGCACCCGGCCAGCGTCGTGGCAAAGGTATGGAACTGGGATTCGTACTGGACGGTCGTATGGTATGAGGACGGCCGTTACCGCGGCGCCATGCAGCGTACGACGCTCGACGACCCGGATTATACCGCGCACATCGACTCGCTGAAGGCCGCCGGAAGGAAAATCTCCAAAGTCCAGCGCCCACGCCCGACGAACTTCTATTTCACGGCACGCCCCTCGGCATCGGCCCGCGAGGTGGAGGTGGTCGCCACCGACCGATTCGGCCGCCGCTACTCGGAGCGCATCGCACTCGGGCACGCAGACTGACGTACAGGACACCAACACCAAAATCATCAATAGCCTATGAAAAAACTGATTACTTTAATCGCCGGGTTGCTGCTCGTCGCCCTGCCGGTCGGACTGGCCGGTTGTGACGACAGCGACAAGGAGATCTACAACGATGGCCGGCTGGTCACCGATGTAGTTATTCCGACCTCGATGACCGTCTACCGCGGGATGGAGGTTTCCGTTTCCGGCTACGGCTTCGCCCAGGGCGACGCCATCGCGTTACGCGCCGGTGAGGATCTCCCGGCAGCGACCACGGTAGCATCGGAAAAACTGCTGACGTTCGTCATACCCGACGGCGCGGCAGACCAGACCGTCTATAAGGTCGTGCTCAACCGGGCACAGGACTACCAGGTGCTCGGATCGAGCAGGATGACCGTACAACTGGCCATCGACGTCGACCTGGGCAAGACCATCTCGGGCAACTGGGGCGGCGACGCCGTGATCCGCGGCCGCGGGTTCATGGCTACGGACAAACTCTTCCTGGAACAAGGGGGGGGGAAATTCGAAGCGCCGGTCAAGGGTGCTGACGATTCTTCGCTGACCTTCACCATTCCCCAGAACGCCGCCGACGGCGACTGTGAATTCACCCTGCAGCGCGGAGCAGAAGAGCAGGCACTGGGCTCCGCCAAACTCAACCTCTCCCTGGGCGGCGTCACCGTACCGGACAAGGAGGGCGCGACGATCAAGGGTATCGTCCACCTGGCAGGACAAGGCATCGCCGACGTCCTGGTCTCGGACGGAGACCTGATCACCAAGACCGACGCCAACGGTTTCTATTGGCTCAATTCCGAAAAACGCAACGAACTCGCCTTCGTCATCCTGCCTGCGGGCTATGACGTCCCCACCGTCAAGGCGATGCCCCAGTTCTGGCAGCCCTGCACGCTCGACGCAAACACCGTCGAACAACTCGACTTCCAGCTGCTCAGGGCCGACAACGACTCCCACACCATGCTCGTGGCCACGGACATGCACCTGGCCAACCGCAACTCCCCGAAAGATTACGTCCAGTTCGCCGACGGCTTCGTCAAGGAGCTGACATCGGCCTACAACTCCGCCGCACCCGGAAAGGTATACTGCCTCAACCTGGGCGACTTCTCGTGGGACGGCTACTGGTACGACAACAAGTGGTCGCTGCCCGAATGCAAGCAGAGCGTCGAGGACTTCAACTTCCAGATGTGGTCGGTGATGGGCAACCACGACAACGACCCCTATGTAGCCTCCGATTTCGGCGCCGAAGGCCCCTACCGCCAACACATGGGCCCGGTTTACTACGCCATGAACATCGGCCGGATACACTACATCATGCTCGACAACACCGAGTACCTCAACACGGGCGGCTCGCAGGGTACGGTCGGTTCGCGCAACTACAACCGCCGCTTCGACGACCGGCAGCTGGCATGGCTCAAGGAGGAACTCACCCATGTCGACAAATCGACCCCGATCGTCGTGGGATGCCACTGCCCGCTTTACTCGTACAGCGGAAGCGGCGGCGTGAGCGTAGCGCTCCAGACCCAGGCCGACATCGACAAAATCCTGAGCTGCTTCGCCGGCTTCAGCAACGTGACTTTCCTCACGGGGCACACGCACGTGAACCGCAATATCCAGTCGCCGACCTATGCGAACGTCTACGAGCAGAATATCGCGGCGGTCTGCGGCACCTGGTGGTGGACGCAGCAGTACGGCAACAACAACGTCTGCACCGACGGTTCGCCCGCGGGTTACAAGATCTTCACGGTCGACGGAACCGACCTCAAATGGCAGTACAAAGCCACGGGGCTTCCCATCGAAAAGCAGTTCATCACCTACGACATGAACGAGGTCAAGGAGTACTGGGCCACCGACGCCACGGCACTCAAGGCCTTCGCCGCAGGCAACGACCTCCGAAACCGCGACAAGGATTATTCGACGGTGGGCGAAAATGCCGTCTACATCAACGTCTGGGCCTATGAGCCGGGCTGGACGGTTTCCGTGACGGAAAACGGAACGCCGCTCGCCGTGAAACAGGTCTGGAGCAAGAAAGACCCGCTGCACAGCATTTCGTACGACATCCCGCGCGGCGCGGTCAACAACGGCACGCTCACCTTCCCCTCGACCTCCTGCATGCATATGTTCGAGGTTACGGCCTCTTCGGCATCTTCCACGCTGGAGATCTCGGTTACCGACCGCTTCGGCAACGTCAGCACGGAGTCGATGACCCGGCCCAAGGCGCTCACGACCGACGTGACCAAATAACCCTCAAAAAACCTTAAGACAATGAAGCGTATAATGAACAAATGGTTGTGGTCGTTATTATGCGTCACGCTCCTGGGAGCCGCGGCGTGCAGCGACGACGACACCGAAGGGGATTCGGGGAACCCCATCCCCCCGGCACTCTCCACCGAAAACCTGCCCGATGCAGGGCTGAAGTTCCTCTATTCGGCACTGACCCCGCATACATTTACCATGAGCGTCGACGCGCCCTGGGAGATCACCAAGACCGCAGGCTGGTTCGTCGTCACCCCGAACAAGGGCGAGGCGGGCCAGAATATCCAGATCACCGTCACCCCGACCCTGAACCAGGGCGAGGCGCGCGACGGCGAATTCACCATCCGCGCCAACAGCGGCAACAACCTCCATCCCTGCCTGACGCAGAAGAGCATCCCGCTTTCGCAGGACGCCTACCTGGCGGCCGGCATCGTGCTCACGGGGCTCGACGAACGCCTGCTGGCATTCGAAGCCGAAGATACGGATCCGGTGGTCTTCACCGTCGAGGCATCCTACGACTGGACGCTCACGGTGGAGAACGAGACCTGGCTGACGGTCGCCCCCAAGAGCGGCAAGGCCGGCTCTGCGGCCGAAGTCACCATCACGCCCAAGGCCAACACCACCGACGAACGCCGCGAGTCGAAGATAACGATCACGGCCGGCGACGCCGAATTCGGGGAGAACACCGCCGAGGAGATCATCGAGCTGGTTCAGGCGCCCTACATGCCCAAGGACACGCATGCCGAGGGATACGTCTTCTTCAGCGACGACTTCCAGTGGATTCCCGACAACTGGGTGAGCCCCTACACCAAGTACGGCTGGCCGAGCGTGTCGATCGACGGCACGAACGGCAACGAATTCGCCCTCTCGACCGACGGGATGAAAGAGGCCGTAGCGGCCAAGGGTTACACCTACACGCCCTCGGTATATGCCCGTTACGAAGGCCATGTCAAGCTGGGTAAGACCGCCAACATGGGCGCCATCACGATCCCCGCGCTCACGGGCATCGACGCCGGCAAGGCCGCGACGCTGCTCGTGCAGTTCGACGCAGCCGCCTATTCGTCGGCAGGCGGCGCGGTGGACAACGGCGACGACCACATGGACGTCACGATCAAAGGGCCCGGCACGATCGGCGACCTGGTGGAAACCACCGCGCTGGTCGAGGTGAAGAACGTCTGGGAGTGGACGCGCTACTCGCTGATCGTCTACGGCGCTACGAACGAAACCCGCATCACCTTCGGCAGCGAGCGCGAAGTGAAATGCCGCCTCTACCTGGACAACATCACCGTGACGCGCGCCAAGGACGAGAACCCCGAAGCCCCGGCACCGGAGGCACTCGTCACCCCGTTAGACAAGGAGATCGTCAACACTTCCGATCCGAGTCTCTTCGATGCCAACAGCATGGTGGTTGCCGAAGGCGGCACGCTGACCTGCTCGGTGCGCGTCAACAAGGCCTGGACGGCAGAGACCGACTGCGACTGGCTGACGATCACCACCGTACGCTGCGGCGACGCAGACCCGTCGACGGTAACGGGCGCCAACAACGGCGCATCGCTCTCGAACGGCGTGGCGACCGTCAAGGCCACGGGGCTGCCCTACGTCACCACCAAGGTGGAAGTAGGCAGGAACTCCGGAGGCGAAAGCCGCACGGGCCATATCATCATCAAGTCGGAAGGCGCAGAGATCGAGAAGGTTGCCGTCACGCAGGCTTCCGGGGCACAGATCACCATCGAAGGGCTGACGGACAATACGCTGGAGCTCAGCGACAACCCCGCAGAATCGGGTGCCGAGGTGAAATTCACGGTCAACGCCCCCTATCCCTGGACGATCGCCCCATCGGGCGCTGCGGCATGGTACGAGGTGAGCCCCGGGCAGGGTGCCGCCAACACCGACGTGGAGGTAACGGTCAAGGCGCTTGAGCAGAACCTCTCGTTCCGCCGCTTCGGCGAGTTTACGATCACGGCGGCCGAGGGCGATGCAACCCTTACCGAGAAGATCGCGCTTTCGCAGCAGCCCGTATCGCCAGGAACGGTGAAATGGGACTTGGCGTCTCCCGTACAATGGTCGTTCTCGGAAGAGGATATGGACAACTACGCCCAGGACTTCAAGGGCGGGCCCGACAGCCCGTACAACACGGTGCTGGCCCAATCGGGGCCGGGGTACCTCTCCTATACGCACACGGCACCGAGCGATCCCGACAAGAAATGTGAACGCATCGTCGGCAGTACGGGCCATCCGTACATCACGGGCGGCTGGCCGGGCGACTACTGGACGTTCGCCGTCCCGGTGACGAACCTCGACGCAGGCACCAAAGTCCGCTTCACGGCGATCACCCGCACCTCGGCCACCGGCCACAAATTCTGGCGGATGGAGTACAACGACGGCGGCACCTGGAAACCCGCCGCGGCATTGCAAACGACCACGGAAACGGGGGAAGAGGTCTCCTACACCCACGCCATGAAAGCCGACGGGAAGACCAACATCACGGTCGACGTGACGGTCACCTATGCCAATGCGATCTCCGGTGGCAACATCGAATTCCGGTTCGTCTGCGCGGCCAACTGGCAGGCCAGCGGCAAGGGCGCACTCACCAAGCCCAACGGCGGGACGATGCGCTGGGCCGGAGCCGGAACGGCCGACAGCCCGAGAATACAGATTGTTCCCTAAACCGACCTTGACGGCTGCGGCCGCCCGCAGGACGACCGCAGCCGTTCGACAGAAACCCGAATCAAAAAAAATCAACAATATGAAGCTTAAAACATACATACGGAATGCTTTGGCAACCGCGGTAATGTTGCTGGTCGCTTCGGCCGCCTGGGCCCAGAGCCGCAACATCACGGGCATCGTGTTCGATACGGACGGCAAAAGCCCGCTCGTCGGGGCCACCGTCATCCTGAAGGGGAGTGCAACGGGTACGATTTCGAACGCAGACGGAACCTATACTATCCATGTCGGCAGCGACAACGACGTGCTGGTCTTCCAGTCGCTGGGTTATGACCCGCAGGAGGTCACGGTCGGAAGCCGCACCACGATCAACGTCACGCTGAAAGAATCGGCGCAGAAGATCGACGAAGTGGTCGTCACGGCACTCGGCCTGACCCGCTCGGAGAAATCGGTCGGCTATGCCGTTTCGAAAGTCTCGGGCGACGAACTCACCAAATCCATATCGAGCAACTGGGTGACGGGGCTCAACGGCAAGGTCGCCGGTATGTCGATGTCCTCGGCGGGCACCGGCCCCGGCGGTACGGTACGTGTGACGCTGCGCGGCGACACGTCGCTCAACTACGGCGCCAACGAAGCGCTGTTCGTCATCGACGGTATCCCGATGAGCAACGGCACGGTAGCCTCCGGTTCGGGCGCCAACTATGCCAACAGCAACGCCCCGGTGGACTTCGGTAACCCGATCTCCGACCTCAACCCCGACGACATCGAGAACGTCTCCGTCCTCAAGGGCCCCGCCGCAGCCGCGCTTTACGGTTCGATGGGCCAGAACGGCGTGGTGCTCATCACCACCAAGTCGGGCCGCGAACAGCGTGGTATCGGCGTTACCTACAACGGTTCGGTGACCTTCGAGACCGCAGGCTTCTGGCCCGAATTCCAGGAGGAATACGGCCCCTCGGCCGTCACCACGTCGCTCACCAACCGCGTCGCATCGGCATGGGGCCTTCCCGGCACGATGACCTACGACGGGCAGCCCGTCCGCCAGCAGATCTCGCGCTACACGTACGGCGAGCATTTCGACTCCAGCAAGCTGCGCTATCTCTACATGTCGAAGAACTGGGAAACCGGGGAGTTCACCCCCCTGCCGTGGGTATACGCCGACGACTGGTTCACCGGCCTCTTCGAAACGGGCGTTACGTGGAGCAACTCGGTGACCATCGACGGTTCGACGGGCAAGGGTACGAGCACGCGCTTCTCATTCACCGACCTGCGCAACGACTGGATCACGCCCAACTCGGGCTACGAACAGCAGACCTTCGCACTGGCCCTGAACCAGAAGATCAGCAAGGCCATCAAACTGGCGGCAAAAGTCAACTACATCCGCAAGAACAGCGACAACATGCCCATGTCGGGTTACAGCCAGGGTTCGCCCATGTACGGCCTGATCTGGGGCTACAACACCAACCCCATCTCGGCTTACCGCGACGAGTACATGCAGGGCCGTTATACCTATGCCAACTACCTGGCAGGCAGCGGCGAGGACAAATACAACACCACTTCGGGGCTTATCTACAACAGCCTCGAGGGCCACAACCCCTACCGCACGCTGTACGAGGAGCTGAACAAACTGGATCGTGACCGTTTCTTCGGCAACGTGAGCATCGACTTCACGATCCTGCCCGAGCTGACCTTCACGCTGCGCGGCGGCTTCGACGCCAATATCGAATGGCGCTCGCAGCAGAAACCCTTCATGTCGCTCGACAACCGCTACGGCATGTACCGCGAGAAGACCATCCGCCGCTACGACTACAACTCGGACTTCCTGCTCAAGTACAACAAGCTGTGGGATCGCTTCGGCGTCACGGCGGCATTCGGCGGCAGCGTCCTGCGCAACAAATACTACTCGACCACCATCACCGCCTCGCAGCTGAGCAGCGAAGGCCCCGGCATGTATTCGTTCGCCAACGCCGCGGTAGCCCTCGACACGTCGCCCTACCGCAGCAACCGGCAGACCAACAGCCTTTACGGCTTCGTCAACCTGTCGTGGGACGACACCTACTTCCTCGACGTCACGGCCCGCAACGACTGGTCGTCGACGCTGGCTCCCTCCAACTGGAGCTATTTCTACCCGTCGGTATCGGCCAGTATCCTGCTCGACAAGGTGTTCAAGATCGACACCCCCCATGTCAACATGATCAAGCTGCGCGGTTCGTGGGCACAGGTGGGTAACGACACTTCGGTCTTCTCGCTCTACGACGACTACTCGACCACGGACTATCCGGGCGGCGTCACGCTGCCTACGGCCAGCAACTACCCGTACATCCTCCCCGAAAAGACCAGCAGCTGGGAAGTCGGCCTGGAAACCAAGTTCCTGGGCAACCGGCTCAATGTCGACGTAGCGCTCTACAAGACCAGTACCCGCAACCAGATCATCAGCGCCGAAACGAGCGCCGAAACCGGCAGTACGTCCCGCAAGATGAACGCCGGCCTGATTACCAACAAGGGTGTCGAGGTCACGTTCCGCATGGTTCCCGTCCGCACGAAGGACATCAACTGGGAGATCAACGGCAACTGGTCGCTCAACAAGAACAAACTCAACGAGCTGCAGAACGGATGGGATCCCGAAACGCCGTTGCAGACCTCGACCTCGACGACCATCGGCAGCCGTATATTCGTCTACTCGTACGTGGGCAAGTCCATGCACCAGCTCTATTCGGCCAGCCACTACGAGTACGCGCCGGAGGGTTCGACCTACACGGACGAAAACGGCAACCAGGTCGACTGCTCGGGCATGCAGATCATCAACGCCAAGACCGGCTACCCGCTGCTGACCAAGGAGACCGACTCCAAGAAGTTCGAGCACCTGGGCAGCGTACTGCCCGACTGGAAGGCAGGGTTCGGCACGACGTTCCGCTACAAGAACCTCTCGCTGAGCGCGCAGTTCACGGCGCAGGTCGGCGGCGTGGCCTACTCGGTGACCAACTTCGCACTCTCGTACCAGGGCAAACTGAAGAACTCGCTCGCCGGACGTGACGACGGCCTGGTTCTGCAGGGCGTCAACGCCGTGGACAACGGCGACGGCACGGTTTCCTACCAGAAAAACACCGCCGTCACGGAGAACATCTACACCTACTACCAGTCCTACAAATGGGTGCGCGACAACGGCCGTGAAAACACGTTCAGCACCGACTTCCTCAAGTTCAAGGAGCTGCGCATCGACTACCAGCTGCCCAAACACCTGTTGGCCAAGACCCGTTTCCTGCAGGGCGCGTCGATCGGGTTCTTCGCCACCAACCTCTTCTGCATCACCGACTGGCCGCAGTTCGACCCCGAGGCGGCAGGTCTGGTCAACGGTACGAACATTTACCCCGGTATCGAAACCGTCACCTTCCCGATGACGCGTACCTACGGTATCAACATCAAACTTCAGTTCTAAAACTGCGAACGCCATGAAATACGCAAAATATATCCTGATACTCGCGCTGCTCGCCGCATCGGGCGCATGTACGAACGATTTCGAGGATTACAACACCAATCCGAACAAACAATCGGAAGGGTCGGTAGCCCCCATCGCGCTGCTCGAACCGCTGATTTACAGCTCCACGAACAGCTATTCGTCCTACATGCTAAGCATCGCCAACGAGATTTCGCAGGTCACCGTGGCCAAGTCGACACCGCGCCGCGAACACTGCTACAACCTTGCCGACGGCAATTTCAAGGCCATCTGGAACCTCGGGTACAAATGGGCCGGCAATGCCAAGCATATGTACGACCTGGCCGTGGCGCAGAACCAGCCCAATTTCCAGGCCATCGGCCTGACGCTGAAGGTCTATAACATGTCGATCCTCACCGACATGTTCGGTTCGATCGCCTACCGCGAGGCGCTCAAGGGCGGCGAGGGCATCAACACCCCGCATATCGACTCGCAGCAGGAGGTCTATACGGCCATGCTGGAGGAACTCGAGCTGGCCAACTCGCTCTACAACGCCAGCCTGGGGCTGGACGACCCCACCAAGGACGGCATCTACGGCGGCGACATCGCCAAGTGGCAGAAATTCACCAACACGCTGCGCCTGCGTCTGCTGATGCGCGTGAGCGGCCGTAACAACGCCTTCACCCCCACGGTCGGCGAGCAGATCAACCAGATCATCTCCAACCCGGGCAAATACCCCGTCTTCGAGTCGAACGACGACAACGCCACCGTGAAGTTCTCCGGCAGCGCGGAGTATTACAAGACCTATTTCAACTCCAGTTCGTTCCCCGACGACAAGAGCCTGTCGAGCGACCACCACATCGCCGCACAGCTGCTCGACCTGCTCTACGACGCTTCGGACGGCTTCGTCGACCCGCGCCTGCGCATCTGGATCAAGCCCCGCTACATCCAGTATCCCAGTGCGACCGAGCCCGACGTGATCCGCGAAATGATCGGCGCCGTCTCGGGCTGTACGATCAACTACAACGGCATCACCTCCATCAGCGAACGCGAACCCTACCTGCATTACGAAACGCTGGTGGGCGACACGCGCCCCAACCACATGCTCGACTACGACGAGCTGCTCTTCATCAAGGCCGAAGCAGCGATGAACGGCTGGATATCGGGCTCCGCCAAGGAGTATTACGAAGCGGCGATCACCGCGTCGTGCCAGAAATGGGGCGAATACGGCATTTACGCTTCCTACCCCGAACTCAACGCGTCGAACAAGATCGAACTCAAGACCGTAGCCATCACGCAGAAGAACATCGCCGCACTGCTGGCGAGCGACCAGGTAAAATGGAACAATACCCAGCAGCGCCTCGCCGAGCAGAAATGGCTCTCGCTGTTCTGGGTCATCGGCTTCCAGATGTACCACGAAATGCGCCGCACGGGGTATCCCGAGTGCAAGACCGGTATGGGAACAATCGAGCTGAACGCCACGGGCGGAAAGTTCATCGCCCGCTATCCCTATCCGTCGATCGCTATCGCCAACAACCGTGCGAACTATACGGCCGCATTCGAGGCACAGGGCGGTACCATCAACGACAACACCATGGTCTTCCCGATATGGTGGAGCGGCCAGGCCGTCGCCAAGGATGCCGGGCAGCCGTGGGAACACTCGTTCCGCAAGAATGTCATCGCCGAAGAGAACCTATAATCTAAAAACGAACGCACTATGAACGCGAAAAACATAATCCGCAACATGAGGGGCCTGGCCATGTCGGCGCTGCTCCTGATCCCGGCGGCCTTCGTCTCGTGCAGCGACGACGACACGGAGGGCGGCAGCCCCTACTTCCGGCTGGAGAATACCGTCGTATCGAGCAAGCTGGTGACCGCCTCCTCCGACCTGGGTTTCGACGCCGAGGCCATCATCGGCGACGCCACGCTCGAACTGATCCGTTACGACATCCGTTCGAACTGCAACTGGAGTGTCGAATGCAACTCCACGGACGGAGACTGGATCAAATTCTACCCCAAGACAGGCCAGGGCGACGGCAAGGTACGCTTCTGCCTGGAGGACAACGATGCCAACACCCCGCGTTCGGCGACGGTCGTATTCCGCTATGCGGACGGCAGGCAGACCGAAACGACCCTCGTCGTCAACCAGAGCGCCAACGAACCTTACATCAGGTTCGTCGTCAACAACATCGAGACGAACGAGATCGTAGCGGGACGCTATGCCGCCCATTACGACATCAAGGTCGCGTCGAACGTGACGCCGTTCTACGAACCCGAAAAAGCCGAATGGGCAACCTTCACCGAGACGGGCAACGGGACTTTCACGCTCGACATCGAGGAGTATCCCGAGCAGCCGGCATCCCTGAGCCGTGATTTCAGCATCGCCTTCAAGGGCAGCGGCCAGTACAAGGACATCAGAGCCGACCTAAACATCCTGCAGGACATCACGCCGCAGATCGAGATTACGAGCGAGGACATCGGCGACGACCTGGCACTGCCCCCGTTCCCGGCCTACCAGCCCAATGCATTCACCTTCAAGGTGAAATCCAACTGGGACTGGACGATTTCGGTTGCCGAGAACGCATGGATCGAGGTCACGCCCTCGGCCGGCGAAGCGGACAAGGAGTATGTCATGACGGTGAAAGCGACCAGCAACCTTTCGCTCGACGAACGCTCCGCTTCGTTCTCGATCATCTCGGACGAGGTGCTCGGCACCAAAGCCGTCAAGGAGATCTTCGTGACACAGGAAAGCCTGGCGGAAGGCGGGCCGCTGGAAGGTTTGGACGCTCCGGTAAAGTGGTTCTTCAACGGTGCCTCGGGCACGGACTACACGGTTCCGAAAGAGCAGTTCGAGCAGAACAACAAGCTCATGGCCTCGTCGGGCGTAGGTTATATCTCCTACTTCCACACCTTCAACTCCGACGGCAGCCTGCACCCCAACAGCACGCGCATGATCGGCGGCACGGGACAACCCTACGTCACGGGAGCATGGAAGGGCGACTACTGGTTATTCGAAGTTCCGGTCAAGAACTTCAAGTCGGGAACGAAGGTTCGTTTTACGGGTCTCACACGTATCTCCGGCACCGGACAGAAGTACTGGAGCCTGCAATATATGGACGGTACGAGCTGGAAACCGGCGACCGACACGCAGACCGCAACCGTCAACGGGGAACAGATCACCTACACGCATCTGGTACCGACGGCCAACATGCAGATCGACGTGACGGTGACCTTCGCACGCGGCATTAGCGACGGCAGCGTCAAGATCCGGTTCTATTGCGAAGCCAATACCACGGGCGGCACGGAACCCAACGGCGGTACGATCCGCTGGGCAAGTTCCGCCGATAACGGGTACAACGACAGTCCGGTCATTCAGGTTGTCGAATAACACCGGGCAATCTCCACAGGGTACAGGGAGGCCAGAAGGCCTCCCTGTCCTTTTATTCCGGCCCCGGGCGCCCATTGCCGAAGGCCGGGCCCATCAGGCCCAAGGTGAATCAGGCCCAAAGCGCATCCCCATCCGTCCATGCCGTGCGCGGCAACCCGGGGCATATCGGGCAGCAGGAAGGGGTGCACGGACACGGAAACGGGCACACAACTCGCGGGCACACGAGTTCAACGCGCACAGCGTACGGCGCTGGACACACTGTTCACGGTACGAGGCTCACCGTCTCTCGGCACACGGCGCACAGCCTACAATTCACAGCGCACAGTTCATGATTTGCAGTTCACGGCTCACGGGCGCAAACGATAGCGATACGCACCACCGGAAAAGCCGCAAAAAAGGGAGCCGTGCGAGGGCTCCCTTAAATGTCTGTATCAAAGTTCGTCAGTTGATGTTCCGCCGGTCGGGTTCGTGGTCGGGGGAAGCGGCTTCCATGTCGATCTGCAACTTGACCATGTTGATGGCCGTCGCAGCCGCTTCATCGCCCTTGTTGCCGTGGCGGCCGCCGCAGCGGTCGAGCGCCTGCTGCATGTCGTTGACGGTCAGCACACCGAATGCGATCGGCATGTTCCACTGGATCTGCAACTGGGTGATACCCTGCGTCACGCCCTGGCAAATGAAATCGAAATGGCGCGTATCGCCCTGGATGACACACCCGAGCGCGATCACCGCGTCGACATCGGTATATTCGGCGAAAAACTGTGCGCCGAGCGCCAGTTCGAACGTCCCGGGGACATATTTGATCTGGATGTTCAGGTCGGGGCATCCGGCGGCACGCAACGTGCGCACGGCGCCTTCGAGAAGGGCTTCGGTGACCTCGCGGTTCCACTCGGCCACGACGATGCCGAACCGCATCTCGGCGGCCGAAGGCAGGGGTGAATCGAATTGGGAAAGGTTATGATTCTTGGTCGCCATAGTCCCCGGTTATTTTATGCTGCCGAGAAGTTTCTCCGCGTCGCGCGCGTCCATCGACGCAGGGTACGAAGTCAGGATCCGCTCGTAGTATGCGGCCGCTTTCGCGCCGTTGCCCTGAGCCTGCTCGGCCAGACCGGCTTTGCGGAGGTACATCGGAGCGGTGAGGTTGTTGTCGGCAGCCGCTACTGCTTTGTCGTAGAATTTCACGGCCTTGGCGTAGTCCTTTTGCTCGACGGCGATGTCACCCTGCAACCCGTAGTTCTGGGCGTTGATCAGCGCACCCGGGATACCCTTCACGGGCGAATACCTGGCCAGGAATTCGGCGGCATTCTCCAGGTCGCCGGCCTTCAGGTAGCAGATGCCGGCGTAGTGTTTGGCAAGATTGCCCGAAGGGGTCGAGCCGTACTTCTCGATCACCTCGAGGAAGCCGGCGCCGTTGGCATCGCCTTCGAGTGCCAGCGCATAGTCCGCATTCTGATCCTCGAAACGGTACTGCGCCTCGGCGATCATCTCGGCGGCCTTCTCGGCACGCGGCGACACGACCAGTGCGCGGTAGCCGAAAACGAGGGCTGCGAGCACCAGCAAGCCGAGGAAAACATACGACAACATACGGCCGTTCTTCTCGAAGAAAAACTCAGTTTTGTTCATTGCTTCGCCGAGGGTTTCCTGCTCGGCGACATGCTGTTTTGCCATAAAAATCTATCTTGTTTAGTTTATAATTCCGTACGTTAGGCAGCAAAGATACAAAACTATTCACAATGTACAATGCCGCATCCCGTTTTTTTGCAGCATCGGACAGATGCGGCACCGCATTGCCCGGATAAATCAGGCATCGCACACGGCCAGCACGACCTTCACAGAATGCGGGCGGCGCCCCGGTAATGCGCAAATAAATTTGGCATTGCGCCCGGCTTGCACTATCTTTACAGAACACAGGCGGCGCCCCGGCAATCCCCAAATAAATTTGGCATTGCGCCCGGCTTGCACTATCTTTACAGAATACAGGCGGCGCCTTGGCAATGCCCAAATAAATTTGGCATTGCGCTCGGCTTGCACTATCTTTGAACCATGTATCTGAAGAAAATATCGCTGCTCAACTTCAAGAATATCGCACAGGAGGAACTCGCCCTGTGCCCCGGCATCAACTGTCTGGTGGGTGACAACGGGGCGGGCAAGACCAACATCATCGACGCGGTTTATTACCTTTCGATGTGCAAGTCGTCGCTGGCGATGACCGACGGGCAGAGCGTCCGCCACGGCGCGGATTTCTTCCTCGCCGAAGGACAGTACCTCACCGATGCGGGCAAGACGGAGAGCGTCGTGTGCTCGTTCTCGCGCAAGGGCGGCAAGGTGCTCAAACGCAACGGGAAGGAATACGAACGGCTGTCGGATCACGTGGGGCTGATTCCGGCCGTGATCGTGTCGCCGGCCGACAGTGCGCTCATCAGCGACGCCGCGGACGAACGCCGCCGCTACCTCAACGGCTTCATCTCGCAGCTCGACCGCACCTACCTGGCCGCCGTAATGCGTTACAACGGCGTGCTGGCCGAACGCAACCGCCTGCTCAAGAACATGCCCGACGAAACGATGCTCCGCATTTACGACATGCAACTCGTCGAGCAGGGCAACCGGATACACGCCCTGCGGCGGGAGTTCACGCAACGGCTGCAACCCGTCGTCGCGGACTATTACCGCACCCTCTCGGGCGACCGCGAGCAGGTCGAACTGCACTACAAGTCGGAGCTGAACGACCGGCCGTTCGACGAACTGCTCCTCGCGGCACGGCAGAAAGACCTCGCCAACGAATTCACCACGGCAGGCATCCACCGCGACGACCTGGTGCTGAAAATCGGCGGCTACCCCCTGCGCAAATACGGGTCGCAGGGGCAGCAGAAATCGTTCCTGATAGCCCTCAAACTGGCGCAATACACCATCGTCGCCCGGGAAAAGGGCGAAAAACCGATCCTGCTGCTGGACGACCTCTTCGACAAGCTCGACGCCGGGCGCGTGGAGCAGTTGATCCGCCTCGTGTCCGAAGATTCGTTCGGGCAGATCATGATTACCGACTGCAACCCCACACGGCTGCGTACGATCCTCGACAAGGCGGGCGGCGAATATGCGCTTTTCACGGTCGGGAACGGGGCGGTGACGCAGGGGAATGCAACGGCAACGGCTGCCGCGGCTGACCCGGACAAAGGATCGGCCGGGAACCAGCCCGGGAATGCGGCAACGGACAAGGCCGCGGAACCGGAGGAGGATAAGACACAGGGACAAATCGGGTCTGCGGCCGCGGAACGGACGGAAGGGCAAACCGGGGAATTGCCGGCGGGAGAACCCGCGCGGCGGCCTTCGGAACCAGTCCCGGCACCGGAGCCTGCCGAAGAACCGGCAGCAGAACCCGACGGCAACGGGGCACGCCCCGGGGATGCAGCATCGGAAGGAGGACGGCCATGAGACGGACGAAGACCATGCTGATGGGCGACCTGCTGGAGGAGTTTTTCAAACGCCCCTATGTTGCGGCGAAAGTCGCCGAAGGAAAACTGCCCGACACCTGGCGCGAGATCGTGGGCGACCGCGCCGCGGAGATTACGACCGAGCTGAAAATCGAAAACCACATCCTCTATGCCCGCATCCAGTCGAGCGTGCTCCGCTCGGAGCTTTTCTACCAGCGCGAGGCGCTCAAGGAGGAGATCAACCGCCGCTCGGGCGTGCGGCTGGTCAATGCCGTGATCATCCGGTAAAACACACCGCCGCCACCGCCCGGCAAACACAGGGCTGCCGCAAGACGGGCGGTCGAAAACTGGGCTGCCGAGCTCCGGGCCGCAGGAAACAGGGTGCAAAAAACAGAGCCGCAACAGAGATGCCGAGGGCTGGGCACCGAATTAGGGCCGCAGGAAAAAGGGCTGTCGGAAACAGAGTTGCTTAAATCAGGGCTCACCGGAAACAGGCTCACCGAATCAGCACCCTCAAAGTCAGGGCTGCCGAAAACAGGGAGCCGGACGCCGCGGGCAACTCCCCGGCCCACGCCGGTGAGCTCCGGCCAAGCAACCCCCGGCCACGGCAGGCGAAGCCCCGGAAACAGCAGCCCCGGAAATCAGGACAAAAAAAGGTGCAGGACAATCCTGCACCTTTTTCTTTTCTACTTCGGGGGAAGCCCGCAGCCTCGCTCCCGATTACTGGATGATCGCGGCACGGTTGGCGGCCTGAACCTTCTTGAACGGATCGGGCGAGTTGCCCTTGCCCTCGTAATTCAGCTGCTTGGGGTTGACGCCCTTCGATACGAGGAAGTCGAATACCCGCTTGGCACGGTGCTCGGCGACGCGCTTGTTTCCGGCCTTGGTTCCCGTCTGCTGGTCGGCATGGCCCACGATCTGGTAAACCATGTCCTGCGGGCCGTTCTTGATCTTCTCGGCCACCAGCTCGAGGCGGGTCTTCTCCTGCGGGGTCAGCCACGACATGCTGTAATCGAAGAGGATGATCGAAGTATCGGCTGCAACCTGCTCCTCGGCGGCAACGACGGTAGCGGCCGCGGCGGCAGTAGCTGCCGCAGCTGCGGCATCGGCCGTGGCGGCGAGCTCGGCCTGCGAGGCGGCAAGCTGCTGTGCCAGCTGGGCATTCTCGACCTCCATGGCGGCGGCAGCGGCCATGCTGGCGGCTACGGCGTCCTGGAAAGCCTGGATGTCCGCAACGGTATAGCCCGCAACACCGCGCTGCCAGCCGCGCTTGTTAAAGCGGTAGGTGAAACCTGCCGTAGCGCTGAAGCCGAACAGGTAGGAGCCGTCCATCGCAACGGGGCTGACCCGCGAAGGCGCTATCAGCCCTTTGAGTTCGATATTGAAATCGAACGACGGCGAAATGCGGAACTTGTTGAGCCAGCCCAAAGTGAACGCGAACGACTGGTGCGTACCCGAACCGTTGTTCTCGTGGCTCTTGTCGGTGAAGTTCGAGGCCATATATCCGAAACCGGCGAACGGCACGGCATAGTAGGCTCGGTCTTCACGGTAACCCCCTGCCCAGTTGGAGAAGTTGAGCATGAAATCGGCATGCACGAACAAATAGGGCCATTTCGCCTTGCCCAGCACATCGTCGAAATTGGCGAACCGGCCGCCCTGCAGCTGGAGGCGCATACCGGTCACCGGATGGAACCATTTGGTAAGGCCGAAGTTGGCCTCGAAATTGATACGGTCGCCGAAACTCCCCTGGTTGGTACCGTTGGAAAGGGCCGTACCGGCACCGCCTCCAAGCGTAATTTCCCAGTTATCCCAGAAACCGTTCGACACGAAACCGGCAAAGCTCGGTTTTTTGGGCGTATCCTGCGCCCACACAGACGTAGCCAATGCCACGGCTGCCAACAATAGAATAAGTTTTTTCATGGTCAATAATATTTAATCCCAATAATAAAGTTTCTCTTTTCCCGAAACCGTTAATTGACAGGCCATAGCACAAAAACAGCGCCGAAACCGCACAAAAAAGGCTGGAAACGTATGTTTCCAGCCTTTTAAGCTCAGGATTAAATCCTTACGGAATCAACCGCACTTCGAATAACCGCACGACATGCACGTAAGACAGCCGTTCTGGTAGGCCATATTCTCCTGTCCGCAGCTCGGGCACTTGCCTTTCGACTTGGTGCCGTCGACGATATACTGCTTCAGGGCGCGGCAGACGCCCGTCTTCCATGTGTTGATCGACTCGCTGTTCAGGTGGAGCGATTCGATCAGCGAGACGGTCTTCTCGATCGGCATGCCATGGCGCAGGACACCCGAGATCAGCTTGGCGTAGTTCCAGAACTCCTCGTCGAACAGACGCGAGATACCGCCGATGGTATTCGTATAGCCGTAACGGTCGGTATACTGGAAGTCGTAACGTTTGGTGCCGTCCTCTTCGCGTACCTTTATAATATAGCCCTTGTCGATCTTGCGGGGGATATACATGGCGTCCTCCTCGATCTTACCGGTGAAGACCTCGTAGGGGCGGCCGTCCTGCAGGCCCACGAAGGCGATCCAGTCCTCGGTGCCGTTCTTGAAACGCACGATGTCGGCCGGGATCGACTTGGGACGCTTGGGCACCTGCCCGGGATGCTCCTCGCACTTCTGCTTCTTTTTGGAGCCCTTTTCGAGCAGCACACCGTCGCGGCAGCCGTCGCGGTAGACCGTGACGCCCTTGCAGCCGCATTCCCAGGCCGTGCGGTAAACCTGCGCCACGAGCCCCTCCGAAACATTGTTCGGCAGGTTGACGGTCACCGAGATCGAGTGGTCGACCCATTTCTGGATCGCACCCTGCATCTTGACCTTGGCCACCCAGTCGATGTCGTTGGCCGTAGCCCCGTGGTAGGGCGAAGCGGCCACCCACTCCCCGAGCTCCTCGTCGGAGATCGTCGCGAGCTTCGACGTGTCGTATCCGTTCGCCTCGAGCCACTTCACGAAGTTGTGGTGGTAGACGTTGTATTCCTGGAACTTTTCGCCCGTTTCATCCTCATAGTCCACATGCGTGTCCTTGTCGGAGGGGTTGATCTTGCGGCGGCGCTTGTAGACCGTGCGGAACACCGGCTCGATGCCCGACGTGGTCTGCGACATGAGCGACGTGGTACCCGTGGGGGCGATGGTCAGCATGGCGATGTTGCGGCGGCCGACCTTCTCCATCTCGGCGTAGAGTTCCGGGTCGGCCTCGCGGATGCGGGCGATCATCGGATTGTCCTTCTCCTTGGCTGCGTCGTAGACCGGGAAGGCACCGCGCTCGGCGGCCATCTTCACCGAAGCCCGGTAAGCCTCGACAGCCAGCGTCTTCTGCACCTCGACGGCGAATGCGATCGCCTCCTCGGAACCGTATACCAGTCCCAGTGCGGCGAGCATGTCGCCTTCGGCCGTGATGCCGAGGCCCGTACGGCGGCCCTTCTGCGCCATGCCGAGGATCTTCTTCCACAGCTCCAGTTCCACGCGGCGCACGTCCTCGTCCTCGGGGTCGGCGGCGATCTTCTCGATGATCTGCTCGACTTTTTCCAGTTCGAGGTCGATGATGTCGTCCATCATGCGCATGGCCATGGCCACGTGCGACCGGAACTTGTCGAAATTGAACTTCGCATCCTTCTTGAACGGGTTGTCCACATAGCTCAGCAGATTGAGCGCCAGCAGGCGGCACGAATCGTAGGGGCAGAGCGGGATTTCACCGCAGGGGTTGGTCGAAACCGTCACGAAGCCCTCGTCGGCATAGCAGTCGGGCACGCTTTCGCGGATGATCGTATCCCAGAACAGTACGCCCGGCTCGGCCGACTTCCAGGCATTGTGGATGATCTTGTCCCAGAGCTTCCGGGCGTCGATATCCTGCTCGTATCGGGGGTTGTCCGAATTGATCGGGAATTGCTGGTGGTATTTCTTGCCGGCGATGGCGGCACGCATGAACTCGTCGTCGATCTTGATCGAAACGTTGGCGCCCGTGACCTTGCCCGTGTCGACCTTGGCGTCGATGAAACGCTCGGCATCGGGGTGCTTGATCGACAGCGAGAGCATCAGCGCACCGCGGCGGCCGTCCTGCGCCACCTCGCGCGTCGAGTTGGAATAGCGCTCCATGAAAGGCACGATACCCGTCGACGTGAGCGCCGAGTTGAGCACCGGGCTGCCCGTGGGACGGATGTGCGAGAGGTCGTGCCCCACGCCCCCGCGGCGCTTCATCAGTTGCACCTGCTCCTCGTCCATGCGGAAGATGCCGCCGTAGGAGTCGGCCGGATGCTTGTGCCCGATCACGAAACAGTTCGAGAGCGAGGCCACCTGGAAATTGTTGCCGATACCCGTCATCGGGCCACCCTGGGGGATCACATACCGGAAATGATCCAGCAGGCCGAAGACCTCCTCGCGCGACATCGGATTGGGATACTTGCGCTCGATGCGCTCGATCTCGGCTGCGATACGCTCGTGCATCTGTCGGGGTGACGTTTCATAGATATTGCCGAAAGAGTCTTTCAGGGCATATTTGCTGACCCATACCGTCGCGGCAAGGTCGTCCCCGTCGAAATACTTTTTCGACTCGGCAACCGCATCGTTGTAATCGACTTTCTGCGGCGCTTCGGGTTTTACGGCTTTAGACATAACTGTTATTGCTTTTATTTCAGATTTTTAGCGTCGATCCGGGCGAAACCCGGTTCTACAAAATTCATTCTTTTCTATGGAATAACCCAATGCACGGCACCAAACTTATCCACAAATTATTTACAAAAAGGCAAAACATGCGCCCCACATTTATGGGGCGCACATTTGCTGCGGACGGGATGTCCGGCAACGGCTATTTCGCCGCGACGGCGTCGATCTCGACCAGCGCCCCCATCGGGAGTGCGGCGACCTGGTAGCATACGCGCGCGGGCATTCCCGAGGTGAAGAACCCGGCGTAAACGGCATTCATCGCGGCAAAGTCGCCGATGTCCTGCAACAGGACGGTCGTCTTGACCACGTCGCCGAGCGTATAGCCGGCCTCTTCGAGGATATGGCGCAGGTTGGTGAGCGACTGCCGCGTCTGGGCCTCGATGCCTTCGGCCATCTTTTGGGTCGCTCCGTCGATGGGGAGCTGTCCCGAAACATAGAGCGCTCCGCCGGCCTCCACGGCCTGCGAATAAGGGCCCACGGCCTTAGGGGCGTGGGGCGATGCGATAATCTTCTTCATAGCGGGGTGTTTTTCAAATTCCACACAAAGATAAGATATATTCCGTATATTTGCACAACACATTTAAGAATATGCTATGAAGATTTTGCTGAGAATCGCGGTTATCGCAGCCGTAGCGGCACTCGCCGCGGGTTGCTGCAAATGCCGTTCCTACCAGAAGAAAAACCGCCGGCCGCTCGTCGGCACCGAATGGCAGCTCGTACAGTTGAACGGCAGGGCGGTCAAACCCCAAGAGGGCAAGTTCAACCTGACGTTCCTCGCCGAAGAGAACCGCTTTGCGGGGGTCGGAGCCTGCAACCGCCTGATGGGCAAATACGAAACCACAGACAAGGGCGCGCTCAGGATCGGGCCGATCGCCTCGACGATGATGGCCTGCCCGGGCATGGAACAGGAGGACGCCTTCACCAAGGCGCTCGAAGCCACCACGCACTACGATATGGACGGGCCGATGCTGCTGCTGCTGAGCGACGGCGAACTGAAAGCCGTATTCCAGGCCAAACCCTGAAAACCTGCCGGGCAAGGGCCGGAATAGAATATAAATAGGAACGGAAGGAATCGCCAAAATCGTTTTGCGGTGCGATTCCTTCCGTTCTTGTCTTTTCAGCCGCCCGGGTCGCAGATGCAAGCCCCCCGGCAGCACACCCCGAAACGACAGGACGGGGCAAGCCCGGCAGCCCGGCAACTCACCGGCCGGCAAGCCAGGATCCGACCTCATCGGGCGCAGCATTCTTCAGCAACACCCGTTTATTTCTGTCGAGCAGATAGATAGCAGGCACCGTCCTCAAATCGTACACCGCATCGTGCATAAGCGTTTGTTCTTCGTCGATAGCGTCGATCCACCCCGTCGGGCAGACCGTCTCCTTCCACACTTCGGGGTCGGTTCCGATGCATACCGAAACAACGGCCAGCCGCTTGTCCCGCAGCAAACCGGCCACAGCCGAAGACGAGGCCAGATAGGCTTTGGCACGCCGGCAATCGGCACAATCGGGAGCATTGAAATAGAGCAGCGTATATTCGGCTCCGATTTCCGACAGACGCCCGCGGCTGCCGTCACGGCACCGGAACGTGAAATCTTCGGCACGGTCGCCGGGGCGGTTTTTCGACATCACCGCCAATCGGGTGCGGGGGCCGATTTTCTCCACCTCCTCCAATAGGGGGCTATCGAGCTGCGCCCGCAGGAACAACGCGTACAACTCCTCGTTGTACAAAGGAGAAGCCGGCTCATCAAGGTATTTATCACCGAGCTCCATAAAATGGCAGAACATCCCCTTCGCCACTTCGGCACGGGCAAAAAGCGAATCGACAGCCGCGCCGGCACGGGGCGCATACGGCAGGATGCAGACAAAGTCGGCAAAAGCTTGCTCGGTGATCTCCGGACGGCGAACAAGCGTCGTATCCGCAAAATCAAAGCGATCCCAATAATGCAGCGCCAGATAATTGGCCCGCTCGGCAGGTTCGGTCAGCGCGGCGGGGACATCCGGCAGGCGGAATGCAGCTGCCCGCAGGGGCTCCTGTCCGCATGCCCCCTCCCCGGCCCGCAGGAGAATGACGGCACCCAGGAGGCCAACGACGGGAAACTTCATCGCCACACACCTTAGTTATCCTGGATAGCGACCAACCGGAAGCGCATGGCCACTGCACGATCCTGTCTCAGATCGGCCGGATAGGTATCGAGCTCCGTCAAACTGTGCAATCCCCGGCCGAACTGGTAGGTATAGCTGTCTTTCGTCCCGGCGCCGTCACCGCCCGCATCCGGATCGGCAACCACAGCATTCGAAGTCCAGTACTGCATGTAGGGCAGTACCGGGTGGTTCGGATCCAAATCCCCGGCAATCGAGGCTTTCTCTATGACCTGCCAGCCCATAATGCTCGGAACGGCCCAATGCAAGTCGGTTCCGTTCGCTCCCGGATCTGAATTATGGTCGGGGAAGGTCTTATTATTAAGCAGGTCGTTGATCGTGCCCGAAGGAGATTGAAAATAAGTCGGCAAGTACCACAATGTCGTTGCATAAATCAATGCGCTGCCACCGTGCTGTTTACCCCAGGGAAGGTATTTCACGGCAACGTCCCGGTGATTCCCTCCGTGCCCGGGGTATATGTCGGGATCGAACGGCCCTTCGCTGATAAGATGGTACGTATTGGCATAGCCGTTATTGGCGTTATAATCCAATTCCTCTCCGTCGAACCCCCACGGCATCGCCTCACGATCCACCCGGTCGATATACATCGTTATCGGTTGATGACCGTATTCTTTTTCGATATAGTCTCCGGATGCCTCGTACCGGATGGGTTGGTATTGCACTATCTTAAAACGAGTGAGTTCTTTTGCGTTAGATCCGTCATCGTCCATTAGCACCACGTCTACACTCCGTATACCGTCCTTAAACCCTTGGTCACCATAGATATCCTCCAGGTTCGGATCCCATGGACTGATAAATATCCACAAAACAGTTTTGCCGTCATCGGTTTTGGACACCTGTGTTTCGGCAGGCGATCCACCCAATGAACCCCAGGTGCCCGAACCGTCGCCCGCATCATTGAAATAGTGGACAAACATTGTAGTTCCAGCAGACGAATTTTCCGTCTTCACGTAGATACGGGGACTCTCCAACCCCGAGATGTCGATGGGATAATACTCGCCGGACCCGCCCACGATAATGTCTCCGGTCTCGATCACGACGTTCCTCAGGTCGCTTTCCACGCGCCACGTAACCTGGGAGCCATCCACCGTCAGATCCCCGTTTTCATCGACCTGGCCGCCTTCCGTGACGGCATTGCCTTCGAGCTGCAAGGTGACCTTATAATAGTGGTCGCGCAGCACGTCGAAGTTCCGGGAGACATCGTCCCCCAAGAAGAAGCGGAACCTGACGGTTCCCCCGTATCGGGTTGTACCATCGGTATTCCGGCGCAAATACAACGCCTCGACTTCGAGATAGGAGCAGGTCGCAGTAGACCGATCCTCGAGCAGGTTGCCCCATTCACCCGCCATCCGGCACGCAGCTGGACGTTTGAGGCGTGGATCACGGATGCCATCCTCGTGGCCGAAAGCATCGCCTCCATGGTCATTTTCGAACATGAAAAGCGGGGCGATGGTTCGGTCGGAAACATCGAGGCTCTCGTCATCGCCGGCGTAATGCCCGCCGGCGTAAGTCTCTGCCGAGGCTGCCCACGACGGAGCCTGCCCCTGGTCAGAAGAGAGCGTTGCGTCCCCCACGACCATCGGCCAGTTCAGCTCGCCGCCGTCGCCTTTCTGCTCGCCGATTTCCTCGATGCCGAGGGTTTCGTCTTCATAGGGTTTGTTCGCCATGCCAAGATAGCACTGCACCGGCACCCTGTGCAGGCTGATCCTGCGCGGGACGATGGAAACACCCGCGGCCAACCTCGACCCGTCGATACCTACCGTAATCATGGCTACCGTACGCCGCAGTTCGGCGGAGAGGGACAACCCCGTCTGTCCGGTATCCGGATGGGTATGGGTTCCGGCATGCCCGGCTTCGGCAAACATCATACAACCATTGACAGGAATGCCGGGGAAACCCTCGGATGATTCCTGTTTCAGAGCTTTCAGAAGCCCAACGGTAGTCACCGCAGCCTTGTCGATCTTTCGGCCGTAATTGGCGACGATATAAAATTTTTTTCGGGTCAGCCCATACCGACCCGTAAACTCTTCGGAAAAGTGGATCGTTATATCCTTTCCCTCTTCCATCTCGACGGCCGGATCTCCGTTCTGCGATCCGTCGGCATAATAGACCTCGAACAGTGCAGAATCGTCGCTTCCGCCATCTGCGGCGACGATGTTCAGATCGCGGATCTTGTCGAAATCGCCGGCGCCGGCACGGGTCATGGGATCCACGACGACAGGTTCGGGCACAATCACGCGCAGGGTGACCGTTTTTCCTTCGTCCGACTGCGGCCTTTGCGGCATCAGTTCCATCCTGTCGCACGACGAAATGCAAAGCGCTGCGGACAGGACGCTCAGGACGAAAAACGATATGCAGGTTCTTCTTCTCATGGCTCGATACCTTAAAATTCAGGTTTCACTTCATCGACATACCATTCGGGAACGGTAATCGACACGCTCCCCGACTTGAACTCGATGCGGATCGGGATCAGCACCTCTTGCCTGGTGCAGTCGATGACATCCTCGTGCATCGCGAGGAATTCGGCAAAGTTGACCTCGGCCAACGGCTCACCGCCCGAAGCGGGCCGCACGCAAAGCGCCACGTCCTCGTGGTTTTTATGGCGCATAATGTTGGCACGGGCGGTCAGCAAGGCCCTGCCGACGTCGTATTTGCTTTCAAGACGATAGGTGGTCGCTTCTCCGCAGGCGCGGTTCTCGAAATCGGTACAGGGCGACACGTTGCAGAGTTCCAATACGAGCGTCCCGTCTGCACGCTGCCCGGAGGCTGGCACACCGGCGACCTCGACCGACACCTTATAGTGCGAACTGGCAAAACCGACGACCTGCGTCCGGTCTTCCCGCCCGGCATCGTACGGCTCAGCCGTATAGGATGCGGAAGCGTAATAGAGCGAATCGTTGCCGGCGACCACCTTTCCTGCAAGGTAATCCCCGGCGGCGAACCTCATCTGGTCGAACCGGCGACAGTCCAGATTGTCGACTTCCGTATGGTGCGTATTAGCTAAACAAACGATCCGGTAATCGCCCGGATCGAGCGGCGGCAGCACGGCCGTACGGTTTGCGACCTCTTCTTCCGACAAGACCCCGGAGCCGACGCAGTCGTTGTCCGCATCGAAGACATACATCTCGACACGGCAGATTTTCGACCCGAAAATCTCGGCCGAACCGTCGCCTTTATAGCTCAGCACCAGCTTATCGGTATTATGGCAATCGCCCAGATCTTCGCGGATACACGACGCGCAAAGCCCTGCGAAAAGCAACAGGCACCCGGCGATATTCGTTGTTCTCATAAGTCTGTCGGTTTGTGTTGTAAAAACGCAGGCGGAGCCGGAGAGCCGGTCGATCCCGCCTGCGGAATAAGGATAAATCAGTTGAATACGGGCGTGAGGTCGGCATGTACCGTCCACTTGGCCACCTTTACGGTAACATCAATACATTTGTCAGGCTGTTCGAAATCACTGTCGTTGAATATGAAATTCACCCGGTAAATATGGCCGCGTTCGAACTTCGTAAGGTTCCCGCTCGCATCCTTGAGTGCTTTGGTCGCCAGGTACAGCGGAGTGCCGGCATCATTGCCGGAGACATTGGCATGGCCGGTAGCCTGCATGAGCAACTGGGGATAGCCATCCGACGTGACAGCATCGACAAGCTCACTCCCGACCGTGAAGAAATGGTAGTAAGATTTCTTTTCGTTTTTGTTCGCAGCCGGTGTCAGCAGGGCCCCGTTCAGGTTTTCATAGTACCACTGCTCTCCCGTAAGGGTTGCAAAATGGTTGAATATCGCTGTTTCGTCAGTTTGGGCTTTCTTCAACTCCGACATCGTACCTTCGGTCAACTCGGCCTGGGCGTAGTAATTGTTGATCGCGAATTTCTGGAGTTTGATCGCGTTGTAAATCGGGCTGTCCCCGAAGTTACATTCGATGCCTGTCACCTCGACACGTGCGACGAGGGGTTCGATATTCACCGTGGCTTTATAAACAGGGTTCGAATGGTCTGCATGCTGGGCGGACAGAGTCAAAGCCTCGGATTCGCCGTATAGCGTGAGTTCGTCCACATCCTGCTGCCCGTCGATTGCCAACTGCTCGGCAAGGTCGGTTTCGGCAGCAGCCGTCAATCCCGTCGTACCGGTCTTAATCACCTGTCCGTCATCACCCCGAACATTGCCGATAACGATTACCTTGTTTACACCTGCAGGCAGGAAATGGAAAGATTGTTCCAAGCCCACCTCGCCCCCGACCACAAAGAAATTCTGTGCGTCAGCCTGCGGGTCGTCGGCTTTTTTCCCGCGATAGAGGTTGGTGCCATCGGAAAAGAATACCTGATAGTTGATCAGGTTGATTTCGGTTTCGGACAGATCCCCCTCGCCGTCAGGTATGGCGGAACGGGTGCCCGACAATACGTTGGCCAGCGAAATGGTCACGCTCTTGAGCGAGTTGTCTCCCGTGCCGGCTTCATCTTCCTTGTTGCAGGAAGCGAAAGTCATCGCAACTATTGAAGCTGCAAGAATCAAGTTAGAAAATTTCATAGAATTGAAGAATTTAGTGAGAATGAAATGAAGTGACTTGTTCGTATCGTTATCTTATCTGTTCCATGTTTTTCCGCGCTTCTACGCACCCCGCAGCGACGGCCTTTTCGAACCACCGGACAGCTTCGTCCTCCTCTTCGAGCATCATGTGGCAAACACCGATCGGGTTCCAGGCACGGGGATCGTCACCGTATTCGCGCAGGAGTTCCAGTGCCTCGGCGTATTTCCCGGCGCGGATCTGCGTGTTAGCGGCGTTGATCGCATCGGCCGCGACATCGTTCAACACATCGTAATAGACGGCCACATAGCAGGCATTGCGCAGTTCGGGGTAAAAGTTTTTCAGCATATAGCGATAAGGCTTACCGCCCGCCAGCCTCTGAAGGGCAACCTTCCGGTCGTTCCCGGCATCGTTGTCCAACACTGCCAGCACTTCGTCGCGGCATTCCATATCCGAAGCAGCGACCATACGGCGCAGGTCATCCCAGTTCTCGACACCGTTTATCAGTTGGAAATCCGCGTCGCACAACTCCGGGACTGCCTTTGCAATATAGGTTTTGAGGGCTCGGGCACGCTCGCCGCCCAACCGGGTATTGAGTGCGAGGGCGCCTTCGGGAGACGCGAAACCCGTGATTTCCACCCCGCTCAGACGCAGTTTTTCCGTACTGCCGATCTTGCGGATGCCTTCAACGATCTTATCCAGCGTAGCCTGGTTGCCAAATTTATCGGGATAAAGTTCGGTATCCGCCACCGGAAAGAAAACCCGGATCTCATTGCGGTCGAAAGCCCAGCGCCTGTGTGCCTCCACAACCTCGAACCGGGCCGGATCGGCGGCGATCTCCGCAACGGCGGGAACGGGCGGTGTATAGACCGGAACATCCGCCAGCAGGGTCTGGTCGCCGTCATGGCAGTCGCAGGCACAGCCGACCATCCGGCGTTTGATGCCCAGCGACGCCGTGCGCATCCACTTCTCATAGGGAACGGCTGCCGCATAGGCGCAACTCCCGCCTTCCAGTATCTGGTTCGGAGCGAGGCTCCACGTGCGGTTCCCGGACAGCGCCTGCTCCTGCCGCTCCCTCTTATAACGGATCTTACCGTAGATTTCCGCCTGCGGCAGCCATACGGTGTCGGCACCGTTGCAGAGATAGGGTGTCAGCACCATCTTGTAGCGATTTTTCAAGGTTTTCGGTGTCGTGTGAATATCGAACGCCACCTCGACGCTGTGTTTTACCCGTTTCACGGACTCGCCGGCAATATCGACCTGGGCGGTCAACGAAACCGGCAATGCGAGGATGAATATAAGTGAGGTTGTCTTTTTCATACCCTGATGCGCTATTTGATCATATAAATAATGGAGATACCCGCCTTGGTCGGGCCGAAGTAGTGCTTGTCCTGACTGCCCCTGAATTTGCCGCAGGTCGCACAGTCGTACTTATCGTAGTTCGTATAGACGTAACCGAAGCCCAGCGTCGCCTCGAGGTTCCACCGTTTGCCAAGTATCCAGTTATAACCATAGGAGAGGCCCAGGCCGGTCGCCCAGCCCTGATAACGATGGTCTTTGGTGGACTTGCCCCGGAACGGAATGCGAACCCCGCTCAGGTTGTAAAAGGCATAGCCCGAATGCACCCCGAAGAAATGGCCGTTGAAACGCTCGCATAACCAGTAGCGGAACTCCGGCATCACCATCCAGTGCCGGATCTTCCGGTTCGCCTCCCGATCGAGCGTCCAGGGATTGTAACCACCCGCAAGGTCGAGCGTGGTGCGTTTGCCAAGGCCGAACTCGAAACCGAGGTTCGGGGTTGATGTCGCCCAATAGAGGATGTTGGTCTTAACACCGATATCCTGTGCCCATGCACGGCCCCCGGCCCAACAGATGGCAAGAAAAAAGATAAGTATGGTTCTTCTCATATTCCTTTGCTATTATCTCGATCCGAAAATCACGATTATATAACAACTCCCCATTAACAGCGCCGGAACAGGAGTGGCTGCCCGTCATATATCTCCGTCCCGGCGCGGAAAGCAAAACAAAAACAAGCGACTGGATTACAGAAAGATAATTACAGGAAAAACGCTTCGATAAGTGACAGTCTTTTCCAAAAAGACTGCGCACATTCGTCAACAGGACAAACATACTGGTAATTAAGATATTGCAACCACATGCACGGAAGAAATGTTTAACCAGCAGATTCGATTTGTAAAACTGTGAAACTTAAAATACAAGCAACTGTATTGCAAGCATATAATAGCCACACAAAGAGAATATACGATGAAACAGTCCGTAAAAACCACCGATCCCGTATGGGGAACATTCCATGCGACCAACTGCCCGGCCGGTTGCATGACCTGTTCCGCCGCAAAAGACCATTCCGTTGCAAAATTCACTCGTACGCTACTCCCTGAAGCACAACTGCTGCCACAGGCCGACTACCGTTCGCACCGCATTCTTTTCCTGCTGTCGGGGCATCTACATGTACGCATCGGCAGGAGCGGCAGCCATTATCTTCTGGATCGCCAGTGCATCTTTTTAGCCCGGAAGAGGGAGATTGCAGTATCGGCGCTCCGGGAAAGCGATGTGATCACTCTCGATTTCAACAATCGGATGATACTATGCAACAACGACATACTGGCCAGCATGGCGACGATAGATTCTGCGGATGCAGCAGGTTCGCCCGTATTGCAGGTCGTACCCGAGATTCTGGCATTCTTCGAGGGGATGGGGCCCGCCCTTGATCCCGTCGGGATGTACCTACCCTGTTACCATGTAGTCAAGGAACACGAACTTTTTTTGATGATGCGCTACTTCTACGGAGATGCCAGACTGAGATGTTTCTTCCGCGATGTAATCCGTCCCAAGGATGATTTCCAGACATTCGTGCTGAGTTCTTACCGCCATGCGGAAAGCATCGCCGAACTGGCGCGGATGGCGCACATGAGTGAAAGTTCCTTTATCCGCAAATTCCGCGACACGTTCCGCGAGTCCTACCACAGCTGGCTGGTGAAACAAAAAGCCGCAGACATAGAACATGCAGTCCGGAGCGGGATCAGGGACAACGACCGGCTGATCCGCATGTTCGGATTCAAGAGTTACCTCGCCTTTTACCGCTTCTGCCAGCGTTATTTACATTGTTCGCCGTCGGCCCTGAAAACAAAATGCACCTGAGAAACAGAGCCTTCAGGTGTGAAAATGACAAAAAACAGATATGTGTTTGACCGATTTTGGTATGGGGGGGGGTAGATCGGAATATCGAAATAAGCACTATCTTTGCATTAGAAACAAGGGGCGGAAGCCGCCTCAGAAAGGTGAAAAAAAGGCTTTTACAGTCTTTTTGGAAAAGACCGTATCTTGCTGTATATCCCGCCGTCTATACAAACAACCGTCTTTACGGCAAAGTTATTATTTTTTTACCATCCCCGGCTCTTTTCCGTGCTTTTTTTCCGCCTCCCGGCAGCACCTTTCAGCAGCCCTGCGACGATTTCGTTCGCGGCATCCACCGTACTGTTATCCAGTTCGTCCAAATAGATCTGGGTCGTTCTTTCGGACGTGTGCCCCAAACCGACGCTGATGACCGAGACCGGGATACCCTGTTTGCGGGCAAGGCTCGCCCAGCTATGCCTCGCAACGTTGAAAGAGAGTTTGACCGGAAGATCCAGGCGTTTGCACATATCCCGGAAAAAGCGCAGGTAGTGGGACAGGCTGTATTTATAACGCAAATAGAGTTTCTCGTCGAACAGCCTGCGTTCGCCCGTCGTCGTTCCATTATACACGAGCGGGCGCAGTAGACCGTCCGCGCCGAATTCGAGCAGCACTGGCAAGGCCCAGGGTGAACATGTTTCCCGGTAACGGTCGAGGATGGACTGCACCTCGGGAATGATCCGCACCGAATAGGTTTGGCCGGTCTTGCGACGGCGGTAATGAATCATACCGTCCCGGATATCCTCCTGCCGCAGGTAGGCCATATCTACGAACGACATTCCGCGGCAATAGAAACTGAACATGAACATGTCGCGGGCACAATTCAGCTTGTAGGAGTCCGGAAATTCGGACTGCGCGACACGGCGGATCACTTCGGTGCTCACGGCCAGCTTGCGAGTTTTCTCGATCCGGATGGGCACGGCATCGAAAGGCGACCGGCCCCGGGTTACATAACCGCGTTTCTGAGCCTTGTTGTAAACGGCACGGAAATTACTCATGTAAAAAGACACCGTATTGGGTTGCAGGGGAATTTGGCGAAGGTGCTGTTCGAAATCAAGCAGCAGGTTCTCGTCCACGTTATCGAAATGGATACGGCGGCTTCCGACGAACTTTTCGAAGGCGATCAGCGTCGCATTATACTTATTGGCCGTACCCTGTGCCCCCTCTTTGCGCAACTCCTCGATCTGCCGTGTGAAAAAGGTATGCACGTAACGGTTGTCGTAACGCCGGTGGTAGGCCTGCGTGACATCCCGAACCGTAAACGGTTTCCCTTCGCGCTGCAGTTCGGACAGGATGCGCTGCACCTCTTCCTTCTGTTTCTCCAGAAAAACATTGACCTCGTGGATGAACGCCGTATGGGTTCTGCGCCGGGATGTGGCGGCGGCTTTTCCGCGCAGGTGGTCGAACTCCTCGGGCAACAACCGGTAGGGTGTGAAGATCACGCCCCGGCGGCGCTCCCGGATCAGTTGTATGACCAGCGTATAGCGACCGTCACGGCTCCCGCTGCGAATATTCAGCATCGGCCGCACGCTCATATTGGGATGCCTGAAGCTCCCGCGCTGTTCCTTGTCTTGGTTCATAATACCTCGTCTGTTAAGGGTTTAACTATCGATATCCCGTACCCCCGGCATTCCCGCACCAGAATACCCCCGGCGCCCACAGCAAGGGGACAAAGTCCATAAGCCCCGTTATCGGGAGCCTGAGTGAAAATAAAGAATGTCTTTGTCATATCATATTCGTTTTTTGTCATTCGGCACACAGCATGAGGCACCGGACAAATACGAAACCGGAAAGGCAGACGCTACGGGAACTACAAAGCGGTTCTCGAATCAAGTAAGGGTTTATCCGCCAAAGAAGGTGGTGGTTAGTATCGGGGAATGGTCGTCGGATCATGGCCGGGGGGGGGCGGTTCCCGAAAGTCCGGCCGGCAGATCCTCCCATATTAATTCTATGGCTCCCGTTGCGGCTGAGGAAACGCCTCCCCCCCCGGAAGGTCGTCCCGGTTCCGCATTGTCGGTCATGCCGACATAGAACGGAAGAAGGAATCCATTTAGTATACGCCCGGGGAGGTGTCTGGTTACGCGCATTCGGCTTCACACCGCAGAGATTCCGGATGACAGACATTTCCGGACAGGAATCTCTTGCCGGCCTGAATACAAGGACGGTAGGCCAGTTGTCCGGCCTGCCGTCCTTCCGGAAGAAAAGGCGCCAACCCGCAGCCCATCAAAACCACAGATACGGCCGGCAATATACCATCCACAGAAACGGACATCGATCCGCAGCCCGAAGGCGGCGACCTCGCGGATTTCCGCCGATGGGTACAGACGCACCTCCGGAAATACGAATGGCGGCCAACCGAACAACCCGAAATATACGGCCGTGTCGTCATTTCGTTCGTCATCGACACTACGGGATGCCTGAGCGATATCCGCTACTCAAAACCGCAAACCAAGAATTTTCGGAAGAGGCTGTCCGCGTACCGGAACTCTCCCCTCGCTGAAAATCGGGGCACCGCCGGACAAAGGACGGGAAGGTCAGCCCCCGGTGAAATATACGATGCCGTTCGACTCCCGGCCATAAATCGAAAACAGGGGCCGGTTCAAATGAACCGGCCCCTGCCGCAACAGTATGCAACCGCCGCCTATTTCAGGTGCGGATTCAGGCTGCGCCACTCTTCGACGGGCGGAATGATCCCCATCGAGATCACCTCGTCGCGCAGTTTGCAGAGGTGCCCGTAGCTGTCGGCAAGGGCCTTGTTCTCCTCGGCCGTACCCTGCACGTCCTTATAGCTGACACCGTCCTTCGTGATTTCGGTCTCCATCGCCATCAGGATATGCTTGAACAGGTCGTTGTGTACGAACACGCCGGCCGGATAGCCGAACGGCCTGCCGCCCATCGCCGCAGCGATCATGCAGATCGACAGGTAGGCCGGGCTCTGGAACGACGAACGTCCGCGCAGGTCGATGATGTGCTTGCCGCCCTGGATCACCCGCTGTTGCAGGTCGTGCCAGTCGCCTTCGGGCATCTCGCGGCCGATCAGCTCCGACAGGGGGCGTCCGGCAACGAGCGTCGTCGAAGCGAAGACCGCCATCTGCTCGCCGTGGCCGCCGTAGGTACGGCAGTTACGGATCTCGTCGGGCGAAATCCTGAAATATTTGGCCAGTTCGCTCCGCAGGCGCGTGGAGTCCAGCGCCGCGAGGGTCGAAAGCTGCGACGGGCGGATACCGGCATAGATGAGCGTCACCAGCCCCGTAATGTCGGCCGGGTTGAAGACCACCACGACGTGTTTCACATCGGAGCAGTAAGCCTTGATGTCCTTGCCGAACTGTGCGGCGATCTCGGCATTGCCCTTGAGCAGGTCTTCGCGCGTCATGCCGGCCTTGCGGGCCGCGCCGCCCGACGAAACGACATAGGCCGCTCCCGAGAGCGCCTCCTTGACATCGCTCGTCCAGGTGATGTTCACCCCTTCGAACGCACAGTGGTAAAGCTCCTCGGCCACGCCCTCGAGCGCCGGAGCATAGGGATCGTAAAGGCAAATGTTGGGCGTAAGGCGCATCATCAGCGCCGTCTGGGCCATGTTCGAGCCGATCATGCCGGCCGCGCCCACGATCGTGAGCTTGTCGTTTGTCAGAAATTCCATAACAGAAATATTTTACATTGGTACAATCCTGTACCGGGGTCTTGCTTGCAGAAAAAGAACGGGCGACAGTTCCGGCCGTATTCCGGCGCATGTCGTGCCGCAGAGCAGGGGATTCGCCCGCAGTGCGCCCCGGCCGCAGGTCATTCGACCTCGCGGCGGTTCAGCAGGGCATGCGTAATGGTCAGCTCGTCGACATATTCCAGTTCGTCGCCGAAGCCGATGCCGCGGGCTATGGAGGTGACTTTCAGTCCCGGGAACTGCCGGAGGCGGTTCATCAGGTAGAAGAGCGTGGTTTCGCCCTCGACCGAGGTGGAAATGGCGAGGATCACCTCCTTCACGCCGCCACGGGCGATGCGTTCGGTCAGCAGGTCGATCTTCAGGTCGGAGGGCGAAATACCCTGCATGGGTGAAATGACGCCGCCCAGCACATGGTACAACCCCTTGTACTGCCGCGTATTCTCGACCGACAGCACGTCGGCCACCTGTTCGACAACGCAGATCGTCGTATGGTCGCGCTCGTCGTCTGCGCAGATCGGGCAGACTTCCTCGTCGGAGAGGTTGTTGCACTGCGTGCAATATTTGACCTCGTTGCGGAAACGGTCAATGCTTTCCGTCATTTCAGCGACCGATTCGCGCTCCATCCGCAGGATGTGGATGGCCAGGCGCAGCGCCGTACGGCGCCCTACGCCCGGGAGTTTCGACAACTCGCCGACAACGTCCTGTAAAAGCCTCGACATTCAGATGATTTCGATTTTCCGTCCTTCGACCCAGCCTTTCTTGCCGTCAGCGATCACGACCTCGCACCACCCGTCGAGGCGGTCGGTGATCGTCACGACCGTACCCTCGTGCAGCACGAAGAGGTCGGTCGACGACTTGTCGGGCGAACTCTTCACCGCCGTGGAGGCGGTCATCACCACGGCCGAAGTATCGTCGAGCATCTCACGGCGCTCCCCCACGGCGAACCACGTGGTCAGCGTGAACAGCAGCGCCGCGACGACCGTGCCGTAGAAACCCGCCTTGCGCAGCGAAATGCGCTGTGCCAGCAGGTAGACCAGGAACAGCCCCAGCATACAGGCCAGCAGTGCGAGCGAAAGCAGGCTCCACGCCGTGCATCCCATCGTGTGACGGATGTCGCGCATCCACGTGACGAAGAAGAACTCGGGGATGTCCTCGATGTTATCTTTCGTGCGGGCCTCGGCGACGCTCAGGTTGTAACGGATGTCGTCGTTGCCCGGCGCAAGGCGCAACGCCCGGTTGTAATAGAGGATGGCCTTGCCGATACGGTCGTCCTTGAAATAGGCATTGCCCAGGTTATAATAGAGTTTCATGGAGCTCACCCCGCGCGAAAGCAACTCCTCGTAGGCATCGGCGGCCGCATGGAAATCGCCGTTGATATAGGCCGTATTGGCTTTGTCCCACAACTGTTCCGCAGTCTGCTCCCCGGGAGCCTGCACCTCGGCAGGGACTTGCCGGGAAACCTGTTGCAGGCTGTCGGCAGGCTCCTGCGCAAAGGATACTGCGGCCAGGCCCAGCGACAACAGAAAACATCCGATTATTCGTTTCATAGCGTTCTTATCTTTTTATCACCGCTTCGATCCGGGAAATGATGTCCACGCCCTCGGCGTACACCTCGCTCATCTGTGCCGATGCCGCGGGCGAATACTGCGCCTCGTCGCACTTGGTGATGATGGACGTGAAGCGCTGCGACTCTTCGGCCGACACGCCGCGCTTGTGCAGCTCCTCGCGGACGTTCTCCTTGGTGAGGTTGGCCACCGGGATGTTGAACTTGTCGCCCATGTACCCCCACAGTGCCCGGAGCATCTCCTCGTAGAACGCATGGCGGTTCTGCTCCTCCATATAACGCTTGGCGACCCTGAAACGCTGCACGGCGACCTTGTTGGCACGCTTGCCCCGCACCAGGGCGGCGTTCTGCGATTCGCGGATCTGCTTGCGCAGCGCCACGTAGACCGCCGTGAAGAGCGCCAGAATTCCCACCAGCAGCCCCCAGTAGGCAGCCCCGAAAAGGAACGGCTCGCGCACCGGGCGCAACTGGGCATTGCCCAGCTTGATGAAACGGATGTCCTGCCCGAGCATCTTGACCTCCTCCTTGGACATGCCGCGTCCCTGCACGACATAGGCGTCGCCCCCGCCGCCCTTGGCATCGGGCGTGATCTCCAGTTCGAGCGGACGCGAGCGCAGCGTCATGTACTGCATGCGCGCCGGGTCGAAATAGCTGAATTCGACGGGCTCGACGTCGTACGTGCCTTCGGCGCGTGCGATGAAGGGGTATTCGAACTGGCGGTAGCCGGAAATCCCGGCCGCCGAGGCGTTGATCGACTCGGTCGTCTTGACGTTATACTGCTCGAACGAGGCGGGCAGCGTCAACTTGGGAGCCTGCACGAACGTGAGGTTGCCCGTACCGGAGATCTTCACCGTATAGGTCGCCGCAGAATTGGCTGCCAGCCGGTCGGGCGGCAGCACCGCATCCATCGTGAAACTGCCCACGGCGCCGCTGAAGCTGGCGGGGGCGCCCGCCGGCAGCGGTTTGACCGTGACGTTTATCCGCGGGCTCTGCACCTTGCGGGGCACGTTCACGAAATCGTGACCTCCCCCGAAGAAGGGATCGAGGCTGCGGCGGCTCTGGATGATGACCTGCGCCACGGCGGTGATCTCGGCGGGCTCGATGACGAGCGTACCGGCCTGCTGCGGATAGAGCAGGTACTCCTTGGCTACGAGCGTCTCGTAGACCTTGCCGTTGAAGGTTTCGCGTTCGCGGCGGGCGTTCTCGGTATTGAGTTCCTGGGCCCAGAAGCCGTTGAACGAAGGGAATTTCACATCGTTATACCCCACTACCGGAACCCGTTCGTAAAGCTTGAAGGTCACGCGCAGCGGCTCGCCTTTGAAAACCGAAGTCCGCGATACGATGGCCCGCAGCAGGATGTCGTCCTTGGCGACCTTGCTCTGCGCCGCACTCTCGGAGGAGGCTTCCTCCCGGCGCTGCGGCTGTCCGCCGGCGGCGGAACCGCCGCCTCCCGGCGCCTTGCCCTCGTCCACCACCTCGATCGCCAGCGGCTTGGTACGGTAGGTCGTACCCTCGACCGCTATCTCGGCGGCGCCGACCGTAACGTTGCCTGCGCCCTGCGGCACGAGCACATAGGTGATCGTGTAGTTGATAACCCGCGTCATCGCATTGTTGACGATCTGGATCGACTGCCCCCGGGCCTCCGCAGGCCCGGCTATCACGTCGAACCCTTCGAATGAGGGAGCCTTGAACGTGCCGTCGTCGGGCATGGCGTTGAGGGCGAATTCCACGCGGAACGGTTCGCCGACAGCGACCGTCAGCGGAGAATTAGCCTCAAAAGTGACCTTCTCGGCAGCCGATGCCGAGAAGATCGCCAGCACGAAGAGTGCCGTCAGGGATATTTTCGCAATGAAATCTCTCATTGAGCTTTACAATAAAACCTTCTTTCAGATTTTACAACGTAAACTTTTGCCCGTTAGTATATCCGCGGGCCGGTTTTTAATGCTTGAAATCGGCAAAAAAATCGTTGCCTTTGTCATCGACGATGATGAACGCCGGGAAATCCTCGACGTAGATCTTGCGGACGGCCTCCATGCCCAGCTCGGGGAAGTCCACGACCTCGACCGATTTGATGGAGTTCTTGGCCAGGATCGCCGCCGGGCCGCCGATCGAACCGAGGTAGAACCCGCCGTACTTCTTGCAGGCATCGGTCACCTGCTGCGTGCGGTTGCCCTTGGCCACCATCACCAGCGAACCGCCCAGCGACTGGAACAGGTCGACGTAGGGATCCATGCGCCCGGCCGTCGTGGGGCCGAACGATCCCGAGGCCATGCCGTCCGGGGTCTTGGCCGGCCCGGCATAGTACACCGGGTGTTTCTTAAAATATTCGGGCATCGGCTTGCCCTCGTCGATCATCTGCTTGATGCGCGCATGGGCGATGTCGCGGGCCACGATGAGCGTGCCTTTCAGGTTCAGGCGCGTCTTGATCGGGTATTTCGAGAGGATCTCGCGAACCTTGTCCATGCCTTCGTCGAGGTCGATCTCCACGGCGGGCGACATGCCGGGCGCCTCCTTGGGCAGGAAACGCGCGGGGTTCTTCTCCAGTTCTTCGAGGAAGATGCCCTCCGGGGTGATCTTGGCCTTGATGTTACGGTCTGCCGAGCAGCTCACGCCGATGGCCACGGGGCATGAAGCCGCATGGCGCGGGGCACGGATCACGCGCACGTCGTGCACGAGGTACTTGCCGCCGAACTGGGCGCCGACACCGCTCTGCTGGCAGATCCTGAGCACCTTCTCCTCCCACTCCAGGTCACGGAAGCAGCGGCCGCCCTCGTTGCCCGAAGTGGGCAGCTCGTCGAGGTAGCCGGCCGAAGCCTTCTTCACGGTCGAGAGGCACATCTCGGCCGACGTACCGCCGATGCAGATGGCCAGGTGGTAGGGCGGGCAGGCCGACGTACCGAGGTCGAAGATATGGGTCTTGATGAAATCGGTCAGCGATTTCTCGTTCAGCAGCGCCTTGGTCTGCTGGTAGAGGAAGGTCTTGTTGGCCGAGCCGCCGCCCTTGGTAATGAAGAGAAATTCGTACTCCATGCCGGGATGGCCGCCGTAAATGTCGATCTGTGCCGGGAGGTTCGTACCGGAATTCTTCTCCTCGGTCATCGTGAAAGGCACGACCTGCGAATAGCGCAGGTTGCGGTCTTTGTAGGTCTCGTACACGCCCTTGGCAATGCATTTCGCATCGTCGGCGCCCGTATAGACGTCCTCGCCCTTGTGGCCGATGCAGATGGCCGTGCCGGTATCCTGGCATGTGGGAAGTTCGCCCTCGGCCGCAACGACCTGGTTGAGCAGCATGGTGTAAGCCACGAACTTGTCGTTGTCGGTGGCCTCGGGATCATCGAGGATGTTGCGCAATTTCTGCAGGTGGGCGGCGCGCAGGTAGAACGACACGTCGCTGTACGCGGCTTTGGACAAGAGTTCGAGGCCTGCGGGGTCGACCTTGAGGATCTTGCGGCCGTCGCACTCGACGACTTTCACATAATCCTTCGTCAGCAGACGGTACTGGGTTTTGTCTTCCCCGACGGGGAACGGCTCCTGATAAATGAAATCAGCCATAATCGTGATATGTTTTGTGTTTGTTAATGTCCGTTTGTCCCGTGCCCGGCATGCCGCGCGGCGCATTGCCGGCACATTACAGCAAGCAGCCCCGCAGCCGGCAGGCACCCCCCCTGCCTACTTGCCGCCCTGCCGACCGCAGTCGGCCGCAAGCAAGCCGCACCGGGCAAATACCCTGCCCGCACGCCGGGGGTTAAGGCCATGCAAAAATACAAAAAACTATCCGGATTGCGCAACAATTTTCCGCCGGCTGTTATTATTTTCACAAAAAGAGAATAAAATAGCCGGATCGGACGCAATTAATTAGAATTTTTATTAAATTTGTGCGGTTTTTCGAGACAAACAATTCACTGCATAAATTAAATTATTATGGTATCGTACAAAGAATTGGGACTTGTGAACACCCGTGAGATGTTCGCAAAAGCCATCAAGGGCGGTTATGCCATCCCGGCATTCAACTTCAACAACATGGAGCAGATGCAGGCCATCATCTCGGCTTGCGTGGAGGCTTCGTCGCCGGTCATCCTCCAGGTTTCGTCGGGCGCACGCAAATACGCCAACCAGACGCTGCTGCGCTACATGGCACAGGGCGCCGTCGAGTATGCCAAGGAGCTGGGCAAAAACATTCCTATCTGCCTGCACCTCGACCACGGCAACTCGTTCGAGTTGTGCAAGAGCTGCATCGACATGGGCTTTTCGTCGGTGATGATCGACGGTTCGCACCTGCCCTACGACGAAAACGTAGCCCTCACCAAGCAGGTCGTAGACTACGCACACCAGTTCGACGTAACGGTCGAGGGTGAGCTGGGCGTGCTGGCCGGCGTCGAGGACGAGGTTTCGGCCGAGCACCACACCTATACCGACCCCGCCGACGTGATCGACTTCGTATCGAAGACCGGCGTAGACTCACTGGCCATCTCGATCGGTACGTCGCACGGCGCCAACAAGTTCAAGCCCGAGCAGTGCACCCGCAACGCCGAGGGTATCCTCGTTCCGCCCGAACTGCGTTTCGACATCCTGGCCGAGATCGAGAAGAAGCTCCCCGGCTTCCCCATCGTGCTGCACGGAGCGTCGTCCGTACCGCAGGAGTACGTGAAGATCATCAACACGCACGGCGGTGCGCTCAAGGATGCCGTAGGTATTCCCGAGGAGCAGCTTCGCCGCGCCGCCAAGAGCGCAGTCTGCAAGATCAACATCGACTCGGACGGCCGTCTGGCCATGACCGCAGCCATCCGCAAGATCTTCGTAGACCAGCCCGCAGAGTTCGACCCCCGCAAATACCTGGGCCCGGCCCGCGACGAGCTGAAGAAGCTCTACATGCACAAATGCGAAAGCGTCCTGGGTTCGGCGGGACAGGCTTAATCCGGAGTTCCCGACAGAAAAATCCCGGGCCATCGCGGCCCGGGATTTTCATTTATACCGGCAAGCCCGGTGCCCCCGGATCGGCACAGCCCGACAGACCGGCACAGCCGGCGTCCCGCAGATCGGCATAGCCCAGCACCTCGCAGTTCGGCACATCCGGCACCCCCGGATCGGCACTGCCGCCCCCGCAGACCGGCAAGGCCGGCACCCCGCAGTATACCCCGCCGCCGCGCCAGGCTCCGCCCAGGGCCACCGGCCGGGCCGGAAGGCCGCCTACACGCTGAACCGTTCGGCCTGCTGCCGGGTATTACGCCCCAGCACATCCGACAAAGCCGCCCCGGTCAGGCACGCCTCGATCCATGCCGTAAAATCGAAGTATTTGAGTAACGGCCGCTCGTATTTATCGGCCGCAACTGCCTGCACCGCACCGTACAGCCGTTCCCACAGGCGGCCCCTCTCCCGCCGGCTCCCGGGCAGCGGAAAGAGGCGTACAAACCTGAAAACAAGTTTTTCGACCGAGCTGTTTCCGATAGCGGTACTGCGGCGTATGGATTTGATTTCGTTTTCGGCGAAATCGAACCGCCCGCATTCGGCCTGCAGGAGCAAATTCACCAGCCGCGCAATACGGAAAGCCGGGAAATTATAAAACACGAGCCCGGTCGCCTGGATCCGGGTCATGGCCTTACGGGCTTCGCCACCCCGGTCGCACACCAGATGCAGCACGACCAGATTGAGTTGCAACAACAGTTGGACATCGAGTTTCTGCTGCGATAGTTTGCGGAACAGGGTCTCCTCATGCAGCTTATAAAGTTCCTGCGCATCGGCGAAAGCCCCGCAGTTGATGAGCCGGAACGAATCGTATATATAGATATAAGCCAGCACCTTGCGGACGAACTCCTGGGGGTAATCACTTTCCGTAAGCCGGTGCAGCTTGGCGATAAAAAAGGGCATCTCATCGTAAAGCCCCGCCGAAAGCAGGCTGTCCAATACCCCCAGCACGGCATCGAGATAGTGCAGCGGAGGGTTGAGCATCCGGCCCGGATTGTGGTCAAACAATTCGAGCAGTTGCTGATAGATACGGATGGCAGCCTTGTAATTGCCCGACTGCAGGAAATAGGTCGACTGGAACAGCTGGTGGAGTTTATCCACCTCGAACCCGTTGTAAGTATTATTGGCTATCAGGTGCAGCTCACTGAGCACCAAATCGTTCAGACTCTGGCATTCCTGTTCGGAACGCACCTTGCTGCGGTAAAGCGCCCGATACTTGAGGATATCGTAAAGCTGCATGTGCTGGTTGGCGCTGCGCAAATGCTTGAACGTCTCGTTGACTTTCATCTGTTTTTCGACCAGCTGCTTTTCACTCATCCCCTGAAAATCCCCGGCACTCAGGTAACGCAATTCCGTCTGCCGGATCAGCATGAGCAGGGCCGTCATCTCATACTGCCCGGCCAGTTTTTTCGCCCGGCTCAGCTCCTCGGTCGCCGCCTGCAGCAAGCCGCAGCGGAAAAGGATCTCCGCCTCGGCCATGCGGTTGGAAATGCGGGCCTGGATATCGTAACGGCTCCGTAAATGCAGCAGGCAGTCGACAACTACTTTATACAGGTGCTTGACGGCGATGTCGAAACTGCTTTCCCCGGCATCGACGCCAAAACGCCGGGCAACCTCCTCAACCGAAGAGCACTCCTCCATCAGGGCGAACAGAGTCAGATAGACCTTATCGCCCTCCTGCAGGTTGCTGTAAAGTTTGAAATAGCGTTTTTCCGCCTTCGTCATCGAATGGATAAGCACAAGCAGCGAAATAGCTTTGTTCATGGCCTTGCGGGTTAGTTATACAAAGATAGGAATTATTTGCAGGAGATGAAATCCCGGAAATTCCTTATGAAAGATCCGGGTTATAAAGAAATATTCCCGGACAATTTCGCAGATATCCGGATAATCCCAAAGAGGTCGTTTCAGCACTAAATACACGCA
>ENA-UOIY01000255-UOIY01000255.1-human-gut-metagenome-genome-assembly--contig:-P114-NODE-255-length-91284-cov-11.950915_pt1 | contig 91284 bp, 95 predicted proteins | sample MGYA00242335_ERZ723882 | MGnify/ENA metagenome assembly ERZ723882 | reverse complement strand
CGCTTGAATGGCATTCAAGAGGTCAGCGGTTCGATCCCGCTTATCTCCACCAAAACCGTTGGAATCCTTGTGATTCCAACGGTTTTTCTTCGTTTATGCGAGAAAACCTGTGCGCTTGATTTTTGACGGAAATTTTGAAAATCAAGAGGTCAGGCAGGACGAAGAAAATCCGAATGAACTGCGCCGCATTGGATAAAACCTTTTCCCGCCGCGAAACCGGCTTTTGCATCTCTTGACACCTGCAGGACGGCGGCATACAATGATTCTATTGTTTTTTGAGGTGATTTTATGACAAAATGGGACAAGATATTCCGCGTTGCCGTTGTGCTGCTGCTCAGCGCGAATCTGGCCGTCAGCAGCATGATCTGCCTGCGGCTTGGCAATGTGACGCCTGTGGTAAGCAGCGGCGAAAACGGCTCCGCGGCGGAAACCACCGATGACGATATCGAGCCGATACCTCCGGAAAGCCCGAAGGCTGCCGACGCGTGGTATGACTATGCCTGGGTATACGAAGCTTCGGATTATGTGGAGATCATCCGTTTAGCGGCAGCCGGATCTGATTGGCATTTTGAAATGACGCTTCCGGGAGCCAACGTGGATTTGACCGTTAACCAGATCTTCATTAACGACATTGTGGACGGGCAAGAAACCAATGTTTTTCTCACTGACGATGATACCATAAGACATATGGCGGAGCTCAACGATATTAACGGTGACAAAGTGATCCTTCGCGCCGGAAAATCGCTGATTTTTGACGACTGGCACCCGTATGTCACGGATTTTAATGGGCGGCAGATACTTTTTGTGCTGCAAGCGCCCTCCGGAGAAACCGTGCGTTATTCGTACATTTTTGAGCTTACGGAAAATCCCGCGTTGTCCGCAGACTACAAAGACAGCGGCAAGGATCTTTCCCTGCTTCGCCATGATGCGGCGTACAGCATAGAAGTTTTCAACGGCGTATTCTGGGTGCCGGCCGTTTCTCTTGGGGAAAGCCGCTATACAAATGCGGAAATTGCCGCAATGCTCAATGATTCCCCGGAGGAAAAGCAAGCCAAGATCGGAACGCTCTATGAGGCATTGCAGCTGTATCAGATCGGCGATTTTCGTTCGGCGGACGATAATGTGCGCATTGCCGAAAACGGGATCGACTGGGAATACCATACGCCGGGGCGCAACGCCGTGATCAACAACTGCGGCTGCTGCGCCACGGATTCCGCATGGCTGCGCTACCTGCTGGACGGAGATTACGATGAGATCGGATATATCACCACCTCCCAGCGCGACGGCAGCGGACACGTCTATAACTACATTCAAAACGATGGATGGTACTATATCATCGACCTTACGCACTACCGCAGCGACTGGATCGCCACGATCGAGGAAAACGGTGATATGGACGCCTATTCACGCTCCGACCGTGTTCTCGGCAACATTCACCGCACAAAAGATCTTGCCAGTTTTGTAAACTATGTGCAGGACGCCTTCAACGACCCCCCGGACTGATGTTCCGCCTCACCTGCGAGGATGTAACGCCCTTGGACGGCGTGCGTTCTCAAGACGGTGTGACCATTGTTCGTCCGGAAAGCTATGAGCCGTATATCACCTGCATTTTCGATGATGATACCGACAATCTGACGTACGCTTACGTCCCGGATCCTACGAACGCACCGAAGTATTAAGTTCAGCGGGTATATACCGGCAAAGCTGCTTACGGAAACATAATGCGTAAGACATCGGCAAAAAGTACCGAAATCACACGATTTCGGTACTTTTTACTTGCTGTAAAGATATGTCAGAAAAGATCCAGCATGCTGTCGAGATAGACTTCCTCGCGTACCGGCAGATGGTACTCCGGCTTTGTCATATAGTGCAGCAGAAATTCCAGCAGCAGCGCGCTGCCGAGGCCGCGCCCCTCGATCTTGAAATGCGAAAAGCCCATGGGAAGATACGTGTCCCGGATGTCCGCCGCGCCGATGAAGCCCGGATTTTTCATTGCCTCCGAAAACCGGTAGCCCCGCGCGCCGCCGGGCGCGGCACAGCGGTGCTCCACGTCCTCGCCGAGATTCTGGCGGCTGACCGCTTCGTAGCACGCTTTCCGCTCGGCGCAGCGAAAGTCGCAGCACTCGTTGCAGAGAAATTCCACTTTGTCCTTCTCCCATTTCGGCAGCGCGCCGAGCTTATCGAACGCCCGGTTCAGCCGAAAATCCGGCACAACAAAGCGAAACTCGTCCCGCTCCAACTCCTTTTCAAACGCCCGGAAGTCCGTCAGCACCTTGGTGGTGGAGGAAACGAAGTACAAATTGGGATACTTTCGCCGGAGATAGGAAAGCAGCAATTCCGAATGAACGATGACGCCGTTTTGCGGCGTCTCGCTGCTGTTAAAAAGCTCGCAGAGGGCGTTGCACTTTGCATCCGAAAGATGCTCCTCCTGTAACAGAGAGTTGCTGAACGTGAGCCGCGCCGAAACGCCGTATTCGCGCAGCAGCGAGAGAACCTCGCGCGCCTCGTCGTCCCCGAAGCCCGCGCGCCCGCCGCCCCAGAGGCAGTCTGCCGGCACGCCATAGATCGAGCCGATATCGCACCAATCGTAAAACCACGTCCGATGCTCCCGGAACAGCGGCAGAAAGACGCGGTAAAATTCGTAAAACTCAAAAAGTCCCGGAAGATGGTACTGCGCCGTGCGCCTGGACGGTTTTTCCATTTCTCTCCCTCCCCTCCTTTTTATTTTATCACAGACGGTCAACTTTTTCAGCTTGTTTTCAGCTCGCCGCCGTATGCTGACGCCAGAAACAAAAAGGAGGTCATTCCTTATGAAAACGACAAGAAAAATTCTCGCGATCCTCTGCGCCGCGGCGATGCTGTTCTCGCTCGCCGCGTGCGGCAGCACGACAAGCACCCCAGTAACGACGTCCGAACCCACCGCGTCGGCGGACAATGAAGAGGCCACGTCCGCCGACGCTTCCGCCCCAGCGGATGCGCCGGAAAAGCCGGACGGCGAACCGGGTGAAAAGCCCGATGGCGAGCCTCCGGAGAAGCCGGACGGTGCGTCGGGCGAGAAACCGGACGGCCAGCCCGGCGGCCAGGGCGGCGCTCCCGGCGGTCAAGGCAGCGGCCTCGGCGGCAGCAGCGAGGTGACACAGGGCTCGAGCGCGAACACGATCACCGAAGACGGCACGTACTCCGGCACAACGTACTCCTCGACGAAATCGCTCTGCGCGTGGACGGCGCTGCCGCCACGCTCGACGGCGTCACCGTCGAGAAGAGCGCGGGCGCAACGTCCAACACCGAAAACGGTGACTTTTACGGCGTAAACGCCGCCCTGCTCGCCACGAACGGCGCGACCGTAACCATCAAAAACGCCACGGTGACATCGTCCGCGCAGAACGGCAACGGCTTATTCAGCTATGGCAGCGGTACGAGCGTGAACATCTCCGATTCTACCATCACGACGACCGCCGACAACTCCGGCGGCATCCAGACGACCGGTGGCGGCACAACGAACGCCTCCAACCTCACCGTGGAAACGAGCGGCAACTCCTCCGCCGCCATCCGCTCCGACCGCGGCGGCGGCACGGTGAATGTGACGGGCGGGACGTATACCTCGAACGGCTATAACTCCCCCGCCGTCTATTCCACCGCGGACATCACCGTTTCCGATGCGAAGCTCACCGCGAACAATTCCGAAGCCCTCGTCATTGAGGGCAAGAACTCCATCGTGCTCGTCGGGTGCGACGTCACCGGCAACATGAGCGACACGAAAGGCACGAGTTCCGACGAAAACGTCCACAACGTGATGATCTATCAGTCCATGAGCGGCGATGCCGACGTCGGCACGTCCACCTTCTCCATGACCGGCGGGACACTTACCGGCAAAAACGGTGATCTCATCTTTGTGACGAACACCCATTGCGTGCTGACGCTCTCCGGCGTCACGATCGTCAACGAGGACGAGGAAGGGTACCTTCTCCGCGTGACCGGCAACTCCGCCTCCCACGGCTGGGGCACAGCAGGCAGCAACGGCGCGCAGGTCGAGTTTACCGCCGACGCGCAGACGCTTGAGGGCGACATTCTCGTCGATTCGATCTCCACGCTCACGATGACGCTCCAGAACGGCAGCTCCTTCACCGGCACGATCAACATCGTGGAAAACGCCGAGGGCGGCACAGCGGTGGCGGATAACGCCGTCGTGACGGTCGGCTCCGGCTGCGTCTGGACGCTTACCGGTGACTGCACGCTCACGAGCCTCGTAAATAACGGCACCATCAACTTTAACGGCTACACCATCACGCTTGCCGACGGCACGGTGATGAAGTAATTCCCGCCAACACAGCAAAAGGCAGACACATGGTATTCCCCACGTGCCTGCCTGAGCGTGTCAAAAAAGTGTTTTTGACACGCTCTCAAACGAGACCCACTGCGTTGGGCTCTCGTTTGAAAAGGCTGCGGCTCGCCGCAGCGCACTCGCTTCGCTCGCACGTTTGCGAGCCGAGAGGTATTTTCTCCGACGCACATGTCGCCGGAGAAAATAATCGAAACTCTATTTGCGCCTGCTGGCGCAAACTCTGCGAGGCTTTTTGACAGTCTGAGGCAGGCACATGGTATTCCCCACGTGCCTGCCTTTATTTTAATTTCGCATCAGTAATAGAGCTCCACGCAAACCGTACCGCCGGGGACGGAAAGCGTGCTTTGTGCGGCTGTTGCCGCGCCGTTTACAAGCACGAGACGCGGCGCGGTACCGGGGAAGGAAACCGTGCCACCGGCGTCGGACGTGACCGTAACGGACGCGCGGTGATCGTCCCGGACAAAGTGCCGGAAGCGCGCGGGAATGTCGGAGCGGAAGATTTCCGTGCCGCCGCAGGAGAGCGTTGTCTCGCTGCCGTCGCAGACGGCGTTGTAGCGGCGGCCGTGGTACAGCCGGTTTTTCTGGGAAAAGGCTGCGCCGTCGTGCATGCCGAAGAACAGGCCGTCCCATGGCGTTACGCCGAACTGCTCGAGCGACCACATGAGCGGGAAAAGCGCCGTCCAGCTGTAGAACGGCTGCGAATCCACGGTGTCCGTTCCTTCGCCGGTAAAGGGGTTGTAGTTTTCAAAGCTGCGGCGCTCGGCCGTCCAATGCCGTTCAAAGCCGGACACGGCGCGCTCGGCCAGCCGGTGCGCTTCCGCGTCGCGGCCGCTGCGCCTCAGGCCGATGTACGTCCAGAACGGCTGCGGCGCCCACGTCCGGCCGCGCCAGTAGCGGTTTTCATGTCCCGAGGGGTGCGAGGCGTTGATGGCGATGAGGGGGAACGGCGTGAAGAACTCTTCCTCGTTAAAGATGTGGGAGAGGCACTTGTCCACGCGCTCGCCGTCGGCCGCACCGGCAGCCAGGGGGTAAAAGCTCGTCGGGCTCGTAAGGCCGAAGGTGCCGTTGGTATTACGGTTGGCGTAGATACCCTTTTCCTCGTCCCACAGCTGCTCGTTGATGGCGCAGCGCAGCTCCTCGGCGGCAGACGCCAGCTCTTCTCTCTCGCGTTCCTTACCAAGCAGCGCGGCCATATAGGCGGTACATTCGAGATCGAGAGCAAGCTGGCTGCTGACGCCGACGTCGTACATTTCCAAAAGCCCGGAGGCCTTATCGAACGACGCTTCGTCGTACATGGGGCTGTTGTCCATGGCGGTCTCGTTTTTGGCGGCGAGCTTTGTGCCGCGGTAGGAGCCGTCGCCGGTTGCGGAGGTGCCGAGATGGATGAGCGGGCTCGCGCCGTCCCGGCGGCGGGAGAGATACCAGCGCTGCGCACGGCGGAGCAGCGGGTAAGCGCGCTCCACGGCGGCGATGTCTCCGCTCATAAGATAGTGCATCCAGAGCGAGAAGCCAAGCACCGGCGGCTGCGTGCGGTCTACCCATTTCTGATACGGCGAGAGCATGCCGGTAAAATTGCCGTCCGGCGTTGCGGCGGAGAGGACGTAATCGAGATCCTGCGCAGCCATTTCCGCATCGCCCGAGAGCGAGGAGAGCATGATCTGGTAGCAGGCATCGGAGAAGAAGAAATACCAGCCGCCGAAATTTTTGTTCCAGCTTTTGGCAATGGCGTTGTAGGCGCGGCCGAGCTCCGGGGAGTGCATGGCGTTCCACGCCATGATATCGGCAACGGCTTCGGTCATATGCGGATGCTCGCCATCGGTACTGCGCGGATAATCCCGCAGCGCGTCGGCGCGCAGCTCGTCCCAGCGGGAAAACTCTGCCGCGGCGCGGTCAGCCGCGCGGCGGGCGGTATCCTCGTCGTGCGCAAGGGACACCGCCAGGCAGACCTGCGGCGACTGCTCGAGCACGAACCGGCAGGTCGCCCACGCGCTCTCGGCGTCCTGGACGGACACGGTGGATTTATAGCCCTTGTCCGCCATGCAGAGGCCGACATAGTCTGAGGCGCCTGCAAGGATCACGTCATACGGCGGTTCCCCGGCATAGGAAACGGCGGCAAAATAGTTATCCCTCCGGCCAAAAAGCCCGTTGGGCGTCTCGTACATGGCGCCGCCGTTCTCAAAGCCGACGGAGACGAGCATGTGATACCGGATGCCCCACTCGCGCGGCGGGCGGAGGTTCGTCATGCGGAAGAGGATCGTCCACTCGTCAAAGCGCAGGTATTCCAGCTCAAATTCCGCACAGGCGTGACCAGCGCGCATACGGCAGTAGCGGCCGGAGGACTCGTGCTCAAAGAGGCGCGTTTCCGCATCAAACGGAAACTGCGTATACGACGATTCCGCCTCAGAGAAAGCGCCCGGGACGATCGAAAGTCCGGCGGGGAGGTTTTCCATACGGGAGCAGGAAACGGGATGCCAGGTGTTCCAGCCGCGTTCCGGCGTTATCATAATACATACCCTCCGGCAAAGTTATTTTTTGAAGTAATGCGTTTTGGAGCGGTCGGCGAGAATGTATACCGTCTGGCCGGGGCGGTAGTGCTCCGCCTGCACATTGATGCATGCAAGAGAAAGCGTCGCCCCGCCAGCGCGGGCGGTAATGCGGCAGATCTCGCCGGTAAACACGATATCGGTGATCTCCGCCGCCGTCGCGCCGTCCGCCGCGGCATCGAGAATGCGGGTCTGCTCACCCCGGATCGCCAGGCAGACCTCTTCGCCGTCGGCAAAGCCGTCCTGCGGCTCAACGGGGAATTCCCAGCCGTCACCGGAGACCGTCCAGCCGCCCGGCGTCTGATGCAGTGTGCCGATGAGCGTGTTGGCCTTGCCGAGAAAGTCGGAGGCGTAGAGCGATACCGGGTGGTTATAGATGTTCTCCGGCGTAGAGAGCTGCTCGATGCCGCCATTGCGCATGAGCAGGATCTCATCGGACATCGTCATGGCCTCTTCCTGGTCATGGGTTACGAAAATCGTTGTGATGCCGACCTGCTGCTGTATGCGGCGGATCTCATACTGCATCTCGGCGCGGATCTTTCGGTCAAGCGCAGAGAGGGGCTCGTCGAGCAGCAGGATGTCCGGCTCAATGATCAAAGCGCGCGCCAGCGCCACGCGCTGTTGCTGGCCGCCGGAGAGCTGCGTCACCTTGCGGTCGGTCATGCCGGTAAGGCCGACAAGACGGATGTACTGTTCCACCTTTTCCCGGATCTGCTCTTTGGGAACCTTGCGGATCTTCAGGCCGTAGGCAATGTTGTTGAAAACGGTCATATGCGGAATGAGCGCATAGTTCTGGAACACAACGCCGATGTTGCGTTTTTCGACCGGGATGGGCGTGAGATCGCGCTCGCCGACATGGATCGTGCCGCTGTCGGCGTATTCAAGCCCGGCGATGATGCGCAGAAGCGTTGTTTTGCCGCAGCCGGAGGGGCCAAGCAGCGAAAGAAGATTGCCGTCCTTCGCCTGGAAGGAAATATCGTTCAGAACGCGGGTATCCCCAAAGGTTTTGGAAATGCCCTGAATGGTGATTTCAGACATGGTTATTTCTCCTTATGTCCCTGCCCAACAAGCTGCCCGGCGTCGAAGCCCACGCGGTTCATGATAAAGATCACGACCGCAATGGCGATGGTAAGCAGCGTGGCAATAGCGTTGATGTCCGGGTTGTAGCCGGCGCGGATCTTGGTATAGATGAGCATCGGGAGCGTATATGTCCCGAACGGCGCCAGGTAATACTGGATGGAAAAGCAGTTGAAGCACAGCACAAACGACATGAGAAAGCCCGAGAGCACCGCGGGGAAGATCATGGGAAGCGTCACTTCCCACAAGATCCGCAGAGGGGACGCGCCGAGCGTGCGGCTGGCTTCCTCCGGATATTTATCCATCGTCATAATGCGCGAATACGTAATGAGGAACGAGTGCGGCATGACCGCAACGAGGCAGCCGAAGAAGAGGCTGGCAAACGATTTGCCGATGCCGAGATAGTTGAAGAGCAGCAGAAGCGCGACTGCCTGCACGAGCCAGGGAATGATGACCGGGACGTTCATCAGCGTCGGGAATGCCCTGTTCCACTTGCGGGACATCCGCCGCAGCGCGAGAGAGGCCATGATGCCGAGCACCGCCGCGCAGAGACTCACAAGCAGGCTGAACCAGAGCGAGTACCATGTTGCGCTGAGCAGATCCGCCGAACGGAAGAGCTCGGTGTACCACTTGGTGGTAAATTCAAACGGAAGCGCACCGTATTTGGAGGAGTTGAACGACATGATGGCAATGCCGAGGATCGGGAAAAGAAGGAAAAAGAACGTAAGGCACAGCCAGACAATAAGAACGGTATTGAACCGCCGCGCCGAAGCGCTGCGTTTTGGTTTCTGTTTCATAGCTATATTATCCTCCGATCCGCTTGTCTGCAATGTTCATGACGAGACGGATCACGGCCAGCGTCAGCGACATGACAACAAGGAAGAGCAGCGATAGCGCCGCGCCATAGCCCATGTTCATGGAAGTGGTAAACTGCGAGTCGATCAGGCTGCCGATCATCATGCTGTAAGGGCCGCCGGCGATGTTCGGCTCAACGAAGCTGCCGGCCACGGGGATGAGCACGATCAGAATGCCCGTCATCAGTCCCGAGAAGCTCTGCGGCAGAACAACGCTGATAAATGTCTGAAAGCGGTTCGCGCCGAGCGAGTGCGAGGCGGCGATGACGTTGTTATCGATCTTTTCGAGGCAGGAATAAAGGGAAAGGATCATATACGGCAGGTACTCGTACACAAGGATCAGGATGACCGATCCATTCGTATACATGAGCGACGTTCCCGCCGGGAGAATGCCCAGCTTCAGCAGCGGCGTCATGACAAGACCGTTCGTCTGCATGAGCGTCATGATGGAGTAGATGAGCAGCAGCTGCGAGGTGAACGCCGGAACGATAGACACCATGATCAGCGTGCTGCGGTACTTTTCGGGAACGATCTTGGCGATGGCCCATGCCGCGGGATAGGCGATCACGATGCAGATGGCCGTTACAAGAAGCGCTGTCCAGAACGATTTCAGCATCAGACCTCGCACCGTTAGAGAGGTAACGGCCTCCACGATGTTGCGCACGGTGTACCCCGCGACGCCGTTGAGCGTGGATACGTTGCCGTCGGCAAAGCTGAAGAACACCAGCATGCACAGCGGGACAAGACTCATGCCGAGCAGTATGGCGGCGGACGGCCAGATCAAATGCCGGGCGGCACTACGGGGCTTGGATGGTTTCATGACGTGATTCCTTTCCAGTTACAAAAGAGGTATACGGGCCGGCCAGGAGACCGGCCGGCCCGTACGGAAAAACTTATTTTGCAGCTTTGACTTCGTCCCAGAGGGAGGTCCACGCCGCGAGCTGCTCGTCGGTCAGCGGGAGAGCCAGATTGACATTTGCGGGCGCTTCGGGGTAGAGCCAGAGCGAAGCGCGCGCTTCGTCGGAGAGAGCCTCCGTGACGACCGTGTTGACGGGAGAATAGGCCTGCGCGCCGGCCGTGGCCATGCTGTTCTGGAAGTATTCGCCCGTGCAGTAGTCGATCCACTTCATGGCGAGATCCTTGTTGGCGGAGTCGCGGACGATGCACCAGTAGTCGCACCAGCCCACGGTGCCCTCTTCAGGGTGGACGTACTGGATGTTGAGACCTTCGTTTTTGAGCTCGGTGGCAATGGAGCCCCAGACGTTGCCGATCACGACCTCGCCGGAGGTGTAAGCCTTGACAAAGTCGTCGTGGCTCGTCCAGAAGGTCTTGACGTTGCTCTTGAGATCGGTCAGCGCGGTGCGCACGGTGTCGGTGTCCGGATCACGGGGATTCTCGCCGGTGTACATGGCGGCCGTGCGGATCGCGGCGTCATACTCGTTTTCAAAGGCGACCTTGCCGGCGTACTGGGGATCCCAGAGAGCGGACCAGCTCGTGATCTCATCAGTGATGACATCCGCGTTGTAGAAGAGAGAGGTCGTGCCCCAGACCCAGGGGACGCCGATGATATTGCCGTTTTCGTCCTTGACTTCGTCGATCGTGCGGAAGTCCTCGCGAAGGTTATTGTAATTCTCGAGCGCGGAAGTGTCAATCGTATCGAGCACACCGGCGTTCAGGTACTGCTGGAGATAGAGCGGGTTGATGCAGACCACGTCGATCTGGCCGACGCCGCCGTTCTCCAGAACGGAGAGCAGTTCGGGGATGGAGCTGAGGAAGTAGTGCTCTACCTCGCAGTCGTAGAGCTCGGCGAAGTGCGCCGCGCCGTAATCGGAGTCCGTGGCGTAGGACTGCCAGTTGGCGACGACCAGCTTCCGCTTTGCGCCGGTGCTGGTGTTGGTCTCGTTCGTGTCCGCGGGAGCGTTTCCGCACGCAGCCAGCGCCAGCAGCATGGCAAGAGCCAGAAGCAGGGCGAAGAGTTTCTTTGTTTTCATGTCTTCTCCTCCAGATGATTCATGTTTATCTTTACCGATCGCTCGGCGAAGTACGAATTTCAGAAAATGCAGGACGACTGCAAGATCAGGTTGGCATAGGCGGTGTTCTCGCCGGTACGCACGATGGCGCGGCAGGTGGCAGAGAGCTTTTTGAAATCCTCGTGCGGCATTGTCTCGCAGGGGGTAGCGGAGAACCGCTTTTGGAGATGCTCATAGAGCGCGCCGTTCACGCTCTCCGTCTCCGAAGCCAGAAAGATTTTTTCCACGCCGAAGTGCTCGAGCACAACGTCCAGCACCGCGAGAAACGACGGCTCACCCATTTTAAGAGAAAGATCGATCACTTCCACGCCGTCCGGAATCGGAAGCCCACAGTCTGCAATGCAGAGCCGGTCGGTGTGCCGCATGTTTCCCAGAACCCGATTCAGCTCTCCGTTTAAAATAGCGCCAGTATACATTTTATCACCTTTTTATCACAAGCACGAAATGAAAGGTTTGTGACCTTCTGCTTATTTTTATATCATTTATTCACGAAATGGTCAATCTCAAGTCGAACATAAATCAAAAAATTGGCTCATCGAACAAGAAACAGCGGCAGCAACATGTAAAAACTCCGAAAAAATTGTGATAAAAAGTTAAAATTTTACCTTGATTTTTTCGCCGCAGCAGATATAATCAAAGCGAAAGGAATTGAACGGAAGGGTGGTAAAGCGGCCATATGGAGCATAAACCGACGCTTCGCAGCATCGCAGAGGAGCTGGGGCTGTCCGTCAGCAGCGTGTCACTCGTACTGAACCACAGAGAAAACCGCATTTCCCCGGAAAACCGCCAACGGATCTTTGAGGCGGCAGAGCGCGTCGGCTATCTGCCGAGCGGAAAACGGAAAAGCCGGCAGAAGCCGGTCATTCTCGGGCTGATCGTCCCGGAGCTGTCCAACGCCTTTTTTGCAGACATCGTGCAGGGGATGACGGACTGCGCCTATAAGCAGGAGGCCAAGGTCCTCCTCGCAACGAACGGCGAGTCGCCCAGCCGCGACGCCGAGCAGATCCGCTCCATGGCCGCAACGGGCGTGTCCGCGCTGATCGTTGCCCTTTCCTACAATTGTTCGCCCGATGTATTTGCCGGCATGTCCTGCCCGGTGATCCAGGTAGACCGGCAGTCGCCGTCGCTGCCGTACAGCTCCGTCCGGCTGAATAACCGCAAAGGCGGATATCTTGCCGCAAGACATCTGATCGAGCTGGGGCACCGCCGCATCGCATGCATCACCGGGCCGCGCTGGCTCATGAGCTCGCAGGAGCGCGAGTCCGGCTACCGCTGGGCCATGGAGGAAGCCGGGATCCCCGTGACCGGCGACATGGTCATGGAGGGTGACTATCTCTCCGCCGGAGGATACGCGCTGGCGGACAGCGTGATCGCCGGAGGGTTTACCGCCGTATTCTGTGAAAACGATATGACTGCCATCGGGCTTTACCGGCGGTTTCGCGAGCGGGGCATCACCGTTGGGCAGGATATCTCCGTCGTGGGCTTTGATGACATCAGCTTCTGCGAAATGCTGGACACGCCGCTCACAACGGTCCGCCAGTCCGGCTACGACATCGGGTATGAGGCTTGCAGCCGTGCCATGCAGGAGATCGCCAACCCGGAGCTGCCGCACCAGTCCATATACTTTGAGCCCCGGCTTATCAAAAGAGAAAGCGCACGAGCGTGCAGGAAAGGAAGCACATTATGAAAAAAGCTCTCGTGATCGGTTCGATCAACATAGATAAGGTCTATGAGCTTGAGCACATCGTCCGTCCGGGCGAAACGGTCTCCAGCCGGAAATACCGCACCGCCTGGGGCGGAAAGGGCCTCAACCAGGCGATCGCGCTCAGCCGCGGCGGGGCGGATACGGCGCTCGCCGGGTGTGTCGGTGCACCGGAACTGGAGGCGCTCACCGCAGTCTGCGCGGAGGCCGGGGTAGACGCTGCGCGCATCCGCGCGCGTTCCGTCACCACGGGTCACGCCATCATCCAGGTCGACGCCAACGGGCAAAACTGCATTATCGTTGAGCCGGGCGCGAACGGAACGGTGGATCCGGACGATATCGCAGCCTTTCTCGAGGGCTACGGCACGGGCGATATTCTTCTGACGCAGAACGAGATCTCCCATATGCCGGAGGTGCTGCGCGCCGCGCACGAAAAGGGTCTGACCGTTGTTCTCAACCCCTCGCCGTTTTCCGCGGAGATCCTCTCGTGGCCGCTCGAATGTGTGGATATTTTCCTTGTGAACGAGATCGAAGGTGAAGCCCTCTCCGGCGAGATCGCGCCGGAAAAGATCCTTGATACGCTGCGCCGCCGGTTTCCGCGCGCCGCGATCGTCCTGACACTCGGGCACGACGGAGCAATGTACGCAGACAAAACGGAACGTTTTTCCGTCCCCGCTCGCCGGGTGACCGCCGTGGACACGACCGCCGCAGGCGACACGTTCACCGGGTACTTCCTCGCCATGCTGCTGCGCGGCGGCACGCCGAAGGACGCCATGGAGATTGCCGCAACGGCGGCGGCGATCGCCGTAACACGTCCCGGTGCCGTTCCGTCCATCCCGTGGCTGGAAGAGACGCTCAGGCAATAAACCGGCAAAGCCGCAAGCAAGATCCCCCGGATGCAGTACTTCCGTTTTCTGCATCCGGGGGATCTTCTTTTTTTCCGTTTTCTCGAGCCTGCTCGCTATCAGATCATTCCTTATACCGCAGCGCGCGGATGGCGTTGAGCACGGCGAGGATCATGACGCCGACGTCGGCGAAGATTGCCGCCCACATGTTCGCGATGCCGACCGCGACGAGCGCGAGGCAACCGAACTTGATGATGAGCGAGAACACGATGTTCTGCTTGACGATGCCGATGCATTTGCGCGAGATGCGGATGGCCTTGACGATCTGCTTGGGATCGTCGTCCATAAGCACAACATCCGCGGCCTCGATGGCAGCATCGCTGCCCATGGCGCCCATCGCAATGCCGATGTCGGCACGGGTGAGCACGGGCGCATCGTTGATGCCGTCGCCGACGAAGGCGAGCTGTTCGTGCGGCCCCTTCGCTGCGAGGAGCTTTTCCACCTCGTCGACCTTGTCGCCGGGGAGAAGCTCGCTGCGCACCTCATCCACGCCGAGCGCGGACGCGACCTGCTCGGCCACGCGCTTCGTATCGCCGGTGAGCATGACGGTCTTTTTCACGCCGCATTTTTTGAGCGCGGCGATCGTCTCTTTAGCGTGCGGCTTCGGGACATCGGAGATAACGATGTGGCCGGCGTACTGCCCGTCGATCGCCATATGGATGATCGTGCCGACGCTGTGACACTCGATGGCATCGATACCGAGCTTTTTCATGAGCTTGGCGTTGCCCGCGGCGACGGCGTGGCCGTCCACCGTGGCGGTGATGCCGTGGCCGCTGATCTCCTCGATATCGGAAACGCGGCTGCGGTCGATCGCCTTGCCGTAGGCCTTCTGGAGGCTCTTGCTGATCGGGTGCGACGAGGCACACTCGGCAAGCGCCGCATATTCGAGCAGCTTCTCTTCCTCGAGCGTGCTGTGGTGCACGGCGGTCACTTCAAACACGCCCTGCGTGAGCGTGCCGGTCTTATCGAACACCAGATACTTCGCGTCCGAGAGCGCTTCAAGATAATTCGAGCCCTTGATGAGAATGCCCTCGTGGCTCGCGCCGCCGATGCCGGCAAAGAAGCTCAGCGGGATGCTGATGACGAGCGCGCACGGGCAGCTCACAACGAGGAACGTGAGAGCGCGGTAGACCCAGTCCGTCCAGTTGGCGGTCGCGCCGAAGGCAAGACGGAGGAGCGGCACCACGATGCCGAGCACGAGCGCCGCGCCGCACACCGACGGCGTATACACCTTCGCGAAGCGGGAGATGAACGCCTCGGAGCGCGATTTGCGCGAGCTGGCGTTCTCCACAAGATCAAGAATTTTGGAAACGGTGGATTCGCCAAACTCCTTCGTCGTGCGGATCTTCAGTACGCCGTTCATATTGATGCAGCCGCTGATGATCTCGTCGCCGGTCTTCACGTCGCGCGGCAGGCTCTCGCCGGTGAGCGCGCTCGTGTTGAGGCTCGCCTCGCCCTCGACGATGACGCCGTCGAGCGGCACCTTTTCGCCGGGCTGCACAACGATCACGCTGCCGACGGCGACCTCATCGGGGTCGACCTGCTCGAGCTTGCCGTCCGTTTCGATGTTGGCGTAATCCGGGCGGATGTCCATAAGCGCGGAGATATTGCGGCGGCTCTTGCCGACGGCGTAGCTCTGAAAGAGCTCGCCGATCTGATAGAACAGCATAACGGCGATGCCTTCCACGTAATCGCCGCTCTTCGTCCAGATGGCGAGGAAGAACGCGCCGAGCGTGGCGAGCGCCATGAGGAAGTTTTCGTCAAACGGCTGGCCGTTCGCGATGCCCTTCCCGGCTTTGCGCAGGATATCGTAGCCGATCACGGCGTAGGCAACAAGGTACGCAATGAGCTGCGGAATACCGGTAATGGGAATAAAGTGCAGCGCAATGAGCATCACGGCGGTAATGACGATCCGCCAGAGCATCTTTTTCTGTTTCTTTGTCATGGCTTTACGCCTCCTGTTCGGAAGATATGCCGCCGGATGCGGCGAGGGGGGATCAGAGCTCGATCTCGCAGTCGGGCTCGACCTTCTTGCATGCCTTCAGCACGCTCTGCATGACGGTCTTGGGATCGCTGCCCTCGGCAAACTCCACGGTCATCTTCTGCGTCATGAAATTCACAACGGCGTCCGCGACGCCCTCGGTCTTCTTGGTGGCGTCCTCCATCAGGTTGGCGCAGTTGGCGCAGTCGACTTCGATCTTGTAGGTCTTTTTCATGGTATGTATCTCCCTTTCTGTCATTTTCGAGCGCAAACAATTAAATGCTTGCTTAATCGTTACAAGCGCAGTATACTGGCTTTGTTCCGAAAAAACAACCCGTTTGGGCACTCTGCTTCCGAATGGGCAAACGAAATTTCCAAAAAGGAGAAACGCCATGCCGGAGTTTTCCCTGCCCCACGACCACGGCGCACACCCGCACGACGAGGAGGTGCGCCGCGTCCTTTCGGACGATGAGCGTTTTGCCGCCGTAGCGGAACTTTTCCGCTCGCTTGGCGATCCAACGCGCGTGCGCATTTTCTGGCTGCTCAGCCACCGGGAGGAGTGCGTCATCAACATCGCCGCGATGCTCGATATGTCGAGCCCCGCCGTATCGCACCATCTGCGCTCGCTCGCCGAGAGCGGGCTTCTGGAGAGCCGGCGCGACGGCAAGGAGGTCTATTACCGCGCGCCCGACACCGTGCAGGGGCAGCTGCTGCACGAGATCGTGGAGCAGGTGATGGAGATCGCCTGCCCGGAAAAAAGCGTCGACCGGAGCGCATCGCAGGAGCAGATCATCCGAAACGTCCACGACTATATGATCGAGCATCTCTCCGAGCGGCTCACGATCGAAGAACTCTCGCGCGAATTTCTGATGAACACAACAACGCTCAAGGCCGTTTTCAAAAAGGTGTACGGCACGTCCCTCGCCGCGCACATGAAGGAGCACCGCATGGAGCGGGCGGCCTCCCTCCTGCTCAAAACGCAGGACGACATCGGCGCGATCGCCCGCGCCGTCGGTTACGAGAGCCAGAGCCGGTTCACCTCAGCCTTTCGCGAGTGCTACGGCGTATCGCCCGGCGAATATCGCCGCGCACATACGCCGGGCTGACCCCACTTTGGAAAGTTCTTGACCCCGAAAGGAATTGACACGCAAAGGAAAAAGATATATCATTAAATTTATATAATCTTTACATTTGCGGGGTAAGAGTATGCTTTCGCAGGAGATTCTGGAACTATATAAAAAATCGCGCCTGATGACGTACCGGGCGATGTTTGGGCGCATCCGGGAAAAGAGCGGTTCGCTCTCCGCCACAGAGGCCTACGCCGTGGACGTGATCTATTTGCTCGGCAGCCCGACGATCACGCAGCTGGCCGAAACGCTCGGCATTTCCCAGCCGAACGCCACCTATAAGGTCAACAACCTTGTAGCAAAAGGCTACGTGTGCAAAACGACGTCGGAGGACGACAAGCGCGAGTGCCGTATCACGGTCGGCGAGCGGTTTTACAAGTATTACGGCAACTCCACGCGCTTCATCGACGACGCCGTGGACGCGCTGCGCGCGGACTATTCCGAGGACGAATTGAAAACCTTTGAAAAGGTCCTGCACACCCTGAACCGGCACATCGAAACGAGGGAGGAAAATCAATGACAACCGGAATGAATCTCTGGGATGCCGACGTATGGAGCTTTGTGCTGACGCTCTCGCTGCTGTTCGCGGCGATGATCGCGGCGAACGTGCTCCGCCGGGTCTGCCCGTTTATCCGCAAGGCGCTGATCCCGAGCTCCGTGCTCGGCGGATTTCTGCTGCTGCTCGCCAACGCCATCGCCCGCTGGGGCTTCCACCACCCGCTCTTTTCGACCGGCACGCTGGAGATTCTCACATACCACGGTCTCGGTCTCGGCTTTGCCGCGCTTGCGCTGCGAAACACCGAAAAGAAAACGGACGGCCGCTCCCGCACCGGCGCCTTCGATACCGGCGTTACGGTCGTGAACGGATATCTTTTGCAGGCGGTGCTTGGCCTGATCGTGACGATCGGGCTCTATTACGCCATCCGCAGCTTTTATGCCTCCGGGCTGCTCCTCCCGATGGGCTACGGCCAGGGGCCGGGGCAGGCGTACAACTGGGGCCACAACTACGAAATGCAATGGGGCTTTGAAAACGGCACGAGCTTCGGCCTTGCCGTGGCCGCGATGGGCTTTGTGTCCGCGAGCGTCGGCGGCGTCATTTATCTGAACTGGCTGCGCCGCAAGGGCATTTTTCAGGGCCGCCTCGGCGAGGACGCCAAGGATAACGTCACGCTCTCGACCTTCACCGGCGACAATGAGGTGCCGATCTCGGAGTCGATGGACAAATTCACGATCCAGCTCGCGCTTGTGTTCCTCGCCTATGCGCTCGCGTATCTCTTTATGAAGGGCATCAACTCGCTGCTCGATCCCGCCGGGACGGGCGCAGCGGGGCTCGCCGGAACGGTGCAGGGCATGATCTGGGGCTTCCAGTTCCTCTTCAGCAGCGTTTTCGGCATGCTCATCAAGGCGGTGATGAGGGCGCTTCGCAAAAAGGGTATCATGCACCGCGAGTACACCAACAGCTTTCTGCAGAACCGCATCGCAGGCTTCATGTTCGATTTAATGGTCGTGGCGTCCATCGCGGCGATCGACCTTTCGGCGTTCCGCGACCACCGGTTTGTCCTGCCGCTGACGGTCATCAGCATCGTGGGCGCGTTCGGCACATATTTCTACCTCCGGTTCGTCTGCAAGCGCGTGTTCCCGTGGTATGAGCACGAGGCGTTTCTCTCGCTTTACGGCATGCAGACCGGCACGGCGTCCACCGGCGTCATCCTTCTGCGGGAAATCGACCCGCAGTTTGAAACGCAGGCGAGCGACAATCTTGTCTACCACATGCCGTGGGCGATTCTCTTCGGCGCGCCGATGTTTCTGCTCGTCGGCGTCGCGCCGCAGAGCGTCGGAAAGTCGTGGATGGTGCTCGGTGTGTGCGCCGCGCTGTTCGTTGTATTCAACGTGATCCTCTTCCGCCGGTCGATCTTTCGGCACAAGACCGCTAAGAAGTAACGAGCTCTCATAGGTATGATACTGGGGCAGCCATTCGGATGAATGGCTGCCCCATGCTGTTTTATAATTGATACGGCCCGTGGCCCTCCTGCCAGCCGACAAAGTCGTTGACGATCTCGCGCATGGCGGCAAAGTCCGCTGCCTGCGCCGCTCTCTGACGGAGCTTTTCGCGCTCCGGCTCGGTGAGCGCGCTGAACTTTTCGAGCGCGATGCCGTTTTCCGCAAGAGCACGCTCAAAGTCCGTTTTTATGGATCGGTTTTCGTGCATCTGCATCCCCTCCTCACGGAGAGTATGCCACGGGAGAAGCTTTTTATGCGTTCTCACCGCTCATGTAATCGTAATAATCCGACTCACTTGCAAAGAGCATGTATTTCCCGCTCACCAGTCCGTAATAGCCGCCGTGGGTGTAATAGCCGCGCATCGTGCCGTCCTCCTTACCTTGTTTACAAGATAAGGATACAACTCACGGCGTACCATAAAACGGACTGCCACAAGAAGTGAAGCAAACCCTTCCGTCTTTCGCCTGCGGCAAAATCCACCTTCCCATCAGGGGAGGCAAGATTGTTTACCGCAAACTTACTCGGCGCCCCTAACAGGGGAGCTGGCAGCCGTCAGGCTGACGGAGGGGTTTTCTCTCAGAAGCGAAACTCCGCGGTCTCCTCCGCCATGCGCAGAACACGCCGCCGGGCTTCCTCCATGGTTTCCGGCTTCGGCTCCTCTGCCGCTTCGATCTCGGCTTCCGCAGCTTCGCGCTCACGTTGCTTTTCGCCGCGTACCGCGGCGGTCACGGTGCCGCCGAGAATGGCAGCGCCCCCCGCAAGCTTCACAAACGCCGCGGCGGTCGAGTATCCCGCCCACACGAGCGGCAGCACCTCGTCGAGCGCAATGAGCGCCGCCGCACCGCCGAGCAGCCACCAGAGGTTTTTCTTTTTCACGATGTCCCGCAGCTTTTTCTCCGGGAAGAACGCCTTCACAAAAGCGGCGAGACCGGCGGCCAGGGCGAGCACCGTGAGCCCCCAGCCGAGCACCGCGGCGGCCGCCGTTGGCAGCGTCGCGGCAAGAAGGGCGCTCGCGCCCGAGGCCGTGAGCCATGCCGCACCACCGATCCCGGCAGCGACAAGCACCCGCGCGCCGAATGGGAGACGAGCAAACCACGCCGCCGCGCGCTGCGCCTTTTTCTTTTCCTCTTCGCTCTCGGCAGCGGCTTCGGCCTGCGTTTCGGGCGCGACGCCGCCCGCGCCGCGAAGCGGCACGGTCTCGACGATGGGCGTCGGGAAATCCTCCGCGCCGTCATCAAAAACGCCGTCGTCCGGCAGAATGCCGCCGACCATCACGCTTGCGCTCGCCACGGTGGCGACCGCAGCGGCCGTCGCCTGGCGCTTGAGCTTTTCGCGTTTGTATCGATCCATATTCTCTCAGACCATTTTCTCGGGGCGGTACGCGGCGTCAAACGCCTCGCCCGTCATGTATCCGAGGCGGAGGCAGCTCTCGCGCAGCGTGAGATTTTCACGGTGCGCAAGCTTTGCTACCTCAGCGGCACGCTCATAGCCGATGTGCGGCGTGAGCGCCGTGACGAGCATGAGTGAGCGCTCCATATTCTCCGCCATCTTCTCGCGGTTCGCGCGGAGGCCGGAAACGCAGCGCTCATCAAAGGACGCGATGGACGCACTGAGAAGACGGACAGACTGCAAGAAGTTATAAATGCACACCGGCAGAAAGACGTTCAGCTCAAAGTTTCCCTGCGACGCAGCGAGCCCCACGGCGGTATCGTTGCCTATGACCTGCACCGCCGTCATCGTGACCTGCTCGCATTGCGTGGGGTTGACTTTTCCCGGCATGATGGACGAGCCGGGTTCGTTTTCGGGGATGAGGATTTCGCCCAGCCCGCAGCGCGGCCCGGAGGCGAGCCAGCGGACGTCGTTGGCGATCTTCATCATATCGCACGCGAGCGCCTTGAGCGCGCCGTGGGCGAACACAAGCTCAGAGCGCGACGTGAGCGCGTGGAACTTATTCTCCGCCGTCACAAATTTGTGGCCGCTCAGCACGCTGATGCACTCGGCGGACAGCGCAGCAAAGCCCGCCGGGGCGTTCAGCCCCGTGCCGACGGCAGTGCCGCCAAGGGCGAGTGCGCGCAGCGGCTCCACGGCGGCGCGAAGCAGCTCGATGTCCGTTTCAACGCTCGCGCGCCAGCCGGAGATCTCCTGCGAGAAGCGAAGCGGCACGGCGTCCTGCAAATGCGTGCGCCCGACCTTCAGCACATCCTCGTTCTCCGATTCCAGCCGCCGGAGCGTCTGCACGAAGCGCTCGCACACCGGGAGGAGGTGTTCCTCCAGCGCGATGACGGCGGCAATGTGCATCGCCGTCGGGAATGTGTCGTTCGAGGACTGCGACATATTCACATCGTCGTTCGGGTGGAGGAGCTTCTTTCCGGCGATGGCGTTGCCGCGGTTTGCCACGACCTCGTTGACGTTCATGTTCGACTGCGTGCCGCTCCCGGTCTGGAATACGACGAGCGGGAAATTGCCGTTGAGTTGCCCGGCCAAAATCTCGTCGCACGCGCGCGATATGGCAGCGCACTTTTTCTCGGTCATCCGCTGCGGCACGAGCGCACGGTTGGCCTCCGCCGCCGCCTTTTTCAAAATGGCAAAGGCGCGGAGGAGCTCCTCCGGCATCGTTTCATGACCTGCTCCGGCGGGAAAGTTCCGGCGGCTGCGCTCGGTCTGCGCGCCCCAGTATTTATCCGCAGGGACGGCGATCTCGCCCATGGAATCGTGTTCGATGCGCATGTTCTCTTCCGGCATAGTACGTCTCTCTTTCGCAGAAATATGGATGGGCGGGGCGATATCCGCCCCGCCCATCCTGCTTTTCTTTTATTTGGGCTGGCGGCCGTTGCAAAGGTAGAACACCGTCAGCAAGCCGGGGCCGCAGTGCGCGCCGATGACGACGCCGAGCGCCGTGATCGTGATTTCGCCGACCTGGGGATACGCCTTGCGGATCTCGTCGCGCACCCATTCGGCGTCGGCGACGCAGTCCGCCTGCAGGATGTGTATCTCCGTGCCGGTCGGGTCGCACTCGCTGAAATCGTGCAGGATCCCGTCGCGGATGGCGCGCAGCGCCGCCTTGCGGCCGCGCACCTTCTGCGCGACATCAAGCGTACCGGCGTTGGGGACATACAGCACGGGCTTAATGTCGAGGATTGAGCCGACGAGCGCGGCGCTGTTCGAAACGCGGCCGCCCTCCTTGAGATAGTTGAGATTGTCCACGGTGAAGCGGTGGGCGATGCGTAGCTTGTTCTCCTCGCCCCAGGCGACGACCTCGTCGAAGCTTGCCCCGGCTTCCTTGCGGCGCACCATGTTCATCACCAGCAGGCCCAGACCGCCGGAGATGCAGAGCGTGTCCATCACATAGAGCTTCCGCTCGGGGAGCTCGGCGCGCAGCTTGTCCGCAGCCTTGTTCGCGTTGACGAAAGACACCGACATCTTCTGCGACATATCAAGGAAGATCACGTCCTTCCCCTCGTCGAGGAACGTTTTGAGAAAATCGTAGTACACGAACTCATTGATCATCGAGGTGTGCAGCTTGTCGCCCCGGCGCATGCCGGCATAGACCGCGGCGCGGGTCTCCTCGCGGCAATCATCCTCGCGCGGCTCGTCGTTCACGGTGTAGGAATACGCGATGAACGGGATGTTGTGCTCCTCCAGCCACGTGCGCGGCAGGTCGGAGGTGGAAGACGTTGCAATGATGTAATCAGACATGGAGATATTTCCTCTCTGTAGTAATCAAATTATTCTCCAAAAAGCGCGGAGAGCGTTTTTCCGACACGCTGGAGAAAGCCGCGGACGCTGTCCCACACCGTTCCGGCGGTGGACAGGGCGTTTTCGCCAGTCTCGCGGATCTTTTCCACCGTTTCGGGCAGATCCTGCATGCGCTCGGCAAGTCCCAAGCCGCCGAGGCTCTGGATCTTCCGGAAGAGGTCGGCAAGCTGCTGCGTCTGCGCATCGTTGAGCGTTATGCCGCGCTCGGCGGCAAGGGAGCGGATGCGCTCGCGCAGCTCGTCATCGGAGAGCGCGGAGAGCTCATCGAAAAAGTCGCTCATGCTGCGGAGAAGCTCTTCCAGCTGCGAGGTGTCCAGCTCCTTGGAGAGCTCGTCCGATTCACGCAGCGCCGCAGCGGCAGTCTCTTTTGCCTCTGCGTCAAGCGGAACGCAGGTGAGCGTTTCGTACGCCTTACACACAGCGGGCAGCACGGCGAGCGCGCTCGTCTCCTCCGGCGCGGCAACAATGATCTCCGCGTCCGTTATCCCGGCGGCGGTGAGCGCCGCCGCAATGGCGGTCTCTGCGCCGGTGATATTGGAGAGCGTGAGCGAAAGCCCCTCGCCGCCGGAACGGATGCGCATAAATACGCCGACGGACGCCGCCTTTTCCGGCGCATCGGCAAAGCACGCTTCTGCCTCTGCGCGGGGGAGCGTCAGCTCCATTGCCGTGCCGCGCTCAACACCGAGCGCAGTGAAAATGCCGTCGGTTTCGTCGAGCGTGAGCTCTTCGCCGAGCACGACGCAGCTGTCCCCCGGCACGGCGAGCGCCGCCGAGGAAAGCAGCAGCAAAACAAGAATACAGGAAATGAGCTTTTTCAAAAAACGGTTGACCTCCCGAAAATAAACAGCCCACGAGAACGCCATGCGTCTGCGGGCTGTTTTATGCGTCTCAGCCGAATACCTTGACGCTTGTGATGACCGGCTGGTTCACTTCGGCGATGAAGCCGTCCGCGCCGGTGACCTGCACGCTCGCGGCGATCTGGTCAACGATGTCCATACCGCTCACAACGTAGCCGAAGACGGCGAAATCGCCGTCGAGATACGTTGCATCGTTCTGCAGAATGAAGAACTGGCAGGTGCCGCTGTTCTTGTCCGTGCCGCGCGCCATGCCGATGGCGCTGCGCGTCATGGAAAGCGGGTTGTTGAAGCCGTTGGAGGTAAATTCGCCCTCCACGGTCGAGCCGGACGTGCCGGTGCCGTTCTTGTTCGGGCAGCCGCCGTAAATGGCGAAGCCGTTGATGACGCGGTAGATGGTCAGGTTGTTGTAAAAGCCCTTCTTGGCGAGATTGAGGAACTGGGACGCCGTCTTGGGGGCGCTGTCCGCGTCCACCTCGAGCCGGATGGTGCCGTAGTTGTTCACGGTGATCTCCACCTCGTGCTTGCCGGTCCAGGTCTTGTTTCCGCCGCAGCCGGCGAGAACGCTCGCCGCCATGAGCAGCGCCAACAGAAATGCAATCTTTCTTTTCATGGGATAAACCTCCGTTTCCAAAGAAATTTCGGTGGGGTTCGTTTGCTGGTCTATGATGTGGTGTTGCCCTTATTTCTTCTCGGCAAGGGAGCGCGCGAAGGCGGCATAGCGATCCTTTCTCGCTTTGGCCTCCTCAGCGCTGGCGCCTCTCGCCAGGACATACATTTTGATCTTCGGCTCCGTGCCGGACGGGCGGACAACGAGTGCCGAGCCGTCGCTCAGCTCAAAGAACAGCACGTTGCTGCCGACGATCGGCGTCTTTTCCACAACGCCAAGGCCGGGGATCACCACGTCGCCGGTCTGGTAGTCGCGCACACGGGTGACCGGCGTGCCGCCGACCTCCGCCGGGGGCGTCTGACGCAGCGACGCCATGAGCGCGCGCATCTCGCCGAGGCCGTCCACGCCGTACATGAAGAGATTCACGGTCTCTTCGCTGTAGAAGCCGTATTTGTTGTAGAGCTCGTCGATCGCGTCGATAAGCGTCATGCCGCGGTCGTAGTAGTACGCCGCCATCTCCGCGGCCATCATGGAGGCGGTCACAGCGTCCTTATCGCGGACGTAGTCGCCCATCATATAGCCGTAGCTTTCCTCAAAGGCCAGAATGTACTCGTAATTGCCCTTCGCCTTATACTCGGCAAGCTTTTCCGCCATAAATTTGAAGCCGGTGAACGTCGCTTCAAAGTGGACGTCGTTCGCCTCGCAGATGCGCTGCACCATCGTCGTGGAGACGATCGTGCTCAGCGCCGCGGGGTGCTCCGGCATCGTGCCGGCGGCGCGGCGGGCGTTGATGATATAGTCGAGCAGCAGGCAGCCCATCTGGTTGCCGGTGATGGGGATGTATTCCCCGTTGCGCCGCGCCAGCACGCCGATGCGGTCGCTGTCCGGGTCGGTGCCGATGATGAGATCGCTGTCCACCTTTTTGGCCAGGTCGATGGCGAGATAGAAGCCCTCCGGGTTTTCGGGATTGGGGCTCTTCACGGTGGGGAAGTTGCCGTCGAGCACCATCTGCTCCTCCACAGGGTAGAGGTGCTTCACGCCCAGACGGTGCAGCGCTTCCGGAACGAGCTTCCAGCCGCAGCCGTGGAACGGCGTATACACCACGCGGAAATCGTCGGCGACCTTCGCGACGATGTCGCGGTTGATGGCCTGCGCTTCCACATTTTTGAGGAACGCCTCGTCGGTCTCCTCGCCCATCCACTCGATGAGGCCCTTTTCAACGGCCTCGTCAAAGTCCATGCGGCGGGGGGAGCGGAAGATATCGGAATTTTCCATGCGGCGGGCGATCTCGGCCGCGTGCTGGGGCGGGAGCTGCGCGCCGTCCGACCAGTATACCTTATAGCCGTTGTACTCCTTGGGGTTGTGGCTGGCTGTAACGTTGATGCCGGCCTCCGCGCCGTAGTGCCGGATGGCAAAGCTCAGCTCCGGCGTCGGCCGCAGAGATTCGAAAAGGCGCACGTGTACGCCATTCGCAGCCATGATCGCGGCAGCCTCGCGGGCAAACGCCACGCCGTTGTTGCGGCAGTCATGGCAGACGCACACGCCGCGCTTCATCGCCTCCGTGCCCTCGGCCACGATCAGCTCGGCAAACGCCTGCGTCGCATGGCGGATGACATGGATGTTCATGCGGTTCGTGCCGAGACCCATAATGCCGCGCAGTCCGGCGGTGCCGAAAACGAGCGGCGCATAAAACCGGTCCTCGATCTCCTTGGGATCGTCGCGGATGGCGTCGAGCTCTTTCCACTCCTCTTCGCTCAGCGCCGGGCTGTTGAGCCATTTTTCATAAGTTTCCCGCCAGGTCATTGTTCTTCCTCCGTTTCATCGTCGCTCTCCCGGATCAGCTCGCAGGCGTCCTCCCACACCGAGGCGGGAACAAAAATATCAACGCCCGAGCCGCTGATGCCGAGGATCAGCTTGCCGAATTGTCCGTCGTTGGGGTACTGGCGCAGGCACGGAATGCCAAACGCCTCCAGCCGCGAGACGAGCATTGTCTCGTCCATGTCGATGCCCTTGCAATGGCAGAGATAAACGGGCGGCTCCGGCTGCCCCGCTTCGTCTTTGGGCCAGCGCTCGTAAAGATCGCCGGGGAGCTGACGCCCCCACTCCGCCGATGCTTTTCCGGTTTCTTCCATGATGTCTCCCCGCGGGTCGCCCCGCATGTTTTATTTATGATATTTCCCGCCCTCGTTGATGTTGAAGGCGCGGTAAATCTGCTCCAAAACCATGACCCGCGCGAGATGGTGCGGGAACGTCATGCGCGACATGGAAAGGCGGACGTCCGCGGCGCGCTTCACCTCGTCCGAAAGCCCGTCCGAACCGCCGATGAGAAAGCACACGCGGCTTCTCCCCTGCACGGCGCACTGCGCCATGAGCGAGGCGAGCTCCTCGCTGGAATATCCCTTTCCTTCAATGCACATCGCAACGACGAATGCGCCGGAGCCGATGCGCGCGAGCATCGCCGCGCCGTCGCGCTTTATGTCGCCGGTCTCCGGAAGCTCGATGATGTCCAGCGCGCAGTAGCGCTGCAGGCGTTTGTTGTATTCCTCGCACGCGGCAGCGTAAAAGCTCTCTTTGAGCTTGCCGGTGCAGATCAGTTGGACGCGCAGCACGGCGTTACCTCCAGCTCCAGATCGCCCTCCGCCGGGGCGACGCACAGCGTCACCGCGGAAAAGCCCTCGCCGTCGAGCGCTTCGCGCACGGCGGTCTCGGCCAGACGCGGGCGATTGTTTTCCCGGCTCAGATGGCCGAGCACAAAGGTCTTTACCCCGGTCTTGGCCAGAGCGCAGGCAAGCTTTGCGCAGTCCTCGTTGGAAAGGTGGCCGCGCTCCGAGAGGATGCGGCGCTTGAGATAGACCGGGTAGCGCCCGGTGCGCAGCATATCGATATCGTGGTTTGCCTCGATCACCGCCGCATCGCATCCGGCGAGCGCGTCGAGCATTTCCGCCGTCACGCAGCCGGTGTCGGTGCAGACGCCGAAGCGGGCGTTCTTCCCCGCCAATACATATCCTACGCTCTCGGGCGTGTCGTGCATTGTCGGAAAAGCGGTGAGCGTGAAATTCTTCAGCGCAACACTCTCCCTGACCGGGATCGGGACGACGCGTCCCTCGAGCCCTGCCGCAGCGCGCTCCAGCGCGTGGGCGACGGTCTGCGGCGCGTACACTTTTACGTTTTTATGATACTTCAGCAGCATCGCGAGTCCCGCCGTATGGTCGGTGTGCTCGTGCGTGATGAGAACGCCCGCCAGATCGTCCGGCGTGAGCGAGCGGCGCGCAAGGCCGGTCTTGATGCGGCGCAGGGAAATGCCCGCGTCGATCAGCACCGCCGTGCGTCCCTCGGTGAGGAGATAGCAGTTGCCGCTCGAGCCGCTGGCAAAGGAGACGAAATTCATCCTGCGGCGGCGGTATCCCGCTCCGTGCCGTCCGGATCATCGATAATACGGATGTCCGCGCCGAGAAGGCGCAGCTTGCCGACGAAGTTTTCGTAGCCGCGCTCGATAAACTGGATATCCTCCACGAGCGTCACGCCCTTGGCGCAGAGGCCGGCGATGACCATCGCCGCGCCCGCGCGAAGATCGCACGCGTCCACGGAAGCGCCGCGCAGCGTTTCCACACCCTCGACGACCGCCACGCGGCCGTCCACGGTCACGGCCGCGCCCATTTTGCGCAGCTCGTTGATGTATTTATACCGGTGATCCCAAACGCCCTCGGTGATGACGCTCGTGCCTTCCGCCACCGAGAGCGCCACGCCGATCTGCGGCTGCATATCGGTCGGGAAGCCGGGGTACGGCTGGGTCTTCACGTTGGCGCGGCGGAGACGCCCTGTCGAGCGGACGAGGACGGATTCGCCGTACTCCTCCACCGTGACGCCCATTTCGCGCAGCTTTGCGGTGATGCAGTCGAGGTGCTTGGGGATAACGTTTTTGATCAGGACTTCTCCCCCGACGGCGGCGGTGGCGGCCATGTAGGTGCCGGCCTCGATCTGGTCGGGGATGATGGTGTAGGTGCCGCCGTGGAGCTGCTCCACGCCGTTGACCTTGATGGTATCCGTACCGGCACCGCGCACGTCCGCGCCCATGGAGTTGAGGAAGTTCGCAAGATCCACGATGTGCGGCTCGCGCGCCGCATTTTCGATGATCGTGCGTCCCTCGGCGAGCACGGCGGCGATCATGATGTTCATCGTTGCGCCGACAGAAACTTTATCGAGATATACGCTTGCGCCGCGCAGCCGTCCGCCGGGAACGTGCGCGGTGATGAAATCGGAAATATCGACCTCCGCGCCGAGGGCGTTCATGCCCTTGACATGCTGGTCGATCGGCCGGACGCCGAAGTTGCAGCCGCCCGGCATCGTGGTGCGGGCAATGCCAAACCGGCCGAGCATCGAGCCGACAAAATAGTACGATGCGCGGATCTTGCGCATACGGTCATAGTCTGCGCCCATCCAGGTGGCGTTTGAAGCATCGATCTCCACGGTGGAGCGGTCGATCATCTCGACCTTCGCGCCGAGCGATTCGAGAATGAGCAGCAGCGCCTCGGTGTCGCTGATCTGGGGCAGGTTTTCGATGCGGCATTTGCCGTTTACCATGAGCGCCGCCGGAATGATGGCTACCGCCGCGTTCTTCGCGCCGCTGATCTCCACTTCGCCGTGCAGCCGGTTGCCGCCTCTGATTCTATATCTTTCCAAGTGTTGACTCCTCCTGATGCGCATCCGGGGCTTGTGTCTGCCTGTGCCCATAGATACATGGCTATTTTACCATAGTGCGGGGAAAAACGCAAGTCTTACTCCCCGGCGAGGATGTGCTCCGCCTGCAGCACCGCGATGGCCGTTTTGCCGTCGGAGATCTCGCCGCGCTTCACCATGGAGAGCAGGTCGGAAAACGGGAGCTTTACAAGATCGAGGAATTCGCCCTCGTCGGGATGCGCCTCGCCGCGGGAGAGATCGAGCGCAAGATAGAGATACAGCCGCTCGCTCGAAAAGCCGGGAGACGAATGATACGCGCCGAGCGGCACGATGCGTCCGGCGGTGAAGCCGGTCTCCTCGCCGAGCTCGCGCGCAGCGCACACGAGCGGGTCTTCCCCGCGCTCGAGCTTACCGGCGGGCGCTTCGAGCAAATGCTCGCCGATGGGATAGCGGTACTGGCGCACGCAGTAGGCGTTGCCCTCGCCGTCCACCGGGAGGATGCACGCCCCGCCCGGATGCTCCACGATCTCGCGGAACGCCTCCGAGCCATCCGGCAGGCACACGCGGTCGAGCCCGACGTTTATAATGATCCCCTCATACGTGTTGAGGCGGCGCAGCTTTTTTTCCGTATAATCCATAACCACGATCTCCTTTTCCGCGGCGCGGAGGCATTTCATAACAAGGTATTTTACCACGCCGGGCACGGTTTTTCCAGCTTTTTTCACTATTTATCGGCGGCGAAGGGGCGTATAATGGGGAAAAATGTTCTTCGGGAGGGTTTTTATGCAGAAAAATGCGAAAAGCGAGCAGGCGCTCGCGCTGCGCGTGCCCGGGCATCCGGGGCTTTCCGACGCCAAAAGGCTCGTGTCCGCCGCGCTCGGGGAGGCCGACTGGGGCGCGCTGGAGATTGAGATCATCGCCGGGAGGGAGGAGAGCCTGCTGCTCGCGCGACCGGCGAGCGGCGTTTACATATCTCGCGAGGCACTTTCCCGGCTTGCCGCGCACGGGCGGTGAAATTCTCTCTTTTTCGCTCTTGACAGGCATGGTATAATACTTTTACTGCCAAGGCGGAGGAGGTGGAAGGCCATGCCGAAAAAAGAAGGGATCAAGGAGATTGCTTCCAACCGCAAGGCGTTCCACGACTACTTTGTGCTGGAACGCTTTGAAGCGGGCATTGAACTGTTCGGAACGGAGGTAAAATCCATCCGTGCCGGGCAGGTGAATCTGAAGGACAGCTACTGCACGATCCGCGAAGGCGAGCTCTTCGTGCGCGGCATACATGTGAGCCCTTACGAAAAGGGCAACATCTTCAACCGCGACCCGGTGCGCACCCGGCGGCTGCTGATGCACAAGCGGGAGATCCGCAAGCTCGGCGAGCGCGTAGCGCAGGACGGCGTGGCGCTCGTGCCGCTCTCGCTGTACTTCAAGGACAGCCGCGTCAAGGTGGAGCTCGGCCTCTGCAAGGGCAAAAAGCTGTACGATAAGCGCGATTCGGACGCCGAGCGCAACGCGAAGCGGGACATGGACCGCGCCATGAAAGAAAGGAATTTCAAAGAATGAGCAATCCTGTTGTGACCATCGAAATGGAAAACGGCGGCATCATCAAAGCCGAGCTTTACCCCGAGATCGCGCCGGAGAGCGTTCGCAACTTCATCTCTCTCATCAACAAGGGCTTTTATGACGGGCTGATCTTCCACCGCGTCATCCCCGGATTCATGATCCAGGGCGGCGATCCGGAAGGCACCGGCATGGGCGGCCCCGGCTACCACATTTACGGCGAGTTCCGCGGCAATGGCTTTAAGAACGATCTCAAGCACAAGCGCGGCGTTTTGAGCATGGCCCGTTCCATGTTCCCCAACAGCGCCGGAAGCCAGTTCTTCATCATGCACGAGGACGCCCCGCACCTTGACGGACAGTACGCCGCGTTCGGCGCCGTTACCGAGGGCATCGAGGTCGTCGACCAGATCGCCGGCACGCGCACCGACCGCAACGACCGCCCCATGGAGCCGCAGGTCATGAAAAAGGTCACCGTGGAAACCTTCGGCGAAGAATATCCCGAGCCGAAGAAAAGATAAAAGCAACTAAGGTATAAGGTAATCATCCTTATTTCCCAGCTTATCCCCAACAGGCATTCTTTTTGTCTAAGGAAGTTTTTATTCAGACTTATTCCTTATTCCAAAAAGAAGGGGTCCTCCAGGGGGAACATGGTTCCCCCTGGAAATCGCCTCGCCGCAAAGCGGCGGTTCCATCATTTCCGCAGAAATGATGGCGATTTGGGGGCGTACCGGTTTCGACGGGGATGCGGAGATTGGAATAGCGGGCGGATGCGCCTACCATCCTTAAAATGGGCAATTATAAATTAAAGAACAACGATAACGTTGCTCTGGCCGCGGCTTAAGCCGTGACCCGTCCCCTCCGGGAGTGCCTCGGCCCGGAAGCGGGGCGTCGATGAGAGGCGGACGTGAGCGCGCAAAGCTTTGAGCGCGCCATGCATAATGAAGCTACCCGACTTGCCGTCTTGACGTTTGGCCGGTGATGAGGGAAACAGGGATGCGGAATCCCAAAACAAGCGTCTGCGCCCGGAGAAGTTCCCTTTGAAGCGTTTTCGGACAGGAGTTCAACTCTCCTCGCCTCCACCATATCAATACAACACCACATGCTCGTCCTGTGCATACCGCGCCGGAGGGGCTAATGGTGTTGTTTTCTTTGCACACACATACACAAAGAGCATGGGAGCGAACACATCGGCTATGAGAAAGATATTCTGCCTGCTAAAAAAAGAGCTTATGCTCACAATATCGGTTTTGATGGCGGGGCTCTCGCTCTTTCTTTCAAAACCCGGCATTGAAACACTCAGAGGCATCGACTGGCACACGCTGGCGATCCTTTTTATGATGCTGACGGTGCTGGAAGGGTTTAAAAAGGAAAATATTTTTCAGCCGGTTTTGAAGCTTTCGGAAAAGATCACCTCCATGACCGGGATCTCCTTCTTTTTGATCTTCGGCGTATTCTTTTCCTCCATGTTCGTGACGAACGATGTATCTCTGATCGTTTTTGTACCGCTGACGATCCTTCTCTTCCGTACGGCAAAAAAGGAATCCTATATTCTGCCGATCATTTCGATGGAGAATATAGCGGCGGTCCGTGGTTCTCTGCTGACCCCCTTCGGCAGTCCGCAAAACCTGTTTCTGTTTGAGCAGTCCGGCGTCTCCGTCGGAAAGTTCATGCTTCATATGCTGCCGCTGTGGATATCCTCCGCGCTCCTTCTCGGCGGCTTTATCTTCTTTCTGTACCGAAAGGATCCGCGCGAAAGGATCTCCCTGCTCGGAAGCGCCGGAGAAGCATGGAAGCCGGAGCGAAAAAAGTACAGGAGCCTATATTTGGGGCTCTTTGTGCTGACTGTTGCAGCGGTCGTCTCCCGAACGCCGCATTGGCCGGCCGCCGCCGGGATCGTGCTTGCGGCAATTTTGCTTTTCGACCCATCCGTACTGATGAAAACGGACTATGTTCTGCTGCTCACCTTTCTGTGCTTTTTTGTTTTTTCTTCCCAGATCACCGCAAACGAAGCCGTCTCCCGCTTTCTTACCGACGCTGTTGCCGGCCATGAGTATTTCTGGGGGATCGGTTTGAGCCAGATCATCTCCAACGTGCCTGCCTCCATTGTCCTTTATCCTTTTACCAACAACATGGCGGCTCTTCTGTACGGCGTGGACACAGCCGGACTGTGCTCCATCATCGGCTCTCTTGCCTCGGTCATCAACTACCGGCTTTATGTACGCTCCTACCCGGGCAAAGGCGGGAAGTTTATGAAGACCTTTACTCTCATCAGTTGGGCTTTCTTCCTGATCGTGGTCGTCCCCGGGTACTTTCTTTCAAAGCACTGGCTGTTTTAGTTGGCCGTATGCCAGCATCCATACCGTCGATCTCCCCTATGCAGGGTCTCCGTTTTCCTGCATAGGGGTTTTTGTTTAAATGAGGATCCGCACAGTGTTCATAAATTGTTTACGCTCCGCCGGTTGACATTCGGTTCGGGGCGGACTATAATCGCAAATATTCTAATATTAGAGTTTCTATTTTTGGAGGTTTTTTATGGCTGAGCAGAACTTCACCGCGTCGCAGATGTTCCGCAATGCGAACCGATTTATCGAGGCCTACCACGCGGCGCTGCTGCCGGTCTGCCGGGATACCGGGCTGCCGCCGATGGCAGTGGATATTTTGATGTTTTTCGCCAACAACCCCGAGAGCGGCACGGCAAAGGACGTCTGCCAATGCCGCGGCTTCAAATCCGGCATCGTGTCCGTCCATGTGGACCGGCTCGTAAACGAGGGGCTTCTCGCGCGGCAGGACGTTCCCGGCGACCGCCGGAAAACACGGCTCGTCTGCACGGACGCGGCGGGCGCGATCATTGAATGGGGACGCGACATACAGAAGCGCTTTGCGCAAAAGCTGGTGGCCGGGCTGTCGGAAGAGGACATCGCGGTATTCCACAGCTGTCTGGCAGCGATCGGCGACAACATAGAGGATATACGCAAAAACGGACTTTCCACGGAGGGCGAAAACAAATCATGATAAAGCTATTGAAAAACATGCGCCGGAAGGAAAAGGAAATGGCGCTGCTCTGTCTGGTGTTCGTTGTGGTGCAGATCTATTTTGATCTGCGTCTGCCGGACTATATGACGGATCTTACGAAGCTGATCAAAACGTCCGGCACAACGGCGGATATCGCGAATGTCGGGCTCAAAATGCTCGGCTGCACGGCGGTGAGCGCGGTGCTCGCGATCGCGTGCGGCTTTCTTGCCGCGAAAACCGCGTCCGGGTTCAGCTTCACCGTTCGCGAAAAGCTTTTTCATCACGTGATGGACATCGGCAGCGAGGAAATGCAGGACTTTTCCATTCCGAGTCTCATCACCCGCACGACGAACGACATTACGCAAATCCAAATGATCATCGCCATGGGGCTTCAAATGATGATCAAGGCCCCCATTATGGCAGTATGGGCGATCATCAAAATTCTCGGCAAGAGCTGGGAGCTCTCCGCCGTGACCGCGGCGTTCGTTGTTGTGCTGTTCACAACGGTGCTGCTCATCATGAGTTCGTGCATCCCACGCTTCCGCCTTGTGCAGAAGATGACGGACAAGATCAACCGCGTGGCGCGCGAAAACCTGACCGGCATCAACGTGGTGCACGCCTTCAACGCCGAGGAGTTCCAGAACGAAAAGTTTGACGGCCCCAGCCGCGGCATGATGGAGCTCCAGATGAAAAACCAGAAGCTCTTCGCGCTGGTGCAGCCGACGATGTTGCTCGGAATGAACGGTCTCGCGCTTGCGATCTACTGGATCGGCGCGGCGCTCGTGAACAGCATTGCCGTAACAGACATGGCCGCGCGCCTTACCATGTTCAGCGAGGTGCTCGTATTCAGCACGTATGCAACGTACATCGTCATGTCGTTCATGATGCTCGCCATGATCTTCATGCTTCTGCCGCAGGCGCAAGTCTCCGCCGAGCGCATCAACGAGGTGCTCGAGCGCAAGGCCTCCATCCGCGAGGGCAGCATCCGGACCGGCGCGGAGACCGGAACGGTGGAATTTCGGAACGTCTCGTTCCGGTATCCCCACGCCTCGGCGGACGAGCTGGCAAACATCAGCTTCAAGGTGGACCGCGGCGAAACGCTCGCGATCATCGGCGCGACCGGCAGCGGCAAAACAACGCTCATCCAGCTCATCCCCCGCTTTTACGACGCGACGGAGGGCGAAGTGCTCGTCGACGGCGTGAACGTGAAGGACTATTCCTTCGACACGCTCTACGATAAGCTCGGCTACGTCACGCAGAAGGCCGTTCTCTTCTCGGGAACGGTGCGCGACAACGTCCTCTTCGGCGAGAGCGCCGCCGGGGACGACAGCGAAAACCTTGACCGCGCCATTGCGCTTTCGCAGGCAAAGGAGTTTGTGGACAAGCTGCCGGAGGGCACGGACTATGCGATCGCGCAGCTTGGACGCAACGTATCCGGCGGGCAGAAGCAGCGCCTTTCCATCGCCCGTGCGCTGGCGAGAAAGCCGGAGATCCTGATTTTTGACGACTCATTCTCTGCACTCGATTACCGGACAGATGCAAAGCTGCGCGAGGGGCTGAACCGCGAACTTCATGATACGACAAAGATCATCGTCGCCCAGCGCATCAGTACGATCCGCCACGCGGACAAGATCCTTGTTCTCGACCGCGGCGAGATCGCCGGCATGGGCACGCACGAGGAGCTCATGCGCTTCTGCAAGGTGTACCGCGAAATTGCCACCTCGCAGCTGAGCGCCGCGGAGCTCGCCTGAGGAGGGATTGGAAATGAAACGGAACGACAATAAACCAAACGGCATCCGCTCTGCGGTGCCGCGCCTTACAGACTACATGCGCTCGAGCATGGGCGTCATCATCCTGGCTCTGATCCTTGCCGCGCTCAGCGCGGTGATGACGATTCTCGGCCCCGACAGGATCGGCCAGATCGCGACGATCATGTCCGATGGCCTGCTCGGCAGCATCGATCTCACGGCGATCGCGCGGATCGGCATTTTTCTCGCCGTCATTTACGCGCTCAGCGCGATATTCAATTTTGTCCAGCATTACACCATGGCCGTTGTCACGCTCAAGATGTCCTACCGCATGCGCGGCGAGCTTTCGGCCAAGATCAACCGTGTGCCGCAGAAGTATTTCGGCACGACTTCGCAGGGCGACATTCTCAGCCGCATCACGAACGACGTGTCCACCTTGCAGCAGGGGCTCACCAACAGCCTGCCGACGATTATCAGCGCGGCCACGCAGTTTATCGGATGCCTCATCATGATGTTCGTCACGGAGTGGCATCTTGCGCTCGTCTCCGTTGCCATAACGCTCCTTGGCATGCTGCTGACGGTGCTCATCCTCTCCCAATCGCAGCGCTTTTTCGCCGCGCGACAGAAGAGTCTCGGCGAGCTGAACGGGTATGTGGAGGAAATGTACTCCGGCCACGGGGTTGTGCGGCTCAGCCGCGCCGGGCGGAAGATCGGCGCGCAGTTTGACGCTCTCAACGCCGCCGTTTACGACGCGAACTGGAAATCGCAGTTTCTCTCCGGCATGATGCAGCCGCTCATGAACATTGTTGGCAACGTTGCTTACGTCGCGGTATGCGTTTTCGGCTCGATCCTCGCGATGAACGGCACGATCGAGTTTGGCGTGATCGTCTCCTTTATTCTGTACGTCCGGCTGTTCACCTCGCCGCTGACGCAGATAGCGCAGGGCATGACGAACCTGCAGACGGTCTCCGCCTCCGCGCACCGCATTTTCGACTTTCTCGAAACCGAGGAAATGCCCGACGAGAGCGAAAAGACCGCAAAGCTCACCGGCGTGCGCGGGGCAGTCCGCTTCGATCACGTCCGCTTCAGCTATCCGAACAACCCGGACAAGCTCATCATCAAGGACTTCTCCGCCGAGGTGCTGCCGGGTCAGAAAGTCGCGATCGTCGGCCCGACCGGCGCGGGCAAAACCACAATGGTCAATCTGCTCATGCGCTTTTTCGAGATCAACGGCGGCAGCATAACGATCGACGGCGTGCCGGTATCCGATATGCGCCGGGAGGATGTGCACGATCTGTTCAGCATGGTTTTGCAGGACACCTGGCTCTTTGAAGGAACGGTGCGGGAAAATCTCATATACAATATGGAGGGTATCACCGACGAGCAGCTGGAAGAGGTCTGCCGCGCCTGCGGGCTGGACAAATTTGTCCACTCGCTGCCGCAGGGGTTCGACACCGTTCTCTCCGAAAGCGCCGGCATCTCCGCGGGGCAGAAGCAGCTTCTTACGATCGCCCGCGCCATGCTGCAAAATGCGCCCATGCTCATTCTCGACGAGGCGACCTCCTCCGTTGACACGCGCACGGAGCTGCTGATCCAGCGCGCCATGGACGAGCTTACGAAGGAGCGCACCAGCTTTGTGATCGCGCACCGTCTGTCCACGATCAAAAATGCGGACAAGATCCTCGTCATGCGCGACGGCGACGTGGTCGAGAGCGGCACGCACGACGAGCTCATGCAGCGCGGCGGCTTCTACGCTGAGCTTTATAACAGCCAATTCGAAGAAGCATCTTAACTTCAAACAAACCCCACTCCGCTGGGCTCCATACAAAAAGGCGCAGGTTCCCAATACGGAACCCACGCCTTTTTCCTTATCTCATATTGCCGCTGCGAAGCCTTTTTTCTTATAGCCGCAGTCGCAGTACGGCCCGCCGGAGGCGAGCGTATACTCGCGCACGAAGTCTGTCACACCGCCGGCCTCGCTCATCGTGTAGTCCAGATGGCAGAGCGCCGGAGTGAGATCGTAAAGCCCCAGCTTTTTCATCAGAACGCAGATGCCGCAGCGGGTGAACCGCCCCTCGTAGCCGCTGCCGTCCGGGTACTCATAGTATTCCATATTCCAGGAATACGGGTTGCGGTCGGCGGCGCGGAGCGCGGCGGTGGCCTTCATGCCCTCGATATCCTGCGGCGTGAATTTTTTCTTCCCGCTCTTGCGGCAGAACCAGCGCATGGGGCCGGTCATCATCGCATCGGCATAGTACTTCGTAAGGCGCTCCACATCCGGCCGCTCCGGCATGGAGACGATGAACGCGCCGAGCAGAGCGCAGTTCACGATGTTCATTTTGAAGCGGTCGGCCTTTTCAAATTCCGGGAGCGAGGCAATGATCTCCTTATACTTCGGCTTCGTCTTTTTCGCGATCTCGGCCGCCGTTTCCGCGTCGTATCCGAACACGGCGGTGAGCTGCGACCGGAACGACGCGCCAAACAGCGCCCACATCCCCATGGGCATTCCGGCGTATTCCATTTTTTATTCCCCCTAATTTTTCGGCATTGCTGCCGGATATCGAATCAAATCATACAGCACGCCGTGCTCGCCGAAGCGGCGCGTCCCGGCGATCTCCATGCCGAGATGGACGTACTTATCGCACTTCGATTTTGCGTCGGTCTCCAGGATCACCGGCACGCCGAGACGGTCACCCTCGGCAAAAGCGATGTCCATCACCCTCCGCATGTACCCCTGTCCCTGATACTTCTCGCGCACGCAGACGAGCCCGACGAATACATAGAGCTTCTTCTCCTTGTCCATCCTGTCGTTCAGGCCCTTGCCGCCCTTGGCCATGATGCGCAGGAAGCGCACAAGGTTTTTGCCCTTGAGCGCGCCGAAAAACGCCTTGGCAAGCGGGAGCATGGCTTTGACCTTGAGCTTTTCGCCGGGCAGCTTATAGGCGATAAAGCCCTCGCCGCGCTCGCCCGTCGTGTGCATCATGCCGCCCTGCAGCGCCATGCGCACGTACCCGCGGATGAAGGCCGCCGTCGCTTCTCGGCTGGGGAAGGCGCTCGCGAGCCCCTGCTCCGTGCCGTAATCGTAATACCCGAAGGCGTGGCCGATGTCGGCGATCACGGCTTCGTCAAGCGTTTCCACCTTCATTTGCTTTTCTCCCCTTCCTGCTCCGAGCTTGCCTCCGGCGGCAGACGAAGCACGTCCCGCTCGGCAAGGCCGCGCAGCATGGCCGCAAAGCCCTCCGGGTCACGGATCTGGTACTGCATGTGGTCGTACCCTTCCAGCACTGGGAAGTGCGCTTCCGGATATGCCTCTTTCACCGCGCCGCGGTATTTGAAATGATCCTCCGCGCTGCCGAACGCGAAATACGTATGCCGCTGCGTCTCCGGCGAGAGCACCGGGAGCGGCTTGTCTTCGAGACTGTCCGCAAGCTGGCGGCGGAGATTTCCATACGCGAGCGCCTTGCCCGCGGCGATGAAGTACGGCTTCATGGCGGCATCATCGCACCAGAGGATCTTTTTGAGTGTCGCGCCGTTCGACCAATAGAGGCTGCGGATGGCAAGATACAGAAACGGCACCATGATGCGCCGCGTGCTCCGGGAAATCTGTGCAAACTGGCCGCCGTCAAAGTAGACATGGTCGACCGGCAAGTCCGTATGCGTCAGAAATGCCATGGCAAGGTCTGCGCCGATGGACGATGCCACAACGAGCGCAAGGCGCTTTACGCCCTGTGCCCGAAGAAAGTCCTCCACCTGCCGGACCTCCTCGGCCTTGCTTACATACTTCTGCCCGGCGCAGTAGACCGTGGAGGTCGGCAGGATGCAGAAATAATCGTCCTGCAAATGCTTCGCCACCGGCTCGCTGCTCGCGCCGGTCACGCCCATGGCGTGGAAAAAGAGCACCGCCGGATCCTCCCGGCTGCCCATCGTTTCAAAGAGCATGGCTTCGCCTCAATGCAGGAACAGCAGCATCAGCCCTGCGAGCACCGCAGAGATGACCACCATGCCCACCGTGCCGAAGAGCCACTTTCTGCGCTTGGCCGCAGCGTTGACGTAAGGCTTTAAATCCTCCGTGCCGGGGATCGTCCACGCCTTCGTGTGGCCGACCCAGTAGTCGTCGATCAGAAACCGGTCGATGAGATTCATCACCGAGAGAATGAGGAGCATCTGCCAGAAGGGCGTGAGGAAGCCGCGCGCGCCGTTGATCGCATAGACGCACACGAGCACGTACGCGATATAGCCGGGGAGGCACACCGCCTTGAAGAGCTTCTTGTTTCGCTCGATTTTCTCTTTCGTCGTCAGTCCCAGCGTAACGACACGAGCCTGCACTTCCGCTTCATAGAGATGCACCATGCCGACCGCTCCGTTGCGGATGCCAAACAGGCAGACCAGCACAAGCAGCACGCCCAGCCCCAGTCCTTCCAAAAGTACTTTTCCGATCATGTTATTTGTTCCTCCTGTACCCCGCCGCGTCGCGGTATTCGGGGTGTTCGTTTATGTAGGGGTCCTTATCGCCGCAGATGGTATAGTCGCACCGGCAGCCATTCGAGCACGTGGTCTGGCGCACGAGCCGCGCGTGGATGAGCTCCATGCCCAGATAGTCCGGGTTGCAGAGCGCCGGCATCACATCGAGCAGATCGTGCTGCCTGGCAAATTCCGCCACGGGGCACGCGGCAAATTCATAGTAAATGGGCTTGTCCTTCGCATAGGGCGCAACGGTCATCTGATAGTCGCCCCACTCGTCGCACCGCTTTTTGGCGTTGCAGAACGCTTTGTGCAGCAGCTGCTTGAAAAACGGCTTATTCACGTCCACGAATTTGGAGAGGATGCGGAACGACGGCAGGAAGAGTTCTCCCTCCATCTCCTCGATCTCGTCCAGACTCGTGACGTCCCGGCAGACGGTATAGTACGCCATGAGCGCGATGCAGTCGTAGGTGCCGCCCGCGCCGTTGTGGAAGTTTTTGCTGCCGCCGAGATCGGTGCGCCAGTCGGAAAGATACGCCACATACTGCCGCTGTACCTGCTCCCATACGGCTTCCCGCTCCGTCTCCGGGTAGTGCCAGGCGATCTTTTTCCGGATCTGCGCTTTGCAGGCTTTGGTATAGAGCACATGGCAGCGGCGGTCAAATTGCAGTTCGCTGTCTTTCATAGATGTTTCTCCGTTTTATTTCTTCAAAATTTCCACGATCTTCGCAAAATCTTCTTTCGCCTCTTTGAACACCGGCAGCATGCAGTAGCAATGCACCATGCCGGGGCGCGCAAACGCCGTGTGCGGCACACCGGCACGCTCACACGCCGCGGCGAAGTCCAGCAGCGCGCCGTAAAGCACTTCGTCGGCGCTGTAGAAGAAGTGGATATCGCCGACGCCGGTAAAGTCGCCCCGCGAGCCGGAAATCATGTAATCCGGCACATTATCCTGCCCGTGGCGCATGAACTTTTCCACGGTGACCATGAAAGCGCAGTCAATGGCGACGTCCCGATCGTTGAGCGCTTTCATGCGCGCCTTTTCCTCATCGTTCCAAGGCACCTCGCCGGGGGACACGGCCACGATGTGACGCGGCGCCGGAAGGGGCTCCGGCTGCGCATTGTTGTGCGCCGCGATGCCGAGCGCGAGCGCGCCGCCGGAGGAAAAGCCGCAGGTGCTGACGTTCCCGCCGCCATACAGGGCGGTCATCTGCCGGTAGCACTCGTAGACCATGGCGTAGGTCTCCGTGATGCAGTGCTCGGTGCAGAGCGGGTAAAACGGGAACCACACGTCGCACCCCGTCTCCCGGCAGAGCTTTCGCATAACGGGCAGATCGCCCTTATCCGGGCCGATCACCATGCCGCCGCCGAAAAAGTAGAGAATCGCGCGCTCTGAGGGCTGCGGAACGTTTCGGACGATCAGGCACGGGAAGCCGTTGACCGTTACGGTCTCATAGTACGCCTTGTGATCCGTCGGGGTAAAAACGCCCCGGCTCCGGTTTTGCTTTTCGATCTCCTGCAGCAGTCTATCCTCCGGCAGTGCGAAGGATTTTTTCGCGCCGGAGAGCTTATACGCCGCGCGCAGCACAGATGCAAGAAAGCTCATGGTTCCTCTCTCCTTTTAATTGATAACGCTCTTCCCGAGCTGCACCGCTTTCATCGCACTTCCTCCGATTCTGTTAGCTTTCGCTAACTCGTGGTTAGATGCAGCTAACTGCAGGCCTTTCAAAAAGCCGCGCTCCGGCGGCTTTTTTGATTTCAGCCATATAATAGGCGCATTATCCCGCCCTGTCAAGGACTTGCGGCACGTTTCCGCCAAAAAGCGGGGCGTTCAGTCTGGGAGCAATATCTCCTTGAGCGTGAGATCGCGCCCCGTGAGCGGCGTGAGCTTCGCGCCCCGGCACTCCGGGCAGCGGAGATCGTTGAGATCGGCGGTGAATACCGCACCGCAGTCAAGACACTCCGCCGTTCCATCCACCGTTTCGATCCGCATTTCGGTTCCTTCAAGCGGCGTCCCGTCCGTGACGGCCCCCCAGCCGTCGGCGAGGAAGCGGGGGACGACTCCGGAGAGCGTCCCCACCTCCACGGTGATGCTCGTTACGCTGTCCGCGCCTTCCTGCGCGGCAATGCGCGATACCATTTTGCGCAGCGCATCACAGATACCGAGCTCGTGCATTATTTCTCCACCGCGTGGCGGATGAGACCGCCGCCGCGCTTGACGAGGCCTTCGGCGAGCTTGATGGGCAGCGTTTCAAAGGAGCCCGCGTGCCAGTCGCGCACCTTTTTGAGATGGATGGCGTCAAATTTGCACTTTGTAGTGCAGAGACCGCAGCCGATACAGAGATAGGGATCTACCTTCGTCACGCCGCACTCGAGACAGCGCGCCGTTTCCGCGCGCACCTGCTCGGGCGTGAACGTTACGCGCTCGTCGGCGAACGTTTTCGCCTTCGCCGCGTTGTAGCCCGGCATCTGGCGCTTGCCGGTATCGAAATGCGAGATATCGAGCAGCGCATGGCGCTTGTCGAGCGCGTGATACTCGCGCCGGTCGCGCCCCATGGTGAGCGTCTGGCCGGGATGGACGTAGCGATGGAGGGAGATCGCGGCTTCCTTGCCCGCGGCAATGGCGTCGATGGCGAATTTCGGGCCGGTATAGCAGTCGCCGCCGACAAAAATGTCGCGCTGCGCGGTCTGGTACGTAAGGCCGTCCGCAACGGCGGTGCCTCTGTCGGTTGTTTCGAGCGCGCCGACGTCGAGGCTGCCCCAGTCGATGACCTGCCCGACGGCGGGGATGATGCTGTCCGCCGCAATGGTCTCAAATTTTCCGGTGCCGACGGGCTTTCTCCGCCCGCTCGCGTCCGGCTCGCCGAGCTCCATGAGCTCCACTTTGAGCGCCGTCACCTTGCCGTCCTCGCCCACGATCTCAACGGGAGCATTCAGATAGCGGAACTCCACGCCCTCGGCCATCGCCTCGCGGACCTCGTCCGGGTCGGCGGGCATTTCCTCCGCCGAACGGCGGTAGACAACGTACGTTTTCTCTGCGCCAAGGCGCACAGCGCTGCGGCACACGTCCATCGCGACGTTGCCGCCGCCGATAATGACGCACGTTTTGCCGACGGCGGGCGCATGGCCGAGATTGACCTCGCGCAGGAACTCGATGCCGCCGATAACGCCGGAGAGCTCCTCACCGGGGATGCCGAGCAGACGGGACTTCTGCGCGCCGATGGCGAGATAAAAGCCCTTATAGCCCTGCTCGCGGAGCTGCGCGATGGTAATGTCCTTGCCGACCTCCACGCCGCAGCGGAACTTCACGCCCATTTCGCGGAGAATGTCGATCTCGGCGTTCAGAACGTCCTTTTCCAGCCGGAAGGCCGGGATGCCGAGCGTGAGCATACCGCCGGGGACAGGGTTTTTGTCGAACACGGTGACGGGATAGCCCTTATTGGCAAGGTAGTAAGCGCAGCTCATACCGGCGGGGCCGGCGCCGATGACGGCGATCTTTTCCGTATATGGCTTACCCGTCTGGTTGACCATTTTCGGAACAAAGCGCGTTTCCTCGTTGCGGTCGTGATCGGCGATGAAGCGCTTGACCTCGTCGATGGCGACGGCCTCGTCCACGCTGGCGCGGGTGCATTCCCGCTCGCACGCCTTGTTGCAGATGCGGCCGCACACCGCGGGGAACGGGTTTTCCTTTTTGATGAGCTCGAGCGCGTCGGTGTACCGCCCCTGCGCGGCGAGCTTCAGATACCCCTGCACGGGGACATGCGCCGGGCAGGCCGCCTTGCAGGGGGCGGTGCCGGTATCGAGCGTGTCCTTGAAGTTTTCGCGGTAATCGGGATTGAAGGTTTTGCGGACGTTGAGCGTTGTGGTGAGCTTGGCATAATCCGGCGGCGTCAGATCGCAGGACGAGCAAAGCTTCTGGCCAAGCTTGAGTGCATTGCCGGGACAGGTCTCCACACACTGCGCGCACGCCACGCACTTTGCCTCGTCGATCTCGGCGACGAAGTTGGAGCGGATGGCGTCCCGCGCACCGAACATCAGCCCCGCGCGCAGACCGAAGCACGCGCACGAGCAGCAGTTGCAGATGGCGGCGCTGTCGCCGAGCTCTTCGATGTTCGGGATGTCGTGCATGAGGCCGTTTTCCTCGGCGCGGTGGATGATCTCCAGCGCCTCCTCGCGGGTGATTTGGCGGGCACGGCCGGTGCGGATGTAATGCTCCGCGCCCTTGCCCATCTGGATGCACATCTCCTCGTCCAGATGGCCGCAGCCGTCGCCGATGCTCGTGCGCGAACTGCGGCAGGAGCACGGGGAGACAGAGAACGTGTCGTATTTATCGAGATAGTACGAAAGCTTTTCGTAGGGGCTCACGCCGGGGATGTCCTTGATGGCGTCCTCCACGGGGACAACGCGCATCAGCCCGTACCCTTCCGGCAGCAGGGGCCCCATCATCTCCATGCGCAGGCGGGTATACTCCTCAAACGCGCGGCCGACCTCCGGGTGGTCGTGCAGCAGCTTCTGGTTGTTGACCATCATTTCGAGAATGCCGGGCGCAAAGATCTGCATGAAGTATGTATCCTCGCCGTACTCCTCGGAGTATGTGCGGCGGAAAATGCCGTACTCGACAAGGTTATCGAGTGAGCTCTGGATCTCGGCTACGGTTTTGCCGACCTTCTTTGCAAGATACGCCGCCGTGCGCTCCTTGCGGAGCCCGGCGGCGATGGCGATATCCGCCTCGTCGTCCGAGACGATGTTCGCCATGCTGTAGTATTCGGGCGCGTTCTCATCGATCTTCACGACAGCGCCGGAAATGCCGCCGATGACCTTTGCCAGCTTTACGATCTTTGGTCTGAGCTTTGCCATTGTCGCTTTCCCCCTATATCTTTTTTAAATTCTCTCCTTTATCATAATACCGTGTTTATTTTGCATTTACAAGAAAATGTTGGAGCGGCGCGTCATTTTCTAACACGCCGCTCCGGTGCCTTATTCCATTGATCCGCGGACGCGCTCGCGATTGTTTTCCGCAATGCGCGCGGTGAGTGTGAGCGGCGTCTCCCGGCGGCAGAGCTGCTCAGTAAATTGGGCGGAGTACGCCGCATAGATCAGATAGACATACGGCATACCGAGATTCGTTTCGAGCAGGGAGTTTACCGCAAGCGTGTGCAGCGCGCTCTCCGCGGCCAGTCCCGCGCTGCGGACGCCGCCGAGCAGCAGTCCCGCCTCCCAGCCGAACTGCACGAGCACGCCGATGGCGAGGATCCACGGGATGTTCACCCGCTTCTCCCGCTCCGGCTGCATCAAGTTATAGACAATGATGCCGAGATACCCGATAAACAGTATTGCGGCCATATAGCCGTGGTACGCGCCCGTCGTGCGCTCGATGACGACCGGCACGGCAGTGGGGGCGAAGGTCTGCGTGATGAGTGGGCAGCAGAACCACCATGCGAGGATCAGCACCGACCATTCAAGCAGATGCTCGTCCTTCGAAAGCCACAGCCAGATCCACGCGAAATTCGTAAAACCGTAGCTCATCGACATCCACAGCAGCACCCAGAAGAGGCTGTGTCCCGCCGAAATACTGCGCGAATGGCACACGAGATGGAAGATACCGTAGTCCACGAGCATATACACCACGCCCATCACGAGCCCGACGAGCACGGTCATATACTTTTTCTTTCGCAGCAGCAGGCATGTGAACACGCAAAGAAACGCAATGTCCAGCCAGATGTAGAGCGGCGCGAACGCGCGCCGGGCGATGATCTCAGGCATATTTCTCTCCCCCGTTTTTGCAATGACGCTAGCGTCGATTGACAAGGGCACACGCGGTTCTGCCGGGCGGAAATGCCCTCATATGGCGTCATAGCCCTTGAGAATACAGGAAGTATTCCCTGCGGACTTTTTCTAATCTGAGAGCATTTCTGCTCCGGCAGAACTGCTCCGCATCGGACAGCCTTGGATTTTCGAGGGATTTTTGTTCTTCTTTGGCGATGGCGGGCTGTCGCCCGCCGAGACAAAAAGGGCAAAAAGCTCCGAAAAGACTGGCTGTCCGACGTGCGTGCCCTTGTTAATCGACGCTATCATAGCATACCCGGCAGTGGGAAACAAATCCCGCAGGCGTCGCGGGCGACACTTGCGGGATTTTATCGTATTTTCTTTTTTATGGGGCGGTCATTTTGCCTGCCGTCCGGCGGCTTCAGCGCGCCGTCTTTGCTCTTTTGCGGAAGAGATACCCATACTCATCGTTATCGTACAGCTTCCGGGGATCGAGCCGGCTCACCACGGCGCCGAGCAGCTTTCCGCCGACTGCCTCCACATTGCGCTTGGCAAGGCGCGCCGCCGGGATCTTCGTAAACCGGGAGCGGACGACCAGCACAACGCCGCCGGCCAGGTTTGCGAGCACGGAGGCATCGGTATAGAGCGCGGCCATCGGCACAGCCAGCAGCACATAGTCGTAGTTTTCGCTGCTGCTTTGGATAAAGGACTTCATGGCCGCGCTTCCGAGGGCTTTCGGCGCGTCTGCCGCCGGTTTTCCGGCGCAGATGTAATCAAGCCCATTCACGGTCTCCTTTACCTGCTCGAGCGTTTTTCCCTCTTCCAGAACATCGGTCAGCCCCGTGTCTTTCCCGGGTGCGAAAGCGGACAGGCTGCCATTCCGCAGATCACAGTCGATCACGAGAACTTTTTTCTCCAGCTTCACCAGACTTGCCGCCAGATGGAGCACCGCGTTGGAGAGGTCTTCGTCCGCTCCGGGGCAGGTCAGCACGACAGTTTTGGCCTTGTTCTTTTCGGAATGATACAGAAACTCCGTGCGCATGGCCTTGACGGCCTCCTCATAGTTCTCCGGCAGCGCCGCGGCCGGAAAATGCAGGGTGCACGTTTTCTTCTTCCGGTCGGACGGGAGCTCCGGCAGCACGCCGATGACCGGCGCCGACAGATAATATGCCGCCGTATACGGGTCCTTGATGGTGTTGTTGAAAAACTCCTTCAAAACGAGGATCGCTGCGATCACCAGAGCCGCCGCCACGAAGCCGACGATTGCATACTTGGTCACGTTCCTCGATGAATGGCTTTCCGTCGCGGTAATGTTTCCCAGCCGCTCCAGCCGTACCCCATCCATGGCTTCCGGCACTTTGCTTTTCGCGGCTTCCATGACGGCGTTGAGAAGCTGCTCTGCGTCATCCGTGGATGAGCTCACAGACAGGTCAATGAAATATGTATTCGTGCGGTTTTGCGCTTTCACCATGCCGGAAAGATCGGAGACGGTATAATCGGCTCCGAGCCGCTGTATTGCGCTTTCCAGAACCGCCTCGCTCGTGAGCATCGCGGCGCAGGTGGCCGGCTGGTTCTTTGCCGTTTCCATGTCGTCAAACTTTACGATCATTTCCGCCTTTGCGGAATAGGTCGTGAAAGAGACGTGGGGCATTGCGGCAAAGATGACGGCCGCCGCAAGGATTGCGGGGAGGAGAATAACGAATATGTTTCGCCAAAGCAGCGTGCAGATCGCACGGATATCGATCTCTATCGGTTCTTTCACAGTGTTCTCGTTCATGGAAGTACTTCCTTCGTCTTAATCTCTTCGGAACAGATCTCTCGTATAGACCTTGTCCTCCACATCAGAGAGGATATCGCTCATGCGGTTGGCAAGAATGACGTCCGATTCGCGCTTGAACTTTTCGATGTCGTTCACGACCGTCGAGCCGAAGAAGGTCTGTCCGTCCTCGAGCGTCGGCTCATAGATGATGACCGTTGCGCCCTTGGCCTTCACGCGCTTCATGACGCCCTGAATGCTCGACTGGCGGAAGTTGTCGCTGTTGCTCTTCATCGTCAGGCGGAACACGCCGACCGTGATCTTGCGCTCCCGCGCCGCGTCCCAATCGCTGCTTCCCGTGTAATACCCGGCCTTTTGCAGAACGCGCTCCGCAATGAAGTCTTTCCGGGTGCGGTTGGCCTCCACGATCGCATGGATCAGATTCTGCGGGACGTCCTCATAGTTTGCCAGAAGCTGCTTGGTGTCCTTCGGCAGGCAGTAGCCGCCGTAGCCGAACGAGGGGTTGTTGTAGTGCGAGCCGATCCGCGAATCCAGGCATACGCCGTCAATGACCTCGGCGGTGCTGAGCCCCTTCAGCTCGCAGTAGGTGTCGAGCTCGTTGAAGTACGCCACACGCAGGGCAAGATAGGTGTTGGCAAAGAGCTTGATCGCCTCGGCTTCGGTGAAGCCGGTGTAGCGAACGTCGATATTCTCCTTTGCCGCGCCCTCCACCAGAAGACCGGCGAGCCGCTCCGCAATCTTGCGGGACGCTTCGTCGCAGCCGACGATAATGCGGCTGGGGTACAGGTTATCGTACAGCGCCTTGGACTCCCGCAGGAATTCCGGGCTGAAGATGATCTTGTCCGTATGGTACTTCTCCCGGACGGACTTCGTATAGCCGACGGGGATCGTGCTCTTGATAACCATATACACATCCGGGTTGGCCTTCATGGTCTCTTCGATGGCGTCCTCGACCGCGGAGGTATCGAAATAGTTCTTCTGGCTGTCGTAGTTCGTCGGCGTGGCGATGATGACGAGCTCCGCCGAGGCATACGCGGCGGCCTTGTCGGTGGTCGTCGTCAGATGCAGCGTGCGCTTGCCCGCCTTCGCTTCCGCAAAGAAGCGCTCGATCTCATCGTCCTGAATGGGGCTGATGAACTGGTTGAGCTTTACGGCCTTTTCCTCCGTGGTCGTGATGGCCGTGACCTCATGGTGCTGCGCGAGCAGCACCGCCAGACTCAAACCGACATAACCTACGCCTGCAACAGTGATTTTCATGGATTACCTCCCTACAATGCCCGTTGATCCTTTTTTGTGACATCCCGGATCGGGGATGTCTTTTTCATTTTGTCATTTTAAAAAGCTCCTTATAGTCTGCCGCAGCAAGAATGCCGAAAGCCAGTACCGCGATCGTGCAGAGGATCGTGACCGGATTCAGCAGGCTTGTGTCTCTCAGAAATACGATGCCGATAACAACTGCCCAGGCAGAATAGGATACATTCAGCGCCATAGCCTTGGAAGCGCCGAGCTGGCTGATGGCTTTATAATAGAACAGATAGGAGATCGTCGCAAACAGCGCCGCAATGGCAATGACCGGGACCAGCCAGCCGGTGCCGCTGAACAGCGATACGGTAAAGCCCCAGCCCTTGAGGATCGGAAGAAGAACGATGCCGTACACGACCGCAGACGTCGTCTGCCGGATCTGGAGGGCGATCTCATCCGTGACCGCCTCGTCCTGAACGCTTTTGGCAATGATAACGGCCTCAATGCCCCAGCCAAACGCACACATCAGCGTGCCGACAAATCCAAGCGCAAAATTGGTGATGTGGATCTCCGGGCTGTAGGAAAGGCCGTAAACGCCCAGCAGGCTGAGAATAAGAAACACCCAGCGGTACCACTGCATTTTTTCTTTCAGGAAGAAATAGGCAAGGACTGCGCCGATGGCCGGGAAGATGGCGCTTGCCACAGCGCCGATGGACGCGCCCATGTTGGCGACCGAAAGCACATAGCCCGTCATGCCGACAGGCCCTCCGATGACGGCCGCCAGCGCAACATATCTCCCGCTTTTTGTTTTCAGTGCTTTGACCACATTGGGCAGATTTCCTCTGGCGCCGTTATAGACGCACGCCCAAATGGCCGAGAAAAAGTCATGCAGAAACGTGGATACGAAAGGCGCAAGGAAAACCGCCTGTTCCGTACTCACAAACGGCGTCATAGCCAGCGCAATGCCCAGAACGATCGTTTCAATGGCCCACGTGATACCCGCGATTATACCAGCAAACATCTTTTTTCCACCTTATCCAAGTTTTTTGTAGGTCTCTATGTTTTTCTTCAGACGGGCATAGCGTTCATCGGCGTAATCCTGCATGAACTTTCCGTCGAACGGGACACGGGTCAGACCCCACAGCGTCCAGAGGTAGTCCACATACATTTTGGCCGCGATGAAGCGCTTCTTTTCCTCGACACCGGCTTCCCGGCCTTCACAGCCGTAATAAGCGCTCAGCAGCTCTTCGTCCTCCGCCGGGTCATAGGCCGCCTCGATCGACAGGCAGGAAAGATCCCACATAGCCTCGTTCATACCGCTGTATTCCCAGTCGATAAGATAGAGCTTTCCTTCCCCGTCCAAAACCCAGTTGGCCACCAGCGAGTCATTATGGCACGGAACCCGCGGCGCCGCGCCGTTTTTATCGACCTCCGCTTTGATATCCATGACGGTCTGCTTCACTTCGTCATAGTCATCATAAAAAGCCACGCCGCCTTCGCGGATGATCTTTTCATACAGCTCGGCCATTTCAAACACCTCAAACCGCACGCCGGTATCTACGCCGCAGGTGTGCAGCCGGTGGAAGATCTCCGCAGCCTGATGAAGAATCTCCGTCTTCTTCATAACGGCTTCGTTCATCGGCTGGGGATCATGGATAAATTTCATGATCTTGGTTCCGTCATCCCCAAAGTACAAAAGCTCGGAATCGATCTTCAGATCACAGGCGAGCTTTGTGCTCTTATATTCATCCCCGCGATTGATCATCTCCTCCGTTCCCTCGCCCGGGATGCGGACAAGAAGCTCCTCTCCCGTCTCTAACGTGACTTTGTAGGAGTGATTCGTCATGCCGCCGAGACGATTAATGCGTGAAATACCCACCCCATGCACGTTTTTCAACGCGGTGTTGATTTTAGGAATGTCTTCCTTTTCGATTTCCCTTACCAGTTCTGCCATTCTTTTAACTCTCTCTTTCTTTCGATTCCTTATGTATGCGAAGCAGATCCCTGCAATTGGCCGCTGTCATAGAAGTACCGGAAGTGTCCCCGAGGGCAGTCAAATTCAAAGCCGGCCGCTTCCGTGGTCGTGCTTTTCAGCGTTTTTATATTCACGATGTCCTTTTCGCCGATCCCCAGCTCTGCCGCTGCGGACTGCAAAATTTTTGACCGCGTGTCAGTCACATAGGAGGTGTCAAACTGCCGCAGCTCATCCAGCGTGTCAAACTCGTAAATGACATTGGCAGGATATTTTCGGATCCTCATTTTGAGCGTATCCAAATGCGCCATGAAGATCTTTTCCCAGAGTTTATCCGCGGTTTCCGGAAGATCGTACTCGGCTTCCAGAATTTCGAGAAACTTTTCCGAGAATTCCGAAGACCAGAACGTATGTCCGAGCATGTACCATGCGTTTTCGCCGCCGATGGTCACGGAGTTGATGTATCCGTTTGCGTCCTCCGTCATGCACCACTCCGCCGTGTGGCCGTCCGCATACTCTGCGGCATAGTAGGCATCATCGACCTCAGGTTCAAACGGGTTTTCCGAGAAGTAGTTGTCCGCGGAGCAGATGTAGCTGTTTCGCAGATGGTCCCGGACAGCCCAGATGCTGGCATTGTTGTTTCTGGTCAGATAATCGGGATTATGGACGAGCTTTACGCCATACTTTTCCGCAAGATAGCCGAACTGCCCGGCTTTGTAGCCGGTGACAACGATGATCTCCGAAATCCCCGCCGCCTTCAGCTGCTCGATCTGGCGCTCGATGAGCACCTCTCCCTTTACCACCGTCATGCCCTTATGGCGTTCAAAAGACAGCGGCGCAAACCGGGAGCTTGTTCCGGCCGCCATGATAATTGCGTTGTCTGCTTTCAAATCGGTTCCTCCGTTCCAATGGCTTTCTGCGGCCGCTTCGGTTTACACCGGCTCTCCGAACGTGTCCGGGTGAGCCGCGTCAAAGATCTCGTTGGCCCACATGACGGTCACAAGATCCTCCGTTTCGGAGAGGTTGATGATGTTATGCGTATATCCCGGCAGCATGTGCACGGCCTGGATGCGCTCCCCCGATACCGCGAACTCGATCACCTCGTCGGTCCCGATCTTCCGCTCCTGTATCAGGCCGCGGCCGCTGACGACGATGAAAAACTCCCATTTGGAGTTGTGCCAATGCTGTCCCTTGGTAATTCCCGGCTTGGAGATATTGACGGAAAACTGGCCGTGATCGGCCGTTTTCAGAAGCTCCGTAAAGCTACCCCGCGCGTCCGTATTCATTTTGAGATCAAATGCGGCCTTTTCCCGGGGGAGATAGCTCAAATACATCGAATACAGCTTCTTTTCCAGGGAGCCCGGCGCGATGCGCGGCATGAGGAGCGTGCGCGGCTGGTCGTGGAACGTGCGGAGAAGGTCAACGATCCTCCCCAGTGTGGCTTTGTGCGTGACCGGCGCATAGCAATAGCGGCCGTTCTCTTTCGCCATGGGCGTGAGGCCGTCATACGTCACGCCGTCCACCGTTTCGCCCGGCTTCGGATACTCCGCGCGATGCGGCTTTCCCTCTATCGCGTCGTACATCTCCTCGAGAAGATCGTCAATGAAGAGCATTTCCAGCTCAACATTCGGATCGTTCACCGTGATCGGCAGATCGTTCGCGATGTTGTGGCAGAACGTTCCGACCGCAGAGTTGTAGTTTGGGCGCACCCATTTCCCCACGAGATTCGGGAAACGGTAGACATACACCGCCGCCCCGGTCTCCCCGGCATAGCGGAAAAGCAGCTCTTCCCCGTCACGCTTGGAAAGGCCGTACTCCGAGGTCCCGAACCGCCCGGCCAGCGTGGCCTGCAGCGAGGACGAGAGCATTACGGGACAGGTGTTGTGATGCTTTTTCAGCGTGCTGAGCAGCGCGGACGTAAAGTCAACATTGCCCTCGCGGAACTCCGCCGGATCCTTCGGGCGGTTCACACCCGCGAGGTGAAACACAAAATCACAGTCCGCGCAAAATGCCTCCAGCTCCTCCGGGGTGTTGGAACGGCCATATTCGCAGACGGCGTCAATGTGCAGGTTCGGCCTTGTCCTGTTTTTCCCGTCGCGGAGATTCTTCAAATTCTCCACAAGGTTGCGGCCGACAAACCCGGACGCGCCGGTGACAAGTATCTTCAAACGTCCTTCCTCCACACCATCTTATTGACCACGCCGACGTAGGACTGGATGATTTTCACGACCTTGTCGGAAACATTGATATCGGTGTAGTCCGGCACGGGGATCGCGCCGCCGTTCTTTTCCTCCCGAACCATCTCCACCGCCGTATCGACCGCCTGAAGCAGTCCCTTCGTATCGATGCCCGACAGGATGAAGCAGCCCTTATCGAGCGCTTCGGGGCGTTCCGTGGAGGTGCGGATGCAGACCGCCGGGACGGGATGCCCGATGGAGGTGAAAAAGCTGCTCTCCTCCGGCAGTGTGCCGGAATCGGACACAACGGCGAAGGCGTTCATTTGCAGGCAGTTATAATCGTGGAAGCCGAGCGGCTCATGCCGGATCACGCGCCGGTCGAGCTGGAAGCCGGAGGCCTCCAGCCGCTTGCGGGAGCGCGGGTGGCAGGAATACAGAATCGGCATATCGTATTTCTCCGCCATTTCGTTGATCGCGGTGAAAAGCGATGTGAAGTTTTTCTCCGTATCAATGTTCTCCTCGCGGTGCGCGGAGAGCAGGATATATTTCCCCTTTTCCAGACCGAGGCGCTCGTGGATGTCGCTTTTTTGGATCGCTTCCAGATTCTCCGTCAGCACCTCCGCCATCGGGCTCCCCGTCACATAGGTGCGCTCCTTCGGCAGGCCACAGTCGGCAAGATACCGTCTTGCGTGCTCGGAGTAGGCAAGATTGACATCGGATATGATATCCACGATCCGCCGGTTGGTCTCCTCCGGAAGGCACTCATCCTTGCAGCGGTTTCCGGCCTCCATATGGAAGATCGGGATGTGCAGGCGCTTTGCGCCGATGACGGACAGGCAGGAGTTCGTGTCGCCGAGAACCAGCACGGCGTCCGGCTTCAGCTCCGCCATGGCTTTATAGGACGCGCTGATGATGTTCCCCATCGTTTCGCCGAGGTCGGCGCCGACGGCGTTCAGATACAGCTCGGGGTCGGCAAGGCCAAGATCCCGGAAAAACACGCCGTTGAGGTTGTAGTCATAGTTCTGACCCGTATGGACCAGAATTGTGTCAAAATACTTCCTGCATTTTTTTATCACAGCGGCAAGCCGTATGATCTCCGGGCGTGTGCCGACGATGATCATCAGCTTGATTCTGCCGTTTTCCTTCCACTGCACCGTATCGCCCATCCTGCGCGTTCCTCCTGTACCGTGTACCTTACTGTTTCATCCTCGCAAGCTCGGCCTGAATGTAGGCCAGAGATGCGATCTTTTCCTTTGTTTCTTCCAGCGTCAGCCGCTTTGTGTTGTTGGAGTTGAACTCCGTCAGCGTATTTCTCGTTTCGTCGCCGTCCTTGAAGTATTTGTCGTAATTCAGGCCGCGGTTGTCCGCCGGGACGCGGTAGAAATCGCCCATATCGACCGCCTTGGCGCATTCCTCGTTCGTGAGAAGCGTTTCGTACATCTTCTCCCCGTGGCGGATGCCGATGATCTTGATATCCTCTTTCTTTCCGCCGAACAGCTCGCACACCGCCTCCGCCTGCGTCTGGATCGTGCAGGCCGGGGCCTTCTGGATCAGGAGATCGCCGTTCTCGCCGTGCTCAAAGGCGAACAGCACGAGATCGACTGCCTCTTCCAGGCTCATGATGAAGCGCGTCATCGAGGGCTCCGTCACGGTGATCGGATTGCCGTTTTTGATCTGCTCGATCCAGAGCGGGATCACGGAGCCGCGGCTGCACATGACGTTGCCGTAGCGCGTGCAGCAGATCTTCGTTTTCCCGGACATGCGGGAGCGCGCAATGGCCACCTTTTCCTCGATCGCCTTGGTGATGCCCATCGCGTTGATCGGGTAGGCCGCTTTATCCGTCGAAAGGCAGATCACGGACTCCACGCCCGCCTCGATCGCCGCCGTGAGCACGTTTTCCGTCCCGATAACGTTGGTGCGGACGGCCTCCATGGGGAAAAACTCGCAGGACGGAACCTGCTTGAGCGCCGCAGCGTGGAAGATATAATCCACCCCAGGCATCGCCGATCTCACAGACTGGAGGTCCCGGACATCGCCGATATAGAATTTGATCTTATCAGCCACTGCCGGCATTCTCGCCTGAAAGTCATGGCGCATGTCATCCTGCTTCTTCTCGTCGCGGGAGAAGATGCGGATCTCGCCGATATCAGTGGCCAGAAAGCGGTTCAAAACGGCGTTGCCGAAGGAGCCGGTGCCGCCGGTGATCATCAGGGTTTTGTTTTTGAACAAAGACATTTTCTATCTCTCCATGAGTTTTTGTAGGTTTTATTCGTCCAGCCGGTAGGCCTTATAGCTGTGGTGCGTCACTCTTTCTTCCTCGGGCGGAAGCTGCATATAATCGCCGTACCAGGCCGTCAGTGTCTGATCCGTCCCGCACGGAGCCGGAAAATGGCAGCCTTCAAACTCGACCTCCGTGTGATCGGAAAACCATATCTTTTCCAGTATCTCATTATCGCCGAAATACGGCTGGCAGACATCGCCGACCTTTGAGCTCTCGGCCGGCCCATGGCAGGACTGCGATATTCTGTCCACGGTCTGCATGCACCATTTCATGGAAACGGGCTTTACCGCGGCCTTTAAAACCGACGTCAGGATCGCTTTGCCCGCGGATCTTTTCCGCCGGCTGTTGGGCAGCATGCGCTTAATTTCCGCGATGCGCTCAACACGTCCGATCCTTTTCCGCAGCTGCCGGAAGCCATCCATGTCCTCCGGCAGATCGTCCAGCACAAAGCAGTCAATGTTGATGCCCAGATTTTCATACGCGATATCCGTCTCCTCCACGAGAAGCGTCCGGGTATCGGCGATTTTGGCAAATTCAAAGGGGTATGCGCCGTCCATGCTCCAATGCATGACCTTCAGGCAGCCGTTCTCCCGGTTGAATTCCTTCAAGAATCTTTCATAATCCGCCCGGAGCATGACGAGATCGATATCATCGTCCCAGGGGATATAGCCCTTGTGACGCACAGCGCCCAAAAGCGTTCCATACGCCAGGAAATACGGAATTTCCTTCGCCCGGCAAAACGCGTCGACTCCCTTGAGGATCTCAACTTGAACGCGCTTTACTTCTTCTACGGTCATTTCTTTCAAAAAAATCCACCCGATCTTTCCTGCAATTGCGCCAGAGTCAAGGTTCTTTTCTTCGTTTTATCACGTGGGTAAAGCCCCGGAGCGTAACGCCCTCAAGAATAAGGAAAAAGGCGTCTCTCAGCGGAGGAATGATAAGCAGCAAAAGGAAGTTTGTGATGATCTGCGTGAGCAGAGACGCGGCGGCCGCCCCCACGATCTCGAAGCGCGGGATCAGCAGCGCGTTGAGCACGATGTTTGTCAGCGCGCCGGACAGCGTTGTGACCTGAACCCAGCGTGCTTTCCCTTCCGCGACCATGTAGAGGTTATTGATCGAACCGAAGTAGGAAAATGATGTATACCACACGATCAGCGCGAGCGACGGCACGGCGCCCAGATAGGCCGAGCCATACAGGATCTGAATGATCGGCCGGGCAAACAGGGTGATAAACACGCAGTAGCAGATCGAGACCCAGAACACCGAACCGTAAACCTGCTGCAGCCGCTGTCTGTACCGTTGGGGATCGTTCACCTTGGAGTTCATGATATCCGGCCGGAACCCTTCGATAATGGCCGCCGGAATGATGGAGATCGCGCCGGCCAACGTGAGAGATACGGAATAGAGGCCGACCGCGGTGTTATCCAGATAGCTTTTCAGCATGATCTTATCTGTCTGACCATAGACCGTTATCAAAACCGCCGAGAAAATAAACGGATACGAATGCTTCAAAAGGGTTTTCAGCGTGCCGATACTGGCCCGTCCCCGGTATTCCTTCGCATAATCGCGGCGGTAGATCCAGAGAAGCAGAGCGCCGAAAACAAAGGTCTCGAGCGAAACGCCCAGCACATACAGAACAACGCTGTCAAAAAGATAAATTGCCGCCAGACGCCAGAGCGCGGAGATCGTAAGCGCGACCAGCCGGGCAATGGCAACGCACTTCGCGTTGTTCTTGAAGCGGAACCAGTAGATAAACGCATCCGCCGTCCAAAAGAGGATCTGCAGGGATTGGCAGAAAACCACCGCCTGAAGCTCCATATCCCGGTTTCCCGAAAGGGCCAGGAACAGCTGGATACCAACAATCGCCAGCACGGCAAATACGATCCGGGAGTACAGCGCGGTTTTCAGATAATCGCCGCTCAGCTCTTCGTTCTCCGCGAAGTGCTTTGTAATAATGCTGTTGAAGCCCAGAGAACCGATCGCCACGAAAAACGCAATGATCGAAGCAGCATAGTTTATCAGGCCATAGTCGCTGGTGCCGAAGGCTCTGGCGCAGAGGATGTTGATCAGGTACTGCAATATGGCGTGCGCCACATTGCCAAACATGATCCAGCTCAAATTTTTCTTAAATACATTCATCTTTTCTTATAGGGGGCTTTACACGATCTTGTTCCAGAAAAAGTGATACGGGTATGTCATCGGCCAGTCACTGCCGTATGTATAGAGTGCATACAGTCCGTAAGCCACGAAGGCCGCCATGACGCACAGTCTTGATATTTTCCGATTTTCCGGCCGTTTCATGTTGGCTATAATGTTGGGCAATGCGATCACCAGCGCCGGCATGAAATAAAACCCGACTCGCATGGCCAGCGAATACACGCCGGCAAAGCACTGGATAACACAGGCAACGTAGAAGAGGTTCAAAAAGCCGCCATCCTCATCGTCATGCACAAAAACCGCGCAGAAAGCATAAACCAGCGCAAAGACCAGCAGCAGCGTGACCGCGCTGCCCTGCGCTGCGACCGCATTGTGCTTGAAAAGCTTGGAGCCGACGGCAAACAGCGGATACCGCGCCAGATAGATCACCGGCAAAACCGGGATCGAAAGCAGCCGGGCGGATCTCGACAATTTCAGGTGATACAGCGGATAGGCAACAAGGAAAATAAACGCGGAATAGTGAAAGAGCGTGGCAAATACTATCAGCAGAATAAACTTGACTGGCTTTTTTTCGCGAATGAGCGGGAACGACAGGCAGCACAGACCGACGGCGATCCCCTGCCGCAACGCGGAAAACGGGACCGTTATGCAGGGCAGCCCCAGGAACACAAGGATCGCGAGCACCGGATCCCTGCTGCATTTTCCTATCATGATCCCGATGGGGACGATGGACGCGATCGCGCAGGCGATCAGCAGGCACTGGTAATTCGTTGAGATATAGCCCAGCAGTTTATTGAAAACGATGTAGCCCCATTCGTAATTCTGCCATTCGCCGAGAGCGAACAGCTCTTCCCACGAATACTCGGAAATCGACTGAAATGACGTCAGATAACCGATGCTGCTCCCATATCCCAAATCGATGCCCATGCTGGGATGCCGCAGCGCCACCACAAGAACAACAAGCGCTGTAACGTAAAACGCCGCGCGCTTTTTTCTTTGCTCCGGGGTTTTGCCCGTCCGGCTCACGAGACCGGTCGTACACAGGATCAATGCATACATGAGAAAATAGACTGTCATTTTTTATCCCCAATTCCGTTGGAATACAAGGAGGTGCGCTGTTATATTACACGAAGCCGTCTTTATTTTCAACCCCTTGCGTCGATCATGGATTTATAAAGGTCGATGTATTCGGCATACCGATCCTGTGCCGCATATTTCCCGCAGGCTATGTCCCGGATGAGCTTTCGATCGAGCTTTTTCACGGCTTCGAACTGTTCCAGCGCGCCGCGGTAGTCGCCCTGCGAAACCACGCGCCCCGTCTGCGGCGTTACGCTTTCGATGCTCCCGCCCGTTTTATAGGTAATGACCGGCGTTCCACAGGCCATGGCTTCCAGATTCACGGTCGGGAAATTGTCCTCATATGTGAAATTCAGAAAGGCATCAGCCGCGCTGTAGATCTCCGCCAATTCGCTGACGCTGTTTGTTCTCTTAATCGCGATAATGTTCTTCGGAAGCTCTTTGAGCTGTTCTTCGCTTACGCCGACCAGAACAAGCTTCTGGTCTTCCGATAATTCCTCTGCCAGCTTTATATAGTCGGAATAGCCCTTTCTTTCCGTCCATCCGCTGGCAACGCCCAGCATCACCGTTTTATCCTCCAGACCGTATCGGCTCCGGAAGATATTCCGGGACATAGGCTGAAATTTCGTCAGATCGATCCCGTTGTTGATCACCTTCACCGGGTGGTCTTTAAAAAAGCTTTCTTTGACAAGCCCTGCCAGCCACTCCGAAGGGGTAACGATCACAAGATCCTCCAGACTGGTGAAGCTCGCCTTTTTTCGCTCGTAGTTTCTCTTTACATTCCCGTTTGTATAGCACTCCGGGTAGCAGCGGAGCTGGGAGCAGCAGGCGCACTGTTCCTTCCACTGCTCACACCCTGCCTTGTCAAAATATGTGCAGTGGCCGGTAAACGCCCAGCAATCATGGAATGTCCAGACAATGGGGATCTTCGATTCTTTCAGGAAGGAAAAGAGCATTTCATAGTTCAAATAATGCCCGTGAATGTTGTGAAGATGGACCAGATCGGGGCCAAATTCCCGGATCTTTCCGATCAGCCGTTTTGTCGCCAGAGAAGAATAGCCGCCCTCGTTATCCGTGAACCGGGAGAGCACATTATGAATATAGTATTCAAGCTTCGTTCCCACTGGGATCGTATCTCCCGCCGCCGCGTTCAGCGCGGGTCCGATACCGTAGGCGATCTTCCCGGATGACCCCGTTTTCTTCAAGCAGGCCAGCAGATCCGTTGCGATACGTCCGGTGCTTCCCCGTCCGCAGACCGTGTTGATTTGCAATACCTTCATGGCAGAATGCCCTCCGATTTTTCCTGTATGACAGCCGATTCAGCCGTTCAGATCCAAATATTCCGGCGCGTGGTTCACGCGATTATCCACGGGCGGAAGCTCCATGTAATCCCCATAGATGTTTCTGAGGTTCTTGTCGAACTCTTTCGGCACTTTGACCGTCAGGCGGTCAAACCGAACCTCTTTCAGCGGGAAAATTTCGTCCATCCGGAGCGCTGTGTGCTCCGGGCAGTCATCGTACGGATAGTCCACCGTTGTGACCAGCTCTCCCTTCTCCGCAAAGAGAGCCATGTATTTTTCCCATATCGCCTTTTCCGGCGCTCTCTGTGTCCGATTGACAAACCGGCTGTACGCATTTTGCCCCAGCGCGATGAGCTTGCGCGGCAGTCCATGCTCTCTGCCGACGATCTTCTCTTTCTTGGAATAGAGATAGCGCTTCCGCAGCAGGATCGAGCGCTCTTTCGCTTCCCGGATCTCTTCCAGCGTTTCAAACCGGTGAAAGAGGAAAATATCGACCCAGACGCCGTTGCAGGCGATTCCGGTATTGTTTCTTTTCCTGTCTCTGAGCGAGGCGAACGCTTCGGGCACCAGCGTTGTCCCCACCCGGTAAAGCCGGGGGTACGGGAAATAATGATCCTCGTTATCGTCGGACGGATCACACAAAATGACCGAATCGCCCCATTCTTCCTTGGGAACGGCGCGCAGCTTTTTATAGTCCTCCCACAGCATGCCGACATCGATATCGTCATCCCACGGGATAAAGCCCTGATGGCGAATGCATCCGATCGCTGTTCCATAAATCGCAAAATACTTGATATCATATTTCTCGCATATGCGGACAAGCACTTCCAGCATATCGACCTCGGTATTTTGCAGTTGTTTTAGAACCTCCGGTGAATACTCGGCCATCTTTTCTTTCCTCCATATACAAATTATCCCTGACTTTTCAGGATGCGGATCACACTTTCAATCGTAAACATATTCTTCTATTGCTTGATACCAGCGGTCATATGCCTCCGGCTTCAAGTGGATGCCGTCTTTGGTTAGATTGGGATCCATCAAGCCATCCAATTCATAAAGATCGTGAATATTAATGTAGGTCGCTCCCGCTTCTTCCGCCAGCTTCTCGATCTCTGCATTAAAACTCACAATAACCGAATTATCCGTACACACTTCTTCCTTTTCTGCGCTGATTGGCAAAACGGACTGCACGTAGATCTGCGCATCCGGTACCGCTTCATGAACACTTTCAAGCATATTTTGATACTGCTCGAGTATTTCGGCGCTGTTGCTGCCCTTCAGGGAGTTGATCCCGCCGAGAATAAACACCTTTTCCGCCTTTACCGAAGCAATCATGTCCACCCGGCTCGTCATACCACTAACGCTGTCACCGGATAGTCCAAGGTTAACAATACGCACATCCGGGAATGCCTCAGCCCACGCTCCGTTTTTTGTGATGCTGTCGCCGAAAAAGGCCACATCAGCATCCACATCCATCGCTTTCAAACTGCTGCGCCAGGATTCCAGCGTCCAGTTGACCGGAGTTTCGCTTTGCTCCTCCGTGTCTGTTTTATTTGTGTCGCCAGTCTCGGCGCCGTTCCTGTTTCTCGCCCAAATTAAGAGCAGAACGTTACAGCTCAGAGAGACTATGCAAATCAGCGCGAGGGCAATCGTCCATTTCCTTTTCTCCACTTTTTGGGCTTCCCTCCGTACGTTACATATCCTGACTTTTCAGGATGCAGATCGTTCTTTCCATGCCGCGGCGGATATCATATTCGGGCGTCCAGCCGAGAGCGCGGAGCTTCTGTCCGGCCAGTCTCGCCTTGGTCGCCGTGCTGTATCCGGCGGCTTCCACGGCATCGGGGATCTCAAATACAACGTTTTTGCCGCTGATCTCCGCGATGATGGCCGCCAGATCCTTCAGCATGATGTCGCTGTGTTCCTCCGCGATGTTGTAGGCCTCTCCGTTCTCGCCTTTCAAAAGAATGGTGAGGAGGCCGGAAACAGAGTCCGCCACATACTGATAGCTGTAATACTGGGTACCGGCAGATTTCAGCACGATGTCCTCTCCGGCGATCCCCTTCTTGATGAACTGGCTGATCGCCTTTGTATCCGACATCAGCATGGTCGGCCCATAAGAGCGGGTGAGCCGGGGAATGACCACATCCAGCCCCTTCTGCGCCTTATAGGCCTGACAGAGCGCCTCGCCGCAGCGCTTGCTCTCCGGATACCCGGCCCGCAGCGTGTTTGAGTTGATATAGCCGCAGTAATCCTCCGCAAAAAACTCCGTATCTCCGCGGTTTTCGCCGTAAATCTCGTTGGACGAGGCAAAGGCAAAGCGGCTGGCGTGATGCGCCACGGCAAAATCCAGCAGATTCTGCAAGCCGATGATATTCGTGGTTATCGTGCCGATCGGATCGGTGGAATACTGCATCGGGTGCGTGTTGGACGCGAGATGAAGGATATAATCCACCGTACCCAGATCGTCCCGCACCAGGGGGAATTTCACATCGTACGGGATGAACACCAGATGCGGGTCAGACGCATGCCGGCTGAACCGGCTTTTGGCTTTTTCCTCGCTCCTCCCGAGCGCGTACACCGTGCAGCCCAGCGCATCCGCCGCATTCTTTTCCATCAGCACGTCGACAAGGAAGCTGCCGATCAGCCCAGTTGCTCCCGAGAGCATAACGCTCTTCCCCGTAAGCTTTTCCCAGGGAAGTGCCAGCTCCGCGGCGCGGCGGACATCCTCCATATAAAGATCGTTCGTGTATAAGCTCATCCGTATTCCCTTATTTCAGCCAGTTGTCCTTATCCGATTTCAGATAGGCCTTGAACATTTCCAGATCGTCCTTCGTTGTGAGCTTTATGTTTTTATCCGAGCCAGCCGCGAAATACAGCCGCACCCCCAGCTCCACCATCATCGTGTTGGTGTAATGGGAGCCGTAGATGCCGATCCCCTTCTCATACGCTTCATGGTACTTGCCGTCGAGAAGGTCGAAGCGGTAGGCCTGCGGCGTTGACACTCTGCGGAGCGTTTCGCGCGGGATAAACTTCGTTGTGCTGATCTCGTCGTCTATCACGAAGATCTGCTCGTTGTACGGAAGCGAAGTTACCGCGTTTCCGTACTGCTTTGCCTTGACGATCACATCGGTCAGCACCGTTTCGTCCACGAGCGGACGGATCCCGTCGTGGATGATGATGATATCGTCGTCTGCGGTTTTCCCTTCGAGATTGTATACGCCGTTCCGGATGCTCTCCTGCCCGGTGCTCCCGCCGGAAACGATCCATTTCAGCTTGGTGATGTTAAACTGCTTCGCATACGCCCAGACCACGTCGTGCCAGCCGTCGATGCAGACGACCTCGATCGCGTCGATCTGCGGGTGCTTCTGGAAGCCCTCCAGGGTGTAGATGAGCACCGGCTTATCGTACACATTGATAAACTGCTTGGGGATATCCTGTCCCATTCTCGCGCCGGAACCGCCGGCAATGATAATTGCTGTTGTCATGCATTTCACCTCTTAGCGTGCTGCGTTACTCCATCCAGGACTTGTGCAGATCAATCTCAACATACTCGTGCGCGGTTTTCCGCTTTTCCTCCGGGGGGAGCTTTCGCCAATCCCCGTAAATATGCGTGAGGAACTCGTCATAGTGCTCCACGCCGTCCACCACGATATTCTCGAACTTATACTCCGTCGGCTTTCCGAAGATGCGCTTTTCCATGACTTCCTTTTTCCGGTAGCTGCCCATAAGGTTTGCCACATAGATGCTGTCCTCGTATCCGAAGGAGGCGGCGAGCTTGTCCACTTTTACAACAAGCTCTCTGTCCTTTACGAGGAACGACGGGACGAGCCGTGAAAGGGCGATCGCCGCATTCTTGTAAAAACTCCGATCCTTTCGGATCGCGCAGGTCCGCGTCATGAGAAACATGTTCAGCCGGTCGATCTTGGCGAAGTTCGCCTCCATCTCGCCCTCGTCCCGGCCGACACCGTCGAGCGGGAACACGTCGATATAGATGCCTCTCCGGCAGTTCCGCTTGGTTTTCTCCGTCAGCGTCGTGTCCGTATCGTAGAGCTTGGCGTATGTATAGAAGTAGTCCGCGTTTCCGGTATACGGAGATTCCAGAAGATAATGATCGGTTTTCTCCGTAAACGTGGAAAGAAGCCTGTCATAATCCGGTCTCGGAAGGACAACATCGATATCGTCGTCCCAAGGAATGAATCCGCCGTGGCGGACGGCGCCCAGCATCGAGCCGCCGACGATATAATAGCGCAGTCCATGCTCATGGCAGTAGCGATGAAACCACCCCAGCATTTCCAGCAGCTTTGTTTGTACCGGACTAAGCATTTTCTCTTTCCAACCCTTTCTGCTTTTCCTCAGTTCTTTTTTCTTTGGGGCAGCACGTCTTTCAGCGCGATCGCCTGCAGCATCAGCTTTACATTGGGTCTCAGCGCCGGGATCAGCGCCGGGATACCTATGCTTGTCAATATCTGCGTGATCAGGGACGCCAGTCCCGCTCCCATGATCCCCCAAACGGGGATCATAACAGAATTCAGAAGAATGTTTATTACAACCGCGGCCGCATACGTGTATTTCAAATACTTCTGCTTGTTTTCGCATACGAGCCACGCATTTCTCGCCGTGCCCAAATAGGAAAAGGCCGTATACCACGACACCACAGACAGCGCTCCGACTGACGGAAGATAGGATCTTCCATACAAAATCAGGATCGCATATCTGCCGAAAAACGTAAGGAGCGCGGAAACGAACACCGAAACATAAAACACCATTGCATAGAGCTGCCGGTTTTTTCTTTCAAACTGGAGCCTGTCCGGCTTATGCAGCTGCAGGATCGTGGGGTACATGGAATCGATGATCGCTGTCAGCACAAAGACCCACATATTGCTGATGGACACCGCTATGCTGTAATACCCGACGGCCGCCTGATCCACCATATGCTTCAGCATCAGCTTGTCAAGCTGCCCGTATATTGCGACCATAGCTCCGGAGAGAATGTAATGATAGCTTTTGGATAACAGCGCTTTCCCCTTCCGCCAGGAAAAGCTCAGGGGCGGCCCATTCCTGCGTTTGTATATGCAGAGAAGCAGTATCGCGATCACGGCATAATCCACAGAGGTCGCCAGAGCGAACCATCTCACGCTTTTGCCCAACAGCAGCAAAACGATCTTATATGCGGAAGCGACCGCGTAACCCACAAGATAAGCCGTTGACGAATACTTTGACTGATAAAGGGACTGAAAATAGCAGGCAATGGTATCAAAGGCATGGAATATCAGGCAGACGGCACAAAGGGCAACGACAAGGATCGTTTCCGGCTCCCCTCTGTCCAGAAAGAAGGAGATCAGGATGATGATCCCTATGGAAAGCGTGCTGGAGATAAGCCGCAGCACGATGGCGCTCCCTAACGCCTCCCCCTTCTCGTCCGAAAAATCGACAAAATCCTTTACGATCACCGAATTGATCCCGAGCGTGCACAGCGACATAAAGAATGTCGTGTACGTAATGCCGTAGCTGACAAGGCCGTAATTGCTCGGGCCGAGCAGTCTTGCCGACAGAATGCTCACCAGCAGGGAGCAGAGCATCTGAACGACGCGGACGCCTATGATCCATCCGGCGTTTTTGACCTCTTTATGTTTTAAAAACGATAGATTCATTACGATTTTTCCGTTCAGACCGGAACCTTCTCAAGACCGGCGCATGCGCACGGGCCGGTACGATCTTCACTTCCCCTTCAGCTTCGACCGGATCTTTCTGCCCGCCTTCTCCTTGAATTCGGCCATCCCCAGCTTTATCAGGCTGTCCCAGTGTGTGGCTCTTACATCGAAGCGAGTTCTTATTCCGTCATTATTATTTCTTTTGCAGGCATCGGTCTGCGGCGCATGAAGATCATAAACATACAGCCCCTCCCCCTTTTCGGGATGCATACAGTTTTTCTCGTGCGGGCGGTATTTCAGCTTCCACGATTCCAGGACGCTGTAAGGTCTGTGTCTTGACGATACAAGAATGTCCGCATCGTTGAATACCTTCCTGTTCCCGTAGAGATCAAGGAGCACGCGCCGGTCTTCATACCCCTTCACCGGATAGTCCATCCGCTCAAAGAAGATGTCATACCGAACGGCCTCGTCAAACGCCGGAAACCGGTAATCGAACACGGCATCCGTCGTCGCTATCTGCCAGTCGGCGCTGGCTGCGTTGTTGTGCTGGCCTACCTCCGAATGATTCGTTGTCAAGGCATGATATGGATATACAAAGTAAAGATCCTTTTCGACAATGTACTCCATATAGTATTTCAGCCAGGACTGAGAACCCCAGTGAAGGATGTTCTCCGGAATGCGGTTCGGCTGGAACTCCGGGGAGGAAAACACCTTGTCTTCGTTGTCCTCATACCAGTCCCGGAAGTGCTTCCACATCCCGGCCGTCCAGCACTGCCCCCAGGACTGCGCAAACTGCATCAAAAATGCATCATAGCCGTTGAATTCCGGCTCAAAAAAGTGATCCACGCCCACATTCACATGGTGCTTATATAAGGATATCCCCCCGATGCGCGGGTCCTTTCCATAAAATGCGGCCGCCTGCCGGGCATAGGCGTAAAACCCTTTTGACACGGTGATATCGTCTTCCAGGACGATAACGGCATCATACGCAAGCGCGTAATCTCCGCACTGGATGATATGCTTTCTCAGTCCCTGACGCTCCGAAAACGCCCGGATCGTTTTATTGCCGAACGGCCAGACAAAGCTCTCCGCCTTTTCGACGATCTCGGCCTGCCGTTCTCCTTTGTCCAGACTCACTACCAGATCTACTTTATCTCCCAGATAGTCTGCCTCAAGCAGACTATGCAAAAGCCGCATCATCGCATCCGGCCGGTTATAACCGACCGTGACAATGCAGAATCGGGACGCATCAGTCGCCATTGTCTGCCTCCATGATCTTTATAAACCCATCGACATCCTGAAAATACGCGCTGTGCTCCTCGATCCACGAGACCGGCTTGTCCCACCAGCGGAGCTTCAGCAGCTTTGCCACCGTATCCTCCGCAAAACGCATGCGCAGCACCTTGGCAGGGACTCCTCCGACCATCGCGTACGGCGGCACGTCCTTCGTCACAACGGCGCCGGTCGCGATGACCGCGCCATCCCCTACACGGACACCTGCCAGAAGCAGAACGTTTTCCCCGATCCAGACATCGTTTCCTATGGAGACGGCGTGATACTGCTCATCGACATACCGGGTCTCCTGAAAGAGCTTTTTATCCGTGAAGGTAAAGCCCGCCTGTTTGGCCGTAGAGAAAAATGCCGGATGCGTGGAAACGAACCCGTTCGTCGGATGAATGCCGTTCACCGTTTTCACGCTGGAGCCGATCGAGCAGAACCGGCCGATCGAGGCGTTGATGGAGCATCCCGAGCCGAGGTATGTACCGAACCCCATCGAGCCCCTAAAAAATGTGTTTTTATTTATTACGTTCTTACCCTCGAAACAGGTGTTTTTGCCGGCAATATAGCAGCCGCTTTTTATAATGACCCCGCGTGAATGAAATTTGACTCTTTTCCCAAACGTCAAACACGCTTTTCCAATGTTCTTTAAAAATTCCATCTTTCAGCTCCGCCTGCCATGTAATTTTTTTTTGGGGGAGGGGGGGGATGGTTTCCTTCGCTATTTTCTCGCCGCAGCTTTAGGCCCATTCTGCACCGCAATTACCGGGCTGTTATATTTTCAAAGACCTTTTTGACCATATCGCCACAGGCGCGCGGCTCGTGGTATTGCATCGCAACGCGCAGCCCGTTTCTCGCCTTTTGATCGCGGAGCTCCTTATCGCGGAATGCCGTCCGCAGCGTCTCTTTCAGCGCTTCTTTTTCTGTGATCGTTATCGCACAGTCGTTTCGCAGCAGATGCCCCATGGACGCGATACAGCTCGGCCCGTAGGCAATCAGAGGGACGCCGCTCCCCAGACTGTCGGCAATTTTGGTGGATACGGAGTTTCGGACCACCTCTATGAAGCCTTCCTCGAACGATTCCGTATGGAGGAGAAAATCCGCACTGTGCAAAACCTTATCAAATTCTTCCCCGGAGACGAAGCCGCACAGCCGAACCGTCTTAACGTTTTCCAGCACGCCGAGGATCTGTTTATCCTTTTCGCCGGTATAAACGTTTATATGATAGTTCGTCCCGTCTTCGCCGTTTATCTCCTCCAGCGCGCTTCCCATCTCAGCGATCGACTTGTATCGATCGCACCGGATGTTTCCCAGATACGTTATGGACGCCGGGGCTTCCACGCTGTGTATTTCTTTGGATATCGGGAAGCTGGAGCCGGTCATGATCGTTGTCATGGGGCGGTGGAACCGGCTCGTATATAACTCCTTCAGCTCATCGCAGATGGTTATGACATGCGATGTACGGCTCATATACTGTTCGATTTTCCTTTTCAGCAGCTTCAGCCGGAGTCGGCGCCAGAGCGAGCCCGTCTGCTCGACGAAATAATACTCATCGCAAAGGTACGAAACGATCGGGACCGACCGTTCCCGGGATATCTTCATGGCCATGTCATACAAAAACATAGCCGCTCCGGGCGCTGCGAAAATGCAGTCCGGCTTCTGCTCGTCCAGCCACGCGCGAAGCTCTCTGGTATACCACCCGGCACATTTCCACATCAGATCACGCGCGAGCATGACCGTGGATCGTTTGTTTTTGGGATTTCTGTAAAGCTGCTCGTCGCCGGAACTTTCAAACATCTGGCTCTGCGCGGTGTCCGGCTCGATCCTCGTACCCTGAACCCTGAACCGGACATAGGAGCGCAGCACATCCTTATCCGTGATCCGGAAAAAGGAGCTGCACGTGTCCACGTTCGGAACCGTCGGATAGATATAGAGCTGGCATATCTCGTCGCAGGCAAAGGAACGCAGCAGGGTAGAAAAGGTCTTGCCCATGCTTTCATAGGTCGTTAACGGATTATGGCTTATAAGTAATACTTTGGGCATGACGATCTTTCCTATCGTTGTTCATTTATCCGCAGATCCTGGAATATTTATCGATCACCGTCTGGATCGTCTGGGGTATGGGGCCGTCAACAGCAAGCACCACTTCGGACGGCTTTACCGTCTGCTGCACGAGAATGCTGTCAAGCGCCGTATCGAACCATTCGGCATTGTCTCCCCCATAGACGCACATCGCCACGGAAAACGGGGGAAAATCGTGCGGCTCTCCGTCCATCTGCGGGGCGGTATCGGTCTCTTCCTTCGCCTTGTCCCGCATCACGCGAAACAGCTTCGTTCTGAGCCGGTTGGGAATCAAAACCTCGCCGCCAAAGCGAATGGCAACATTGTTCAGATACCGGGGGAGGGAGATCAAGCCCTTTTTGAGCATATATTCCTGCAATCTGGCCTCGCTCGAAAAATATTTCCAGCCGCCGCGCCGCGTGCTCATTTCATCGCCCACGCGGACATTCACCAGCGTATCCTCAACATTGGCAAACACCCCGTTTGCCTCCGCCATCCGGATCCACAAATAATAATCCTCTTCGCAAAACCAATCCTGATACCCGCCGGCCTTTTCAACGAACGACTTTTTGAACATGACCGAGACCTGATTCATCGGGCATCGTTTTTTCATGTATGCTTTGATATCGGCATCCTGTGCCGGAACCGAACGCTTTCCGATCACATGGGAAGGGTCTCCGATAAATTCCGTGATCTGTCCGCCGACAATGTCTATGCTCTCGTTCTCCTGAAACACGGCAAGCTGCGTTGCAAAGCGGTTCGGAAGCGATATATCGTCCGCATCCATCAGCGCGACCAGCTCATTTGTGCAATGGCTCAGTGACGCTCTTCTTGCGTTTCCGTGTCCCTGATTGGTTTCAAGGTAAATTGGCTGAAAAACCGTCTTTTTTTCCATTCCTTATCCACACTCCCGGCAGCCGCTATGCCGGAAGCCCGCGCTTCCAGGCCTCCATCTTCAACACGGCAGACACCATTTTCATTTTACTGTTCCCCAGTTTGGCAATCCGGTGCCGAAACGGGAACAGGATCGCAACGAGCACCTTCATAGCAGGGCGATACACAATATGCAGCTTACAATACGCTTTTCTGAATCCGAAATACTTTATCAGAAAGCTTTGGAAGTTTGTCTCATGGACAACGTTTCTCTCGCCGTCGCACAGATAGCTTCCGGGTTTGTTCAGCTGAACGAACCACTCGACGATCCCCGCGACAAGCGCAAGATTGACGCCCTTCTTCTCGCTTTCAACTCGGCACTTCAACGAACTGATCGGAAGATATAATCCGCGCTCGTAAACATCGGAATATCCACACAGCCGCCCGTCTTCTTTATCAAACACCCCGAAAAAATGACACTCCTGCCGGCTCCATCGGGTATTGGCAAAGCATTCGATCGTCTCTCTTGTCTCCGGCCTGACCGAAGCGGGATACCCCTTCAGGCTGTCGAGATAAACGCTGTATATCTCGTCAACATATTCTCTCGGGTCGATGATCCTCGTCTCGAATTTTTTCTTACCTTTGTTGATCTCATACCGGAGCTTCGCCTTCAGCTTTGCGATATCAAAGCCGTCATCCTTTATGCACCAGTAAAACTCCGTCTCTTCCCTGCAATCCCAGTCACTTGTCCACCGGGCAAGCAAAGGCGCCCCCCCGTCGCGGACTTTCCAGATGGATCCGTCCTCGATCGGCCGGAGATCCACTTTTTCATGAGGCCATACGCTTGGGATCATCGCATGGTTATAGTAATGCCATCCTTCCATTTCTGTTGCTTATACCCCCAGCAGACCTCTTGCCTCCGCCTGTTTTCGTTCATATTCTTCCCTGCCGACTCTGCCGGCTTTCAGCAGATAATCTCCAAAGTCGTCCGTAATATCCACCTCGTCAACATCGCTGTCCTCCAGCCCCTTTTGCCCAAGGAACACCTGCTTGACGGTATCGAAGATGATCTTCACATCGCCCCGAAAGGTTACGTTCCGGATATATTCGAGATCGGCGGACAGCTTGCCGTCCCAGGAAAGGGCGTTGCGCCCGCGGGTCTGGGCAAGGCCGGAAAGGCCGGGGCGGACGGTGTGGCGCAGTCTCTGCTCGCCGGTCATAAACACCATGTCCCGGACGAGCTGCGGTCTCGGCCCGATCACGCTCATATCGCCTTTGAGAATATTGAAAGCCTCCGGCAGCTCGTCCAGCGATGTTGCCCGGAGCGCACGGCCAAACTTGCCCAGACGGAGTTCATCCGGCAGGAGGTCTCCGTTTTCGTCCCGCTCGTCGGACATGGAGCGGAATTTATACATGTTGAAGATCTTCTCCCGCCCGGTTTTCGGGTCGATCCGGCCGGGGCGGGGCTGCTTGAAGAGCACCGGTGAGCCGAGCTTTATGCGAACCAGAACGGCGATAATGATATAGAGCCACCCGAACACGAGGATCGCCGCCAGCGAGCAGAGGATGTCCAGCAGACGTTTGAAATATCTTTGGTAGAGACTTTGATGTTTCATTCTATGCTATACCTTTTCAAAGCATCTTTTTTCACTTTATCGCCCGTTTTGCGAAAGCCCGCCTTGGCAGCGCCGCGCTGGCTGGCCTCATTGGTTTCGCGGATAAGCATATAGGCCGTGCCCCCATCCGCGAGCTCTTCCTTTACGATAAAGCGCAGCACCGCCGGATATATCCCGCGCCCTCGATATTCCGTGTGCGTCCAACAGGGCCCGATCTCTATATCCTTTTTACGGAGGAAACGGAATTTCTCGTTCCCGCGGACAACATACGAGGTATGAATCCGCTTTTCACCGTCATAAACCGCATAAACCTTTACCTTTCCCAGCGTGGCAAGGTTCCAGAGCCATGCGTTTTTCCAGCCATATTCGCGTGCGGTGAGCTTTTCACACCGCACGTTCCGGTCTGCTTCGGATCCATATTCGGCGATCCGCGAAGGATCATTCTCGTATAATTCCACCGTATCCTCCTTCTTCGTTTATGCGAAGCAGGCGCGGATCACTTCGATGATGCGATTTTGCTGCTCCGCCGTCATTTTGTTGTCGCTCGGGAGGCACAGGCCTCTGGCGAAAATGTCCATTCCGATATCGGCCGCCTCGCCCGCGATATAAGCATTCGTCCGGGCTCTGCCGTTTCCGTCGCGGACGACGAACGGATTCAGGCGGAAGATCGGCTGCATATGCATGGGCTTCCAGATGGGACGCCCCTCTGCGTTGATGCTGGCAATGGCTTCCAGGATCTCCGTAGGACAACTCTTCCCATGCTCGGGAACATAGAGAGCGTCCCGCTCGCCCCGCACCTGCCGGCACATGGCACCCTTATCGAGGATCATGCAGGAGAGCCAGTAGTTCGGCTCGCTGTTGGCAAAGTCGATCGGGTTCATCTGCACGGGCAGGCCTTCCAGCCCCTTTTTGTAACGCTCATAGATGGCCTTTTTCTGCGCGATATGCGTTTCCAGATACGGGATCTGCCCGCGCACCACACCCGCGATAACGTTGCTCATGCGGTAGTTATAGCCAAGCTCCTCGTGCTGATACCACGCCGCGTTCTCTCTCGACTGCGTGGACCACTTGCGGGCCTTGTTGGCCGCTTCCTCGCTGTCCGTCAGCAGCATGCCGCCGGAGGAGCCGGTGATGACCTTGTTGCCGTTAAACGAAATCACATTGTATGCGCCGAAGGAGCCGGTCTGAACGCCCTTATACGAAGCGCCGAAGGATTCGGCGGCGTCCTCGATGATGATGGCGCCATGGCGGGCGCAGACCTCGCGCAGCTCGTCCACCTTTCCGGGCGTGCCGTACAGATGCGCCACAACGACCAGCTTGATCTCCGGGTACAGCTCGAACGCCTTTTCCAGCGCGACCGGATCCATGTTCCAGGTATCGTACTCCGTGTCGATAAAAACAGGGATGCCGCCCTCGTAGACAATCGGGTTCACCGTCGCGTCAAACGTCATGTCGCTCGCGGCAACGTATTTCCCGCTGAGCGCGCCGGTCCCGGGCGAGGGCTTTCCGTAAAGAGCCTCGCCGGCGAGCTTCATCGCAAGATGCAGCGCCGTGGATCCGGCGGAGAGCGCAACGGCATACCGCACGCCGATCTTCTCCGCGATCTGACGCTCAACCTCATTGATGTTCTTGCCGACGGTGGACATCCAGTTGGTCTCATACGCCTCCGTGACATATTTCAGCTCGTCCCCATGCATGGTGGGTGAGGACAGCCAGACCTTATTTTCAAATTTTTCAAAAGGCTTATGGAAGTCAAACATTTTTCTTCTCCTTTGCAGCACTTATACAGGAAAACCGTCACACCGTGGCGTATTCTTCCGGTTCGACCACATGGTAATTGGGATCGGCGTCCTCCTGAATGAGCGCCATGACGCGCTCCCGGACGTCCTCCTTTGGGGCATACAGCACCTCCCGGAGACTTGCCAGCTTTTCCTGTATCTCCTCGGGGCTGTACATTTTCTGATGCCCGATGTAAATGAGGTTGTTGCTCGTTTTCTGAAGCCCCTCCGCTTTCAAAAGCAGCTCTTCATAGAGCTTTTCGCCGGGGCGGAGGCCGATGTATTCGATCTTGATGTCCACATCGGGCTCCAGACCGCTCAGACGGATGAGCTGACGCGCCATATTGTCGATCTTGACGGGCTTTCCCATGTCCAGAATGAACACCTCGCCGCCCTCGGCAAAGGCTCCGGCCTGAAGAATGAGAGACACGGCCTCCGGGATCGTCATGAAGAAGCGGGTGACGCGCTTGTCGGTGACCGTCACCGGGCCGCCCGCGGCGATCTGCTTTTTGAAAAGCGGGATGACACTGCCGTTGCTTCCCATAACGTTGCCAAAGCGGACGGCGATGTACTCCGTGCGGTAGGCCGAGTTCATGGACTGCACGACCATCTCGCAGAGGCGCTTGGAAGCGCCCATCACGTTGGTGGGGTTCACGGCTTTGTCCGTGGAGATGAGGATGAAGAGCTTCGTGCCGTATTCCCCGGCCGCCTTCGCCACGTTGTACGTGCCGAATACGTTGTTTTTGATGGCCTCCGCCGGGCTGTCCTCCATCAGGGGAACGTGCTTATGCGCCGCGGCGTGGCATACAAGATCGGGATGGTACTTGGCGAAGAGGTCGTTTACGCGCCGCTCCTCCCGCACGGAGCCGATGAGCACCTCGAGATCCAGCTCGGGATATTTGCGGATCAGCTCCTGCTGAATGTCGTAGGCGTTATTTTCGTAAATATCAAAAATGATGAGCTTTCCGGGCTTGAGCGCCGCGATCTGGCGGCAGAGCTCGCTGCCGATGGAACCGCCGCCGCCGGTGACAAGGACGGTCTTTCCAAAGACCCGTCCGGAGATGACGGAATTGTCGGTATGTACCGGATCTCGTCCCAGAAGATCCTCGATGCTGACGTCCTTGATCTGGTTGATCAGCACCTCCTCGTTGGCAAGCTGCGCCAGAGAGGGCATGTACTTCAGCTTTGCGCCGGTGGTGTTGCAGATCTCCAGTATCTCGTTTCGCTCCTGAATGGAGGCCGAGGGGATGCAGAAGATGATCTCCTCTACTCCGTATTTCACAACGGCATCGGGGATGCACTCCCGGCCGCCGACGACCCGCACGCCGCGCACAAGGCGGCCGTGCTTGCTCACGTCGTCATCAACGGCGCAGACCACTCTGTTGCGGGAGTATTCGCTGGAATTGAACTCCTTGATCGCCATGGCCGCGCCGCCGCCTGCGCCGATGACCATCGTGCGCTTTTGGGGGTGCTTGCCGAATTTCCGGCTGCGGAATTTCTCCTCAAACCCCTGAATGAAATATCTCGACGCGCAGACGAAGATAAACAATATGAGCGCGAACAGGAAGAAAAAGCTCCAGGGAAGGCGTCTCGCGAACGCAATAGAGGCCAGCATGTAAAAAGCGGAACCCACGACCGACGCGAGACCCGTATCGACCATTTCCTTGAAGCTGGCAAAGCGCCACATGCTGCTGTAAACATGAAAGCAGCCGAGAGAAACGATGCAGGCCAGCGTTCCGGGGATCCAGACCTTCTGGATGATGCCCCAATAGCCCTGCCGCACGAACTCGGAAACGGAAAATTCAAAGCGCACAAACAGCGCGAAAAACGCGGCGGCGTTAATGAGGAGAATATCCAGAAGAACATACAAAATGGTCTTCCAGTTGAACAATTCGCGAATTTTCATGATACACATTCTCTCCGCTTTTGTATTGAAAATTTAGAAATGCTTTATTGTATGCTTTTCGCGCCTTCGTCGCGCTCATAGGTGTATGCAAGCACCGCTCCGGCGGCAATGTAGGCAGTAAAGCAGGCTATGTCCGACGTAAGGAAGAGATCGACCTCCAGCATATTGTAGGACAATATGCCCACAAGCATCAGCGCGAGGATTGATATCGTTATGGGGGCATCGGAATACAGCACCCGGATCACCCGCCGGCCGAGCAGAACGCAGAACGCCAGCACAAGCCCCAGCCCGATGATCCCGGTCTCGCACAGGATCTGCAGGAAGGTGTTGTGGAAGTTTATGATATCTTTTCCAAGGATCTCGTTGGTGTACTTCATCGAGTCCTTTTCCAGACAGCCGATCAGCAGGCGCAGAGGCTCTCTCTGCATGGAGGGAATAAACGTCTTATAGATCGGCATGCGCCCGGAGGCTTTAAATCCGCGGTCGTTTTCGTATGTAATCTCCAGACCTTCGCGATCCTTTACCAGCGGCGCAGAGGACGTTGCTTCCGTTCCGGTCTCCTCCGAAGCGCCGTCTTCGCCGGACGCCTCCGCGCTGCTCTCTTCCGTCTGCGCCGCTGCGGTGTCGTACCGCTTCTGGATCAGCGCAGAGGAAAGCTTCTCCATCCCGACATCAACGAAACTGAAGCTCTTATACGCAGCGGGAACGATCAGCACGAGCACAAGCACCGTGCAGAGCAGCTTTTTCCCGACCGTCTTCGGAGAAAAGCGCCGCAGCACCAGCACCAGCACCAGAAGCCCCGTGCACAGGGAGAATGAGAGCATCCCGTTGCGGCTGAACGTCATGGCCAAAATCAGGTAATTGAGAAATGCCGCAACGACCATCAGCGCCCGCAGCGGCCGGTTTTTCGTGCGGAAGAACAGATATGCCAGGAAGAAAATGCCCAGAAAATACCATATGCAGCAGGCATTGGGGTTCTTTCCGAAAACGAAGAGGCGGGAGCTTTGAATAATGCTCAGGTAAACGTCGCCGAACGGAGCGCGTATATCCGTTTTATTCAAAACCGAATACAGGGCAAACGTCGTGGTGATCGTGGAGAACGAAGCCGTCACAATGGCGATGGCGTCGAGAAACCGCTCCCGGGTCTTGCCCTGAAGGATCAGGCAGGCGGCCATCGGCACATAGATGACCACGCTGTTGGCAATGTTCATGGCGTCGTCCGGGTACGTCGGCCCCTCTTGACGCCAGCGCTCGATGTAGGCGCTCACGTCCCAGTTGAGAATGCGGGTAAGGATCATCCAGGCCGCAAAGAGCAATATGAGCTTCAGCTCGATCTTCTCGGTGCGGTAGCGCGGCAGCAGCGCCGGCAGCAGCAGAAGCACGATGCACGGATAATAAACAATGAGAAGCTTAAACCAGAGTCTCGAATTGATGTGCAGAAGGAACATGTAGGTATACATCAGGAAGAGCGCCACGGCAAACTGCCGCTCTCTTCCCTGCGTGGTGATTCTATCTCCAAGCCGTTTCATATTCCGGGGGGCCTCCGTATTTCGTTTGGGATTTATCCCTATAATCTCCGCAATTTAACTAATTGATTATATACCCTATCCGCCGTTTCAACAACCCCCAATCGTTACATTCCTGTGAGAATCTGTCATTTCCATGACGGGAATTGACGTTTTTTACGGCAGAACAGCCCTTCTGCCGCAGGATTTTCGATACCGTTCTTCCGCCTCCCGGCAAGAGCCGATTCCGGGGAAAACGCAGAAAAAGCGCCAAAACAGGCAAAGGAGCTTCCTGTTTTGGCGCTTTTCCCAATGCGGTACCGGAATGTCAGGCGTTTTCGCCGAGCGCGGCGACCTGCTCGGCCATGGTCGGGACATCGCACCGCCCGGTGCGTATGGCCGCGAGAATGACCTCCGGCGAAGCCGGGACCTTGTTGATGCGCACGCCGATGGCGCGGGAAACGGCGTTCAAAATCGCCGGGGTGATCGGCACGGTGGCGACCTCGCTCACGCCCTTCGCGCCGTAAGGCCCGATGGGCTCCGGATCCTCGATGAGAATGAGCTTATAGCGCGGCGTGTCCTCCGCTTTGGGGAGACCCATCTGCCCATAGAGCTTTTTGACCGGGTAGCCGTTCTTCGTCGGGTGACCCTCGGTGAGGGCGTATCCCTGCCCCATCGAGACGCTGCCCTGCATCTGTCCTTCGATGATGCGCGGGTTGATCGCGCGGCCGACGTCGTGCGCGGCGATGACCTTGAGAAGCTTCACCTTCCCCGTGGCGGTGTCTACTTCGACAATCGCCGCCTGCGTCGCGTAGGCGTAGGCCGGGAAGTTGCGGTACTTCACGCCCTTTTCCTCCGCACCTTTGAAGTTGCCGATGGCGAAGCACTCCGGCGCACGGAAGTAATATTCCGCATACCGGCTCTCGCCCGGCTGCGGCGGATTCTTATCCAGTTCTTCCTGCAAAAGGCGGCACGCCTCGTATACCGCGCGGCCGTCGCAGAGCGTCTGGCGCTCGGACACGCTCTCTCCGGTCGGGATCGTGATGTCTGTATCCCCAATGACGATGTCGATGTCTTTCATATCCATGCGGAGCGTCTCCGCGGCGATCTGCACCATGGCGGTGCGGAAGCCCTGCCCCATGTCCGTGCCGGAGACGATCATATGGAGCTTTCCGCTGCCGTCGAGCGTGAGCTTGCACGCGCCGTCGTCAATGAATATGCCCTTGCCGATGCCGGAGTTTTTAAAACCGGACGCCACGCCCCAGCCGAGGACCTTCGTGCCGTTCGGGTACTGCCCCTCGTATTCCTTCAGCGCCTCTTTGACTGCCTTTTCGCACAGGTCGATCGTGTCGTGCATGCCCATGCTGCTCTCGAGCAATTCGCCGCCGACGGAATAGCTGCCCGGATACACGGCGTTGCGCCGCCGCAGCTCAAAGGGGTCGATACCGAGCTTTTCGGCCATTTCGTCGAGCGCCGTTTCAATGGAGATCGCGGCCTGGTTGATGCCGTAGCCTCGAAACGCGCCGCCCTGCAGATTGTTATCGCGGATGCAGCGGGCGTCCACGCGGACGTTCGGGATGATGTACGGTCCGCCGGACATCAGGCAGCCGGTCATCAGCGTGCCGTAGCTCTCCGCTTCGTAGGGGCCGCCGTCGGAGAACATGAAGCTGTCGAGATACTGGAACTTTCCGTCCTTGGAGAAGCCGATCTCATAATCGGTGTGATAGCCGTGGCGGCGGGTCGTGACGATCATGTCCTCCTGCCGCGTGAGCGTGACCTTGACGGGCTTATCGCAGCAGAGCGCCGCGACCGCCGTGGGCGCTTCGAGGAACGAATCGCACTTTTTGCCGAAGCCGCCGCCGAGCGGCGTCGCCACGACGCGGATGTTCTCCTCATCCATGGCGAGGTTTTTGGCGAGCATCCGGCGCACTTCAAAGGGCGCCTGTGTGCAGGCGTACACCGTGACCTTGCCGTTTTTCGCATACCCGATGGCGCTCACCGGCTCCATGCATACATGATCCTGCGGCTGGATATCCTTGGAAACGCGCACCTTAACGATCTCCGGGTCGGCCTTGCATTTTTCCACATCACCGGTCTCGCGGCCGGTGCGGACAATGTAGCTTTCCGCCTTCACGCCCTCCGCCATCGTATAGATGCCGGGCAGCTCCGTATAGTCGATCTTCACGAGCTTCACCGCAGCGCGGGCGTGCTCCGGCGTATCGGCAACGACCATCGCAACAAAATCGCCGAGGAAGCGCACCTCGTCCGAGCAGAACACCGGCTGGTCAGGCGTCCATGTGCCGATCTTGTTGAGCCCCGGCACGTCCTTATGCGTGACGATGCGCACAACGCCGGGCGCACTCTCCGCCGCGGAATAATCCACGGCGTTGATGCGCGCGTGCGGCACGGGGGCAAAGACGAACGCACCGTGGAGCATCGTATCCTCGCCAAACTCGCCGGCCTCGTAATCGTCACAGTATTTGAGCGTTCCGGCGGTTTTGGCAAGGCCGTCCACGTCCCACACGCTCCGCCCGACGAACCGCCCCTCGATCTCGGGGACGGTCTGCCCCTTGCCAACGACGACCTCCGTCGGGTCGTTCACCTGCACGGCGGCGAGCGGCACATCCTCGCCGCGCAGCCGCGCTGCGGCGAGCTTCACGCCCTCGATGATCTTTACATAGCCGGTGCAGCGGCAGTAGTTGTGCTTCAGGCCGTCGTAAATGTCCTCGTCGAGCGGGTTTCGGATCTTGAGCAGCAGCGCTTTCGCCGCCATGACCATGCCCGGCGTGCAGAAGCCGCACTGCACCGCTCCGGCGTCGAGGAACGAGCGCTGGATGACCTGCAGCATCTCGTCGTTCGGGAGATTTTCGATCGTCTCCACGCTCTTTCCGGCAAGCGTTTTGAGAAGCGTTACGCACGAACGGGCGAGGATGCCGTCAATGAGCACGCTGCACGCGCCGCAGTGCCCGGTGGAGCAGCCTTCCTTGCTGCCCTTCATGCACTCCACATTGCGCAGATATTTCAAAAGCGTCATGCGCCCTTCGTATTCCGCCGTGATCTCTCTGCCGTTCAAAATGAATGTTACGTTTTCCATACGGCTCCCCTCTCCTGCGCCGGAGCACGGGTTATTCTCTTCGCAGAATAATTAGTTTCCCGGGAAACAAGTTTCTATCTGCATTATACCGGACTGCCGGGATTTGTCAAGCATTGATTGACAGACGGCGCACTCGCGGATAGAATAAAAGCAGTTTCACGGGAAAGGAAATGCCTCCGATGGATCGAAGCGAAGAGCTTTTACAGCTTGTGCTGGAATACACCAACCTCTCGGATGAGACGGACAAGCTCCACAGCCGGGACAATCTCTCCGGCTACGACAATTCCGAACTGAATTGTCTGGACGCCATCGGGCGCATAGAGCACCCGAATGTTACAGCGCTGGCCGAGGAAATGCGCATGACAAAAGGCGCGATCAGCAAAATTTTGCGCAAGCTCTCGGATAAGGGCGCCGTGGAACCGTATCAGCTCGGCGCAAACCGGCAAAAGGTGTTTTACCGGCTGACCGACATAGGGCAGGTGCTCTTTGACGCGCACCGGGAACGTCACCGCGGTTGGGAAGAGCGCGAGCTTTCGTTCTTCCGTTCCCTACCCGAGGAGGAGTTGGCCGCGGCTATACGGTTTTTCTCCGACTACAACACCGACCTTCGCGCCCGGCTGGGAAAGGAATAGCGCTATACAGCAAACGAAAAGAGAGATGGAACAAGTCCATCTCTCTTTTTCATTTCAGGGGGTAAAGATGCCGTACATCTGTTTGTATTGCAGCACGCGGTAGACGCTCTCGTTGAGGCGCGCCTCCGGTATCATGCCGTTTTCCACGGCAGTGACGACGGCGTCAAACGCCTCGGAGAGTACCTCCGGCATGAGGATGATGTCCACCCCCGCCTGGATCGCAGCGACAGCAGCATCGCCGGACGAATGAGCATCCGTCACGCCGTGCATCGCCATGGAGTCTGTGATCACGAGCCCCGCGAAGCCGAGCTCCCCCCGAAGATAATCGCTGATCATCGTCCGTGAAAGGCTCGCAGGCGTGAGATCGCCGGTGACGTTCGGCGCGGCGATATGCCCGACCATGACGGCACAGCCGGTGAGATCGTTCGCGCTGTAGGGGATCCACTCGCACGCAGCGAGCTCGTCGTGGGTTTTATAGGTCACCGCCAGACCGTTGTGACTGTCCTCGGCGGTGTCGCCGTGGCCGGGGAAGTGCTTATATACCGGCAGAACGCCCTGCGAGGCGAGTCCCTGCGCGCACGCGCCGGCCATTTCCGCGGAGGTGTAGGCGTCCGTGGAGAACGCGCGGCTGCCGATGACGGTGTTGGCGGGGTTTGTGTATACGTCCGCCACGGGCGCGAAGTCCACGGTAAAGCCATAGTCCACGAGATATGCGCCGATCGTCTGTCCCATGCTCTCGGCGTCTGACGCATTGCCCGACGCGCCAACAGCAGCGGCACTCTCGTACCTGGGAAGACCGAAGGCGGCGTTATTGGCAAGCCGCGCAACAAGCCCGCCCTCCTCGTCCACGCCGAGGAACATCGGCACCGCGGTAGCATCGCGAAGCTCCGCGGTAAATGTACGGAGCGTTTCGGGATCGGAGATGTTCTTGCCGAAGATCGCGACGCCGCCGACCGGGTACGCCGTGAGCACCGAGCGCATGCCGTCCGTGAGCGTCTTCACGCCTTCCGTCTCCGAGGAGTTGATCTGCCCCGGCGACTGCGTTGCATCCAGCGCATCCGGGCGGATGAAAAAGAGCTGGCCGACCTTTTCGCGCAGCGTCATGGTGCCCATATAGCGCGTGATCGCGTCGGTCTCCGCCGGGGTCTCCGTCCCCGGCGTCGCTGCCTCTGCAGGAGCTTGCTCCGCCGTGGGAGCAGGCGTTTCCGTCGGTTCCGGAGTTGCCGTGGGCTGGGGTGTTGCGGTCGGCTGCGGCGTCGCCGTGTCCTCCGACTCCGGATCGTGGGGCACCTCGACTGGCTTGCCGCAGGCGCTCAGGGAGAGGAGCAGCGCGAGACAGAGCACCGCCGCGCCGAGGCTCCGCAGGAATTGCTTACGCATTTTTCTCACATCCATAGGTCTTTCTCGCGACGCCGAGCTCTTCGTTCGCCGCGATCACATATACGCGCACTCTGGAGCGCTTTTTCGAGATGCGGCGGTCGCCCTTCTCTTTCGTGTTGCGGCGCGTCGAGAGGCGCACGCCCATCTGCTCAAGCCGCCCGCACACCATCTTGCGGATGACGTCGGAGTTTTCGCCGATGCCGCCGGTGAAGGCAAGGCAGTCGAGCCCGCCGAGTTCGGCGGCGAACGCGGCGATATACCGGACAATGCCCGTGACATACACGTCCACAGCGAGCTTCGCACGCTCATTCCCGGCCTCCGCCGCCTCCAGCACATACCGGAGATCACTGCTCACGCCGGAGATGCCCTTTAGTCCGCCGTCCTTTGTCATACCGCGCTGGATCTCTTCATCGGATAGCCCCTGCGCGCGGAGATAGTACACGATGTCCGCATCCATCGCGCCGACGCGGTTGTTGTGGATGAGACCGGTTTGCAGCGTCAGGCCGAAGCTGCTGTCACGGCTCTCGCCGTTTTCGATGGCGCAGATCGAACCGCTGCCGCCGAGATGGCAGGAAACGGCGCGGTACTTTTTCCCTTCCCACTCGTTTAGCATCGACGCCACGTACGAGTGCGATGCGCCATGGTAGCCCATGCGGCGCACGCCGTATTTCTCCATCCACTCGTACGGCACGCCGTACACGCACCGCTCGAGTGGGATCGTCCGGTGGAAGTCCGTTTCGAACGCGCCGACGAACATTGCCTCCGGCAGCACGCCGCGCAGCGCCTCGATCGCCGCGAGATACGGCCCGTTGTGCGCCGGGGCCGCAGCGTACATATCGCGCATTCCCTGCAGCACGGGCTCGGTCAGCTCATGCACGCCGTAGTATCCGCGGCTGAGCACTGTTTTGAAGCCGACGCGCTCGATCTCGTCCACGGCGCCGATCGCGCCGCGCTCACCGTCAGTCACGTCGGCAAGGAAGCGGCGGATGCCGGTCTCATAGTCCGGGACGGACTGCTTTTCCTCGCGCAGGGACACGCCGCGCGAGGCGTTGTCGTATTTATAGATCGCGTCGTCCGTGCTGCCGACGCGCTCCACGCCGCCGGAGGCGAGCACCGTTTCGGCAGGCATGTCATAGAGCTTGAATTTGAGAGAGGTGCTTCCGGCATTGCAGATGAGTATTTTCATGGTGTCTGGCTCCTCATTTTTCTTATTTCGGGTATATTATGCCCCATATTTTACCATGGATCCTCTTATTTGCATAGACGGTGTTTCTGCCCGTTTGGTTCCCGCATATACGAAAATCGGCGCAGCCCTATGATCAGGCTGCGCCGTTTCTCTTGTTTGTGTGCAGGAATTACACCAGCTCGATGACCGCCATCTCCGCGGCGTCGCCCTTGCGGGTGCCGATGCGGGTGATGCGGGTGTAGCCGCCGGTGCGCTCCTTGTACTTGGGAGCGATCTCGTCGAAGGTGCGCTTGGCGATGTCCTCGCGGGTGATGAAGGAGCACGCCTGGCGGTAGTTGCTCAGGCCGCCTTCCTTGCCGAGGGTGATCATCTTCTCAGCGAGAGGAGCGATCTCCTTGGCGCGGGTAACCGTGGTCTCCATCCGTCCCTTGTCCAGGAAGTCCGTGACCTGCTGGCGGAGCATTGCCATGCGCTGATCGGTAGTCTTACCGAGTTTTCTGTTAGCAGGCATTGTTATTTCCTCCTATTTACTGGTTGTTGTCGTCGCTGGCCAGGGACAATCCCATCATGGCGAGCTTGTGCTCGACCTCTTCGAGAGATTTGCGGCCCAGGTTGCGGACCTTGATCATCTCGTCCTGAGTTTTGGAGATGAGGTCCTCGACGGTGTTGATGTTTGCGCGCTTGAGGCAGTTGAAGCTGCGGACCGAGAGGTCCAGCTCCTCGATCGTCATTTCCAGCACCTTGTCCTGCTGCTGCGGCTCGCGCTCCTTGACCGTGACGGTTCCGCCGGCGGCGTCCGAAAGGTCGGTGAAGAGCGTGAAGTGGTCGCAGAGGATCTTGGCGCCCAGCGAAACAGCGTCCCGCGCCGTGATCGTCTTGTCCGTCCACACTTCGATGGTCAGCTTGTCGTAGTCCACCTGGTTGCCCACACGGGTGTTCTCGACGGAGTAGTTGACCTTCAGCACGGGGGAGTAGATTGAGTCAACGGGGATGGTGCCGATGATGGGCTGTGCCGGCTTGTTGTGCTCGGCCGTGACGTAGCCGCGGCCATGCCCAACGGTCAGCTCCATGGAAAGAGAGCCGTCCGGGCCCAGCGTGGCGATGTGATGCTCGGGATTGAGGATCTCAACCTCCGCGTCCGTCTTGATGTCGCCGGCGGTGACTTCGCCCTCGCCGGAGGCTTCGATGTAGACGGTCTTGGGAGTGTCGCAGTGCAGACGGGCGATGATGCCCTTCACGTTGAGAACGATCTCGGTCACATCCTCGGTCACGCCGGGGATGGTGGAAAATTCATGCTGGATGCCGGCGATCTTGATTTTCGTGACCGCCGTTCCGGGCAGGGAGGAGAGGAGAACACGCCGCAGGGAGTTGCCCAAGGTCGTGCCATAGCCGCGCTCCAGAGGTTCGACAATGAATTTGCCGTAGGATGCTTCCGCCGGAGTTTCGATGCACTCGATACGCGGCTTTTCTATTTCGATCATGTAGTACCCTCCTTTAGATGTCGGCGCCGTTGGATCGGCGCCGCAGATGTGTCAGCTTACCAATCGGACGGGGGTATTACTTGGAGTACAGCTCGACGATGAGGTGCTCCTCGATCGGAAGGTCGATATCGTCGCGCTCGGGCACGCCGACGACCTTGGCAACCATGTTGTTGGCATCGTACTCCAGCCACTTCGGCGGCTGACGGAAGGCATTGGCTTCGACGCTGGACTTGATCTTCTCCAGACTGCGGCTGCTGTCCTTCAGCGTGATGACCATGCCCGGCTTCACGAGGTAGCTGGGGATGTTGACCTTGCGGCCGTTCACGGTGAAGTGGCCGTGCGTCACGAGCTGGCGCGCTTCGGCGCGGCTCATGGCAAAGCCCAGACGGTAGATCACGTTGTCCAGACGGCTCTCCAGGATGGCGAGCAGGTTCTGGCCGGCCTGGCCGGGACGGCGCTCCGCGAGCTCATAGTAGCCGCGGAACTGCTTCTCGAGCACGCCGTAGTATCTCTTGGCTTTCTGCTTCTCACGCAGCTGCAGGCCATACTCGGAGTTCTTGCTGCGGCCCTGGCCGTGCTGGCCGGGGTTGCCGCTGCGGCACTCCATGGCGCACTTGCCGGTGTAGCATCTGTCGCCCTTCAGAAAGAGCTTCTGGCCCTCGCGGCGGCACTGCCGGCAGACGGCCTCAGTATATCTTGCCATTACTCTTACCTCCTTTGATCAGACGCGGCGACGCTTGGGCGGACGGCATCCGTTGTGGGGGATGGGGGTCACGTCCTTGATCATCGTCACTTCGAGTCCGGCGGTCTGGAGCGCGCGGATGGCCGCTTCGCGTCCCGAACCGGGGCCCTTGACAAACACTTCCACGGACTTCAGGCCGTGCTCCATAGCAGCGCGGGAAGCCGTTTCAGCGGCGGTCTGCGCGGCAAACGGGGTGCTCTTACGGCTGCCCCGGAAGCCCATGCCGCCGGCGGAGGCCCAGGAAATGGCGTTGCCCTGGGTGTCGGTGATGGTCACCATGGTGTTGTTGAAGGAAGAGCTGATATGCACCTGGCCCTTCTCGATATTTTTCCGCTCTCTGCGGCGGGTACGGACTTTCTTGCCCTTCTGTGCGGTAGCCATAGTATCAGTTTCCCTCCCTTACTTCTTTTTGTTCGCGATGGTGCGCTTCGGGCCCTTGCGGGTACGAGCGTTGGTCTTGCTGCGCTGGCCGCGCACGGGGAGACCCTTGCGGTGGCGCAGGCCACGGTAAGAACCGATCTCGGTCAGGTTCTTGATGTTCAGAGCCACCTGGCGGCGAAGGTCGCCTTCCACGATGAACTCTTTGTCGATGCACTCACGGATACGCGCTTCTTCCTCGTCGGAAAGGTCGCGCACGCGGGTGTCAGGGTTGATTCCGGTCTCTTCGAGAATTCTCTTCGCGCTCGTTCTGCCGATACCGAAAACGTAGGTCAGACCGATCTCGATTCTCTTGTCTCTGGGCAGGTCAACGCCGGCAATTCGTGCCATGTTTTGCAATCATTCCTTTCAATGATTTTATGCCATGTCTGGGGGTGGTTCGGGCCTATGGCATAATGAAGGCCGACCCCAAAAGGGCAGTAAAGAATTATGCCCTTTCTTTCGGATTTCTTATCTGCGATTGATCCGCCGTAGGGCAAATCTCAGCCCTGGCGCTGCTTGTGCTTGGGGTTCTCGCAGATGCACATAACTTTACCCTTGCGCTTGATGATCTTGCACTTCTCGCACATGGGCTTCACACTGGGACGCACTTTCATGGTTTATCCTCCTTCGTGTCGCACTGTTGGAGTTCGAAATTACTTGGACCGCCAGGTGATGCGGCCGCGGGTCAGATCGTAAGGACTCATCTGTACCGTGACCTTGTCGCCGGGCAGGATGCGGATGAAATTCATGCGGAGCTTGCCGGAGATATGGGCAAGAATGGTGTGGCCGTTGCCGATGTCCACCCGGAAAGAGGTGTTCGGCAGAGATTCCACGACCGTGCCCTCCAGCTCGATAACGTCGTCTTTCGCCATATAAGTCCCTCCTTAAATGTCATCGGCGATGGTCAGGATTTCCGGCTCGCCGTCTGTGATGAGAATGGTGTTCTCATAATGGGCGGACAGAGTGCCGTCCACGGTGACAACCGTCCAGTCGTTGGACAGCACGCGCACCGCCGGTCCGCCGGCGTTGATCATCGGCTCGATCGCCAACGTCATACCGGGCAGGAGCCGGGGATTGGCTCTGTGATCGCCCCGCGGGGGAACATAGTTCGGGACTTCCGGATCCTCGTGCATTTTAGTGCCGATGCCGTGGCCGACATAGTCGCGCACAACGCCGCAGCCGTGGCTTTCCGCGTACTGCTGCACCGCAGCGGAAATGTCGTACAGGCGGTACCCCGCACGGGCATACTTGATCCCTTCAAAGAAGCTCTGCCGCGTGATGCGGATGAGCTCCAGCGCCTCCGGCGATGCCTCCCCGACCGGGAAAGTGCCGGCACAGTCTCCCACATAGCCCTTGTAGGTGGCTCCCACGTCGATGGAGACAATGTCTCCGTTGTGCACGATGCGCTTTCCGGGAATGCCGTGGATGACCTCGTCGTTCACGGAAATGCATGCGCTCTTCGGGAAGCCGCCGTAGCCGAGAAATGTCGGCGTGGCTCCACAGGACAGGATGAACTTATGGATCTCTTTGTTGATCTCTTCGGTGGTTACGCCGTCTCGCAGCATCTGCCGCCCGACGCTTCGGGCCGCCGCTGTGATCTTTCCGGCTTCGCGCATCCGCTCGATCTCTCGCTGTGATTTGATCGTAATCATCATTCACCGATCCCCAGAGAGCGGAAAATCTCGCGGCTCACATCTTCGATGCTGCCGACATTTTCCACGGTGCGGAGCAGCCCCAGCTTTTCGTAAAAGCCCTTGAGCGGTTCGGTCTGTTCGTGGTAAACATGCAGGCGGTCGCGCACGGTTTCGGGCGCGTCGTCCGGGCGGACGATGAGCGCCGTGCCGCAGGCGTCACAGACACCCTCCTGCTTCGGCGGGTTCACGCGGACGTGGTACGTTGCGCCGCAGCGGGGGCAGACACGCCGTCCCGCCATGCGCTCGACGATGTCCTCGTCGGAAACCTCGAGGGAGAGCACGCCGTCCAGCTCAATGCCGTGGGCGATAAGCGCTTCCGCCTGAGGGATCGTCCGGGGCATGCCGTCGAGAATGAATCCGTTGGCGCAGTCGCTCTGCGCAAGACGTTCCTGCACGATCTCGATGATCACGTCGTCCGGCACGAGCTGGCCTTTGTCGATGTACGACTTGGCCGCGAGTCCCACGCTCGTGCCATCGTGGATGGCAGAGCGCAGGATATTGCCGGTCGAAATGGTGGGGACACCCAATTTACGGGATAGGATGTCCGACTGGGTCCCCTTTCCAGCGCCGGGGGCGCCCAGCAGAGTAAGCTTCATAACGGGATCTCCTTATTCAAGGAAGCCCTTGTAGTGGCGCATGAGCATCTGGCTCTCGAGAGCCTGCACCGTTTCGATGGCAACGCCGACCACGATGATGATCGAGGTGCCGCCGAGGGAGATGCCCGTGTTGGCAGCGGCCTCGGAGCAGGCGCTGATGATGATGGGCACGCAGGCGATGATGCCGAGATAGATGGCGCCGAACAGGGTGACCTTGTTCAGGACCTTCTGAATGAACTCGCTGGTCGGCTTGCCGGGACGGTAGCCGGGGATAAATCCGCCGTTCTTCTTCAGGTTGTTCGCAACTTCCACGGGATTGAACTGGATCGTCGCATAGAAGTAGGCGAAGAAGAGGATCAGCAGGAAGTACACGATCGCGTAGGGGATCGTGTTGCTGTCAAACGTGCGCATAAACCAGCTGTCCTGGCTGCCGCCGCAGAGCAGAATGATCGTGGGAGGCAGGGACGCGATGGACTGCGCAAAGATGATCGGCAGCACGCCGGACATGTTGACCTTCATCGGCAGGTACGTTGCCTGGCCGCCGTACATCTTCCGGCCGACGACGCGCTTGGCGTACTGAACCGGGATGCGGCGCTCGGCATCGTTGACGATGACGATCAGCACGATCATGGCGAGAGCGCCAATCAGCATGAGGATCGTGGCGACCCAGGAGAGGTCGTGGTTGATCGCCTTGCTGACGAGGCTGCCGAGGCTCTGCGGGAAGCGGCTGACGATGCTCGCGAACAGGATGATGGAGATACCGTTTCCGATGCCGAATTCGGTGATCTGCTCACCCAGCCACATGACGAGCGCGGAGCCCGCGGTGAACGTCATCACGATGACGATGGCCGCCCAGACGGCGGGAGCGTCAGACACGATGATGCCGTTGCGGCTCATGAGCACGTAGTAGCCGTAGCCCTGGAGAAGGCCGATGCCGACCGTGGAGTAACGGGTGATGGCAGCGATCTTCTTCTTGCCCTCTTCGCCGCCCTCTTTGCTCAGCCGCTCGAGCGCCGGAATGGCGATGCAGAGCAGCTGGATGATGATGGAGGCGTTGATGTAGGGCTGAATGCTCAGCGCGAAGATGGTAGCCATGGAGAACGCGCCGCCGGACATCGTGTTATAAAGTCCGAGGACGGTGTTCTTCAGCTGCGCAAAGTAGGTCGCAAGAATGTTGGTGTCCACATAAGGCACGGGCACGGCATTGCCGAGCCGGTAGAGAAGAACGATGAACAGCGTGAAGAGGATCTTCCGGCGCAGCTCAGGGATCTTCCATGCGTTACGGAATGTCTGGACCACCTTACACCACCTCGGCCTTTCCTCCGGCGGCTTCGATCTTCTCCTTGGCGCTGGCCGAGAAGGCACTGGCCTTGACGGTGAGCTTCTTGGTGAGCTCGCCGTTGCCGAGGATCTTCACGCCGTAGACACACTTGGACAGGATGCCCTCGGCCAGAAGGACGTTGGCGTCGACAATGGCGCCGTCCTCAAAGTGGTTGAGAGCAGAGACGTTGATGGACTCGAGGGGCTTGGCAAAGATGTTGTTGAAGCCGCGCTTCGGGATGCGGCGGGCCAGAGGCATCTGGCCGCCTTCGAATCCGATGCGGACGCCGCCGCCGGAGCGAGCTTTCTGGCCCTTGTGGCCCCGGCCGCCGGTCTTGCCGTTGCCGGTGCCGATGCCTCTTCCCTTGCGCTTGGCAACGTGGGTGCTGCCGGCGGCGGGAGAAAGTTCATTCATAAACATACGTTGGGCCTCCTTATTCTTCCGTGACCTTCAGCAGATAGCCGATCTGGGCGATCTTGCCGCGGGTCTGGGGGTTGTCAGGCTGGGTCGTCTCGTTGCCGATCTTGTAAAGACCCAGGGAGTTGGCAGTGGCAATGTGTTTGTCCAGTCTGCCGTTCAGGCTCTTGACGAGCTTGATCTTCAGAGTTGCCATACCGTTATCCTCCTTACGCCTTCAGCTCGTCGGCCGACTTGCCACGGTAAACGGCGACCTGCTCGGCGTTGCGCAGAGACAGGAGCCCCTCCATGGTAGCGGAGACGACGTTGTTGGGATTGTTGGAGCGCAGGCTCTTGGCGCGGATGTCCTTGATGCCGGCAGCTTCCATCACGGCACGCACAGCGCCGCCGGCGATGATGCCGGTACCGGGGGCGGCGGGCTTGAGCAGCACGCGGCCGGCGCCGAAAGCGCCGAGCACTTCGTGCGGGATCGTGGTGCCCACCAGAGTGACGGTGTGCATGTTCTTCTTGGCGTCTTCAATTCCCTTGCGGATCGCTTCGCTGACTTCGCCGGCCTTGCCCATGCCGAAGCCGACCTTGCCCTTGCCGTCACCGACGACCATGAGCGCGGAGAACTTCATAATGCGGCCGCCCTTGACGGTCTTGCTGACGCGATTGAGGGAAACGAGCTTCTCGATATACTCGGAGCTTTCCTCGCGGCCGCGGCGATTGTCGCGGCGATCGTTACCATATGCCATAATTCGTTTCCTCCTCCCGCTTAGAATTTCAGGCCGCCCTCGCGGGCAGCTTCGGCCAGAGCCTTGACGCGTCCGTGATAGATATATCCGCCGCGGTCAAAGACCACTTCTTCAATACCCTTCGCCAGAGCGCGCTCGGCGATCTTCGAGCCGATCTTCTTGGCGGCTTCCACGTTGCCGCCCTTGCCCTCAAAGTCCTTCTCGACGGAAGAGGCAGACACCAGGGTGTTGCCGTTGACGTCGTCGATGACCTGGGCATAAATGTTGCTTTCGCTCCGGAACACGCACAGGCGCGGACGCTCCGGCGTGCCGGAGATCTTGCCGCGGACTCTCGCGTGGCGCTGCTTGCGCTGAGCGGCAGTATTCGGTCTGTTAACCATTCAGGCGCACCTCCCCTTATTTCGCACCGGTCTTGCCTTCTTTGATACGGACAACCTCGCCCTGATAGCGAATGCCCTTGCCCTTATAGGGCTCCGGCGGACGCTTCATGCGGGTATCCGCAGCAAACTGGCCGACCTTCTGCTTGTCCATGCCCTTGATAACGATGTGGTTGGCATCGGGAACTTCGATTTCGATTCCCTCGATCTCGGGAACGATGACCTGATGGCTGTAGCCGAGGTTCATCACGAGATTCTTGCCGTCCTTCTGCGCGCGGTAGCCGACGCCCTGGATCTCCAGCGTTTTGGAGAAGCCGACGGTGACACCGACAACCATGTCGTTGACCAGCGTACGGGTCAGACCATGGAGAGCGCAGTTCTGCTTTTCGTCGTTGGGGCGCTTGACGTGGAGGACGCCGTTCTCGATCTCAATGAGCATCTGCGGAGCGACCTTGCGCTCGAGCGTGCCCTTGGGACCCTTAACGGTGATGTGGTTTCCCTCACCGACGGTGATCTCAACACCGGCGGGGATGGTAATGGGAGCTCTACCGATTCTAGACATATTCTCTCTCCTCCCTTACCACACGAACGCGAGGACTTCACCGCCGACGTGCTCGGCACGAGCCTGCTTGTCGGTCATGACGCCCTTGGAGGTGGAAATGATGGCGATGCCCAGTCCCTTCAGGACGCGGGGCAGCTCTTCGGCGCCGGCGTACACACGCAGGCCGGGCTTGGAGACTCTCTTGAGGCCCTGGATGGCCTTCTCCTTGCCGGGGAGATACTTCAGCGTGATGCGGATGATGCCCTGGGTGCCGTCGTCAACGAGCTGGTAGGACTTGATGTAGCCCTCGTTCAGCAGGATCTCGACGATCGCCTTCTTCATCTTGGAGGCGGGGACATCGACGGTTTCATGCTTGGCGGTGCCGGCATTGCGGATACGTGTGAGCATGTCGGCAATGGGATCGGTGATCTGCATTTGGGTATATCCTCCTTATTAGAGTTACCGGTGTTACCCGGTTTAGGCAGCGAGGTTCCGCGTCAATACATGATTGACCGCGGCCTTTCGCTATCCTTTACGAAATTTGTTGGCCGCGCCAACTAATCTATTATAGCAAAGATCCGCTGACACGGCAAGTCCGCCAAGCCCTGAAATTCAAATTTTTTATTGAATTTCAAGGTCTTGACGGAGCTTTTCTGCAATTACCAGCTGGCTTTCTTCACGCCCGGAATCTGGCCCTTGTAGGCCAGCTCGCGGAAGCAGATACGGCAGATGCCGTAGTCACGCAGATAGGCGTGGGGACGGCCGCAGATCTTGCAGCGGTTGTAGCGACGGGTGGAGAACTTCGCAGGAGCAGCCTGCTTGAGCTTCATGGAAAGTTTCGCCATTTTTCTTCTCCTCCTTAGTCGTTCGTGAACGGAGCGCCCATGAGCTTCAGCAGCTCGCGAGCCTCTTCGTCGGTGTTAGCGGTGGTGCAGATGGCAATGTTCATGCCGCGGAGCTTCTCGATCTTGTCGTACTCGATCTCGGGGAAGATGATCTGCTCGCGGATGC
>ENA-UOIY01000250-UOIY01000250.1-human-gut-metagenome-genome-assembly--contig:-P114-NODE-250-length-93276-cov-12.712243_pt1 | contig 93276 bp, 78 predicted proteins | sample MGYA00242335_ERZ723882 | MGnify/ENA metagenome assembly ERZ723882 | reverse complement strand
GCTGCCTGCTGCTGTTGCTGCGCGCCCATCTGGTAGAGATTCTGCGCGTTGAAGCCGCCCGCGTTCTGCGCCATGTTCATGCCCATGAAAGCCATTGCCGCGCCGCCCTGGTTCTTCGCGGCGTCCTGCATGGCGTTCGCCTGCGCGCGGGCGAGATTCGCCGCGGCCATGCCGGGGTTCATGTACGCCTTGGCCTGCTGCATCTGCTTGATCATCTGCTCGTCTTCTTCGCTCGCCTTCACGCTGGAAACGCCGAAGGAGACGATCTCGATGCCGCGCAGATCGCGCCACTTGGCGGAGAGGACGTCGTTGAGCGCCTGCGCGATCTCCATCGTGTGGCCGGGCAGAGCGCTGTAGCGGATGCCCATGGCGGAGATCTTCGCAAACGCGGGCTGAAGCGCGGTCAGAAGCTCGGCCTTGAGCTGGCTGTCGATCTTGTCGCGGGTGTAGGCCGCCTCCACATTGCCGCAGAGGTTCGTATAGAACAGCAGCGGGTTCGTGATGCGGTAGCTGTATTCGCCGAAGCAGCGGATGGCGATGTCGAGATCGATACCGGCGGCCTCGTCCACAACGCGGAACGGCACCGGGGAGGGCGTGCCGTACTTGTTGCCGACGAGCTCCTTGGTGTTGAAGTAGTACACGCGCTGATCCTTCGGGGCGACGCCGCCGAAGGTGAAGCGCTTGCCGATCGTCTGGAACACCTGCTGGATGTTCGAGGCGAGACTTTCGCCCGCGAAGAGCGAGGGCTCGGTGGAGATGTCGTAGACATACTCGCCCGGCTCGGCGCAGACGTCCACGACCTTGCCCTGCTCCACGATCATCATGCACTGCCCGTCCGCCACGGCGATGACGGAGCCGTTGGAGATGATGTTGTCGAGGCCATTGTTGGACCCGCCGGAAACGCGCTTGCGGCCCTTGACCGCCAGAACGTCGGCGGGGAGAGCGTCGCAATAGAAGTATTCCTTCCATTGATCGGAAAGAATGCCGGTAACGGTGCCGATGCCAGTTCTGAGAAGACCCATGAGAGTTGCTCCTTTCCAGATATGAAAAATATAACAAAATAAATAGACTGCGGTTTATCTGCGCCGGTGTGCGCTGTGCGTCCCGCCGCGGAGCTTCAAAGCGAACGCGCCGAGAATGAGCGCGAGCGCGACGAGACCGGCAAACACGCCGAGTACCGCGCGGCGCGAGAGCGGCGAGGCCGCGGCAGGCGCGGGAGTTGCCGTCGGTTCGGGCGTTTCCGGCGCGGGGGAGGGCGTATCCTCCGGGACACCGGTCGGCTCCGGTGAGGGGGTGGGAGTGACCTTCGGTGTGGGGGTCACATCCGGCGTGGGCGTCGGCTCCGGTGTGGGGGATATGTCCGGCGTGGACGTCGGATCCGGCACCGCGGTCGGGCCGACGGGGTAGACGATGAGCGAGGCACGGCCGGAGAGCGCCTTCTCTCCGACGGCGTCGGCAAACAGACACTCGACCTGCCAGCCGTTCAGCGCGGAGGGAATGTCGAGCAGCGTGAGCGTGTCGGTATCCGCGCCCTGGACGCGAAGCCCCGGAAAATACTCCGGCGCGGCCACGGCATCATAAAGAGTTGTCCCATCGGGGCTCACGATGCGCCAGGTAAAGGCCGTCGCGTTGTAAGCGCGCGCGATGAAGACGGCGCTTTCCCATTCGTTCACCGCCTCCGGCGCGGGATCCTTTTCCACCGCCGGGCGGGAAAGCGCGCCGAGCGCGCTGGGCACAGCGAAGGCGGCGATAACAAAAAACACAAGCAGCGCACCGGCGGTGCGCCGGAGAAAATGTCTCATATATGATTTCTCCCTGCGGCCTCCGCCGCGATATTTCTATTATACAATACTTTTTTTAAATAATCCAGCCCCATTCGTATCTTGCCAGCGCGGCGAAAACGGGGTATTCTAAAATGATGAAAAAGACCGGGGAGGCGTCGATCATGAAAGAAACGAAGAAATACGAGCCGCTGCGGCTCAAGCCCTGCCTTCGGAGCTATCTCTGGGGCGGCACGCGCCTGCGCGAGGAGTATCATAAAACCGGCGACGGCGTCATCGCCGAGAGCTGGGAGCTCTCCGTGCGCGCCGACGGGCAGACCCATATCGATTCCGGTGAGCATCGCGGCGAGAGCCTGGCGGACGCTCTGTACGCCGATCCCTGCGGCATGGCGGGCACGCGCTGCGGCACGGAGCCGTTCCCGCTGCTCATCAAACTGATAGACGCACAGAAGGACCTTTCCGTTCAGGTGCATCCGTCGGACGAGACTGCCTGCCGCGAAAAGGGCGAGCAGGGCAAAACGGAAATGTGGTATGTCGTCGATTGCGAGCCGGAGAGCACGCTCTTTCTCGGCTTTTCGCGCGCCGTGACGCCGGACGAGCTGCGGCAGCGCGCAAAGGACGGCACGATCTGCGAGGTGCTCAACCGCGTGGCGGTGCATCCCGGCGATGTGTTTTTCGTGTGCCCCGGCACGGTGCACGCCATTGGCGCGGGCATTCTCGTGGCGGAGATTCAGCAAAATTCGGATACGACGTTCCGAGTTTACGACTACAACCGCCTCGGCGCGGACGGCAAGCCGCGGCAGCTCCATCTGGAACGCGCCGCCGAGGTGATGAACTACGCGCCCATGCCGGACGCGGCGGATACGCTTCCGCCCTGCCCGCCGGACGGCGTGCAGGAGGTTTTGACGTGCGAATATTTCCGCGTCCGCCGCGCGGAGGTGAAAACGCGTATTTCGCTCTCCACGAACGGCGAGAGCTTCACGCACCTTATGTGCGTGTGCGGCGAGGGCAGCATCCTCTGCGGCGGAAAGGCTTATCCGTTCCGGCAGGGCGACTCGTATTTCCTGCCCGCCGCGCTCGGCGAATATTCGGTGCAGGGAGATTGCGGCCTCGTCCTCTCCGGCGTGTGAGGGAAGAAAAATGATACAGCTTTTGGATATCGATCCCGGAAACTGGCGTCTCGATCTGGCTGTTTCCAAAGAGCAAAGGACGTTCGTCTCCGACAGGGCAAAGCTGCTGGCGCGGGCGTATGCCTATCGCGCCCAGCGCAGCCGGGCGTTTCTGATCTGCGCGGACGACCTTCCCGTCGGCATGGGGCTTTATTATGACGAGCCGGAGCTGCAAAGCTACGAGCTGAGCCAGATGTTCATCGACGAGCGGTATCAGGGACGCGGGTACGGCAGAGCGGCGGTGCGGGCGATTTTGGATGAGCTGAAGGCGGACGGCCGGTACGATAAAGTCATCCTCTGCTATATCGAGGGAAACGAGACCGCGCGAAAACTCTACGAAAGCTTCGGCTTTGTGGAAATCGACCGCGACGGGGACGAGATCGTCATGCAGCTGCCGCTGCTCAACAGGCAAAGCGCACATATATAAAGCACGGCACCCCTCCAAGAGGCAAAAGAGCTTTGGAGGGGTGCTTTTCTATGTGCGGTTTGGTGGTTACGACTGCGCGGGGAGTTCGTCGTAGAGAAGAAAGCTACAATAAAGCTCCTTTTGCAGCGTACGGTCTTCCATGTCCAGATGAAAGATCTCTTCCATCCGGTTCAGCCGGTAGGCCAGCGTGTTTCGGTGTACCGAGAGATCTTCGGCCGCCCTGTCGCGATCGAAAAACGCATTGCAGTAGGCTTTCAGCGTCGGGAAATATACGGTGTTGTTCTTTTCGTCGTATTCGCGTATCTCTTCCAGCAGCGGGTGGAGAAAAACGCGCGCCATGGGCACGTTGGCAATGCCGCGGAAAATGAGCCGGGCAAAGAGACCCTTGCTGTACAAAAGCGGCGTTTCCGGCTGCTCGGCGGCGATCTGCGCCGTCGCCAGCGCCTGCGCATAGTACCCGCGGAGCAGCGACAGATCGGAAAACGGCATGCTGCACCCGCTGATGAGCCCGTAGGGATAGAAGCTTTTCGTGAGCTCCTGAATGACCGGGCAGTCCGAAGGTGCGAAGCCCTGTGTGCGCAGGCCGCTGAGCAGCGTGACGATACAGTCGTTGAATATCACCGAGGCAAGATCCCGCCGCCGGTGCGTGAGCTCGGCGACAACATGAGCGGCAAAGTTCCTCTGTTTTTGCCCCGCGCCGACGAGCGTGATGAGAACGACGTAGTCTTTCTTCAGATGCTTTTCCAGCGCCTGCTGCGCGGCATAACTGAGATAGGAAAACGACGAATCCTCCAGCAGGTCGTGCAGACAGACGGCGGCCGGCGGCAGCCATTCCAGACTGCCGCGGACGTTCTTTTCCAGCTTAATCTCCAGCGCGGACAAAAACATCTTCATTATTTTCAGATCCTCCGGCCCCGGTTCCCGCTTTCCCAGAAAGACCGCCAGAACCCCCTGCTTGATGCCGTTGCAGCAAACGGTGCCGTAAAGCCGCGGGTACTGCGCGGTTTTTCCTTTGTTGGCATAAAACGGCTCCCATTGGTCGTATTCGCTGTGCTGAAAGGCGTTCAGATGCTCCCGGACGAGTTCCTGGCGCAGCATCTTATCCTTGAGGATCGTGTCGTAAGCCTCGTCCCCGATCTCGGTGAGCGGGTATTGAAATATGACGCGGGTATTGATGTCTGCCAGCAAAATGGGCGCTTGAAAAACGTCATACAGCAGCATCATCAGATCGTGCAGTCCGCTTTTGGACAGCGCCTGCAAAATGCGCTCGCCCAGTTCCTCCCGCCGTATGGACTCGCCGGTGCACATATCGCTCATGTTCAACCCTCCGAGTTACGTAAGAATTGTGATATTTGACAAGAAACCTCTGCGCGTTTTTCGTATGGAGCCTATAAAAAAGACCGCGCCGCCGCTATGCTTATTATAAAGCCGGCGGCTTTAGTTTTGTAGAAGGCAATTTTGTCATTTTTCATGAAAATTTTTGTTTTCTCGTGAATTCTGACAAAAACACACGAAACGGAGGTAATGCACCATGAAAATCACAAAAGCAACGATCTTTTTCCCGCACAAGGGCGTGGCGAAAACGGTCGGCGTCCGCATCTACACGGACGAGGGAATCTATGGCGATGGTGAGGTCGCGGTCATCAACGCCTGCAACGCCACCTTCGGAACGCTGAAGGATCTCATTCCGCTGATCATTGGCCGCAACCCGCTCGACACGGAGGCCATCTGGGACGATCTGTATAAGAGAACGTTCTATGGCCAGAACGGCGGACAGGCGTTCTTCTCCGGCCTCGGCGCGATCGACATTGCCCTCTGGGACATCAAGGGCAAATACTTTAATGTCCCGCTGTATGTGCTGCTGGGCGGGAAAAAGCGCAGCCGGCTCAGAACGTACGCCTCGCAGCTGCAGATCGCCTGGACGTATGACCCCGGCAACGTGAAGGTCTCCCACGAGGGAGGAAACCCCAACAGCACCTTCAACCAGATGTTTGCCAGCAAGCCAGAGCAGTTCGCAGCCAATGCCAAGTACTGCGTGGAGGAGCTGGGGTATGACTGCGTAAAGATCGACTTTTTCAGCAACGATGCCGAGGGACGTCCCCTTACCGAAGTGGATCGGAACGGCCTTTTGAAGCCGTCCCTGCTCAATATGGTGGAGGAGCGCGTCGCTGCTGTGCGCGAGGCGATCGGTCCGAACGTCGATCTCATTGTGGAAAACCATTGCTACACCGATGCGCAGGCGGCCATCCAGATCGCGAACACCATCGACAAATACAACATTCTTTTCTTTGAAGAGCCCTGTACGCCGTCGCCGCGCATGTCCAAATATGTCCGCGACAACATCAAAATCCCCATTGCAAACGGCGAGCGCATTATCTCCCGCTGGGAGTACGCCAGCTATTTCCAGGACAATTCCATTCAGGTCATCCAGCCGGATATGGGCAACAACGGCGGCATCACCGAAACGAAGAAAATCTGCGATATGGCGTATGTATACGATGTCGGCGTGCAGATCCATGTGGCGGGCAGCCATCTGATGACGCCTGCGGCGCTGCATCTGGAGGCGGTGCTGCCGAACTTCGTCATTCACGAGCACCACGTTATGTCCCAGTGGTCGGACTACATCGCGTTCACCGACCGGACGTACAACCCCGTGAACGGCTACTTTGAGATTCCCGAACTGCCCGGCGTCGGCATCGAGTGGTCCGACTATACGCTGCACTGCGACGAGCAGGTCACCATTGATTAATCGTATCGAATGCATAAAATATAGTGGAGGGTATTTTTTATGGCTAACATTACGATAAAAAATAAGCCCGCACCGCCGGCGGGCTCGCTGCGAACGCTGGATCTCTTCCTTATCTCCATGGGCGGCGTCATCGGTTCGGGACTCATCACGCTGATCGGCCCCTCGATCGGTCTCACCGGCTACTCTGTTTGGCTCGCTTACGCCGCAGCGATCCTGCTCGGATTCTTCATGATCTTCCCGATCATGCTTGCAGGCTCTACGCTGCGCATTTCCGGCGCGCTCTACTCCCTGTGCGGCAATCTGGCCAGCCCGAAGCTCGCCGGTATGATGAGCTATACTTATATGATCACGGTTTTGAGCAACGCGCTCTTTGCCATCGCGCTGCGCACGTATCTCGGCGAACTGTTCCCCGCGCTTGACACGGTGTGGACGGCGGTCGTCGCGCTGACGGTATTTTATATCATCAACCTGCTCGGCCTGGACGTATTTGCCAAGGTGTCCTCCGTGATGACGTGGACGCTGTTTGCCGGACTTCTGCTGTATATCATTTACGGCATTCCGCAGATCAGCCAGCCGCTCTTTAACTTTGCGGGAGAGCAGTTCTTCACCGGCGGCTTCAAGGGTTTCTTCACGGCAACGTTCCTGCTCATCTACTCGACGCAGGGATATTATATCGCCATCTTCTACGGCGCGGACGCCAAAAAGGCCACGCGGGATGTGCCCCGCGCCATGCGCTGGTGCATCCCGGCGCTGGTGGTGCTCTACATCGGCGTGTGCATCGTAACGGCGGGCGTTCTCCCCATGGAGCAGACGGCGGGCAAGACGCTCACGGTCGTTGCCATGTCCATCATGCCCAAAACGCTTGCGGTCATTTTCATTCTCTGCGGGCCGATCATGGCGCTGACCACAACGCTCAACACCGGCCTTTCTTCCAATATGTACCCGATCCGTCAGGCCTGCCACGACGGCTGGCTGCCGCGTTCGTTTGCCAAGAGCAACCGGTTCGGTATTCCCTGGAAGATCATGACGTATGAATACCTGATCGCGCTCATCCCCATCCTGCTCAACTTCAACATCAGCCTTATCACCAACAACATCCAGCTGATCTACACGTTCATCAACGTGTTCACGATTCTCGGCATCTGGAACATTCCCAAGAAATACCCCGAGGCGTGGAAAAAGTCGAAAATGCATATGCCGAACGGCCTTTTCTACTTCTTCATGTGCGTCGCGCTCGCGATCAACGGCGTGATCTTCATCAAGGCCATCCTTGCGCTGTCGGCGCCCGTGGCGATCGGCAACTCCCTGCTGCTCGTCACCGCTGTGGTGCTCGGCCTTGTCGTCAGCAAGAAAGGAAAGGTCGAGATCGAAACTTCCGTCTGGACGGACGACGGCGAGGGCTCCGAAGCCTGAAACACCCCGGCATCCCACCCATTGCTTCTCTGACAAAACCGCCTCTCGCTTTCCGCGGGAGGCGGTCATCTTTTATATATGATATGCGCTTTGAGGAAATCCGCCATGGCGGCGTTGGCGCGCTGCGCTGCGCTCGTTTCCGGGAGCATCGCGGCAAAGGCGTGGGCGAGCTTTTCCGGTTCATCCATGTCGAGAAGCTCTGTCTCCCGACCATTTTTCTTCAATGCCGCGGCAAAATCGCGGCTGTAGTGGCGGAGAAAGTCGCCGCGCGCCGTCACGAGAAAGCAGGGCGGGAGAGCGGCGATCAGCGCCGGGTTCTCGGGGTCAATGTACTCCCGGAACGGCGCGTGCCGCCATCCATGCCCATAGACCATATTCGGGAGAAAAATGCCGATATTGTCGAAGCGCGTCGTATAGAACATACCGGAGATGAGCCCCAGCGCCGCGATATCCCGCGAAAGCTGCGGCGCACCGGCGGCTTGCGCCATGGCGGCATTTTTCCGCATCGCCGCGAGATATACGCAGAGATACGCGCCTGCGCTGTCGCCGCAGAGGAGAAGCTTCGAGGCGTCCCCGCCAAAATCCGGGGCGAGCACGGCGGCGCGGTCGATGCCCGCGGTCAGCGCGCGGAACACCGTGAAGATATCCACATCCGGCACGAGCGGGTATTCGAGGCAGAACACAACGAAGCCGCGGCGGCACATGTCCGCGCAGAAGAGGCGGTTGGCTTCCTTTTTCCCAAGCAGAAACCCGCCGCCGTGGATGTTCACGAGCACCGGCAGGGCTTCCTTTGCCTCGCGCGGGCGGAACACGTCCATCCGGTGGCAGGGCTGCCCATCGCCCATGTAGTCCACGTCCGTCGTGAGGAGCACGTCTTCCGGGAACGGGTTTGCCGCGTCGTGCCGCGCGAGAAAGCTCTCGAGCTGCTGCTCCTGCTTCGCCGTCTGGGAGCGGATCATTTTTTCCAGCATAAAACCGCCGCCTTTCGCATGGTTATGCCCCGATTATAGCAGAAGAACGCCGCCGGTACAACCCGGCGGCAGGCCGAATCGTGTTCTCTCCCCCAGTCAGTGGCTCTGCCGCTGCCGGCCCCCTCGTCAGAAGGGGCCTTATAAAAAAGCCTCCCTCTGACGAGGGAGGTGGCAAAAACGAAGTTTTTGACGGAGGGAGAGAAGACCGCTTCCCTTTGGTGGGCATAGTTTTTATTCCGGCAGCTTGATGCCGAGCTCGGCGGCGACCTCCTGTAAGGTGTCGAGCGCCGTTACGATCTGCTCGCTCTTGTGCTCGGAAATAACGCAGAAGCGCAGCCGCGCCTTGCCGCGCGGCACGGCGGGGTAGACCGCCGAGGGCGCGAACACGCCGCGCTGCAAAAGTGCCATGGAGAGCGCGAAGGCGTCCTCGTCACGCCCGACGAGGATCGGCAAAATTGCCGTCTCGCCCGCGAGACAGGTGTTGAAATGGCGCTTGTGCGCCTCTTCGCGGAAGCAGCGGATGTTCCGGTGCAGGTCCTCCATGATGGAGGGATCGTCCTGCAAAAGGCGGATGGCCTCAAGCGTCGCCGCGGCGAGCGGGGGCGAAATGCCGACGGAAAACACAAAGCCCGGCAGGTTATAGCGCAGATACTCGATGAGCGCGTGACTTCCCGCAAGATACCCGCCGCAGGTGCCGAGACCCTTGGAGAGCGTGCCCATTTTGATATCGATATCGTCCCCGGCGAGACCGAAGTATTCGTCCACGCCGCCGCCCGTTTTGCCAAGCACGCACGCCGAGTGCGCCTCGTCGATCATGAGAAAGCAGCCAAACTCCTTTTTGATGCGAACGAGCTCCGGCACGGGGGCAATGTCGCCGTCCATGCTGTATACGCCCTCGGCGACGATGAGCACCTTGGCGTACTTATCGCGGCAGGAGCGGAGAATGGTCTCAAGCGCGGCGGTGTCGTTGTGCGGGAACGGGCGGCTCTCGGCATCCGAGAGGCGCGTGCCCTCGTGGATGGAGTTGTGCGCGAGCGCGTCGTAGATGATCAGATCGCCCTTGCCGCAGAAGTTGCCGACAATCGTCACGTTCGTGGAGTGACCGCCGACGAGAACAACGGCGTCCTCGGCGTGCTTCCATGCGGCGATGGCGGCTTCCAGCTTCTTGTGGATGGGCTTCTCACCGCCGAGCAGACGGCTGGCCGAGGCGCTGCACCCGTAGTGCGCGGCGGCCTCCTGCGCGGCCTTGACCGTTTCCGGCCGGCCGGACATGCCGGCGTAGTTATAGGAGCTGAAGTTTAAAATCTCGCGCCCGTCGTGGAGCGAGGTGTCGCGCAGCGGCGAATCGTTGCAGAGAAAGTACGGGTTGCCGGTCTCGTCCGCTGTGCGCAGGCGCTGCTGAAAGGCGGCGTACTCCGGCGTATCCTCAAAGCGCGTAATCGGCGTGACCGCGGCGGCCGCCTCCGGCGCGGCTTCCGGCGCGCCGCCCTGCTCTAAGCGCAGCAGCAGAAGCGCCGCATCCTCCACGCACCGGCAGAGGGCGTATTCCTCCTCCGGTACGCGCTCGCCGCAGATCTCTTCGAGATGTACTGCCACATCGAGACTATCGAGACTGTCGCCGCCGAGCTCGTCGAAGAAGTCGGCGGTATCAGAGATCGCGTCCGTGTCGATCATCAGCGTCTGCGCGAACGTTTCGCGCACGAGCTCGCGCAGCTCGCCAAGGCGTCTGGCTTCCTGTTCGTTCATGGGATAACTCCTTTCGGGGTGGTTTTAGTCGGCGTACATTTTGCCGAGAATGGCGTTGGCCGCCGTCGAGGGCAGCAGCCGCATGAGAAAGATGACAAGCTGATATACGAACCCAACGGTGTAAAACACCTTCCGGCTCTTCGAGAGCGCCGCGCGGCCCAGCGCCGCGCCGACGACCGAGGCAGGAACACCGCCGCGCTCGTCCTTTTCCATCTTCGCAACGCTGCGCGAGATGCGCCCGCCGTATTCCCCGTCTCCTGCAAAGCTGCGCGCGCGGGCGTCGGTGAAGCCGGTGCGGGTGTCACCGGGCATCACGGCGCTGATGCGGATGCCGTAAGGGCGAACTTCGTTGCCGACGGACAGCGTAAACGAGTTTATCGCGGCCTTGGAAACGGAATAATAGGTCTGGAAGGGAATGGGTGTCACGGCGGCGACGGAACTCGTATTCACGATCCGCCCGCTGCGCTGCGCGCGCATCACGGGCAGCACCGCGCGCGTGACGCGCACCATGCCCCAGAAATTGACCTCGAGTTGGCGCTTGGCCTCCTCAACGGATGTGAATTCCGCCGCGCCGGAAATGCCGAAGCCGGCGTTGTTGAGCAAAATGTCGATGTGCCCTTCGGCGTCGAGCACCGAGCGCACCGCTGCCGCGACGGACGTCTCGTCCGTCACGTCCGCCGTCACATGGCGGACGGAAGCGCTGCCGCCGCTCTTCTCGTGCCGGGAAAACTCATACACCGTGCAGCCGTGCGCGGCAAGATATTCCGCCGCCGCCGCGCCGATGCCGGAGCTGCCACCCGTGACGATCGCGACCTGTCCCATGGAAGGACCCTCCTTAACGATGTGGATGGTTAAAATTATTTATATAAAAAACTTGATGCAAGTATACCGCCGCGCGCTGCGCCTGTCAATAGAACAAACGTGCCGTGCACGTACATTTTGACAAACGCGCGCCGGGGGCTTATGATGTTGCCATCCCAAAGAAAAGAGGAGATTTCCATGATCGAATTTGACCGCCGCCAATTTGAAGAATATGCCCGCGCCGTGTTCACGACCGACTCTCCGTCCGGCTGCACGGCTGAGGCGATCGCACTCATCAAAAAGTATGTGGAGGAGCTTGGCTACACGACGCGCATCCACAACAAGGGAACGCTCGAAGTGGACGTGCCGGGACTTGACGAGAGCAAAACCGTGGCGACCTCGGCGCACGTCGACACGCTGGGGCTGATGGTACGCAGCGTGAAGGGCGGCGGAACGCTCGCTCTTACAAAGGTCGGCGGGCCGATCTGCCCGACGCTCGACGGCGAATACTGCACGGTGCTCACGCGCGAGGGCAAGCGCTACAGCGGCACGATCCTCTCGCTTGCCCCGGCGGTGCACGTCTACCCGGACGCCGCAACGATGCCGCGCGATGTGGACCATCTCGAAGTGCGGCTCGACGAGGAAGTGAAAAGCGCCGAGGACGTCAAGGCGCTCGGCATCGATAACGGCGACTTTGTTTTCATCGACCCGAAATTCACAATGACGGAATCCGGTTTTCTGAAGTCCCGGTTCATCGACGACAAGGCGAGTGCGGTGCTTTTGCTGCTCCTGCTGCGCTGGTGCAGCGAGAAAAAGGTGGCGTTCCGCCATCCGACGCGCATATACTTTGTCGTGTTTGAGGAGGTCGGCCACGGTGCGAGCGCGCTCGCGCGCGATATCGACGAGTTCGTTACGGTGGACATGGGCTGCGTGGGGCTCGATCTTGCGGGCAACGAATACGCGGTGTCCATCTGCGCGAAGGATTCCGGCGGGCCGTACGATTACGAACTCACGAATCGCCTCATCGCGCTCGCGAAAAAGCATGAGCTGCCGTACACGGTGGATATCTTCCCGTTCTACGGCTCGGACGTTGGCGCTGCCTGGCACGCCGGCGTGGACTGCAAGGGCGCGCTCATCGGCAGCGGTGTCTGCGCCAGCCACGGCATGGAGCGCACGCACGTAAAGGGACTCGAGGCAACGCTCAAGCTCATGTATCTCTATCTCTGCGGCGAGGATTAAAAAAGGGGGAGGGCTTTCGATGGAGGAGTTGGAAAGAAAACGTCTGCATTGGCAGAAGGTGACGGCGATCGTGTGCGTGCTGCTGCTCATTGTTGTGACGGCGAGCTCGGCACTGGCCTTTATCAGTGTGCGGCGGTACGCCCCGCGCATCGAGCACATCGTCTCGCGGCTCGATACCGTAACGGCGGAGCTTGATGCGCTCGATACGGAGCGGCTCGTCGACACTGTGAACGGCCTTACGGAGCAGCTGGAGGCGGCGCAGCTCGCCGATACGCTCGATTCGCTGCGCACGATCGCCGCGCAGCTTGAGAAGGTAGACTGGGCATCGCTTGAGCAGAGCACCGGCGACATGCTCCGTCAGGCGCAGCGGAGCCTCACCGAGGCGGAAAAGGCGCTCACCGCCGTGAACGACGCTGCGGAGAAGCTTGATGTGGAGGGTCTCAATACGGCGGTCACGGAGCTGCTCGCCGTTATGCAGCCACTCGCGGAATTTTTCGCGCGTTTCAAATAAGGTGAACCGGACAGGGACGCTGAACGTCTGAGCTTATAGAACAAACCCAAAGGAGAACAACCAAAATGAAACGCTTTGTATCCCTGCTTTTGGCCGGAGTGCTTCTGCTCGCGCTCGCCGCCTGCGGCGGCAGCGTGAAAGATGTGCGGACGAAGGCCGTGGCGTCGGAAATGTACACGCAAAACGAGATCGACGCCGCCATCGACGTCATAAAGAAAGACTTTTCCCGCAGCTGGAAGGGCTGCACGCTCGCCGAAATTTCCTACGCCGGAGACGAGGTCTCGCGCGAGCATCAGGACTGGGCGGACCGGAACGGGGCCGACGAGGTGCTCGTCCTCACATCGACGTTTGATGTGGCCGAGTCCGGCGCAAACCCCACGCTCAACCCGGGGCAGACGTACACTAACTGGATGTGGATCCTTGTTCGCTCGAACGGCGGGGCGTGGCAGCACGTCGATCACGGGTATTGATCCAAGAATAAAGGACAAAAAGAGAGCCGGTTTTCCGCGGAAAACCGGCTCTCTTTGTGTATGAAAATATCAGTCGAACAGATGCACAAACGCCTTCTGCTCAGGCGTGAGCGTAACGCTGCGGTTCCAGATGAGATGAGCCTTGGAGACGATTTCCGGACTGTCAATGCGCTTCATGATGAGTGTGGGGTCGGAGTTTTGGATCGCGGAGGTATACGGCGCGATGGCCACGCCAATCCCGGACGCCGCCCAGCTCAGCGACGAGGCGATATTGTCGTTCTGGCAGATGATGTTGGGGATGAAGCCCTGGCGGCGGCAGGCGTTGGTAAAGAGGTCGTAGTACCGCCGATGGATGATGATGGGGGTCTCCTGCAGGCTGGTGAGCGCTACGACCTGCGCATCGTCGGCAGGGAAGAAGTTCGGCTTGCCGATGGCGGTGAAGTAGTCCTGCCCGCCCTCGCCGAGGGCGGTGTCGCGGATGGGACGGGAACTGAATGCTCCGACGTTGAACGGCTCACGCACGATGCCGAAATCGACCACACCGGTGGCGAGCATATCGAGAATGCTCGTCGTGCTGCCCTCGTGGAGGACGAACTCCACGTGCGGGTAGCGCTCCTTGAGCTTGAGGACCTTGTCCGGCAGTACGCGGTTGCAGATCGAGGAGATCGTGCCGAGATGGATGGTGTACCGCTCTTCTTCGTTGGCCGACTGCATGAGCAGCAGCGTTTCGTTCACCTTGTCCATGATCTCGCGGGCGCGCTCGCGCAGCAAAATGCCCTTCGGCGTGATGATCATGTTTTTCTTGTCACGAATAAAAAGCTGGCAGCCGAGCTCCTCCTCCAGCCCCTTGAGCTGAAGACTCAGCGGCGGCTGAGAGATGCGCAGAGAGTTGGCGGCTTTGGTGATGCTGCCGTTTTCGGCAATGGCAAGAAAGTATTCGAGCTGCTTGAGCGTCATGACAGGGCACTTCCTCTTTATATATCGATATTATATGAATATCATATGAAAAGATCGATAAAAAGTCAAGAGCCAATGGCCTTGACAAGGCGATATTCCATATTATACTGGTTTCAGAACCTATTCCAAGGAGAAGAAACCATGCTCGTAATGATAAAAGGCGCCGGAGACATCGCCTCCGGCATCGCGCTGCGCCTCTGGCGCGCGGGGATCGGCGTGGTGATGACCGATCTTCCGAGGCCCTCGTCCATCCGCCGCAGCGTCTGCTTTTCCGAGGCGGTGTACCACGGCGAGACGAAGGTGGAGGAGGTGCGCGCCCGGCGCGCCGAAAACGCCGCGGAGGCGCTTTGCATGCTGAAGGAAAACATTTTGCCCGTCATCGTCGATCCGAAGGCGGAGAGCGCAAAGGAGCTTTGCCCGGACGTGATCGTGGATGCCATTCTCGCCAAGGACAATCTCGGCACCGCCATCACCGATGCGCCCGGCGTTGTCGGCGTCGGCCCCGGCTTCACCGCCGGAGTGGACTGCCACGCCGTCGTGGAGACGATGCGCGGCCATACGCTTGGCCGTGTGATCTGGTCGGGCAGCGCCGTTCCGAACACCGGCGTGCCCGGCAGCATCGGCGGTTATACGATCGAGCGCGTGATGCACTCGCCCTGCGGCGGCACATTCCACGCCCTGCGGCAGATTGGCGACACGGTCGAGGCGGGGGAGATCGTCGCCACCGTCGGCGGCGAGCCGCTGTACGCGAGGATCACCGGCACGCTCCGCGGTATCCTGCCGGAGGGCTTTGAGGTGCCCCGCGAACACTTTAAAAGCGCAGACGTCGATCCCCGCTGCCAGCTCTTCCACTGCTTCACCGCGTCCGATAAGGCGCTCGCCGTCGGCGGCGGCGTGCTGGAAGCCGTTTTAATGCTCACCTCTGCCGTCGGTACGGCAAGAAAACCGGAGAAACGAGGAGAAGACTATGGAAAATGAGCTTCGTATGACAAAGCTTGCGAGCTGTGCCGGGTGCGGCGCGAAGGTCGGCGCGGGCACGCTCACAAAGCTTTTGAAGGGTCTGCCTTCGGTATACGATGAGCGCCTGCTCGTCGGCTACGACACAAGCGACGACGCCTGCGTTTATAAGATTTCGGACGAGCTTGTGCTTGTGGAGACACTGGACTTCTTCCCGCCGATCGTGGACGATCCCTTCATGTTCGGCCAGATCGCCGCGGCGAACGCCATCAGCGACATTTACGCCATGGGCGCCGAGCCGAAGCTCGCGCTGAACATCATGGCGGTCTCGCCGCAGATGCCGGACGAGGCCGTGCGCGAGGTGCTGCGCGGCGGCTATACGAAGGCCGCGGAGGCCGGCGTTATCATCTCCGGCGGCCACACCATCCGCGATACCGAGCCGAAATACGGCCTTTCCGTGACGGGCTTTGCCCGTCCAAGCAAGATCCGCCTGAACTGCACGCCGCACGCGGGCGATGTGCTGATTCTCACGAAAGCCCTCGGCACCGGCATCATCTCCACGGCGAACAAGGCGGACATGGTCTCCAAAGAGACGTACGCCAGGGCTGTGGCGCAGATGGCGGAGCTCAACCGCGCCGGAAGCGAGATCGCTGGGAAATACGACGTGCACAGCATCACCGACGTGACCGGCTTCGGCCTTATGGGGCACACCGGGGAAATGGCAAACGGCGGGAACGTCACCGCCTTCATCGAGAGCGCGAACGTGCCGCTTCTGCCGGAAGTGCTCTCGCTCGCCGAGATCGGCATCCTCCCGGAGGGCATGTACCGCAACCGCAATTTTGCCGAGCCCTTCAGCGAGAGCGCGCCGAATGTCACGCGCGCGATGATGGATGTCCTCTTTGATCCCCAGACCTCCGGCGGACTGCTGCTCGCCGTGGCGGAGAAGGATGCCGCCGCCCTGCTCGCGGAGCTCACCGATAAGGTGCCGCACGCCGCGCGCATCGGCTACGTGACCGAAAAGCAGAGCTGTGCCGTGAAGGTGGTATAAATGTACTCGCTGCTGCTCGCGCTCATCTATCTTGCGTTCATCAGTCTCGGCCTGCCAGATTCGCTGCTCGGCTCCGGCTGGCCGGTCATGCACGCAGAGCTTGCGGTGCCGGTTTCGTCCATGGGCGTGGTGTCCATGGTGATCTCCGGCGGGACGATCGTTTCGAGCCTTATGTCCGACCGGCTCACGCGAAAGCTCGGCACCGGCGGTGTGACGGTCGTGAGCGTGTTTCTCACGGTGTTGGCGCTGCTCGGCTTCTCGGTTTCCAATAAATTCTGGATGCTCATCGCTTTCGCTGTGCCCTATGGTCTCGGCGCGGGCGCGATCGACGCGGCGCTTAACAACTATGTGGCGCTGCATTATAAAGCGCGCCACATGAGCTGGCTGCATTGCTTCTGGGGCGTCGGCACGATCGTCAGCCCGTTTGTCATGAGCTGGGCGCTGACGTACCGGACATGGAACGATGGCTACCGCACCGTTGCGCTCGTGCAGCTTGCCATTGCCGTGCTGCTGCTTGTGACGCTTCCAGTGTGGAAGGCCAACAAGACCGCCGCGGAGACGAAGCAGCAAAGCGTCGGCGTGCGCGGCGCGCTGAAAATAAAGGGTGTGCCGTATATTCTCACGGGCTTTTTTGCCTACTGCGCCGCGGAAGCGACGGCGATGCAATGGGCGAGCACGTATTTTGCCGAAGTCAAGGGCCTTCCCGCCGAGCGTGCGGCGGGGCTGGCCGCGCTCTTTTATATCGGCATCACTGCCGGACGGTTCGTGAGCGGGTTTGTTACTGACCGTCTGGGCGATCGAAACATGATCCGCCTCGGCACGGGGGTGCTCATCTGCGGCATCGGCGCGCTTGCGCTCCCCACGGCATCCTACACCGCCGCCATTGCCGCGTTTCTCGTGATCGGATTCGGCTGCGCGCCGATCTATCCCTGCATCATCCATTCCACGCCCGCAAACTTCGGCGCGGAGAACTCCGGCGCGATCATCGGTATCCAGATGGCGGGCGCGTATGTCGGCTCAACGTTTGTGCCGCCGCTCTTCGGTCTTTTGGGCAACGCGCTCGGCTTTTCCATTATGCCGGTATATCTTCTCTGCTTCGTGCTGCTGATGATCGCCATGACGGAGCTCACGTTCCGCACGGCGGAAAAGGAAAGGAGAGATACCGCGAAATGAAAGAAAACCGCAAAGCCTATCTCTCCCTCTGCACCTCCATGCTGATCTTCGGCACGATCGCCATCTTCCGGCGGAATATCCCGTTCTCGTCGGCGCTGCTCGCGTTTTCCCGCGGGCTGCTCGGCGGCGTATTTCTGCTGATTTTCGTCGCGGTGAAGCGCCACAAGCTCGCGAAGATCGAAAAAAAGCAGCTTGCGCTGCTCGTCCTCTCGGGCGCGATCATCGGCGTGGACTGGATCTTCCTTTTTGAGGCCTACAATTACACCAGCGTAGCGGTCGCAACGATGTGCTTTTATATGCAGCCGACGATCGTGATTCTGCTCTCGCCGGTCGTTTTCCGCGAAAAGCTCAGCGCAAAGAAATGGCTGTGCGCGCTTGCGGCGATCGTCGGCATGGTGTTCGTCTCCGGCGTGGCGGAGGGCGCTCTGCCCGGTGCACAGGACGCGAAGGGCATTGCCTTCGGTCTGGCCGCCGCGGCGCTCTATGCCGCGACCGTGATCATCAATAAGAAGATCGAAGTGGAGGACGCCTACGAAAAGACGATCGTCCAGCTCCTCTCCGCGGCGGCGGTGCTCATCCCGTACTTGCTGCTCACGGAGGATTTCTCGGCGGTCACGCTCGATACGCGCACGGTGATCCTTGTGCTCATCGTCGGCCTTGTGCACAGCGGCATCGCATATGCGCTCTACTTCGGAAACGTGAATAAGCTTCCCGCGCAGTCCGTCGCGGTGCTCAGCTACATTGACCCGGTGTCCTCGCTTTTTTTCTCCGCGCTCGTGCTGCACGAGCGGCTGACGGTGCCCGGCATTTTCGGCGCGGCGCTGATTATCGGCTCGGCGCTCGTGAGCGAGATCCGCGGAAAAAAGATTCAGGCATAAAAGTTATCAGCGGGGACGGTCTCTCTGACACAATATAAAACATCCCGGACACAGAAGATGTGTCCGGGATATTTTTATGCCGATTTTTCGGCGAATTTTCGGTTTACCGCGCGATAAAGGAATGTCAGCGCGATACCGGCCAGCGCGAATACAATGGCGATCAGGAACGAGGGGCGATAGGAGCCAAACTCGCTGAAGATCTTCTGCATCGCCAGCGGGCCGACAACTCCGGCCAGCGAGAAGCCGATGAAGAGAATGCCATAGTTGAGCGCGCTGTACTTCACGCCGAACTGGTCGCTCGTGAACGCGGGATAAACGCCCATAAACGAGCCGTAGCTGAAGCCGATGAGGCAGATGCCGGCGCGGAAGAGGAACGTGTTCCCGTTCGAGCCGCTGAGATATATGGCCAGCAGCGAGAGCGCCATGAGCACGAATACGAACGTGATCGTCCGGATGCGCCCGATCTTATCGGAGATCCAGCCGACAACGATGCGGCTGCCGGTGTTGAAGAGCGCATATGTAGAGACGACGAGCGCCGCGGCGCTGCTGGACATGCCGAGCATCGTCTGCGCAATGGCGGACGCCTCGGAGATCATCATGAGCCCAATGGTCGCGCCGATGAACATCATGCCGAGCATAACGTAAAAGATCGGCGAGGCGAGCATTTGAAGCGCTGTCGTATCCCGGCCGGACCCGGCGGCTGCGCTGCCGCTGCCGTCCCAGCCGGTGGGCGTATAGTCGTCCGGGCAGTTGAGAATGAAGAGCGAGCAGAGCCCGCCGAGGACGATGATGACAAGGCCGAAAATGGTAAACGCACTGGATATCCCGACGGAACGGTTGAGCGCGTCGGCGACGGGCGGGATGATAACGGAGCTGATGCCGTAGGACGCGGTGCTGATGCCGCCGATGAGCCCCTTTTTATCCGGGAAAAACTTCACCGCCGTGCTGACGGTGCAGACATACCCGAGACCGTTGGCCAGTCCGCCGATGACGCCAAAGCCGAAAATGACGGCCAGCACGCTGCGGGCCATGCCGCAGACGAGGAAACCGGCGCCGAACAGGACGACCCCGACAAAAATGATCCGCCGCGCACCGATCTTCTTTTCCAGATAGCCGCCGGCGATCATCGTGATAAAGGTTAGGGAGTTGGAAAAGGAAAACGCCAGCGCAAGATCGGCGGCGGTCATGGCCGTGCCGTGCAGAGCGTTGAGGTGTTCGGCCATGGGCCCGGCAAAAACGCTCCACGCGTACAGTCCGCCAAGACAGAGATTGGCGATGCAGCACGCCGCAAGAACACGCCAGCGGCGCTGCGTGAGCATTTGGTTTCGTTCCTGGATCGTCATAGTGATTTCTCCTGTAAAAAGATTCAAAAGCCGTATAGCTGCGCACTATACGGCTCTTGAGCGCATGGATCGAAGGGAGGCAGTAAGCAAATGGGAAGAATCGGATACTCTGGTCAGGATTTTTTAAAGAGTCGCGTGAATTTGGCCTTATTCTGTTCTTTGGCCAGCTTCCGCTCGTTTTCGGCAATGCTTCGGCGGGTCTTGTTCTGCGCGACGGAGGAACGTAATATCACAAAGGTCGTCTTGTTCGGGCCGCTCTCCACCGTGACGGTATCCTCGGTCAGGTCGATGACCTTGGCTACCATGCCGCCGTCGGTGACGATCTTGTCGCCGATCTCCATGCTGTCGCGTTCCAGCTCGATCTGCCGTTTTCTCTTCACGTCCGGACGGATCATGATGAAATAGGCGGCGATGAGCATAATGCAGCCGATCACAAGGCTGCCGCCGAGACTGTAGCCGCCGGTCGAAGCGGCCGTTTCTTCCGCGGCGAGCGCGGGAAGCGTGAGCAGTGCGGTGAGCGGGATTCCCCAAAGAAAAGACCGGAAGGTATGGTTTCTTTTCATAGCAATTCCTTTCCTCTGTAGCGATTTTCTGCCGGCGCAGTCCCCAACAAAACAGCCGCGTCGCAGCCGAAAAGGAGGGGCCGCATACTCCCCTTTATGCCAAAGGGGAGTATGGCGATCGTTGCGTGGGGTTCGGAGGCGTGCGCGCTCGCCTGGCAGCAATCAGGGAGCGTGCTGTGCCGATGCTGGGATAGGGATAGGGGGGCGCAAATGAGAGACAAAATGATAGGGGATGAAGGGAGGGGGAAGATATACAAAAATTAATAGGATGGATATACTGAAAGAGCTTGAGAGCGGAGCGGTTTAATGCTCCAGAGAGATGATCTTGGTGTTTTCCGTCGCGCGGATCTCGTCAACGGTGCGGATGGCGTCCATGTAGCCGCCGATCTCCTCGTAGGTCTCCTTTGTCATGGTGACCTCGAGCGGCGTCACGCCGGCGGGCGTGGGGACCCAGGAGAATGCTCCCTCGGGGCAGTCATCCACACTGCATTCCGCCGTGATGCCGCCGCCTTCCCAGATGTGGGCGGGACGGCCGCAGATCGTGTAGAGCACCTTACCCTCCTTGAGAGCCTTGTTGACATTGATAGGGCTGACGTGGGAGATAACGTTGCGCACGCCGCCGCCGAAACCGGCGCAGACGGACACATTGCAGAGGCACGGCTCGCAGTTGCTGTGGATGAGATCGATGACGGCCTGCACCTCGGGCGGGATCGGCTGGCGGACAAGATTGCGGTCCTCGTCTGCAACATAGAACGCCGCGCGCTCGACCGTCGGCTCGGTGACGATCACGCGCATGCCCGGCCACGCCTTTGTCTTGTCGACATCGGCGAATACGTCGTCGGGATTCGTGATGTTCGAGCCGCCCCAGCCTTCGCCGGGCTCACCGAACCAGCGTCCGGGTGAGCTGTAGGTGCCGGCGGGGGTGATGCCGCTGTCGCGGAAGCCGTAGCGCAGGCCGCTCGTCGTGTGGGTGGACATTTTGGCGGTGATGTCATAGTCGATGGTGATGCACTCGTCCACGACCTTGATCCAGTGCGGAGCGTAGGCGGAGGAGACCATCGAGCCGCAGCCGATGCGCATGAACTGCGCCTGCTTGCCGTCGACGATGGGGGGCTGGCCATGCTGGAGCACGAGCTTCTTGACCGTGTCGGTGCTGACGGTCACGGGGCGCTTGTTGAGCAGGTCGCTGACCGTGCGCGTGACCATGAAGCCGCCGGCGCCGGTGTTGAGCTCCGCGCCGCCGAAGTAGAGCATGCGCGAGCCGTATTCCGCGGTGTTCACGTAGCCGACAATCACGCCATTGCGGCGGATGGGGGAGCCGTTCGAACCGATGTTTTCATCGGTGTCGACCTTGACGCGCGCACCGTTGAAGGAGAGAACCGTCTCCGTCGCGCAGGTGATAACGTCCAGATCGCCCACCTTTGCCTCCGCCACGATCTTGGATGGGGTATTGGTGGAGTAGAGATTCGTTCCGGCGCCGAACGCGCTCACAAGCGGGCGGTCGGGCAGGCCGGTGAGATTGTTGATGCGGATCTCGGAGGGATCAACGATGTTGATCGGCTCGATACGTACAAGTTTTCCGTTCTCGTTGCGGAAGCGCTGGCAGGAGCCCAGGCAGCCCTCGGGCACGTTGCAGTGCACGGGGCAGCAGTTGCACCGGACGCTTCCTTCCGGAACGTCGATCTTCTCCACGGCTTCCTTGCGGCAGACCTTGAAGCAGATGTTGCAGCCGACGCACTTGTCGTCGATGGCCGCCTTGCGGTCGACGACATGGATGGCGCCGGTCGGGCAGTTGCGCTCGCAGATACCGCAGCCGACGCATTTCTCGGTGAGGACGCGGCAAATGTTTCCCATGTGAAACTCCTTCCAGGCTTACAGCTTGGTGTAAACCGGTTTTTTCTTCGGCGGGGCCATATTCTTGCACTTGGCAAGGGCGGGCGCGCCGTTGATGAACGTTCCGGCAACACTGGGAACACGGCCGTAACCGAGCGTGCCCAGCATATCGGGCATGATGCTGCCGGTGGAGGTCATCAGAAAGTCGGCGGTCATGCCGTCGGCGATGACGCCGTGGTCAAGACCGTAGCAGCGGGCAACGTTGCCGCTGGCCATCGCGAAAACCTTCTCGGGCGCGAGATCGGTGTTCTGCGCAATGGCGGCCATCTGGATCCAGAGGCCCATCGGCGAGAAGCCGGACATGGACGGCACGTTCGTGCCAAGCAGCATCCGGTCGGCCGTGCCGGCCTCGGCGGCCCAGCGCGCGATCTTGATGAGCTGTGGCTCGCTGCCGTTGGAGAGGCAGTCAAACCAGTACTTACCGCTCTGCACGAGCTTTTTGACCGTCTCGTCGCCGAGCGGAGTGGGATCGCCGTTCACGGCGGTGAGCACGTCGGGCGCGATGCGCTCGATCTCTTCATAGGTGTAGGCAACGCCGTCAGCGGTGCAGGGGGCGGCGCAGTGGAGCGTCGTGACGAAGCCGTGAGCCTTCGCCATCGCAACGAGACGCGCAGCCTCCTCCACATCCTTCACATCGCTCATGCCGATCTCACCGACGACATGGACGCCCTGCGCGGCGAGCTCGGCAAAGTCGGCGTCGGTCATGCCGTGCTGGAGCATCACCGCTCCGGCGTGGATTTTGGCGAAGGAGGGGTGGTTGTGATCCCAGTAGTACTTGGAATAAATGGCCTGCGCCTTGGCGGAGACGACGTCTCCGGCGGCGCCGGCGAAGTTGTGTCCGCCGAGGCTGACAAGACTCGTGATGCCCGCACCGGCGTAGTTGTCTACCCAGTCGTAAGCCTTGTAGGCTTCGAGATAGTTCGCAAGAGGCGGGTGGGCGTGGGCGTCGATGATGCCCGGGCAGAGCGTAAGGCCGTTCGCGTCGATGTCGAGCGTGTAGTCGAGCGCGGGCGCGTCGGCGCGGCTGCCGATAAAGACGATCTTATCGCCGTCGGTGCAGACGGTATCCCCGGCCAGAATGGGGTTTTCAAAGTCACCGGACAGGATCGTTCCGATGTTGTGGATCAAAGTTTTGCTCATATCCGTCAATACCTCTCTTTCTTGCTCAGAGCCGGACGGCGGCGCGCTTGGCGGGCGCCGTGTTGACCTTGTCGCCGGAAACGAGAATCTCGCCGTCCATGAAAACCGCGCTCACGCCCGGGACGACACCGGCCTTCAGGCTGTCGGCCGCGGTCTCATAGGCAGAGCCGAGAGGTGCGTCGCAGAGAATAATGTCGGCCGCGTAGCCGGTCTTGATGGTGTTGCTCGTGATGCCGTAGCACGCGGCGGTGTTGCCGGAGCCTGCCGCAACGGCGATCTCCGGTTCCAGACCGCAGTAGCCGCACAGAAGCGCCATGACCTCCCACACACCGTGCGGGAAAATGCCGTAGCCAGACGGGGTGTCCGTGCCGAGGATAAGGCGGTTGAACGCGTTGCGCTCGCGCATCATGTCGATGAGCGCCTGCCAGAACTTCGGCGACGGGCGATTGACCGCGCAGATCTCCATCATCGCGTTCGGCAGCTCGTCCAGGAAGCGGCGCATGCCGTCGATGGGGATGCCGCCGCCGGCGACGTGGCAGATCACGTCCGGCTTAATGCCGAGAATGCGCTCGGTGTTCATGCCGGTGGAACCGGCGAGGAACGTTGCGCCCGTGTGGGTCATCGTGCGCACGCCGTACTTGCGGCCCCACTCGGCCATGGGTCCGGCGGTTTCCGGGTCAACGGCGTTGCCGAGACCGAACTCGCCCGCGTGGATGACACCGATATCGTGCAGGTGCTTGAAATCCTCTTCGGTCAGACCGATGACGGGGATGATCGCGCCGCCGTACACCTTCGCGCCGCCGGGGCGGTAGCTCGAATAGATGCGGTGCGAAAGCTCCGCGAGCGCCTTGACGCCTTCGGGGTCGGAGGGGCGGTGGGGAACGTGGGTCTCACCGGCGGAAATGATGCCGGTGATGCCGGAGGCGGCGTAAGCGTCCAGATACTGCATCGTGCTCTGGCGCGGCGCCCACTCGGCGATGGAAACGTGAACGTGGCTGTCAATGAGGCAGGGCATGAGCGTAGAGCCCTTCGCGTCGTAAACGACGGCGTCCTCCGCGGTCAGTCCCGTGCCGATTTCCTGAATGACGCCGTCCTCGATGAGAACGGAATCGGCGCTGAGGATCGGCTCGTGAATGTCGCCGGAAAGCAGGCAGCCGATATTGCGGATCAGCGTTTTGCTCATAGTTGATCTCTCCATATTTTTACTGGAGGATTATTCCTCGACGTACTTCGTGTTCTTGACGGCGTAGGCGCGCATCTCAATATGCATGTTGGGGGCGAGCAGGCCGAGCTGGAACGTGGAGCGGGTGGGCGGGCACTTCACGTCGGCAAAGAACTCATTCCAGACGTCGTTGAACTCCTTGTACCAGCGCACGTCGTTGATGTAGACCTCGATGGAGATGAGATCCTCGAGCGTGGCGCCCGCGGTCTCGAGAATGGTCTGGATGTTCTTCAGGCACATGAGAGCCTGGTCATGCATGCCGACGGCCCACTCGTTGGTGACGAAGTCCTTTGGGGAAACGCCGGAGGTGATGATATAATCGCCGATCTGGAGGACGGAGTTCAGCTTGTGAACGGGAACCTTGATCCCTTCGCCGCGGATGACTTTCTTTTCGAGCATGTTGAATACTCCCTTTCTAAAAAATTCTAATTCCGAATCAAAAAAGTTACACACCGGTATACCGGTTATCTCGAGCCTACACGCTTTGCCGGAAAATGTCAAGAGAAAAATTTTACTTTGTGAGTTAAGTACAAAATGTCAACACAACGCTGTTGGTAATTGCTAAATTGTCAAAACTGGCTTGACTTTGCCGAAAAATGCGAATATAATTCAACCAGTTCAACAAAATCATGGCTGTGGACACGGCTGGATCCGCTGAGTTTTCGATACGGGCAGCGCCCCGCGTAAGTGAAATACAACTGAAATACAACGGATGCAGCTTTTAGTCCACGGTTGTTTTATTTTTTTAACCGGTATACCGGTGTATCAAATGAATTAAGAAGTGCAAATCCCTCGGGTGGAGAGGGAAAAAATACCGATTCTAATAAAAAAGGAGGAAAAGCATGAAGATCCTAAAAATCGAAAAATGGTGGCTGATCCTGGGTCTGGGCGTTTACGCGCTGTACAACATTCCCGGCGTACCGGCCTATGGCGATGCCCGCGGCGCCGTCATCTGGAACATTCTGGGCTTTGTACTGATGTGGAGCATTAACTATATATTTAATGCGAAGATCGAGAAGATCTACAAGCCGGCGAAGACCAGCGAAGAGTTCCAGCAGGAAAACTACGCCATGGACGCGGCCCGCGCCAAAGCGGAAGCGGAATGGGACGCGCAGCTTCTCGCGGAGAAAGCGAAGAAAAAGAGCGGCAAATAACGGCTGGCCGGAAAACGGCCGCCTGCCTCATCACCGGGCAGCCCGGCACAACCCCTACCGACAACCGGATAGACAAGAAAAAGAAAGAGAGGGCAACATATGCTTTCATCCGCTGAGTTTTGGCTGACAATTATATGTTACATTGTCTTTATCCTCGGCATCGGTTCCTATATGAACTACCGCAACTCCAAAAAGCACGGCGCGGGACAGCTCTTCACCAGTAAGCTGAGCTGGCCGCAGGCCGTTATGACGTACATCGCTTCCCTTATGAGCGTCTGGCTGTTCTTTGCCGGCCCGGGCGGCTACTTCAAGGGCGGTTTTGTGTACTGGTGCGCCGAAATGACATGGATCCCCATGTACATGATCATTGCGCACTTCGTTTCCAATAGGATCTGGGCGCTTTCGCGCAAGCGCAACTATGTTACCTGCGCGGACTTCTACTGCGACCGCTTCCAGGGCAAGGGCAGCAAGCTGCTCCGCGCTCTGATCGCGCTGATCTACCTTATCTCCGCGTTCCCGTATGTCACCTCCGTTATCGCGGCCATCGCCCAGGGCGGCGTCCGCGTTTCCGGCGGCAACCTGAACTACGGCGCGGTCATCCTCGTGCTCGGCTTCGCCATGGTCGCCTTCACGGCCATCGGCGGCTTCAAGTCCGTGGCGCTCACCGATACCATCCAGGGCATCGTGTACATGATCGTCATGTGGGGCATCGCCCTGATCGCTCTCTGGTTCGGCTTCAAGGGCAGCCTGAAGGACTGCATCCAGAGCATTCTCACCACCAGCGGCGACGCGTACTTCTCCTATCCCGGCCCGCGCGGCTGGGTGCCGTATGACTACCGCTTCGGCTATCCGTTTGCGATGTTCGTTGGCTACTCCATCATGCTCCCGCACATTTTCGTCCGCGCCTGCTACGCCGGCAAGGATCTCCACACCCAGCGCATGCTCGGCAAGATCACCCCAATCATCCGCTTCTTCGTGTGGACGGGCTGCTTCGTCGTCGGTATTGTGTGCTTCGGTCTCCTGCCCGATCTGGAGACCAGCCAGGCCGAGTACGTTATCCCGTTCCTGATCGAATGGCAGATATTCCCGAGCAACCCGATCCTCGGCCATGTGCTGATGATCGCGTTCTTCTGCGGCGCCTGCGGCGTCGGTCTGTCCACGGCGGATTCCTACCTTCTTTCCGCCGCCTCCATCGTGACGGACGACTTCCTTGTCAATCTCTTCGGTCTCAAGCTCACGAGCAAGGCTCGCGTCACGCTCGGCCGTCTCATCGTGTTCATCGTCGGTATGGGCGGTGTTGTCATGGCCATCAAGCCGCCAGAGCTTATCTCCACCATGATCATGTTCTCCATCGGCATGACGATGCCGCTCTTCTCGGTGCTTGTTATCGGCATGTACTGGAAGAAGGCGACAACCACCGCCGCCTGGGTCTCCACCATTGTCGGCATGATCGGCATCTGGGTCACCTATATCCCGATGGGCAAGGGCAACACCTACTATGGCGCGATCGGCATGGCCTTCTCGGCGGTGTCGATGATCGTTGTCTCCCTGCTTACCTACAAGCCGGAAAATGAGAATCCTGCGTTCTTTGAGGATTTGGAAGACAGCCTCAAGGAAGTGTACGTCGTAGATCCTGCGGCGAAATGAATCGGTCCGTCCCGTCCGGCGGTCTCCGCCGGACGGGAGACTCCACCCCAGGGAAACCTGTACGCATCCCCGGAAGATCTGCCATAAACGGCTTCCGGGGACATGCATTTCTTTTGAAGCCGACCGGCGGAAACGCCGTTTACATAGGAAATAAGCCATATAGGTCCATGGTTTTGGATCCATGCAGAACAAAACAGACGAAAAGGGGGATTTTTATGTCTGTTACGGTGACGATCAACGCCAAACCCTACGAGGTGGCGGATGAGCACCTGGAAATGAGCCTTCTGCGCTATCTGCGAGAGGTGCTCGGTCTGACCGGCGCGAAGTGCGGCTGTGATCGCGGCCAGTGCGGAAGCTGCAACGTGCTCATCGACGGCGAGTGCCGCCGTTCGTGCCTTTTTAAAATGAAAAAACTTGACGGCAAGGACATCCTGACCGTGGAAGGCCTTGCCGACGGCGACAAGCTCCATCCCATTCAGGAGAGCTTCATCGTGGAAGGCGTCATGCAGTGCGGCTTCTGTACGCCCGGCCAGATCATGGCGGTGGCGGCGCTGCTGCGCAAAACGCTCACGCCCACCCGCGAGGAGATCGACAAAGCGTTCAAGGGCGTGCTGTGCCGCTGCGGCTCGTATCCGCGCGTCATCAAGGCCATCCACCGCGCCGCTGCGATTATGCGCGGCGACGAATGGACGGACGAAAAGCGCGTTTTTGACGATGTGATCGGCAGCTCGTACCCGATGGTGGACGCCGTCGGAAAGGTGACGGGCAGCCTGAAATACGTGGACGACTACTATGTTCCCGGTATGCTCTGCGGCAAGGTCGTCTGGTCGGAGGAGCCGAGCGCCCAGCTTCTGGGCATCGATGCCTCGGAAGCGCTTGCCATGCCGGGCGTGGTGCGCGTGCTCACGCACGCCGACTGCCCGGATCTCTACTACGGCCCGCTGACGATGGACGCGCCGGTGCTCTGCGGCGGCCGTATCCGCAGCCGCGCCGAACCGCTTGCGCTCGTGCTTGCGGAAACGCAGGAGATCGCCAACGCCGCGGCCAAGCTCGTGAAGATCGACTATGAGATCCTCCCCGCGGTATTTTCGCCGCGCGAGGCGCTCGCGCCCGGCGCGCCGAGCGTTACGACCGATTACGCCAAGCCCGGCATTCCCATTGCCGGCCATCCCGCGCGGGAGTCGGACGGCAACGTGACGCTCAAGCTGCATATCGGCAAGGGCGATGTGGAAAAGGCGTTCGCGGAAGCGGCGGTCGTCATTGACGAGGAATACACCTCCCAGCGCATCGAGCACGGCTACATCGAGCCCGAGTGCTCCATCACCGTGCCGCTCGAAAACGGGCGCTATGTGAACTACAGCAACTCGCAGGCCGCCTTCGGCGCACGCGACAACTGTGCCCGCGCTCTCGAGTGCGACCCGGAAAAGGTGAACTTCTGCCAGATCCAGGTCGGCGGCTCGTTCGGCGGCAAGGGCGACCATCTCTTCCGTCTGCTCTCGTGCGTCGGCACGCGGGTCACGGGGCGCGCCGTGCGCGTCACGCTCTCGCGCGAGGACTCCCTGCGCTATCATAACAAGCGCCATCCGTTTGAAATGCGCGAAAAGCTCGCGGTCGCTGCGGACGGACGTATTCTCGGCCTGCAGAACTATCTGCTCGGCGACGGCGGCGCGTATACCTACTTCAGCACGCGCGTCATGCCGCAGGCCGTCTGCTTCAGCAGCGGTCCCTATGTCATCCCGAATTTCGATTCGACCGGCGTTGTGGCGTTCACGAACAACGTTTCCTCTGGCGCGATGCGCGGCTACGGCACGCCGCAGTGCCTGTTCGCCGTCGAGAGCGCCGTGGACGAGGCCTGCCGCAAGCTCAATATGGATCCGTTCGCGTTCCGCCGTCTCAACGGGCTCTATCCCGGCGCGGAATGCGGAGACGGCCAGCTCGCCGTGGACGGCCATGCCTACATCGCCACGCTCGATGCGGTGGAAAAGCGCGTAAAGGAAGTTCTTCTTCCCATGAAGGAGGCCGACCCGACGATCGGCATCGGCGTGGCGTCCGCGTGGCGCCATACGTCCGGCGGTCTCGGCCCGGACGAGGATTCGAACGCCGATCTGGATTTCCAGGACGACGGCACGTTCCTCCTGCGCATCTGCGTGGCCGAAATGGGCAACGAAACGCAGATCTCCATGGCACAGCTCACGGCCAAGGCGATGGATGTCCCGTTTGAGACCATCCGTCTCGGCGTAATGGAAACGGACAAGCTCTCCTGGGGCGGCTCGGTCATGTCCAGCCGCGGCACGTTCCTCTGGGGCCATAACGCCATCGGCGTTGGCGAGAAGATGGTGCACGCGATCAAGGATTTCCTCGCGCGCTACTTCAGCTGCGGCGAGGAGGAGTTCGACTTCCGCGGCGGCATCGTTTACCGTAACGGCGAGCAGCTCTACACGCTGCCGGAGCTCGCGAAGCTCTGCAAGGCCAAGGGCGTGAAGCTGACGGTGCACGACTACCACCGCCTGCCCAAGACCGTGTGGCCGCGCGAGGACTGCAACGAGAACCATGATATTCCGCCGAAAGACTACCGCATCCACGATACGAACTCGTACCTGACGCTCGCCGTGGCCATCAAGGTCGACCCCGTGACGAAGCGCATCAAGGTGCTCAAAATGATCGAGGCCGCCGACATTGGAACGGTCATCAACCCCGAGGCGGCGCGCCGTCAGCTCGAGGGCGGCATGATCATGACGCTCGGCATGGCGCTCGACGAGGACTTCGTTGTGGAAAACGGCGTGAGCAAGACCGATATGCTCTCCAAATACAAGATGATTCAGATGGACGGCACGCCGGACATGGAGATTATCCTCGTTGACAACTATGACCCGATTGGCCCGATGGGTGCGAAGGGCGTCGGCGAGATGGGGATGCTTCCCGTCTGCCCGGCCATCGCCAACGCCTATTACGACGCCACGGGCGTGCGCATCCGCAGTCTTCCGCTGCATAAGCATCTGCCCCCAAAGGAATAAAACAGAGATTCTTCTGCAGCAGAGAAATGCGGCGCCGGTCTTCAGACCGACGCCGCACTTTCGTTGAGAAAAAACAGGCTCTTCGCAGATGAGAGAGCCTGTTTTGCTTCATAAGAATGAGAACAGTATCCCACCCGGTGTGTTTTTACCGGGTGGATATTTTTGTACTGAGATTCTCCGGTTATCCGAAATACTTCTCGGCGTCCTCGGCAGAGAGGCCGAAGAGGGTGATGGCATCGTTTTTCATGCGCTCGCCGCGGCCGGAGATGAAGCGCTGGATATTCCGCATCTGTGCCTCGAAAAGCGTCGGGTTCTGGCCCCAGCGCGCAAGATCGCGCGCGCTCTCCGGCTCGACGATCGCGCGGAGCTCGTCGATCGTCTTCTGCGCGTTTTCGTCTGAGAGCGGCCCGCGCAGCATTTCGCCGAGGCGCGTGAGGAACATGTCGTTGAATTCGGTGTTGTACAGCAGCGCCGACGGGATGATGCCGTGGAGGAGATACCCGTCAAAGCCGATGAGGTATGTGTTCGCGGTGATCATCGTGAGATCCATGTCCGCAAGACCGTAGATATACTTTCCGTTTTCGTACTCCGGGCTCGCGTAGAAGCGGACGTTTTCGTAAACGTCCAGATCGCCCGACCAGCACTCGAGAATGAGCCAGTCGATCACCTCCGGCACGTCGAGATGCTCCTGAATGTATGCCCATGCGTCCGGCTGGCTGAGATCGTGGCTGCGCGCGTAGTCCAGAAGCTGACTCCACGCGGTGTCGCCTTCAAACTCGCCCGTCTGCATATCGACGGTGTCGGCATCCACACCCTTGTGGGAGGCGAAGTACTCCTCGCTGTGATGCTCGCGGATGGCGTAAATGCCCCAGTATTCGCCGTTGAGGAAGAGCGTAACGTACCGGTAATTCTGAGCGGGAACGTCCGTATAGTCCATGGCGATGCGGGCGAAGAACTCGTCGCGCATGTAGGAGGTGTAGGTATCCTCCGTGCTCGCGCGCAGGAGCAGAGACGAAAACTCCGTCACAACGCCGTCGCCGAACACGTCGTAGTTCAGCTCTCCGTCGTACCGGCCGCGGAATTTGAGCGTGAACGACTTCTTCTCACTCACGCGGCGGCTCGTGCGCCCGTGCATGCGGATGCCGCAGTCGATGGAGAACTCCCCGCCGTCCTCATACATGGCAACGGTCGCTTCACGCTCCCATTTTCCGCTCCACGCCTGCTCGTGGTTCACATAGATGCCCTGCGGCCCGGTGAGATTGTCCGGGTCGGTCACGAGACTGACGATAGGCAGCGAGCTGTTCTCGCGCAGGAAGTACGACCATGTTGCCGGTTTGCTCGGCAGCTCGTCCGCCGGGAAGCTCGCGGCGCGGACAATCGTGGTCTCGGTGATCGTGATGGGGGAGAGATAGGCCGCATCGGCCTCCGTCGGGTCGCTGCCGTCGAGCGTATAGTGGACGTTCTCGCCGGAAAGCACCAGCGTGAGGCTCTCGGCATCGTCGTACACGCCCGCGGCGACGTCGGACGTGGGCTTTTCCGCCACGGAGCGGCGGCCCTCGCCGTTATCCTCGCCGCGGCTGGACGCGGCAAAATAGAAATAGCCGTCCTCGCCGTCCATGCGGCCATAGCTGCCGCCGGACGGGATCTCGCGCAGGAACGCCCAGTCGCAGAGCGCGCCGGAGGCGTCGAAGAGATAGAGCTCGTCGCGCTGCGCGCTGAGAGAGACGTTTTCCAGCGCAAATACGAAGCTCTCGCCGGGGGCGAGCGCTGCATCGGGCAGCGCGTCGCGCGCCGGCTCCTTGAGCTTGTCCGAGAGCGTGTACCCGGTCAGATCGATCGGCTGCGAGGACACGTTTTTCAGCTCCACCCAGTCGGACGAGCCTTCCTCATAGACAACGATCTCCCACAGCAAAAGCGGCGAGGTGCGCGTGTCGGTCTCGCAGTATTCGGCGTAGCCCGCGGCGGTATTTTCAAACCCCGGGGACGGGAAATCCGAAACGGTGATGCTGCCGTCCGGCCGCATGGCGAGCGAGGCACCGTCCGGCACATCCTCGATCTTCACGCGGCAGAACTCCGCGCCGTTCCCGGTCGAGAGAATGACCGTGTCGCCGTCGGTGAGAGAGAAGTTCGTGTGCAGCTCGCCCTCGGTGCGGTTTTTGCCGGAGGCAAAGATCACCGCGTATTCTCCCGGCGCGAGCGTCAGCGCCGGGATCTTCCATTTGTCCGGCACATCCTCGCTGTCCGAGAGATACCAGCCCGAAAGATCCACGCTCGTCTGGCCAAAGTTTGCGATCTCGATCCAGTCGGAGAGATCACCGTCGCTGTCGGCAAGCGTGCCGCGGTTGTGCGCCATGACCTCGGTGATGTAAATTTCGTCGTTTTCGTATCCACCGGAGCGCAGCCATGCCTCGTACCCGGCATCGTCGTTGGAGTATCCCGGCGTCGGGCGGGTGGAAACGGCCCACTCGCCGTTTTCCTTCACGTAGGCCATATTTTTTTCCAGAGCGGGAAGCTCCACGCTCTCGCTCTCCGCGCCGGAGGGGGCCGTGAGCACGACTGTCTCGCCGCCCGCGCTCGCAAGCGCGAAGGAGGCGTAATCCGCGCCCTCCACGCCGGGGGCGCACCAGACGATCCGGTATTCGCCCGCGCCGAGCATTTCGTCCGGGAAGGTGTACTTTGTTTTGTTTGCGCGGTCGGAGAGCTTGTAGCCGGAGAGAGACACCGGCGAATCCGAGGGGTTATGTACCTCGATCCAGTCGTAGTAATTCCCGTCCGGCGCGACAAAGAGCGAGTTGGAGGACACGATCTCGCTGAGCTCCAGCGTGCCGCCGCTGCGCTGCGCGAGCGCCCCCTGCCATGCCTTTGCGCCCGCGTCGTTGTTCGGGTAGCCAGGCGTCGGCGTGTCGGAGGGGACGAGAGAGCCGTCGCTGCCACGGACGAGAGACTGTCCCTTCCGGCACTCGACGGTCACGGCACTGTCGAGCACCGTGCGGTTTTCGTTCATGAGACATACCGTCTCGCCGCCCGCCCTGCGCAGCGCGAAGGGCGCGTAGTCGCCCTCCTCGTCCGGCGAGCACCACACGACGAGATACCCCCGCGCCGGGACGACCGTCCCCGCCGGGAAGCAGTATTTGCCCTTTCCCGCCTCGTCGGAGAGATAGTACCCGGCAAGAGAAAAGTCCCTTGAGGACGTATTTTCGATCTCCACCCAGTCGCAGAGAACGCCCTCGTCGTTCGGGCAGGACGTATTGTCGGTCATGACCTCGCTGATGTGGACGCTGTAGCCGCCATCCCACGCCGGGCGCTGGTTATGGCGCACCACGGCCACGACCGCGAACGCCGCCGCGGCGATGACCGCGAGCACGATCAGCCAGAGAATGATCTTCTTTCTGTCTTTTGCGTTTGTCATAGCGTTTCCTCCGCTCATTCCTTCAGCCGCGCGTCCGCCGCTGCGGCGCGCAGCCCCGCGAGGCACATGCGGCTGACGATATCGGATACCTCCTCGATCAACTGCCGGCGCTCGGAATTGAACCAGCTCTGATACACCGCCACCATGCCGGAAATGGAATAGTTCATCATGACCTCCATCTGATCCGGCGGCATATCGACCCGGCTGGCGAACATGTCCTGCGCCTTTTGCTGAAGCGTCTGGCGGATCTTATGCGCCAGACCCGCGTTCCGGCTGGAACGGAGCAGTGCGCCGTAAAAATCCATGTCGCTGTTGATGATCTCCGTGAGCTTTACGAACACCGCGTACGGGTTTTCGATAAAATCGATCCCCTGCATTGCCGTTTCAAACGTGCGGATGACCTCGTTTTCCAGCTCGTCCACCAGTTCGTACACGCCGCGGTAGTTGTTGTAAAACGTTTTGCGGTTGATCATCGCGCGCGAGGCGATGTCCGTGACGGTGATGTCGTCCATGTTCTTTTCGGTCAGCAGCTCCGCGAACGCCGTGTGGATCGCCCGCTTCGTTTTCATGACGCGAAGATCGCTCTTCCGGTTTGCCGGTTCCATCGTGCGCCCTCCTTAAAAATCGGATTCTACATCTTTTTCGTCAGGTGTGGAATAATCTTCATCGGGTGATTTCTTTGAGACTTCCGCCACGGTTCGGCAGGTGTGTGTCCATTGCCTTGCCGCGGATTCTTTCCTATTATAATACACACACGTTACATAAAGCAAGCAGGGGAGAGAAAACTGTTGAAGGTATTGATTTTAAGCTGCGACACGGGCGAGGGCCACAACAGCGCCGCAGCCGCCGTCGCCGGGGCGCTGACGCGCCGCGGTATCGAAAACCGGGTCTTTGACCCGCTCGTGCTCGCCGGAAAATATGCTGAGCGCTTCGTGTCCGGCGCATACACCGCCATTATGAAAAACGCCCCCTCGGCGTTCAATGCGCTTTACCGCGCGGGGGATATCTACAGCTCTACCGGCATCACCTCGCCGGTCTACCACGCGAACGCCCGGTATGCGGCGAACCTCCGCTCCTTCATCGAAACGAACGGCTACGACCGCGTGGTGTGCACCCACCTCTACCCGATGGAGACCATGACCGCCATCCGCAAGGCCGGAGACTTCACCGTGCCGTGCTACGGCGTGCTGACGGACTACACCTGCATCCCGTTCCTCGCGGAGACCGATCTGGACGGGTATTTCATCGCGCACGAGGATCTGCGCGCCGAGCTTGTGGAAAAGGGCATACCGTCAGAGCGCATCATCGTCACCGGCATCCCGGTGGACGAAAAGTTTGCGAACCGCATGGACAAGGCGGCGGCGCGGAACTATCTCGCCATACCGCAGCAGCAGGATGTGTTCCTCGTCATGAGCGGCGGCATCGGCGTGGGGAACGCGGGCGCGATCTGCGACGAGATCCTTCTTCGGCACGACGATGGGGCGTACACGGTCTACATCCTCGTCGGGCGCAACAGCGATCTCAAGCGAACGCTTGAAGAGAAGTACGCCGGAAACGAGCATGTCCGCATCGTCACGTTCACGAAAAAGGTGAACGTATACATGAACGCTGCCGACGTGATGATCTCCAAGCCCGGCGGGCTTACGAGCACCGAGGCCGCCGTGGCGCAGGTGCCGCTCGTGCAGCTCCTCGTTTACACCGCGTGCGAAGCGCCGAACATCGCGTTTTTTGCCTCCCACGGCCTCTCCGAGCGCGCGGAGAACGCCGCGGACGCCGCGGAAAAGGCCGTTGCCCTCGCACGGGATAAGGAAAAAGCCGAGCGGATGCGCGAGGCGCAGCGCCATACCATCGCGCCTGACGCCGCCGATAAAATTGCGGAAAGGATGCTGCTGTCATGACCGGAAATGAAGCGCTTCTCACCTTTGCCCTGATCGCCGGGGGCTTTCTGCTCGGCGGCGTGATGTTCAGCCGCACCCTGCCGAAGCTCCTTACCGGGAAGGACGTCTGCGCGCTGCGCGCCGATAAGAATCCGGGCGCGGCCAACGTGTTCGCCGTATGCGGCGTGCCGATGGGGCTTTTGTGTCTCGCACTTGACATGCTCAAGGCGTATCTCCCCGCGTCGCTCGCGGCGCGGTATCTCGATACGCAGTCGGTGTGGTTCGCGCTCGCAATAGCCGCGCCCGTGCTCGGCCACGCCGTCGGCGTGTTCAACGGCTTCCACGGCGGCAAGTGCATCTCCTCCGCGTTCGGCGCTATGCTCGCGCTCGCGCTCACGGACGTTTCCGTGACGGGGCTGCTGCTTCTGGCCGGGCTCTATATCTTCTTCTCCGTTGTCGTGAAGATCCGCCCGCACCGGCTGCGGAGCATGCTCGTATTCGCGCTCTACGGCGTGAGCGCCGCGATGTTTTATTCGCTCCATGGTGAGGGCGCTCTCGCGCTCGGCTGCGGCATCATCGCCGTGATAGGCGTTGCGCGCCACACGCGCCGCTTCTGCGTCGCCGAGGACGAAAAGCCGCGCATTTCCAATTCCGAGTTCTGAATCAAAAGTTGTCAGCGGGGACGGTTCCCACTGACAACTTTTTTGAAAAAAGTATTGATGGTCCAAAGAAAAAAGACAGTTTTTTCCATGGACGAGTTGACAAAGGGATAAGAAATTTGGTACGATATACCAGTATCATATCTCGTGAGGAGTGAGTCACATAGCACCGATCCGTCGGCTTCAGGACGAAGCATATGATTATTTAAAAGAGAAGATCCTCGCCGGGGAACTGGTCGAGGGGGAGCTGTATTCCGAATCGCAGCTCACGCAGACGCTCAATATGTCGCGCACGCCGGTGCGGGACGCACTGCTGCGGCTGAACATGGAGGGCCTGCTGGAAATTTATCCCAGCCGCGGATTTATGATCCGCGATGTCGGCATGGCGGAGATCAAGGAGACGCTGGAGATCCGCTGCGCGCTGGAGGGCTATGCCGCGTATGTTCTCGCCGAGCGCAACGAGACCCGCGAGGCGCGTGAGGTTATCCGCCGTTTGAACGAGAGCATCGACGTCGACGAGCAGATGCTGCACGACGGCAAACTGGATATCCGCAAGTTTGCCGAGAACAACATTGCGTTTCACAACATCATGATCGACTATCTCCACAACGAGACGATCAGCCAGACGTACAAAAAGTTTGAGAACAAGATCCGCGAAATGACGCAGCAGCACCTGGAAAAGGTGCCGAGCGCCGTGCCGATGGTCATTAAGGCGCACATCCAGATCGTTGCGCTCATCCGCTCCGGCAACAAGGAGCAGGCATACACCCGAGTGAAGCAGCATAACGACCGTGATTTTTATATTGAGGAATAAGCCGGACAGAAAAAGCCGGACGCATCCGCGCCCCGTTGGGGGAGAGGATGCGTCCGGCTTCTTTCTTATTCGTGATCGAAAATGGTTTTGCCCTCGAGCATGGGACCGAATTTTTCCTTCCAGGTGCGGTGCGGCTCGCTCGCGTCGTAGAGTGGCAGCGCCGCGGCGTCCATGTCCATGCATATCATGAGATCAAACCGGTTCGGCCGCTCAGAGCAGGACGGGAACACGTCCACACCGTGTACGCCCTCGATTTCGAGCGTCCGGGCGAAGATCGCTTCGATCTCCGGCAGATACTCCCGCCACGGCGTTCCGGGACGGAATTTGGAAATGATGTAGTGCTTCATTCCAGAATATACCCCCTTCCCGGCACGGTGACGCCGAAGCACTCGGCGGCTTCTTCTCCGCGGTTGATGAGCGCGAGTACGGAGCCTGTATCGTCAAACCGGCGGCAGCCGAGCACGTTCTCCCCGAAGAACAGCAGCTCACACTCGCCCCGCCGCAGCAGCGGCGTTTCCTGATACATCGCGGTGAGGCTCCGGACAAAATCAGTGAGCGACGTATCGCCGTGCCCCCACGGGAAGCTCCCGCGGTTGTAGGGGTCAATGCCGCCGGTCATGCCGGCCTCGTCGCCATAGTAGATGCACGGAACGCCCGGCAGAGCGAATTGGAGAAACATCGCCATTTTGAGAGCGTTCGTGTCGCCGCCGAGCACCGTGAGTGCGCGGGCACGGTCATGACTGCCGATGAGATTGAGCGCGGCATAGAGATTTTCCTTCGGGTAGTGCTCCTGGATCGTCCAGAGCGTGTCGCAGGCGGTCTGCGCGTTGATCTTGCCCTGCAAAAAGTCCAACACCGCAGTGCGGAACGGATAGTGCATGGTGGCGTCCAGCTCGCTGCCGAGAAAATACTCGCGCAGCGCGCCGTAGCTCACCTTGCAGGAGGCGTCCTCCCATACCTCGCCGAGCAGAAGAGAATCCTCTTTCTCTTGCTTCATCGCCGCGCGGATGTCGCGGATGAGACTGTCGGGCAGCTCGTCGGCAACGTCGAGCCGCCAGCCCGAAGCGCCTCGCCGCAGCCAACGGCGCACCACGCCGTCCTCGCCGCAGAGAAATTCCCGGAACGAGGGATCGTTCTCCTCCACGTTCGGGAGATCGGGTACGTCCCACCAGCACTCGTAGCCGTGGCGGTACTGAGGCCCGAAGCGGAACCACGAGCGGTATTTTTCCGCCGTGCCGTCGTAGTTGCCGAACTTATCAAAATACACGCTGTCCGCGCCGGTGTGGTTGAATACGCCGTCGAGCACGATGCGGATGCCGCGTTTTTGCGCAGCCTCGCAGAGCGATTCAAAATCCTTCTTCTTGCCGAGCAGCGGGTCGACGCGGGTATAGTCCGCCGTGTCGTACCGGTGGTTGCTTGCGGCCTCGAAGATCGGGTTTAAATACAGCACCGTAACGCCGAGCGAGGCGAGATACGGCAGCTTTTCCTCAATGCCCCGGAGCGTCCCGCCCCAGAACGGCCACGAGGAGACGTCCCCGTTTTCCGCGCGTGGGTAGAATACCGGCGTGTCCCAGTCGCGCACGAGAAAGCGGTGCGTGCCGCGGCGTTTCTCCGGCTCACGCGGCGACCAATCGCGCTCGCGGGCGAAGCGGTCGGGGAAGATCTGATAGACGACGCCGTCCTTCCACCAGTCGGGGACGGCGGCTTTTTTGTATACCGTGATCTGCCAGGCGCACGTCTCGTCATCTCCGGTGTGGAACGAGTACCAGAGCACGCACGGCGTTTCGGGCAGTGTCACGGTGACGGAAAACCGCCCGCCGCCCTCGGAGACCATGGGGAGGAGCGTATCCTCGCCCGTGAACGGGTGCAGCCGGAGCGTCATATCCGGCGCGCCCGCCTTCTCCGCGGCGAGATAGACCTCCGTCCCGGCTTCGGCGGCGCCGAACGGACGGCGGAAGGCGCTGTTTCTGGATTCGTGTACGATCATGTGAAAAGACCTCGGTAAAGCTTGCGGTATTCGCGCGCGCTCGCGCGCCAGGAGAAGTCGCACGCCATGCCCTGTGCGGCGAGATTGCCCCACGCAACGGGGCTTTCGGTGTACAGCCGGCAGGCCTCCTGCGTTGTGAACAGCAGCTCGTGGGCGTTGAAGTTCAAAAAACCGAAGCCGGTACCCTCGCCGGTGTAGCGATTGTAGGGCTCCACGCTGTCGGCGAGTCCGCCGGTCTGCCGCACGACGGGGACGGTGCCGTAGCGCATGGAGATCATCTGGCTCAGGCCGCACGGCTCAAAGCGCGAGGGCATGAGGAAAATGTCCGCCCCGGCGTACATTCGGCGCGAAAGCGGCTCGGAAAAGCGGATCTGGGCGCTGAACCGGCCGGGGTGGCGCGCCTCGAGCGCGCGGTAGTAGTCCTCGTAGGTACGGTCGCCCGTGCCAAGCACGGCGATCTGTGCGCACGAGAGCATTTCCTCCGCCACGGCGTTGAGAAGATCGAAGCCCTTCTGCTCTGTGAGACGGCTGACGCACACGCAGAGGGGAACTTTACTGTCGACCGTGAGACCGAGCTCTTCCTGCAAAGCTTTCTTATTTTCTGCCTTGCCGTCGGGGTCGGTGTAGTTGTGCACGAGCGCCTTGTCCTTCGCGGGATCATAGGAGGCAGTATCAATGCCGTTTAGAATGCCGGAGAGAATGTCGTGCCGCCGCAGGAAGAGATCCTGCAAGCCCTCGCCGAAATACGGCGTGCAGATTTCCCTGGCATACGTCGGGCTGACGGTCGTGATGCGGTCGGAGTAGCTGACGGCGCCGGCGAGGTAGTTTACACACTTGCCGTCGTCGCGCAGAAGCTGGTTGCGCGCCGCGGCAACGCCGTCCAGACCGAGAATGTCGCTGAGGATATGGGGGTCATACTGCCCCTGGAATTTGAGATTGTGGATCGTGAACACGGTGCGGATGTCGCTGTAGCCGGGGGCGTAGCGGTACTGCTCGCGCAGAAATACCGGCGCGAGCGCCGTGTGCCAGTCGTTGCAATGCAGAACGTTCGGGAAAAAGTCCGGCAGATACCGGCAGCACTCGCAGATGGCCTTGGCAAAAAACGCCATGCGCTCGCCGTCGTCGAAGTAGCCGTAAGCGCCGTCGCGCCCGAAGTAATACTCGTTATCGAGAAAATACCACGTAACGCCGCCGCGCCGCAGCTCAAAGAGCCCGCAGTACTGGCTGCGCCAGCCGAGCGGGACATAGAAGGAGCACAGAAACTTCATCTTCTCCTGATACTCGGCCGGGATCTGGCGGAGCTTCGGCAGCACGACGCGCATCTCGATCGTCGGGCATTGCACCGCGCCGGGGAGAGACGCTGCCACGTCGCCGAGACCGCCGGTCTTCATGAACGGAGCGGCTTCAAACGCGGCAAAGAGAACGCGCAGCTTTTCCTTCATACAACGCCGCCTTTCGCCAGCACGCAGGGATGCTCCGCCGTGCCGCAGACGACCGCGCCCGCCGAAACCGTGACGTTCTTATCGCATACCACGTTTTCGAGCCGCGCGCCCGCCTTGATGACGCATTTTTCCATCAGCACGCAGTTGCGGACGACCGCGCCCTTTTCGATGCGCACGTTGCGGAAGCAGACGCTATTTTCCACGCTGCCCTCGATGACGCTTCCGGCGGTCATGACGGAGTTCTTTACCGCCGAGCCGGGGGCGTAGAGCGCGGGCGGGGTGTCGTGCGCCTTGGTGCGGATCTGCCGGTCGGGCTCAAAAAGCTCGCGGCGGATGCCGCTGTCGAGAAGATCCATGCTGGCGCGGAAATAATCCTCCATGCCGTCCATGAACGCAACATAGCCGTCAAAGGCGTAGCAGCCGACGGCGACCTCCGGCAGCACGTGGGTGAGGATATCGAGAAAATCCATATAGTCGAGCGCGGCATAGTCGCGCGCGATGCGGAGCAGGAACGATTTATCGGCGATGAAGCTGTCGAGCAGGAGGTTTTTCCCCTCGTCCGCGCGCTGGATGCCGGTGACGATGCCGCCGTCGAGCGTGAGATAGCGCCCCGGGCGCTTCTCGCCCGGCTGCATTTTCTTATAGAGCAGCGTGACGGGCTTTCCTTCAAGCTCGTGCTTGGCGATCATCGGCTGATAGTCGATATTCGCCACGAGCGTGCCGGAGCTCACAAGAATATAGTCGCCGTCGCCCTGACGGAGATATTCCATATTGTGCAGCAGATCGCGGAAGAGGAAGCGCGTGTTCTGCTCGTGGAAGCCGAACACCGTGCCGGGCAGGATGTAAAGGCCGCCCTCCTTGCGGGAGAGATCCCACGGCTTGCCCGCGCCGACGTGGTCCATGATGCTGCGGTAGAAATACGGCGTGACGAGTCCCACAGTCTGGATGCGGGAGTTCACCATGTTGCTCAAAGCAAAGTCGAGCAGGCGGTAGCGCCCGCCGAACGGGATGCTCGCCGCCGGGCGTTCCTCGGTAACGGAACCGAAGCCGGGGACGGAGTAGTTGGTGGAAATAAGGCCGATCGTGCGGTTCATAATGTTCCCTCCCTTAAATCAAACGTCCACTTCCATCACGGCGTTCTCGCCGATGACGGTGATCTTGCCCGGCGCTCCAATGTCCGCCTTGGCGGCGATGGAGGCATTTTCGTTGAGGATCGTGCGCTCGACGCGCGCGCCCTCGCCGACGGTCGATTCCGGGAGCAGGATGGAGTCGCGCACCACCGCGCCCTTTTCCACCGTGACACCGGGGGAGAGGATGGAGTTATATACCTCGCCGTAGATCTCGCAGCCGTTGCAGATCATGCTGTGCTCCACGCGGCCCTCTCCGCCGATGAAGTGGGAGGGGTGCTCGTTGAAGTTGGAGAGGATGTGCATGCGCGTGTCGTGCAGACGGAACTCGGCGTTCTCGGCAAGAAGCTCCATCTGCGTGGAGTAATAGCTCGGGATCGTGCCGACGTCCTTCCAGTAGCCGGAAAACTGATAGGCAAAGAGGTTCTTGCCCTGACCGAGCAGCGTCGGGATGATGTTCTTGCCGAAGTCCTTGTCGCTCTCGGAGTCGTCGTGGTCGGCGAGGAGCGCCGCGCGCAGCACCGGCCAGGTGAAAATGTAAATGCCCATGGAGGCCAGATTGCTCTCCGGCTCCTTCGGCTTTTCGGCAAAGCGCGTGATGCGCATGTCCTGATCGACGGACATGATGCCGAAGCGGCTCGCCTCCTCCCACGGCACGGTCTTGACCGCAACGGTAAGATCGGCGCCCATGAGCTTGTGGAAGTCGAGCATCAGGTTGTAGTCCATCTGGTAGAGATGGTCGCCGGAGAGGATGATGACATACTCAGGGTCGTAGCCGTCGAGAAAGTCGATGTTGTGGTAAATGGCGTCGGCGGTGCCCTCGTACCATTCGCCGCCGGTCTGCGTGGCGTACGGCGGGAGGATGTGCACGCCGCCCCAGCCGGCGTCAAGATCCCACGCCGCGCCTGTGCCGAGATACCGGTTGAGCAGCGACGGCTTATACTGGATCAGCACGCCGACGGTGTCGATGCCGGAGTTGACGCAGTTGGAAAGGGAAAAATCGATCATGCGGTATTTCCCGCCGAAGGACACGGCGGGCTTGGCGATCTTCTCCGTCAGAACACCCAGACGGCTGCCCTGGCCGCCCGCCAGGAGCATGGCTACGCATTCCTTTTTTCGCATGGACAAGTACCTCCCTAAGTATCATAGTTCATAGTATCTTAAATCTAAACGCGAAGGATGTGGATGCCTCGCAGAGTTTGCTCCCGCAGGAGCAAATAAATGGGATCATTTTCTCCGGCGACATGTGCGTCGGAGAAAATCGGCCATCGATGGGCAAGGAGCCATGCGTCGGACAGCCAGCCTTTTCGGTGCTTTTTGCCCTTTTTGTCTCGGCGGGCGGCAGCCCGCCGTCGCCAAAGAAGAACAAAAATCCCTCAAAAATCCAAGGCTGTCCAATGCGTAGCAGTTCTGCCGGAGCAGAAATGCTTTCAGACAAGGAAAAGTCCACAGAGAATACTTTATGTATTCTCAAGGGCTTTGACGCAGTATGGGGGCATTTCCGCCCGGCAGAACCGCATGTCTCCCTGCCTATCGATGGCAAGCTCGGCTCGCAAACGTGCGAGCGCCAGCGAGTGCGCTGCGGCGAGCCGCTATCCCCTCAAACAAACCCCTCAACGGAGTGGGGTTTGTTTGATTATCGAATTTTCCAGATGTCGCTCACATACTCGGCAACGGCACGGTCGCTCGAAAACCAGCCGGACTTGGCAATGTTCACGAGCGCCTTGCGCTGGAAGGAGAGATTGCCGGTTTCTCCGGCGAGAGCGTCCCACGCCGCGAGATACGGCGCAAAATCGCGCAGGACGAAGAACTCGTCGTTATACTTGAGCAGCGCGTCCTCGAGATCCCAGAACTTGCTGCCGAGCGAGCCGTCCGTGAGGTGGGCGAGCACGCGCGCGAGCACCGGATCGTTCTCAGCGCATTCGCGGGCGCTGTAGCCGCCCTGCGTGGTGAAGCGCTCGGTCTCCTCGCTCGTAAGGCCGAAGATCGAAATATTCTCCGCGCCGACGCGGTCGCGGATTTCCACGTTCGCGCCGTCGAGCGTGCCGAGCGTCACGGCGCCGTTCATCATGAATTTCATGCAGCCGGTGCCGCTTGCTTCCTTACCGGCGGTGGAGATCTGCTCGGAAATATCAGCGGCGGGGTAGATGCGCTGCCCCATCGTCACGCCGAAATTCTCCATGAATACGACCTTCATCCGGCGGCTCACCACCGGATCGGCGTTCACAAGATCGGCCACGGCGCACACGAACCGGATGCTCTCCTTGGCAAAGGCATAGCTGTGCGCGGCCTTGCCGGCAAAAACGAACGTGCTCGGCGGGACTTTTGCGCAGGGGTCGTCCTTGAGCCGGTCGTAGAGCGCAAGAATTTTAAAGGCGTTCAGAAGCTGGCGCTTGTAGGCGTGGATACGCTTTACCTGCACGTCAATGAGCCCGTCGGGGTTGCACGCGATGCCGAAATCGTGCGCGATATAATCGCAGAGCTTTTTCTTCGCCGCAAGCTTCACCTTGGCAAGCTCGCGCAGCGACTCGGTGTCGTCCGCGTAGGCGAGAAGCCCTTCGAGCTTCTCGGGCTGCTCGATCCAGCCGTCGCCGATGCGCTCGGTGATGTAGCGGGAAAGACCGGGGTTTGCCTGCAAAAGGAACCGGCGGTGGGAAACGCCGTTCGTTTTATTATTGAACTTCTCCGGGGAGATGGCGTAAAAATCGCGCAGGACGATGTTTTTCAGTATCTCCGTGTGGAGCTTCGCCACGCCGTTCACCGAATGCCCGCCGATCACGGAGAGATTTGCCATGCGCACAAACCCTCCGCCGATGACGGCGGTGGCCTGCTGACGATCGTGCCAGCCGGGGACGGACTGATCAAAGCTCTCGCGCCAGCGGCGGTCGATCTCCTCAATGATCTGGAACTGACGGGGGAGGAGAGAGCGCATGAGCGACACCGGCCACTTTTCAAGCGCTTCCGGCATGACGGTGTGGTTCGTATAGGAGATCGTGCGGCACGTGATGTCCCACGCCTCCTCCCACGAGAGCCCTTCGCCGTCCATCAAAAGACGCATCAGCTCCGGCACGCAGAGCGCGGGGTGGGTGTCGTTCGTGTGGATGGCGACGCGCTCGGGGAGCTTGTCCCAGGAAAGATGCGTGGCGCGGAACGTGCGCAGCACGCTCTGCAGCCCGGCGCTGACAAAGAAATACTCCTGCTGGAGCCGCAGCTGCTGCCCGGCGGGGGTGTTGTCGTCGGGGTAGAGAAGGCAGGTGATCGCCTCGGCGTCGTTGTTGGCCTTCTGCGCGCGGGAATAGTCTCCGGCGTTGAAGGCGTCAAGATCGAGCTGCTTGTGCACCGGGCCCGCGCGCCAGAGACGGAGATTGTTCACCGCGTGAGCGCCGTAGCCGAGGATGGGCACATCGTAGGGCGTGGCGAGGACGCTGCGGTAATCGCGCAGCTCATACACCATACGGCCGTTTTCCTCGCGCCGGTCGACGGTGCCGCCGAAGCGCACCTCCACGGCCTCACTCGGCACCGCCGTCTCCCAGGGGTAGCCGTCCGAGAGCCAGTCGTCCGGCTCCTCGGTCTGGCAGCCGGAGCGGATGCGCTGGCGGAAAAGACCGTAGCGGTAGCGAAGACCCATGCCGACGCACGGCACGTCCTCCGCCGCAAGCGAATCGAGATAGCATGCTGCGAGACGGCCAAGGCCGCCGTTGCCGAGACCAGGGTCGCGCTCACATTCGAGCAGCGCGCCCAGATTCTCGCCGAGCTCGGCGAGAACATCGGCGACCATATCGCGGATGCCGAGCTGGATGAGATAGTTTTCGAGCAGCCGCCCAACGAGAAATTCCATCGAGAAGTAATAGACGATCTTCTCTCCGGCGGCGGCGCGGCGGCGCAGCGTTTCGGCGCGCACGCCCGAGCAGCACTCGCGGATCATCGCCGCGAGTGCGGTATAGCGCTCCATGCGCGAGCACTCGGCAAACGGCTTCGAGCAGGTTTCGGCAATGCTTTCCAGATATTCTCTCTTAAACTCTTCTCTTCCGGGCATGCGTCGTTTCTCCTATGTATTTGATGAGCGTCCCGCCGAGCGGCGGCACGGTGAGCACGAGCGATTGATCGCGCCCGTGCGAGGGAACTTTCTTCGTGTGCAGACGGCGCGGATTCGTCTTTCCGCTGCCGCCGAAGCGCGTATCGTCCGAGGACAAAATCTCCTGCCACGCGCCCGAAAGCGGCACGCCGAGCCGGAAGCTCTCGTGCGATTCGGGGCGGAAATTCAGCACGCAGAGGATGGCGGAGCCGTCCTTCGCTTTGCGGACGAACGAGAGAATGCCCTGCTCGTTGTTGTCCGCATCGATCCAGTCAAAGCCGTCCCAGCTGTTGTCGATCTCCCAGAGCGCCTTCTCCGCGCGGTAGACATGGTTCAGTTCCCGGATGAACGCCTGCACGCCCGCGTGCGTCGCGTTCTGCAAAAGGAACCACTCGAGCTCCTCATAGTCGCGCCACTCGATGAACTGCGCAAACTCGTTGCCCATGAAGCTGAGCATCCCGCCGGGGTGGCACGCTGCATACAGCGGCAGCAGCCGCGCGCCCGCAAACTGCCGCCACCAGTCGCCCGGCATCCGCCCGATGAGCGAGCGCTTGCCGTGTACGACCTCGTCGTGGCTGAGCGGGAGAATGTAGTTCTCGCTGAAGGCGTACATCATCGAGAACGTCAATAGGCCGTGGTTATATTTGCGTCCGTCGAAGTCGATGGACATATACCGGAGCGTGTCGTTCATCCAGCCCATGTCCCATTTATAATGGAAGCCGAGCCCGCCCTTCTCCGGCGGATACGTCACGAGCGGCCAGGCCGAGCTCTCCTCGGCGTACGTCGCCGCACCCGGGACGCGCTGTCCGATGACGCTGTTGAGCGTCTGCAAAAAGGCGACTGCCGCGAGATCCTCCTCGCCGCCGCGCTCGTTATATTTTTTACGCGCGGGATCGTCCACGCCGAAGTTCAGGTACAGCATGCTGCTCACGCCGTCAACGCGCAGCGCGTCGGCGTGGTACTCCTCCAGCCAGAAGAGCGCCGAGCTTATGAGGAACGAGCGCACTTCGTTGCGCGCGTAGTTGAACTTATAGGTACCCCAGCCCGGCATGTCGCCGGATTCATAGAGCGGCGTGCCGTCGAACCGGCCAAGGCCGTGCGCGTCGCGGCAGAAATGCCCCGGCACCCAGTCGAGAATGACGCCGAGCCCGGCGCGGTGGCACTCGTCGATGAGATGCATGAGCCCCTCCGGCTCGCCGAAGCGGGACGTGGCGGCAAAAAAGCCCGTCGCCTGATAGCCCCAGCTGCCGTCGAACGGGTGCTCCGTCACGGGCAGAAGCTCGAGATGGGTGTAGCCCATGTCCTTAATGTACGGCACGAGCGTATCGGCGAGCTCGTACCACGTATAAAAGCTCCCGTCCGGGTGCCGCCGCCACGAACCGGCGTGGACTTCGTAAATGTTCCGCGGCCCGCCGAGCGCGCGGCGGCTCGCCATCCATTCGCCGTCCGTCCAGTCGTAGGAGAACGTGTGGATGCGCGAAGCGGTGCCGGGGCGCACCTCGGCCGTGAGGGCGAAGGGGTCGGCCTTCCAGACAACGGAGCCGTCCGCGCCCTCAATGATGTATTTATAGAGCTGTCCGGCGCACGCGCCCGGCACAAAGCCGCGCCATACGCCGAGATCATCGCGGCTGAGCCAATGTGCGCCGTCGTTCCACGAGCAGAAATCGCCCGTCACGCGAACGCTCCGCGCGTTCGGTGCCCATACGGAAAACGATACGCCGCCGGGCTCCACGTGCGCGCCGAAAAGCTTCTGCGCGTCGAAATTCGCCCCGTCGACCCATGCCTGTTCCGGGCAGTATGTATCCAAGGAGACCCCTCCTTTTACCCTTATCTTTTATAAAAAGAGTATAGCATACTCGCTGGCCGGTGAAAAGAGCCTGCGAAAGATTTTACCATGTTCCGGAGGTTTACAGAAAGCAAAAAATGTAGTATCGTATATACGTGAAATTATATGCCAAGGAGAGCAGCCCATGAGAAGAAGCACAAAGAGACTCGCCGCCGCCGTACTGATTGCGGCGCTCGGCATCCTTTCCGCGTGCGGAGCGCCCGCGGCGTCCCTTCCCACGAGCGAGCCCACCGCCGTGCCGACGCTGACACCGGCGCCGACCGAGGCTCCCACACCCACGCCGACCGCGGAGCCGACGCCGACGCCCACACCGACACCGTCCCCGACGCCGGAGCCGACGGCAGAACCCACCCCGGCGGAGCCGACGCCGACGCCCGCCCCGCCCGTCCCGGCGGGAACGTATTCCTATGTGGATGCGGACGGCGGCGAATGGAAGCTCGAGCTGCGCGACGACGGATTATTTACCATCACCGACCCGGACGGCAAGCCCCACACCGGTGAGGGCTGGTCGACTGCCGCGGACGGCTCCGTCCACTGCGGGCCGACGGATATCTATTTTGCGCCCTTCGCCTACAACGGCGGGTGCAGCCGCTGGAGCGTCACCGGCAGCACGTGCCAGCCGCTCGAGCGCAACGGATAAAAGAACATTTCCCGGACGCACGAAACCGCGCCCGGTTTGGGGGAGAGATCACCATGTGTGCAAAGGAAACCGCCAAAGAATTTCTCCGGCGCCACGATATGCTCTATGAGCAGCAGTCTTTTGAGGACCTGACGGACGCCTACATCGCCGACATGCGCGCGGGGCTGCGCGGGGAGAGCTCCACGCTCATGATGCTGCCGTCGTTTCTGCCCGCGGCGAGCGCACCGCGCACGGGGGAGAGCGTTCTCGTGCTCGACGCCGGCGGCACGAATCTGCGCGCCGGACGCGTCCGCTTTGACGAGGCGGGAAAGCCCGTCACGGAAGCGCTCCAAAAGCGCCGCATGCCCGGCACGCTCGGCAAGGACACAAGCGCGGGAGAGATGTTCCGCGCCTTTGCGGAGCTTGCGCTTGCCGTCGCCGGTGACGCGCAGCGCGCCTGCATTGCGTTTTCGTTCCCGTGCGAGTGCCTGCCGAATGGCGATGGGCGCATCATCAGCATGGGCAAGGAATCGCGTGTCACTGGCGCGGAGGGAAAGCTCGTATGCGAGGGCATCGAAACGGCAATGCGCGCGCTCGGCGCGTCCGGCGCTCGCCGCTGGCGGCTCATCAACGATACCGTCGGCTCCATGCTCGGCGGTATGGCCTCGTGCGACCGCTCCCGCTATGCCGACTTCATCGGCTTCATTCTCGGCACCGGCACGAACGCCTGCTGCCATGTGAAAGCGTCCGACGTCACCAAATCGCCCGAAACCGTGGCGATGGGCGGGGAAACGCTTGTCAATCTCGAATCCGGCTGCTTTGGCCGCGCGCTGCGCGGCACGGCGGACATCACCGTGGACGAAGCCTCCGGCCTGCCCGGCGACCACCCGGCGGAAAAAATGATCTCCGGGGCATACTATCGGCTGCTGCTGCGCGAAACGCTCGCGCTCGCGGCAAGGGAAGGACTCCTCTCGGCAAAGAGCGGGGAGAACATCGCCGCACTCTCCGTTACGAGCGCGATGGTGGACGCCTTCTGCCTTGACCCCATGGGCGGCAACGCCGTGGCGGACGCGCTGGAAACCGAGGACGACCGCCGCTTTGCCTCGGAGATCAATGCGATGCTTTTGGAGCGCGCCGCGCGCATCGCGGCGGCGTGCCTGTGCGCGATTTTGCGTGAGCGCGGCTTCGGCGCCGGGAAGCTCACCGGCATCTGCGCGGACGGGACGATGCTCAAGCTCAACCCTGTGCTGCGTCCGCGTATGGAGGCGCTGATCGCGGAGTATGCCGCACGGCATGAGCTCGGCGGCGCGGAATTTCTCTTCGCCGGCGACGCCACGCTCCTCGGCTGCGCCTGGGCAGCGCTCGCGTAATTTAAAAAATGCCTCCCCCTGACGAGGGAGGTGGCGCGGCGCGCAGCACTGTGACGGAGGGAGAGACGTTCTGCGCGGAAGCTCATACATTTTCTCTCCCCCAGTCTCGCTCCGCTCGACAGATCCCTCGTCAGGTGGGGCCAAGAAAAGCCTCCCTCTGACGAGGGAGGTGGATTTTGCCGAAGGCAAAAGACGGAGGGAGAGAAAATCCATCAAACCCGGAAACCGCGAATCTATCTCTCCCTCAGTCGGCTGCGCCGACAGCTCCCTCGTCAGAGGGAGCCTTTGATAAAAAGGAACACACCATGAAAAACTACCGATCCCCTCGCAAAGAAACGGAAGAAAACCCCTCCCGCCGCGCGCGGCGCGCCTCGCAAAAGCGCGTCATGCTCATCGGCTGGATCTTTCTCGGCGTAATGCTCGCCGCGGCAATCGCCGCCATCATCCTCCTGCTTCCCGGGCGGGACAAGAGCCCCGAAACGGAGGATCGCCCGCTTTCCGTGCCGCAGCTCAACCCCGGCGCGGGCGGCAGCGCGTTCCAGACCGAGCAGACCGCCGCGCCCATCTCCACGGGCAAGACCGGCAGCGGGCGGCGCGTGTCCATCACCCGGTTTGACTGCGACTATACCCCACCCGAGACCGTGACGCTCGGCGTTTTGAAGTCTGTGGATCTCACGGCGCTCGCCGAGACCGTCGCGGCGAACGTTGCGGCGAACGGCTGGGGCAGTGTGACATATTCTGTCTCGGAAAATGGCTCGCTCCTCCTCCAAAACCCCAGCGCCGCGCCCCTCACGCCGGACAATTACGAAAAGCAGGAGGCATTCCTCGCCTCGTCGCAGCCGGAGGCCGCGGCGCGCACGTTTTTAGAGCACAGCGGCCTCATCGGTCTGCTGCGCAATTACGGTCTGGAGCTCGGCACGACGGCGGAAAACGACAACGGCGAGATCACCTTCCGCGGCACGGGCAGCACCGCGCAGAGCGAGTGCAGCGTGCGCTTCAGCTTCCTTTATACCGGCGACTTCAACCAGGCGGTTGTCCGCGCCGTATATCTCGATGGCGCGGCGGACGTCCCCTCGCTCGCGCTCAAAAAGGCGGCGTCCAACGCCGTCACGTGGGACAGCGCCGACGACGGTACGGTCTCCGCGACTGCCGTGGAGCTTCGCAGCGTGCGCGGCCTGCCGTTTTACGCCTTCACCTGCTCGGACGGCTCGGTTGCCTACGCGCTCGCCTGCGACGAGAGCGCGCTCGATGCCGTTTCCGGCGCGCGGGAGATTTACGAGGAGATCATGCGCGACGGTCTGCGCGAATACATCGAGATCCGCGGCGCGGAGTGAGGCTCGTGCCTCGCCGGAATGTCCGATTTTCGGCAGAATGACGGATTTCGTCCGTCTCAGTGAAACATTTTTCGCCACAGTACGGAAATGTTACACTGTAAGCGAAGAAAAACACACTACTGGATGATTTACTATTTTACACTTTATTCGTTAAAATTAGTAAATCCAACCGGGGGTCTTTGTACATACTAACCACGCTCCGGTAAAGTGTTTACCGTGAGGAGAAAAACGTATGCGCGAGGATTACAGAGAACGATTTAGAATACTTGGCCTGCGGATTGCCTATTACCGCAAAATGCGCGGCATGACGCAGGAGCAGTTCGCCGAGGCGATCGGCCGGAGCGTGAGCTTCGTGAGCCAGATCGAGGCGAACAATGCCGCCGAGGTCAAGGGCGTGTCGCTCGAAACGCTCTTTCTCATGAGCGAGAAGCTCGGCGTATCCATGGCGCGCCTCTTTGAGGACTGAGCCGGATACATAAGGTTTATTAACGCTACCCGCGTTTAATAAAAAAGTTTGAAAATCCAATAAGGAGGAGAACAAACAATGAAGAAATTCCTTGCGCTGCTTCTTGCCGTTGTCATGGTGCTGAGCCTGGCCGCGTGCGGAAGCCAGCCGACCGCGACTCCTTCGGCGACCGAAGCCCCTGCGGCAGACGCCACCGAAGCTCCGGCCACCAGCGAGCCGCTTGCGGCTGACACCTATCTGCTGGAAGACTTTGACGCCGAAGGCTACACCGACGAGTCGTCCGCTCTCTACCAGGAAGTCCTGGGCGAGTTCGACGCTCTCTTCGAGGAAGCCAAGGCTGCCGGAACCGTCTCCGAGCGTTACGCCCTCATGGCTATCGCCGAGGCGAAGCTGCTCGAGTCCGGCGTCATCCTGCCCACCTCCCGTAAGGGCGGCAACTACGCCATCTCCCGCGTCGCTCCCTACACCGTGAACAGCACGCTGTGGGGCAACGACTACGAGCGCTTCCATGACGCCCTCGTTACTACCGAGCCCATCACCAAGGCTGACCGCGACGAGCTCCGCACCATGTGGAACGAGCTCAAGGGCACCGGCACCTACCTTGAGAAGGCCGCCGAGTACCTCACCGGCAAGGGCTACGAGCTGAAGGACAGCTACACCCTCGGCTACGCCAGCGACCCTGTGACCTGGGACGCTCTGGCCACCTCCCGCTCCGCCGACTCTGAGGCCATTATCAACACGTTTGACGGCCTGATGGAGTACGATGTGGAGAACGTGCAGCAGCCCGCTCTCGCCGAGTCCTACGAGGTCTCCGAGGATGGTCTGGTTTACACCTTCCACCTGCGCTCCGGCGTGGAATGGGTCGATTCCCAGGGCCGTAAGGTCGCTGACCTCAAGGCCGACGACTTTGTTGCCGGCATGCAGCATATGCTCGACGCCGCCGGCGGTCTGGAATACCTCGTCTGCTCTCCGGCAGGCGGCGGCTGCGGTATTGCCGGTACCGACGACTACGTCAACCAGGTCAACACCGACTTCTCCGCCGTCGGCGTCAAGGCTCTTGACGATCTGACCGTGGAGTACACCCTGACTGAGCCCTGCTCGTTCTTCCTGACCATGCTCAGCTACAACGTCTTCGCGCCCATGTCCCGCGAGTACTTCCTGTCGCAGGGCGGCGGCTTCGGCGCGGACTACGCTCCCGATTCCGAGACCTACCTCTACGGCAAGACTCCGGGAAACATTGCTTACTGCGGCCCGTACCTCGTGAAGAATAACACCGCGGAGAGCACCATTACCTTCGTTGCCAACCCGTCCTACTGGAACGCGGACGGCATCAATCTCCATACCATCACCTGGCTCTTCAACGACGGCACCGACGCCACCAAGGCCTACAACGACACCATGGCCGGTACGCTCGACGGCGCTGGCCTGAACGCCTCCGCCGTGGAAGCGGCGAAGAACGACGGCGTGTTCGATAAGCTCGCTTACACTTCCCTGACCGATGCGACCGCGTTCTCCGCGTTCGTCAACGTCAACCGCCACAACTTCTCCAACGCGGCGGACACCACCGCCGTCCGCTCCACGCAGACCGTCTCCCAGGCGGAGCGCACCGCTCTCGCCGTGAAGAACCAGGCGTTCCGCCAGGCTCTCCTCCTCGCTGTTGACCGCGCTGCCTACAACGCGCAGTCCGTCGGCGAAGAGCTCAAGCTCACCAGCCTCTGCAACTCCTACACCCCGGGCAACTTCGTCTTCCTTGACGAGGAAGTGACCGTTGACATCAACGGCACCGCCACGACCTACCCTGCCGGCACCTTCTACGGCGAGATCCTTCAGGCGCAGCTTGACGCTGACGGCTTCCCCATCAAGGTGTGGGATGCTGAGCTCGGCACCGGCGACGGCTTCGACGGCTGGTACAACCCCGAAGCGGCTGCCGAGTATCTCGACAAGGCCATCTCTGAGCTGGGCATCGAGATCACCGCGGAGAACCCGATTTATATCGACCTGCCGGCCTTTACTGCCAGCGAGTCCTTCTACAACAAGGCCAACGTCTTCAAGCAGTCCGTGGAAGCGGCTCTCGGCGGCAAGGTTATCATCAACCTGATCGAGTGCGTCGACTCCAACGCGTGGTACTACGCCGGCTACTACACCGACTACGGCTACCAAGCCAACTACGACGTGTACGACGTGTCCGGCTGGGGCCCCGACTACGGCGATCCCGCGACCTATCTGAACACCATGCTGCCCGATTACTCCGGCTACATGGCGAAGTGCCTCGGCCTGTTCTGATCTCTTCAGAAATCGGAAAAGTCACAGCGACGCTTTGCCGCCTAAGCGGCAAAGCATAACAAGATAAGAGGATGGGGATTCCTCCATCCTCTTATTCCGCATTTATGACGTATTGAGTTTTCATCCGTTTTATCGGATTTTATGCATATGTCTCCGGCACATGCCACCGCAATTTTCCCCTGCTTCTCCACAGAAAAACAACGGTAAGTTGAGTGATATGCTATGACGAAATATTTATTGAACCGGCTGCTACGCGGCCTGCTGTCCATCATTATCATGGTGAGCATCATCATGGTGATGATATACTCCATGCTCGATCGAAATCTGATCTTTGCGGCAGATTCGACCTATCGGAATCTGGGCAACAATCAGCAGACCGTCTATAAATACCGCAAATGGAAGGAATACGGCTACATAGATTATGTGACGTATTCCGACTATCTGCTGCAGCTCACCAAAAACGGCGAGCTCGACGAGGAGACCCGCACCCAGGTCGTCAACTTCGGCAAGAAGGAGGGCGACGATAAGGGCGAGACACTCGAATACGTGCAGAAGTTCCGTGAGTTCTATGAATCGCAGGGCTATACCGTCGTGCGTCTCAAGGCGATCATGGCCTCGCCGAAGAAGTACGCCACCGGCGGACAGCAGCAGTATTTTGCTTACAAGGATCTTCCGCTTACGAACCGTCTCGGGAAGTATCTCACGGGGCTGATCTCTGTGGATAATATTCATAAAGTCCAGGAGGATATCGGCGAGCGCGGACTCACGTTCACGCTGCACGATCCCGTGTACGGCGGCGAGAAATTCGCCCCCGCTATCATCGGCAACGGCACGCTGCATAAGTATCTGCTGTATACGAACGACGAGTTCCCGTTCATCCACCAGAACCTTGTCTCGATCAATCTCGGCAAATCGTACACCGTCAACCAGGGTGTGGACGTGTTTGTAACGATGAACCAGACGCAGGGCTCCTATGTGCAGGAGGAGATGACGTTCCCGACCGGTCTCACCGAAATGTCGGCGGACGATCTCCACTCCGCGACCTATGTTGCGGGCTCCCGCGAGACGAACATCGTCTATCAGGATCGCTTCACCGACGATTACACGAACGTGAACACGAACAAGAGCGGCCTTTCCAAGATCGGCTACTCGTTCACGATCGGCATCATCTCCGTGGCGCTCTCGTACCTGCTCGGCATTCCTCTCGGCATCATCATGGCGCGCAAGAAGGATAAGTTCATCGACCAGCTCGGCACGGTGTACATCGTCTTTATTCTCGCGGTGCCGAGCCTTGCGTACATCTTCCTCTTCAAGGCCATCGGCGGCAAGCTCGGCCTGCCGACAACGTTCGACATGGAATCGACCAGCAAGCTGGTCTACTTCCTGCCGATCATCTCTCTGGCGCTGCCGTCCGTTGCTTCGCTCATGAAGTGGCTGCGCCGCTACATGATCGACCAGATGAACTCCGACTACGTAAAGTTCGCCCGTTCCGGCGGCCTTTCCGAAAGCGAGATATTCAACCGCCACATTCTCAAGAACGCTATCATCCCGCTCGTGCACGGCATCCCGGCGAGCGTTCTCGGCGCTCTCGTCGGCGCGATCATCACCGAGCGCGTGTACGTTGTCCCCGGTGCCGGCAACCTGCTTACCAAGGCGATCAACATGTACGATAACGGCGTCATCGTAGGCGTGGCTCTGTTCTACGCGGTGCTGTCCGTTGTCTCCATCCTGCTGGGCGATATCCTCATGTCCATGGTCGACCCGCGGATCTCGTTCACATCAAAGGCGAGGTGAGAAGCTATGAACAATGAATATGTCAACATCGACGATCTCGAACTGCCGCGGGAGGAGCTTTTCTCCCGCGTTGACCACAACGATCTCGAATCCGAAAAGATCACCGCGCCGCGCTACTCCTATTGGAAGAGCGTGTTCCGCGTCTTCTTCCGCAAGAAGATCAACATCATTATTCTCGTAGCTCTCGCCATCGTTATCGTTTTCACCTACATTTACCCGCCCCTTTCCGGCTACGACCGCTTTGCCAACCTGCTTGACCCCGCGGCCAAGCACCTGACGCCCTCCGCCGCCATGGCGAAGTTCGGCTCGAACATCCATTGGATTCTCGGCGCGGGCGCGTCCGGCGAATCCACGTTTGACGCCATGTGGAACGGCGCGCGCATTTCCGTGTCGCTCGCGTTCATGTGTGCGCTCATCAACATGACGGTCGGCGTCGTGATCGGCGCGCTCTGGGGCTTCTCCAAGAAGGTCGATATCTTCATGACCGAGGTGTACAACGTCATTGCGAACGTTCCGTACATCCTGCTCATCTCCGTGCTCGTGCTGATCTTTTCCCCGAGCTTCTGGACGATGGTGTTCGCCCTGACCGTGACCGGCTGGATCAGTATTGCGTACTTCATCCGCACGCAGGTCATCATCATCCGCGACCGCGAGTATAACCTCGCGTCCCGCTGTCTCGGCACGAACGTGTTCCGCATCGCGGTGCGCAACATTCTCCCGTTCATGACGAGCATTATCGTAACGCTGGCTGCGACGGAGATCCCGTCCTACATCTCCTACGAGGTGTTCCTCTCCTACATCGGCATGGGCCTTTCCGACATGTCCCTCGGCAAGCTGATCTACAGCGCCGAGAGCGCCATGGTCACGCCCGGCTGGGGCTTTGAGTTCTGGTCGCCGGTCGCGCTCGCGTCCTTCATCACCGTGGTGCTGTACGTTGTTGGCCAGAATCTGGGCGACGCGTCCGACCCGCGGACGCATATGTGAGGAGGAGATAAGCAATGGAAGAAAAGAAAGTCCTCCTCTCAATCAAGGATCTGGAAGTCAAGTTCCGCGTCCGCGGCCGTATTCTCACGGCCATCCGCGGTATCTCCCTCGATATCTATGAGCATGAGTCGATCGCCATCGTCGGCGAGTCCGGCTCCGGCAAGTCTGTATTCACCAAGACGTTTGCCGGCATGCTCGACAGCAACGGCTTTATCTCCAACGGCAGCATCATCTTTGATGATGAGGATCTGGCCGAAACCGTCGTCCCCATCAACGGCGGCACGACGCAGCTCATGCACCATGCGCAGACGAAGCTTGACGAGTATGCGCCCCTCGCCTTCGGCGGCGAGACGTACCGCGAGATGGTCGCCCTCGAAGCCGAAAAGAAGGCACGCTTCACGCTCTCCGATGAGGAGACGCAGCGCTATACCGACAAGATCGACGAGCTGAAGTTCCAGAGAACGGAAGCCTTCAACCTCCGCCAGACGCTTGACGGCAACAAGGACAAAGCCCAGATCCGCGAAATCTCCCAGCAGATCAGCTCTTACGACGAGCAGATCAAAAAACTGGAAGAGGAAAAGGCCAAGGCAATTCACTCCCATAAGGAAGCCGCGCAGCACGACAGCGAGTATGCCAAGCAGTTTGAAGCCCGCATGGCGGAGCTCAAGGCGAAGTATGAAAAAGAGATCGCCCAGCCCATCACCGCGGAAATGAAGCAGCGCAACGAGATCCTTGCCAAGGAGATCGCGCTCTCCGTCGGCCGTTACCGTCCGGTGAAGCGCACCCGCGCGGCCAACAAGCTCATCGCGGCTCTCCGCGAGGCGATGAAGCTTGGCGTCGATCTTGATAACGATGCCGAGCGCAACAAGGTGTTCGACACCGTGGCTTTCCGCGTCCGCTACGTTGATGAGACCGCGGAGCGTCTGCATGGCCGCTGCGTGATGAACCTTGCGAACATCCGCAACACCGAGGACTGGACGCAGATTCGCGGCAAGAAGATCGCCACCGTGTTCCAGGACCCGATGACCTCTCTGAACCCGATTCTCACCATCGGCAACCAGATCACCTCCATCATCATCAAGCACCAGCATTGCTCCGAGGTGGAAGCGCGCCGCCGCGCGATCGACCTGATGTACAAGGTCGGCATCCCCAACCCCGAGCGCCGGTTTGACGATTACCCGTTCCAGTACTCCGGCGGCATGCGGCAGCGTATCGTTATCGCGATTGCGCTCTCCTGCCAGCCGAAGATCCTCATCTGCGACGAGCCCACCACTGCGCTGGACGTTACGATCCAGGCGCAGATCCTGCAGCTCCTCAAGGACCTGCAGCGCGAGCTCGGCTTCACGATCGTGTTCATCACGCACGACCTCGGCGTTGTTGCGAACGTTGCCGATCGCGTCGCCGTGCTCTATGCCGGCGAAATGGTCGAGCTCGGCACCGTGGAGGAAGTGTTCTATGATCCGCGCCATCCCTACACGTGGGCGCTCCTTTCGAGTCTGCCGCAGCTGGCGCAGAAGAACACGAAGCTCTATTCCATCACCGGCACGCCGCCGTCTCTCTATAACAAGATCGTCGGCGACCCGTTTGCGCCGCGCAACCCGTACTGCCTGAAGATCGACTCGCTCAAGGAGCCGCCGATGTTCAAGGTGACGGAAACGCACTACGCGAAAACCTGGCTGCTCGACCCGCGCGCCCCGAAGATCGATAAGCCGGAAGCGATTGACAACATCCATGAAAAGCTGATCGCAGCGTTCAACATTTGAAAGGAGGAAAGCGTATGAAAACCGATACCGCAGCACATCTGCCCGAACACGGCCCCATGACCGATGACGGCAGAGAAATCCTCCTCTCGCTCAAGAACGTAGACATCACGTTCGGCAAGGGCGACAACGCCGTCCGCGCCGTGAAAAACGCGAGCTTTGATATCTATAAGGGCGAGACGTTCTCCCTTGTCGGCGAGTCTGGCTCCGGCAAAACGACGATCGGCCGCGCCGTCATCCGCGTGAACCCCTGCGCCGCCGGCGAGATCGACTACAAGGGCGTGCGCATTTCCGGCAAAATTCCCCGCTCGCTCGACCGCGAAGTTATCCGCAACATCCAGATGGTGTTCCAGGACCCTGCCGCCTCGCTCAACGAGCGCGCGACCGTCGATTACATCATCTCCGAAGGTCTCTATAACTTTCATCTCTACGAGAACGAAGCCGACCGCGTCCGCAAGGTGGAAAAGATCGTCGAGGAAGTCGGCCTTCTGCCCGAACATCTGACGCGCTACCCGCACGAGTTCTCCGGCGGCCAGCGCCAGAGAATCGGCCTTGCCCGCGCGATGGTCATGGAGCCGGAATTCGTTGTGGCCGACGAGCCCATCTCCGCACTGGACGTTTCCATCCGCGCGCAGGTGCTCAATCTGCTCAAGAAGTTCCAGGAAGAGCGCGACGTTACCTATCTCTTCATCGCGCATGACCTGTCCATCGTCCGCTTCATCTCCGACCGTATCGCCGTTATCTACAAGGGTGATATCGTGGAGATCGCTGAGACCGACGAGCTTTTCAATTACCCCCTGCACCCCTACACCCGCTCACTGATCTCCGCCATCCCCATCCCCGATCCGAAGCTGGAGAAGAACAAGGTGCTCTTCACCTACGATCCCTCTGTCCACGATTACAGCGAGGACAAGCCCGAGCTCGTGGACATCGGCCATAACCACTTCGTGTATGCGAACAAGAAGGAAGTCGAGGAGTATAAGGCCGTCCGCGAAAAGAACGAGCCGCTCAAGTCGATCACCATTCTTGACCCCGATGCTCCGCACGAGGAGAAGCACGAAGAGATCGTCCATACGAAAGAGGAAGAGGACTTCCTTAAGACGCCGGTGCACGATACCGGCTCTCTCTGGTACGCGATCCTCTCGTTCTTCCTGCCGATCCTCGGCCTGATCGGCGCGTGGGTGTTCCACCATTTCCACCACATCCGAAACTACAAGATGTGCCGCCGCGGCGCTGTCGCCGGTTTGATCGTGATCGCCGCCGTACTGATCTTGTTCGGAATCTTCCTGTTGTTGTCGCTGATTTAAGCGCCGATTAACAAAGCACACACCGCATCTGACGGAAAGGGCTGCTTGCAATGAATCGATACGCACGTGACAAACGTGAATCCCAGCCAAAACCGGTCGAGCGGATAGAACTCAACGAGGATAAGCTGCCGCAGCGGCTTATCCTCGTTGCCGTTTTGCTCGTCATCGGTATCGCCGCGCTCGCCTACGGCTTCAGCCGCGCCACGTCCTCGGACGTTGGCTGGACGGAGATCCCCGCCGCGACCGGCGAGACGAACGTCGCCCGGGAATTTATCCTGCACTATAATCTTGGCCAGGCGGATCTCGGCCCCACGGCGGAGCGCAAGGCGGTCAGCGTTGTATACTCCGATGCCGTCGCCACGGCGTGGAGCGTTTTCGCCTCGCCGGACGCCTCGGAGGAGGCGGGCAATCTCGCCTTCCTCTGCGTGCATCCCAACCAGACGGTCGTGATCAGCGAGGCGCTGTATACGGCGCTCCAAACGTTGGAGGATGCCGGAAGCCGCTTAATTTATCTCGCACCGGTGTATGAGATGTACGATTCGCTCTTCGCCTGCGCCGGAGACAACGAGGCCGTGAACTTCGACCCCGCGCGCAACGCCGATCTCGCGGCGTTCTGCGCCGAAGCGGCGGCCTATGCCGCCGATAGCGAGAGCGTTAACATTGAGCTCCTTGGCGATTGCCGCGCGCAGCTCACACTCTCGGCGGAATACACGGATTTCCTCCGGGAAAACGGCGTTGTATCCATCCTCGGTTTCGGCTGGGCGCGCAACGCTTTCATCGCGGATTATATTGCCTCGGAGCTCATCGCACGCGGCTACGAAAACGGCTGGATCGAAAGCGAGGACGGGTTTGCCCGGTATCTGAGCGGCGCGGGCGCGCAGAGCGTCGCCGTGCTGCAAAATGGCGCGGCCGCGGCGCACGTCAGCGGCTCCGGCTGGACGAGCGCCGTATCGCTGTGCAGCTATCCGCTCCGCGGCGCGAGCGTATCCCGCCACTATGTCTATGCCGACGGAACACCGGTTGCCGGGTATGTCGACCTGGCGGACGGCGTAGCCAAAGCGGCGCTGCCGGAGCTGCTCGCCGTTTCGAAAACAGATGGGTGCGCTGTACTTGCGCTGAAAACAGCGGCGGCCTTTGCCGTCGATACCTTCCGGGAGGAAACCCTTGACGGCGTGTCCGCCGTGTGGAGCGAAGGCGGGGAAATCCAAACGAACGATGAATCTCTGGTGATTCAATGAGCAGAACGAAATCTTCGGAATGGAAGACGCAGGCACACGAGATCTGGCGTCTGAGCGTTCCAGCCATCCTGACGCAGATAACGACCGTTGCGATGGAGTACATCGATTCCGCCATGGTCGGCGCGCTCGGCGCGAATGCCTCGGCGGCCATCGGGCTCGTATCTACGAGCACGTGGCTCGTCGGCGGGCTCGTCGGCGGCGTATCCGCGGGGTTTTCCGTGCAGGTGTCGCACCAGATCGGGGGTGGGGACGACCGCGCCGCGCGCACCGTTGTGCGGCACGGACTCGTCATGGGGCTTGCGCTCTCGCTCGTGCTGGCCTCGCTCGCCGCGCTTGTGAGCCGTCCGCTGCCGTGCTGGCTGCACGGCGAGGAAGCGATCCGCGCCGGGGCGAGCGCCTATTTCCTTGCGTTCGCGTTCATGGTGCCGTTTTCGCAGCTCAACTCTCTGTGCGCGTCGTTTTTGCAGAGCACCGGCGACATGGTGACCCCGAGCATTTTGAATGCGGCCATGTGCGGGTTGGATGTGTTCTTCAACTCGCTGCTCATCCCGCGGCTTGGTGTGTTCGGCGCGGGACTCGGCACGGCGAGCGCATGCGCCGTCGTGAGTCTGCTTATGGCGATCCAATGCCTACTGCGGAATGATCACCTGCGGCTCAACCGCAGGGAGAAGGACCGGGTACACGGCGCGATATTGAATAAGGCATTTCGCATCGGCTTTCCCGTCGCATTGCAGGAGGTCTTTCTCTGCGCGGCGATGGTCGTACAGACGCGCATCATCGCACCGCTCGGCGCGGTGGCGGTCGCGGCCAATTCGTTCGCCGTCACGGCGGAGGGCTTCTGCTATATGCCGGGGTACGGTCTCGGTGCCGCGGCGGCTACGCTCGTCGGACGAAGCGTCGGTGCGGGCCGGGCAGAGCTCGCTCGGGCGCAGGGTAACATCTGCACCGCGATGGGCGCGCTCTTCATGGCGGCCACAGCGGGGATCATGGCAGTTATCTGCCCATGGGTGTTCCGTCTGCTGACGCCGGACGAGAGCGTGCGCTCGCTCGCCGCACAGGTGCTGCGTATCGCCCTGCTTGCCGAGCCGCTGTACGGCGTTTCGATCGTCGCGGCGGGCGCGCTGCGGGGAACGGGGGATACGTTCGTGCCGAGCATCATGAATCTTTGCAGCATCTGGATCGTGCGGCTGGGGCTCGCGCTCATGCTCGTGCCGCGGCTCGGCCTGCGCGGCATGTGGATCGCGATGGCGGCCGAGCTATGCGTGCGCGGTCTACTGATGCTCTTCCGCCAGCTTACAACGAAATATTACGCGAAATATAAAAAGGAACCGGTATGAGAAATCATACCGGTTCCTTTTTCAAAAGCGGGGTTTGTTTGACTGCATCAGCAGGTGATTCCGTAAATATGCGGATGCATATCCGAGTACTGCGGCTCCTCCCACCAGCGCGGGCCGCCGTCCCAGTCCTCGAGAATGAACTCCTCGCCCCAGTCATCAATGATGATCTGGTCACCGTTTTCGTCCACGCCGTTCGTGCCGCCGGGCATGTAGTACATCTCAAAGAAGTCGCGCATCTCGTAATAGTACGGGTTGTAGCGCCAGATGCCGCCGGACGGCTCGCAGCCGTTATAGAGGAAGAGCGTCGTGTTCGGCAGGGCGTTTTCAAGCTGCCGCCGCTGCGTGCCGGTGAGCGGCGCGCTCGGATACCAAAGCAGCTCCAGCTGCGTGAGCTGCGGGAGCACCGCCCAGGCGTTTGCCTGCCTCACCTCCGTATACGGGAGATTGACGGCCTTTAGCGCCGTGCACTCGATCAGCGGCGAGAGGTCGGTGACCTTCGTCTGGAACATCTCCAGATACCGCAGCTCCTTGAGCTGCGCGAGCGGGGAAATGTCCGAGATCGGGCACTCGGCGATGATGAGATACGTCATATGCGGCATATACTGCAAAAAGCTCAGATCGGTGATATTCATGTGACCGATGTCGAGCCCCTTGAGATCGGTGCAGTATTTCCAGCAGCCGATATCGTCGTCGGTAAGATAGACCTTGTTGTCGCCCCAGGCGGCTGCGATGAAATATTCGGCGTCCGTGCGCAGATAATAGTTGCCGAAGTACACCTTCCAGACAACGCGGATGTTCTCGTACTTCTGGTTGAGCGCGTCAAGCTGCTCATAGGAGAGGTTCGTGTCGCACAGCTCGACCTTTGTGAGCTTCGGAAGCTCGGCGAAGGCAGCCTCCAGCGCGGCAACGTCAGCAATCGAATAATTGTTGAGATCGAGAAGCTCAATATTCCACTCAACGTCCATTCCTTCGACGGAGACCGTCCACCCAGCGGAGATGTCCGGGTGCTGCTCGATGAAGGCGAGCCGGTCGGCGACCGGGGCAGAACAGCCGGTGAGATCCACGGAGCGAAGATCCGGCAGAAGATCGAGCGCGGCGGTGAGCTGCGAGAGCGCCGCGGCGTCCTCGCCGCTGAGCGAAAGCTCCAGCGCGGTGTTTGAAACACGCTGCGAGCCGATCTGTACGCTCCAGGAAAAGCGGATGCCGGGATACGCCGAGAGAAGCGAATGCTGCTCATCGGCGGTAAACAAAACATCCGGCAGATTCACCGTGCGCACGGACGGAAAGTGCGCCAGCTGCGAGAGAACTTCCATAGCGGTCGCGGCCGAGCCGGAAACGGTGATCTCCTCGGCTTCGGAATCAAACCAGAGCGCGCCAATGCAGAGACTGTAGCGCATTTCGCAGTTCGGAAGCTCCGCGCGGAGCGTTTCCATTGCGTCGGGCGCGGTGCAGTGGTTCACGGTGAGCGCGCGGAGGTTTTCAAAAAGACGGATGTTCTCCCAGTCGTTCGGGAGATCCTCCAGCGTGAGCGCCTCCGTGCCGCTGTCGTACGCCTCGCCGTTGAGATACACGGAATAGAGCACGCGGCAGCCGGGGTGCGCGGCGCGGAATGCGTCGAGCTTTTCCACGGAGATATCGTTTTCGCGCACGTCCAGCTCCGTGAGCGCGGTGCAGCGCTCGAGCGCGGAAAGGTCGGTGATGCCGCTGCCGCGAAGATCGAGCGTCGTCACGCTTACCGGGATAAACTGCTGCCCGAGCCGCACATACTGGCGCGAGAGATACACCCCCGCCGCGGCGGCGAGCACAATGAGCGCCGCCGCGCAGATCACAAGCACGCGCGCGACAATTTTCTTTTTGTCTACTTTGTTTTCCTGCATGAGAAAGCCTCCGGATGAAATATCAGTAGCCCCAGTATTTTTTGTGTTTGGCGGCGAGCTCTTCTTCGGTCAGTCGGTCGACCTCGTTGCCCAGCGGATCCATATACCACATGTGGAACGCGTCGCGCATGTCGTAATAATCCTCGTCGTAGCGCCAGGTGCCGCCGGTGGACTCGTCGCCGAGCGAGCACCAGACCTCCGTGTCCGGCAGAGCCTCGCGAAGCGCTTCAACCTGCGCGCGGCTCATGCGCGTTCCCGTGCACCAGAGCCGTCGGAGCCACGTCATCTGCGAGAGTGTGTCAAAGAGCGCGTCCGCCGGCGTACCGATGTAGCATACGTTCAGATCGCGCAGCGCGGTGCAGCCGAGAAGCGGCGTCGGGTCCTTAACGGCGGTGTTGAAGAGCTCCAGCCATTCCAGCTCCTTGAGATTTTTGACCGGCGCAATGTCGTAAACGAGATTGTCGGCCAGAATGAGATGCCGGAGGTGCGGCATATTCGCCACGAACGGAATGTTGGTCAGATGGCAATGACCTAAATCGAGCGAGCGCATGCTGCGCGCGTAGTAAAGGCCGTCCGGCCCGTGCTGGTGCGTGTTGGGCTTGAGCCCCGCATCCGGGTTCGAGATGAAATAGTCAGAATCGGACGGCATGTAAAACATATAGACGCGAAGCAGCCACACGAACGTCACATCCGGGAATGCGTCCTGCAGCGCGTCCATCTGCTCGTTCGTAAGACCGCATTCGGTCATATCGACGCGCTCGACCTGCGGCAGGGAGGGGAGCGCTTCCAGAAGCTCTGCGCCCTCGTCCTCGATCTTCATCCCGCTCAGGTCAATCTTCGTGTCGTCCCAGTGCACAGTGACGCCATAGACCTCGACCGGCGCGGGCGTCGGGGTGGGAACGGGCGTCGGGGTGGGAACGGCCGTTTCATCTACTAAGACGGCGTCGGCGGCCGGTTCGTTCGCGCCGCACGCGGAAAGAATACAAAGCGCGAGGATTGCAAAGAATAGGACAAAGCATCGTTTCATGTTCTCACTCCGTAATAATGATCTGGTTCCCGTTTTCGTCCACGCCGTTCGTGCCGCCGGGCATGTAGTACATGTCGAAAGCGTCGCGCATTTCAAAGTAGTGCGGGTGTTCGCGCCATGTGCTGCCGGTCGGCTCGCCGCGCGCGGCGAGATACATTTCGGTGTCCGGCAGCGCGGCCTGCAGCTCGGCGAGCTGGTCGTCGTTCAGGTTGTTGCCGCAGTACCACAGCCGCTCAAGCTGCGGCATGTTGATGAGCGTTTCGAGACACTTGGCGGGACGGCAGTAGATATAGGAAATATTCAGGTCGGTGAGAGCCTTGCAGTTTTGGAGCGGGGAAATGTCTTCGCACTTTGTCCAGAACATCTCAAGATACGTGAGCTCCTGCAATTCGCCGATGGGTGTGATGTCGTTCACGTCGTTTTCGACAAGGATGAGATATTTAAGATGCGGGAGATAGCGGAGAAAGTTGAGATGCGTGATGTTCTTGTGGCCGAGATCGAGCGCGATCAGATCGGGGCAATACTTGAGCACCTCAAGATCGTTGCTGTAGATCGGGAACTCATTGCGCACGCGGGCGGCGATGAAGTTCGTGTCGTCCGTGCGCAGAGAGAATTCGGAAAAGTATACGCGCCAGACGAACCGGACATTCTCGTGCCGGTCGTTGAGCGCGGCCATATCCTCGTTGGATATGCCGCAGTCACACATCACGACCTTTTCGAGCAGCGGGAACTCGTCAAGAACGCCCTCAATGACCTCGGCACCGAGCATACCCATCCAGATATCGCTGAAATCGAGTTCGACCGCGTCCGTCGAAACGGTCTGGCCGAAGAGCGTGAGCTCATACACTGGGATCGCCGCTGTCGCGGCGCGGATGGTGTCCAGCTGCTCCTTGGTAAGACCGCAGCCGGTCAGATCCACGCGCTCGAGCGCCGGGAAGCGGAAAAAGTTTTCACAGAGCGTCTCCACATCCTGCGCGCTGAACGCCTGCCCGGCGAAGGAGACCGACTTGGCTGCGGAGGAGAACGTCTTGCCGAGCAGCTCCATGTTCCACTGGAACGTTATGCCGGGGAACGCCGCGGTGAGAGCGTCCTGCATTTCATAGGATACCGCCTCGCCCGCAAAGGATACCTTGCAAAGCTCGGGAAGGAAGGGCAGCGCTTCCAGCAGCTCCTCGAGCGGCGTGTCGGCGCGCAGCACGGCGCGCTGGGCACCAAGCGGCACATCCTTTCCGCCGACGGAGACGAAAGCGGTGAGCTTCAGCGCCGGATAGGAGCTTCGCAGAGCGTTGAGCGCTGCATAGTCCGTGCAGGCGGACGCATCCACGCTCTGCAGAGCGGGAAACCGGACGAAAAGCGGGACATCCTCTGCCGAAAGCGAAGAAATTTCGATGCTTTCGGCGTCGCTGGGTCGGCTGCCGCCGGAGAGCGGCACATCCCATACGAAGGTTTTGCCGGGGTATTTCGCCGCGAGCGCGTCGATCTCCTCCGGCGAAACATCCGTGCCGCGAAGATCGACCGTCTCCGCCCGGCGGGAGATCACCCGGCCGGAAAATACGCTGTACGAGCAGAAAAACCATATCGCGGCAGCAAGCAAAAGCACGAGCACCGCCGCCGGTATGTACCATACACGAGATTTGGTTTGTTTCATCATTTATAGATCCCAGGGACGAAGCATATAGGGGTTGAAGCGCCGCTCATATTCGAGCGACGTGCTGCCCTCGTGACCGGGGTAGACCTCATAGTCGCCGGGCAGATCGCGCAGCTTTTCCAGCGAGTGGCCGAGCTCGAGCGAGCTGCTGCCCGGGAAATCGTACCGGCCGCAGGACATGCGGAAGAGCGTATCGCCGGTGAAAAGGCAGTCCTCGCAGCGGAATGTCAGCCCGCCGGGGGTGTGGCCGGGCGTTTCAAGCACATCGAACGTGAGCGAGCCCGCCTCGATCACGTCGCCCTCGCGGACGAACACGGTATCGTCCGGCGGGTCGAGCTCAAAGTCCTCGTTGCCGAACATCCCGTTGCCGATGTCGGTTGTGAGATCGGCGTGGGACATGTAAACGGTCGCGCCGGTCGCATCGTGCACCTCTTCCAGCCCCATGCAGTGGTCAAAGTGGCCGTGCGTGAGCAGAATGGCGCGCACATGGAAGTGGCAGCGCTCGATGTAGTCCAGAATGAGATTGGAGTCTGCGCCGGGGTCGATGACGGCGGCGTCGAGCGTCGCCTCGTCCGCGACGATGTAGCAGTTGGTTTGCAGGTAGCCGACTTCAATGGCTTTGATGAGCATGGTTTCTTCCTCCTCGATAGCTTATGCGGCGCGGCGCAGCGTTACGGCGTCGATCTCCTCGCCGGTGTTGCCGTTGCGGGCGCTCAGAGAGAGCTCGTCCGGCGTAAAATCAAACATGACAAATCCCGGCTCCTGCTCAAGCCCCTCGGCGACAACGGGGAAGTCCGCGCTGCGGGCGCTGTCGTAGTAGTACTTGAGCCCGGTGCCGGAGGGGAGCGTGATATAGATCCGCTCGCCCGGCTGCTTATAGAGCACGGCAGACGTGTCGGCCACCGGATCGTCGCCGCCGAGCAGCGCCGTGCGGTTGTATTCGTGGTCGTGGCCGGAGATCACGAGATCAACGTCCAGCGCGTCCATCGTCGGCTCGAGCGCGTCGCGAAAGCCGGCGACCGGCCCGTCGTGGCCGTGCAGGCCGTTGCTGCGCATGGAGTAGTGGATCAGCAGAACCGTCCAGTTGTGCTCCGGCACGATCTCGGGGAGCGACTCCATGAACTTCGTGTGCGCCTCATAATTCCGCTCGCCGATCTGCACGCCGATGAACAGCACGCCGCCCCGGACGAACCAGAAGTTGCCGGTGGTTTTGTCCTGCCCGGTCATCGGGATGCGGTGGCGCGCCACGAGCAGGGAATCGTGGTTTCCCGCCACAGAGGCGAGCAGAAAGCTCCGCAGCATTGGGATATCGTGAAAGATCGTATCGAGCGAATATTCAAAGTGGTCGAGAATGTCGCCCGTGTGGATGATCATGTCGAGCGGATTGCCGTTTGCAAGCTCCGCGCTGAGCATATTTTCAAACATTGCCTCGAACAGCGCCGGATGGTATTTGTGGGAATAGAGATGCGTGTCCGAAACGGCAGCGGTGTGTAGCTCCCCGGCATCGTTCGTGCGGAAATGGTATACGGCGTCCGGCTCCTCGCCGTTTTTCACAACGGCGTAGGCGTACCGCGTTGCCGGTTCAACGGCCAGCTCCGCCACATACTGCGCCTTGTCGGCCGAGCAGAGAGCCTCGCCGAGCGCGGATTCCGTGGGCTCCACAACGGTGGGCTCCGCCGGAAGCGCGTCGTCCTCTCCGGCCACGCCGTAGAGAACGCGCATCCCCTCGCGGTAGTGCGCGCCGCTCCAGCAGAGGAGCACGGTCGCATCGGTCTGCCCGGGGAGAATGTAGGTCGCCTCGCCGGAGATCTCCGTTTCCGCGCGCATCACCGGCTCGGCGGTCGGCTCCGGCGTCGGTTCCGGTGCCGGCTCTGCCGTGGGAGAGGGCGTCGGCTCCGCCGTAGGAACCGGCGCCGCGCCGGCAGGCGCCGCCGGACCGGCACAGCCCGAAAGAAGCAGCAGCGCGCAGAGCAGCGCAAGCATGCGTACCGGGCGTTTCATCGTATTTTTCTCCATCACAGCTCCCTGGTGTCCAGCAGGATGGTGATCGGGCCGTTGTTGACGGATTCCACGAGCATCTCCGCGCCAAACTCGCCGGTCTCCACGCGGAACCCGGCCTCACGGCAGAGCGCGACAACGCGCTCATAGAGCGGGATGGCGGTGTCCGGCCGCGCCGCGGCGGTAAAGCCGGGGCGGCGCGAGCGCGCGTCTGCATAAAGCGTGAACTGGCTCACGATGAGCAGCTCTGCCCCTGCGTCGGCGGGACGGATGTTCATTTTCCCGTTTTCGTCATCAAAAACGCGCAGACCGCAGATGCGGTCGGCGATCTTCGCGGCTTCCTTTTCGGTGTCGTCCACATGGACGCCGAGCAGCACAAGAAACCCCTTGCCGATCTCGCCGAGCACCTCGCCGGTTTCGGCGCGGGTCACGCGGGCGCTGTTGACTCTCGTTACGACGGCTTTCATAGCATTTCCTCCGTTTATCCGTTGCCGCGGTCGATCTCGCGCACGCCGCCGAGCGTGCGGATCCTCGCCATGATGAGCCGCAGCGAGGCAAGATCGGGGACTTCGGTGGTGACATAGATGAGCGCGTTGCCCTCCGGGAGCGAGCGGGCGTTGAGCGAGCGCACCTTGGCGTTGAGCGCGTTGAGCACGGCGGCAATGTCCAGCACGAGACCGTTGCGGTCGCGCGCGAGAATGCGGAGCGTCGTGGAATAAAGCCCCATCGTCTTGTCCGCCCAGGAAACGTTCAGCCAGCGGCCTTCCTTCTCGCGCTTGCACAGGCTGTTGAGATAGTTCGGGCAGTCGGCGCGGTGGATGGAAACGCCCTGCCCGCGCGTGATGAACCCGACGATCGGATCACCCGGCACCGGCGTGCAGCAGCGGGAGAACTTGATGAGGCAGTTGTCCATGCCCTCCACGAGAACGCCCTGCACGGCCTTGGCCTGCTGCGCGCTGTGGCGCTCGACAGACTCGTTGATCCGGTCGAGCTCGCTCTTGTGGCTTTTCGCCTGCGTGCGGGCGGCGCGGGCAATCTCGTCCTTGAAGCGGTTGACGGCGCGCGTGCAGGTGATGCCGCCGTAGCCGATGGCGGCGTACATGTCGTCCAGACTCGTGACGGAGAGCTTTTTGATGCACGTCTGCAAAAGCTCGTCGTCCTCAAGATACGCCGTTGTGAGCCCCGCACGGCGCAGCTCGCCTTCAAACATCTCCTTGCCGCGGACGATGTTCTCCTCGCGGCGCTCCTTTTTGAGCCATTGGCGGATCTTGGAGCGGGCGGCGTTGGATTTGCAGAGCGTCATCCAGTCGCGGCTCGGTCCCGGCGCGGATTTGGACGTGATGATATCGACAATGTCGCCGTTTTGCAGCGTATAGTCAAACGGCACGATGCGCCCGTTGACCTTCGCGCCGATCATCCGGTTGCCGACGGCGGAATGGATGCCGTAGGCAAAGTCGATCGGGCACGCGCCGGCGGGGAGGTTCACCACGTCGCCCTGCGGCGTGAATACGAACACCTCGTCGTTGAACATATCCATTTTGAGATCGTGGACAAAGTCCTGCGCGTCGGTGTCCTGCTGCGCTTCGAGCAGACGGCGGATCCAGGCAAACTTCTCCTCGTCTCCGGCGCGGACGCCGGCGCCGCCGGATTTGTACTTCCAGTGTGCGGCGATGCCGTATTCGCTGATGCGGTGCATCTCCCAGGTGCGGATCTGCACCTCGAACATGATGCCCTCCTCGCCGAGAACGGTCGTGTGCACGCTTTGGTAGCCGTTGGGCTTGGGTGTGGCGATGTAGTCCTTGAACCGGCCCGGCACGGGGCGGAACATGTCGTGGATGTGGCCGAGGACGTTGTAGCAGTCGGGGATGTCGTCGACAATGACGCGGAACGCGCACAGGTCAAAAATCTCGTCGAGCCCGCGTTTTTGCGTGTACATCTTGCGGTAGATGCTGTAGGTGTGCTTGATGCGGCTCTGCACCGTTGCGTGGATGTTGTACTCGGTGAGCCGGTCGGTGATTTTTTTCTCGACGTCAGACATGAACTTGTTGAGCACGTTCGCTTTGCTGTCGAGATAGGTGATGATCTCGCGGTAGCCGTCGGGGTCGAGGTATTTGAGCGAGAGGTCTTCGAGCTCCCACTTTACCTTCTGCAATCCGAGACGGTGGGCGATGGGCGCATAGATCTCCATCGTCTCGAGCGACTTTTCAAGCTGTTTCTGCGCGACCATGTATTCCATCGTGCGCATGTTGTGCAGTCGGTCGGCGATCTTGATGAGGATGACGCGGATGTCCTTCGCCATGGCCATGAGCATTTTGCGGAGGTTTTCCATCTGCTCGTCCTCGCGGCTCGTAAACTGCACGCGGGTGAGCTTTGTAACGCCCTCGACAATGTCGGCAACCTCGGTGCCGAACTGCCGGGCGATATCCTCGTGGGTGATGGCGGTGTCCTCAATGCAGTCGTGCAGCAGCGCCGCCACGATGCTGTCCTCGTCCAGCCCCATCTCCGCGCAGATCTGCGCGGCGGCGACGCAATGGGTCACATACGGCGTGCCCGCCTTGCGCTTCTGCCCGCTGTGGGCGCGGTCGGCAAGCTCAAACGCCGCGCGCACCCGGCCGAGATCAACGCCGGGGTTATGTTCCAAAATGGTATCGGCAAGCTCCCGATAGCCCTGTTCCACAATTTCTTCTGCCATGATTTTATCCTTCTTTGCTTCGGCGCAGATCGGTGATCACAAGCTGCACGCTGCGCCGGCCGTGAAATTCGTTGATCTGCGGCACAAACACAATGTCGCAGCGCTGTCCGGCGCGCGCACCGAGCGCGGGCGCGGTCTGGGAAAAGAACACGCCGTCGTAGGTCTGCGCAAATTTCGAAAGCTTCAGCCGCAGATGCTTTCCGCCGCCGATGGGCTGCACGGAGTCGAGCGAAACATTTTCCATATAGAGCAGCGGCCGGGGATTGCCGTTGCCGCACGGCTCCAGCTCGTCGAGCGATTCAACGGAGGCCATGCTCAAAAGCTCCGGCGAATCAACGAGAAGATCCGCCTCCAGCGCCGGGAGCGTCCGGTCGGGGTGGGAGAGATAGTATTCGCGCAGCCGCTCGCGCAGCTCGTCCACGCGGCCGCGGTGCACCGTGACGCCCGCGGCCATCGCGTGGCCGCCGAAGCCCTCCAGACAGTCCGAACACGCCGAGAGCGCCTCGAAAAGATTGAAGGAGCCGGTGCTGCGGCAGGAGCCCTTGCCGCACTCGCCGTCCAGACAGATCATCACCGCGGGGACGCTGTAAGCGTCCGTCAGGCGCGAGGCGACGATGCCGATCACGCCGGGGTGCCAGTTTTCCGCCGCGAGAACGATCGGCGCGTCCGGCCGTTCGCCGTGCAGCCGTTCGACGGCCTCACGCCAGATCTCCATTTCGAGTGCCTGCCGCTCGCGGTTTTTGGCGCACAGCTCCGCGGCCAGAATGCGCGCGCGGCGCGGGTCGGTCTCTTCGAGCAGCCGCACCGCGAGACTCGGCTCGCCGAGCCGTCCGGCGGCGTTGATGCGCGGGGCGAGCGAAAAGCCCACGGTCGAAGCCGTGAACGGCTTATCGCGCACGCCCGCCTCCTCCGCCAGCGCGAGAAAGCCCGGGCGGCAGTCGCCCGCGGCAATCTTCTGCAGACCGCAGCGCGTAATGAAGCGGTTCTCGCCGAGCAGCGGCATCACATCCGCCACCGTGCCGACCGCGACGAGATCGCCGTAGCGCGCGAGCATTTTGCCGGCGTCGCCGTCCATGGCGCACACGAGCTTGAACGCCACGCCCACGCCCGCGAGCGCCGTGCCGATGCCGTTTCCGTCCGGCTGCTTGGGGTCGACGACCGCCTCGGCCTCCGGGAGCGTTTCGCGGCACTCGTGGTGATCGGTCACGATCATGTCCACGCCGCGCTGCGCGGCGTAGGCCGTCTCTTCGAGATTCGTAACGCCGCAGTCCACCGTCACGATGAGCGTGACGCCCTTTTCCGCGAGCACGTCGATGGCGGCGTTGTTGAGGCCGTATCCCTCGCGGATGCGGTCGGGGATGTACAGCTCGCAGGTGAGACCGCGCGAGCGCAGATAGTCAGTAAGGAGGCACGCGGCGGTGATGCCGTCCACGTCGTAATCGCCGTATACAGCGACGTGTTCGCCCGTTGCCACGGCGCGGGAGAGCCGCTGCACGGCGTCCACCATGCCGGTGAGCTCGAGCGGGTTTGTGAGCGTTTCCGCGCCGCCGCGGAGGAACGAGCGCGCCGCGGCGGGCTCGGAAAGCCCCCGCAGGTGCAAGATCGCCGCGAGCAGCGGCGTACAGCCGGCGGCAAGAAGCGGCCGCGGGATCTCCGCGCCGCGCTCCGGCACATTCCAGTTTGCGTATTTCATTCGGTCTTATATCTCCATTTTTTAATTACAAAAGAGAAGAAAACAGAAAGGATATTTTATAACACTTTATTTTAACAAATGTCTGTCCAAACTGCAAGGGAGGGGGGCGGAATATTTCCTTGACACGAGAGAAAATCAACGTTACACTTTCGGCAGATGTGTATTTCGTGAAATAAAGGAGATAACGCTATGCAATGGCTGGAATGCACCGTTCCCGGCGGGGACGATCCGGAGGAACTCTGCAACGCGCTCGCCGAGCTCGGCGTCGGCGGGATGAGCATTGAAAACGAACGGGATTTCCATGATTTTCTGGAAAATAACCGCGCCTGCTGGGACTATGTGGACGAAGCGCTCGAGGAGAGCTTTTCCGGTGTGTCGCGCGTGAAGTTCTGGCTCTCGTGCGATGCCGAGGGTGAGAGCGTGCTCGCCGCGGTGCGCGCAGCGGGGTATGCGGTGGAAACGCGCGTCATCGCCGACGAGGACTGGGAAAACAACTGGAAGCAGTACTATAAGCCCCTGCCCATCGGGGAAAAGCTCGTCGTTGTCCCTGCGTGGGAGGAGCAGCCCGCGGATGGGCGCATTCCGCTGCGGCTCGATCCGGGTCTCATTTTCGGCACCGGCAGCCACGCCACGACGCGCATGTGCCTGGAGGCCATCGAAACGCTTGCCGGAAGCGGCAAGCGCGTGCTCGATCTCGGCTGCGGCAGCGGCATCCTCTCCATCGGCGCGCTCGTGCTCGGCTGCCGCGAGGCCGTCGGCTGCGACATTGACCCCAAAGCGCCCGACGTGGCGATGGACAACGCCGCGCTCAACGGCATCGGCGCGGATCGGTTTCGCGTGTACGCTGGGGACATCCTCTCGGATCAGGGAATGCGCGCCTCGCTCGGCAGAAATTTTGATATTGTGCTCGCGAACATCGTTGCCGACGTTATTTTGCCGCTTGCGCCGCTCTCGCGGGAATTTCTCGCGCCCGGCGGCACATTCGTGACCTCCGGCATCATCGACGGACGGCAGGACGAGATCGAGCACGCGCTCAAAAAAGCGGGCTATTCCATTGAAAAGCATTATTGCGAAGAAGAATGGCATTGTTTTGTGTGTAGCGTGCGCGAATAACGGGCATACTACCCGTACAAAAACGTACGGGAGGTAAATGTTCCATGATGATGAACGGCAGAAAATTTATGACGGGTCTCGGCATCGGCATGGTGGCGGGCGGCGCGCTTTGCATGATGATGGCGCCCAAGGCCAAGCGCAACGACGGCAAGCGCATGGTGAGCCGCGCGCTCAAAGGCATGGGCGACGTGATCGACGATGTTTCCGACGCGCTGTGCCGCTGAAGGCCAAAAGCAATTTTTGACCGCCGAAAAGAAAAATTATTTTTGATTTTTCGAAAAAAGGGGTTGCTTTTTCCTGACGGCTGTGCTATTCTAAATGAGCGTCACGGATATGCGCCGTTAGCTCAGCTGGATAGAGTGTCTGGCTACGGACCAGAAGGTCAGGGGTTCGAATCCCTTACGGCGTGCCAAAGAAAACCTGTAATCGTTAAGATTACAGGTTTTCTTTTTTCGCACTCCGCTTGCCGCAGCGCCCTCTTTGTATCATATCTGTAACGATCGCTGCCGGCACATCAAGGCCGAACTTACCGCGGTCTCCCCAATGCGCTCAGGTTTTGGGGAGACCGCTTTCATTTGGCGTTTCTACTAAGAATATGCCGGAGAAAAAGTGCAAAATGACAAATCTTCCCGGCACGACACGGTTCTCTATTGACGGGGTATACAATCTATACTATGATGAACGAACCAACTGGTATATACCAGTTGCCCATCATGGCGGATTTCGCCGGAACGGAGGAGCGCACATCATGCAGGAACGCGCGCTCTATAAAACGATACGCGACGATCTCCTCCGCGCCATTGAAAACGGCTCTCTTCAGCCCGATCAGGCGCTCCCCTCGGAGCGTGAGCTCTGCCAGCGGTACGGCACGAGCCGCATGACCGTGCGCCACGCTGTCGCGGAGCTCGAATCGCTCGGCTCGGTATACCGTATGCAGGGCAAGGGGACGTTCGTTTCCGCCAGCAAGCTCATCCAGCCGCTCATGCAGGTCTCCGGCTTCACGGAGGACATGGCAAAGCGCGGCAAGAAGGCGAGCTCGCAGATCCTCTTCGCCGGAGAGAAGAAGGCAGACGCGGCCATCGCGCGCGGTCTTCGCATCGCGCCGGGTGAGCCGTACATCCTCATCCGCCGCCTCCGCCTGGCCGACGGCGTGCCGATGGCCATTGAACATACCGCGCTTAACGCCACGCTCTGCCGAGGCATTCTCGATACCGATCTGAAGAACCACTCCCTTTATGCGGCACTCACGAGCCGCGGCCTCACGCTCAAGACCGGCGACCAGTACATGGAAGCCGCACTCTCAGACGCGGCGCAGGCACGGCTTCTCGATATCCCGGAGGGCGCGCCCGTGCTGCTCATCGAGCGCCACGTAACAAACCCCGAGGGCGTCACCGTGGAGGTGACCTATTCCGCCTATCGGGGCGACAGCTACCGGTTCTACATCGAATTTGACGGCGTGAACCGGGTCAACACCGTATCCACATCCCCCAGAGGGATTTCGGATAACATTATTTAAGGAAGAAAAAGGAGCGTCAACATGAAAAAGATCCTTGCACTGATCCTTGCCCTCGTTATGCTCTTCGCTCTCGCTGCCTGCGGCCAGCAGCCCGCTGTGCAGGAGGAGCCGACCGCAGCGCCTGCCGAGCAGCCCGCGGAACAGCCCGCCGAGCAGCCGGCGGAAGAGGAGCCCACCCCCGACACCATCACCGTGATGGTTCCCCCGGTATCCGGCACCTACCAGGACGACATCGATACCTGGATCGCCGAATTCACCGCTATGTATCCCCACCTCACCGTGGAAGTGATCAAGACCTCCTGGGACGATCACAACGGCAAGCTCTCCACCATGGCGAACGCCGGCGAAGCTCCGGACATTGCTGAGGTCTCCTACTCCTCCATCGGCAGCTTCGTTGAGCTGGGCGTCGCGGTCGACATCACGAAGTACATGGATGCCGACCGTCTTGCGGACTACGACCAGAACGCGCTCGACTACATGAGCATTGAGAACACCGTTTACGGTCTCCCGCTGTACATCACCATCCAGGCTCTCGGCGCCAACAAGGAAATGCTCGAGGCCGCCGGTGCGGATGTTGCGAAGATCCAGTCCGAAGGCTGGACCTATGAGGAGTTCCTCGAAGTCATCAAGAACGGCACCACCGATGACTGCTTCGGCTTCGTGTTCGCGAACGCCGGCGTCACCGCGTCCGACTTCCTGAACATCTTCGGCGTCGCCGCGGGTCTCACCAATGCGTTTACCGAGGATCTCAAGTACGCCTACACCTCCGACAACATGCTCAAGCTCCTCGAGGCCGTGGAAGAGATGACGAAGTCCGGCTACATGCCCAACTACGGCGTCGAAGCCGGCCAGCGCATGGTCATGTGCCAGCAGGGCAAGGCCATGATCTTCGGCAAGGCCATGCCGCTCTTCGAGAACAACATCAACAAGAACAACGCTGCCCTCGAGGCCAACGACGGCTCCGCCGTGGAGAACTCCATCCCCGTGCAGTATGCGTTCCTGCCTGTTCCGACGATGGAAGGCGCGGAAGCCTCCTGCTTCGGCTCCGTGGACGGCATGGTCGTCCTGCGCAACAACAAGACCACCGACGAGCACCTGAAGAACGTCTGCCTGTTCCTCGACTACATCTGCTCCGGCGAGCGCATCGCTGCCGTTGACCAGACCCTGCTCCTTGAGCCCGTCTGCCAGTCCGGCCGCGACGCTTACGTCTCCCCCGAAGGCCTTGACGAAGGCAACGTTGCCTCCGCTGCCCGCTGCATCGGTCTGGTCGTTGCTCCTCCCGCCGGCGTGACCGCCGAGCAGAGCGCCGCTGCCAAGACCATCATGGACGAGACCATCGGTCCGAAGTTCCAGGCTCTCCTCGCCGGCGAAGCCACCGCGCAGGAAGTCTATGACGCTGTCTGCTCCGCCGCTGCCGAAGCGTTCGGCGCCGACGGCTGCGTCTCCGGCACTCTCTGAGAGCTGACGGATATTCAGTAAATACAGCAACCAACCGTTGCCCCGCCCGGCATGGCCGGGCGGGGCAATTCATTTCATGCCGAAGCATTGCTTCGGGATGAGGTGGCTGCGGCTCGCCGCAGCGCACTCGCTGTCGCTCGCACGTTTGCGAGCCGAGAAGAATTTTCTCCGACGCACATGTCGCCGGAGAAAATGATCTCATTTATTTGCTCCTGCGGGAGCAAACTCTGCGAGGCTTTGATAGAGCCGCGTTTGATTCGATTCGTGGAGGGAAGACTATGAGCAAAGCCAGAGGAAGAACGCTTGCCGACCGCCGGTTCCGGTTCACCAGCGAGGATGGGTGGGGCTATTTCTTCATATTTGTCGCCATGGTGGTGTTCGTGATATTCACGCTCTACCCCGTGGTCAGCGCCGTGCGCACGAGCTTTTTGAAGTATAAGCCCTTTGGCTCGGAATTCATCGGGCTGAAGAACTATATCGATACCTTCAAAAGCCCGCTTTTTTATAAGGCGGTGAAGAACACCATTGTGTACACGGTCGTTGTGGTTCCTCTGTCGCTGCTGATCGCCTTCTCCATCGCAATCATGATCTTGCCGTTCAAAAAGAGAACGCAGGCAGTGTTCAAATCCATTTATTATCTGCCCGGCATCGCCTCGGGCGTGGCGCTCTCGGTCGTGTGGCTGTGGCTGTACGATTCTTCGCCGGACGGCCTTTTCAACCGGGTGCTGCTGTTCTTCGGCCTGCCGATGCAGAACTGGCTCTCCAGCTCGAAAACGTCCATGCTCTCGCTGATGCTCATGGCGATCCTCTCCGGCCAGGGCACGAACATCATCATCTACATAGCCGCGCTCCTCGGCATTGACAACAGCTACTTTGAAGCCGCCGAGCTCGACGGCGCCACGTTCTTCCAGAAGGTGCGCTATATTGTCTTCCCGCTCGTGAAGCCGACGACGCTGTTCCTTCTCGTGACGGGCATCATCGGCTCGTTCCAGGTATTCCAGAACGCCTTCATGATGACCGGCGGCGGCCCGGACAACAGCACAACGATGATCGGTCTTCTCATCTATAAGAACGCCTTTGAGTACTCCAAGTTCGGTCTCGCCTGCGCGCAGGCCATATTGCTCGCCATTGTCATCGCGCTCATCTCGCTTGTGCAGTTCAAGCTCATGGGCACGGACGTCGAATACTAAAAGGAGGCACGGTATGGCTACGACAGGACTTTACTCTCCCCACGTAAACCACCCCGAAAAACGCATCGCGCGCAATATCCTCCTTGCGGTGCTCCTCATCCTCTTCGCACTTTTAACGCTCTTCCCGATCTTCTATATGATCATGTCGTCGTTCGGCCCCGCCGTCGCCACGGCGGGCACGTCCCGGAGCATCATCCCGCGCGCGTTCACGCTTGACTCCTATAAGGCATTCTTCAATTTCAGCAAGTACTCCGTCCGCTGGATCACCAACAGCCTCATCGTTTCCACAGTGACGGTCGTGGGGAACGTTATTTTTGCGTCCATGGCGGGCTACGCCTTCTCGAAGATCCGCTTCAAGGGCCGCCAGTGGCTGTTCGGGCTGATCCTCGTGGCGATGATGATCCCGTACCAGATCACACAGGTGCCGCTCTACATCCTCATCGCGAACAAGCTGCACATGACGAACACCTATGCCGCGATGATCCTGCCCGGCGTTGTGACGTCCTACAACATCTTCCTTGCCAAGCAGTTTTTCACGAGCATCCCCACGCCGCTCATCGAGTCGGCCAAACTCGACGGCTGCAACCAGCTCGGCATATTTGTGCGCATCATCCTGCCGCTTTCCAAAACCGTGCTGGCGGTCATGGCGATCAACACATTCCTTTCGAGTTGGAACACGTTCTTCTGGCCGTTCCTCGTGACGAGCAAGGACTATATGTTCACGATCCAGGTCGGCCTCAAGACCTTCAAGTTCGCGAACGAGACGCTCTTCGCCCCCATGATGGCGGGCGCGACGCTCTCGGCGCTGCCGATGTTCATTCTGTTTTTCACCCTGCAGAAATACTTCCTCGAGGGCGTCACGATCGGCGCCGTCAAGGGCTGACAGGAAATTCCCCAAGGGCTGCTGCGAAACGCAGCAGCCCTTTTGTGAGATACGGAGGTTGCTATGAAGCTTCGTTTGTATGACCGCGCAGACGCGCCGGAGGTCCGGCGCTTATGGAATACCGCGGGCACCGCGGCGGGATACGCGCCGCTAAACGCCGAGAGACTGGATGCCCTGCTGCTCGCGCACCCGGCGTTCTGCGCCGAGAGCGCGTTTGTGCTCGAGGAAAATGGCGCTCTTTACGGCTTCGCCGCGGGCTGCACGGGCGATACCCTCGCGCAGGGCGCGGTGCGCGGCTATGTGAGCTGCGTGCTGCTCGATAAGGCATTCGACACGGCGGATAACACCGCGCTGCTGCTCAGCGCAATGGAAGATTCCTTCCGTGCGAAGGGAAAGAGCGTCGCCGCCGTCACGTTTTTTAATCCCCTGCGTCTGCCGTGGATCATCCCCAGCACCAATGAGCACCAGCACAACAATATGCCCGGCATACCGAAGGACATCCCGCTCTACGAGCGGATGCTCTCGCTCGGCTACCGCGAGGCGGCGACCGAGATGGCGATGTATCTCGATCTTGCGGTGTTTACGTATCCCGCCGCGATGGAGGAGCGCGCGGCAAAAATGGCCGCGCAGGGCTATACCGTGGACTGGTACAAAGAAGGCATCCACCGCGGCGTGGACGAGATGGTGCGCTCGCTCGATAACTCCATGTGGGATGCGGAGATCCCCGCCGCAGCGCACGGCGGTATGCAGCTGCTCGTCGGCCTCTCCGGCGACACCGTCGCGGGCTTCACCGGCCCTGTGTACCCGGAGCCGACGGGGCGAGGGTACTTTGCGGGCATCGCTGTGGAGGAGCAATACCGCGGCCACGGGCTCGGCAAGCTCCTTTTCTACCGGCTCTGCCGCGCGGAGAAGGAGTGCGGCGCGCAGTATATGTCACTCTTCACGGGCATTGACAACCCGGCGCAGAACATCTATAAAGAAGCCGGATTCACGCCGCGGCGGTACTTCGCCGTGATGATAAAGGAGCTGAAACCATGAGCAAAACGATATTGGCCGTCGGTGCGCACATCGGCGATATGGAGCTTACCTGCGGCGCGCTGCTCGCGGCAAACGCCGTGAAGGGCGGACGCAGCGTGACGCTGGCGCTCACCGCCGGGGAAAAGGGAGCGCCCGCGGGGGCAAACGTCGCCGAATACCGGAAAAGCAAGGTGGCCGAGGCGGAGGCCTTTGCTGCCGAGCTTGGCGGCGAGGCGATCGTGCTCGATTATCCGGACGGGCTGCTGCCCGATAACGACGAGGCGCGCTTTGCCGTGTGTGACATCATCCGCCGCGTGAAGCCCGATATCCTCATCACGCACCACGCCCACAGCATGCACAAGGATCATGCGGCCTGCCACCGCATCGTGACGGACGCCTGGTTTTACGCTGCCATCGAGGGCTTTGAACGATCTCTCCCGCGCCACTTTGCCCGCCATCTGTACTATGCGGAAAACTGGGAGGACGCCGAGGGCTTCCAGCCCTATGTTTATCTCGACGTGTCCGACGGCTTCGAACTCTGGGAAAAGGCCATCGAGCACCACTGGTTCGCTGTGCACAGCACGAGCTTCCCGTATAAGGAATACTATTCCCATCTCAAGCGCCTGCGCGGCATCGAGGGGCGAAAGGGGTATTGCGAGTGCTTCATGATCCCCGCCGAGCAGATGCGCATCGTCAAAAAACTGGAGGACGAGTGAATGACCGACATCGGAAAACTGGCCACCGAGCAGCGCAATGCCGCCTCGGAGCACATCGACCGTCTGCCGACGCTCGACATGGTGCGTCTCATCAATCACGAGGATAAAAAGGTCGCCGAGGCGGTCGAGAAGGTCTGCCCGCAGATCGCCGAAGCGATTGACGGTATCTATGAGCGGATGCAGCGCGGCGGGCGGCTCATCTATACCGGCTGCGGCACGTCCGGCCGTCTCGGTGTGCTCGACGCTGCGGAGTGTCCCCCGACGTACTCGACCGACCCGGAGCGCGTCCGCGCGGTGATCGCCGGCGGCTACGGCGCAATGTTCGCCGCCGTCGAGGGCGCGGAGGATGACCGCAGCCTTGGTGCAGAGAATCTGAAAGCGCTGCATTTGACGGAAAAGGACAGCGTCGTCGGCATCGCCGCGAGCGGCCGGACGCCGTATGTCCTCGGCGCGCTCGACTATGCAAGGAGCGTTGGCGCGCTCACCGTTGCGGTCACGTGCTGCCCCGGCTGTGAGGCCGAGGCGCACGCCGATATCGCCATCTCTCCCGCGCCCGGGCCGGAGGTCATCACGGGCTCTACGCGCATGAAGAGCGGCACGGCACAGAAAATGATTTTGAACATGCTCTCCACCGGCGTGATGGTGAAGCTCGGCAAGGTCTACGGCAACCTCATGGTGGATGTGAAGGCCTCAAATGAGAAGCTCCGTGAGCGGTGCGTGCGCATTGTGCGCCAGGCGACCGGCGCGGAGGACGCCGCGGCGCGCGCTGCGCTTGCCGAGACGAACTACGCCTGCAAAACGGCCATCGTCATGCTGCTGCTCGGCGTGGATAAGCCCACGGCGGAAACGCTGCTCACACGTGCCAACGGTCGCGTTGCCGCGGCGCTGGAGGGCTGAGCATGGCGTTTCTCCGTTGCGAAATTGCCTCGGAATCGCTGCGCATGGCGACGGCGGTGGATGTGATCCTGCCCGATCAGGGCGAGCTGTCCAGGATAAAAACGCTTTATCTTCTCCACGGCTTGACGGACGACTGCACCGGCTGGACGCGCTACACCGCCGTGGAGACGTATGCGCGTGAGCGCGGCATTGCCGTTGTGCTGCCGGAGGTGCAGCGCAGCTTTTATACCGATATGGTATACGGCCTTTCGTATTTTACGTATGTTTCCGAAGAGCTGCCCGCCGTTTGCCGCCGGATGTTCGGCCTTGGCGCGGCGCGGGAGCAGAATTATATTTTCGGCCTTTCCATGGGCGGATACGGCGCGATGAAATGCGCGCTCACGTACCCCGATCGCTACGCGGGCGCGGCCAGCTTTTCGGGCGTCTCCGATCTGCGCTGCACCATCGCGCACCGGTCGCTCTCGCTCCAGGAAACGGAGATCACCGCCATTTTCGGCGAAAAAAAAGCCGTTCCGCCGAAGGACGATCTCTTCGTCCTGGCGGAACGGCTCTCCGGGGATGCCCCGGGAATTTATCTTTCCTGCGGTGAGCAGGACGGGCTGTATGCGGCGAACGAGCGCTTTTCTGCGCATCTTGCGTCGCTCGGCATCGAGCACCGGTTCGAGCATTGGCCGGGCGCGCACAGCTGGGATTTCTGGGATGCGTCGCTGCGCGCGGCGCTTGCGTACTTTTTCGATTAAAGCGTGATTTTCCCCAGCACCGCGCCGTGCCGCGCACCGGTAGCGCCGGGCGCATTGCTGCATTGGGCGAAGACCGCCTCATTGGCAAGCACGGCGAAGGCGACCGCCTCCTTGGCATCGCCGTCAAAGCCCAGATCCTCGTTTGTGAGAACGCGCACGCCGGGAAGCGCGGCGGCGATATCCGCCATGAGCGTGCCGTTTCGGCTGCCGCCCCCGCCGACGATGAGCCGCGCGGGGCGCACGGCGCAGAAATCAGAGATCGCCGCGGCGATCGTCTGTGCGGTGAAGTTTGTAACAGTGGCGAGAATGTCCTCGTTGGAGAGCTTCAGCTCTTTCGCTGCGGCGAAAATGGCGTTCACGAACACCGCGCCGTAGTGCTCGCGGCCCGTTGTTTTCGGCGGGCGGCGGGAGAGATAGGGATCGCGCATGAGCTGCGCGAGAAGCGCCTCGCTCACGCGGCCGGCGGCCGCCATGGCGCCGTTCGCGTCATAGCGCTTTTCGCCGTTCGTGATACGTGCAACGGCCGCGTCGATGAGCATGTTGCCCGGGCCGGTGTCAAACGCTGTCACGTCCGAGAGTGCGCACCCCGCCGGGAGCAGCGTGATGTTCCCGATGCCGCCGATATTCTGCAGCGCCGTGTGCTCCGTTTCGCTGCGGTAGAGCAGAAACTCCGTATACGGCACGAGCGGCGCGCCGAGCCCGCCCGCGGCCACATCGCGCACGCGGAAGTTGCCCACGACCGGGCAGCCAAAGCGTTCGGCGAGAACGGCCTCCTCCCCGAGCTGGAACGTGCTCGCAAAGGAGTGCGAGAGGTATTCCTCCTTCTCCGGGATGTGCCAGAACGTCTGGCCGTGGCTGCCGATGAGATCAATGTCGGAGAGCTTTGTGCCGGTCTGCGCGCAAAGCGCCTCGCCCGCCTCGCAGAAGAGCTCTCCGAGCAGGAAATTCATCCGGCAGAAGTCCGCCGCCGAGGCTGCGCCGCCTCCGGCGAGACGCAGTATCTCCGCGCGCACCTCGTCCGAAAACGGCACGAAGCAGAAGCCGAGCTGCTGCACGCGCGTGCGCGTGCCATAGCCCGTGATGCGCACGAGCGCGGCGTCCACGCCGTCTGCCGACGTGCCGGACATGAATCCAATCACGAGCCGCGACGGCTTTTCCCACAGCGTTTTCAGGGGATGTTCCATGGTGAAGCCTCCCAATTCAGCATATGAACTACGAAAAGTTTACTTCCTGTCCGCCGCTTTGTAAAGGGGTGTTTTCATGATCCGTTTCGGCATTGACAGCGCGGAGCTTGCCGCGCATATCCCCGGCCGCGCCGCGCTCGTCACAGCGCCCTCCGGCCGGAGTCTCGATAACCGCAGCAGCATCGATGTTTTGAAGGACGTCTGCGATCTCCGGCTCCTGCTTGCGCCGGAGCACGGTGTCCGCGGCGACAAAGCCGCGGGAGAGGTATTCTCCGACAGCGTCGATGCGCCCTCCGGCTTGCCCGTAAAAAGCCTGTACCGTCCCGGCTCCAAGCGTCTGACGCGGGAGACGGCGGCGGAGTTCGACACGCTCGTTTACGACATTCAGGACGTCGGCTGCCGGTACTATACGTTTATCTCCACGCTCAAAAACCTGCTGCTCGACTGCGCGGAATACGGCAAGCGCCTCGTTGTGCTCGACCGCCCCGACCCGCTGGGGCGCGCCGCCGAGGGCGTCGTGCTCGAAGCGGGCATGGAGAGCTTCGTCGGCTGTCATACGATTCCGCCGCGCTACGGCATGACCTGCGGCGAGTTTGCCCGCATGGTGAATGCCGAGGAGAACATTGGCTGCGCGCTGGACATTGTGCGCTGCGAGGGGTATGATCCGAGCGTATCCTTCCCCGGCTGGGGCAGACCGTGGGTCATGCCGAGCCTTGCGATACCGCGGTATGAAACGGCGCTGCTGTACCCCGGCACGTGCCTTTTGGAGGGGACGAACCTTTCTGAGGGACGCGGCACAGCCGATCCGTTCGCGCTGCTCGGCGCGCCGTTCATTGACGCCGAAAGCCTCTGCCGGGAGCTCGATACTCTCTCACTGCCGGGGCTCGCCGTGACGCCTGTGTACTTCACGCCCACGGCCTCCAAGCACGCCGGAACGCTCTGCGGCGGCGTGCATCTGCACGTGATGGACGCGGCGGCGCTCCGCCCGACGGAGCTTGGCCTCCGGCTGCTCGCGCTTGTGCGGGACATGTACCCCAACGATTTTGCCTTTCTCCCGCCCGTCCGGGAGGACGGACGGCCCTTTATCTCACTCCTCGCCGGACACCGGGAACTCGAGTGCCCCGGCTGGGACGTCGAAGTGCTCATTGCGCGCGCCCGGCGCGAGTGCGCGGTGTTTACCGAGCGGCGGAAACCCTACCTTCTCTACGAATAAGGAGAAATCATTATGGACATTCGGGAAAAGATCGGCCAGCGGCTGGTGTTCGGCTTCCCCGGGACGACGATCCCGGCAGAGTTTGCCGCGCTGGTGCGGGAATATAAGATCGGAAATGTCATCCTCTTCCGGTATAATATTGAAAGCCTTCCGCAGCTTACGCGGCTGTGCGCGGACATTCAATCGCTCATCCGCGCTGCGACCGGGCATGATGCCTTCATCACCATCGATCAGGAGGGCGGCATGGTGACGCGCCTCCCGTGGGACGCGGTGAACGTTCCCGGCAGCATGGCGCTGGCCGCGACCGGAAAGCCGGAAAACGCGGCTCTCGCCGCGGAGATCACGGCGCGGCAGCTGCGCGGCGTCGGCGTCAACTTCAATCTCGCGCCCGATCTCGATGTAAACTCCAACCCCATGAACCCCGTGATCGGCGTGCGCAGCTTCGGCGACGATCCGGAGCGCGTCGCGCTATTCGGCGCGAAGGCTGTGGAGGGGTATAAAAACGGCGGCATGCTCTGCTGCGGCAAGCATTTCCCCGGCCATGGCGACACCGCTGTAGACTCGCACATCGGTCTCCCATGCATCGGGAAAACGCTCGCAGAGCTGGAAGCGTGTGAGCTCATTCCGTTCCGTGCGGCGATAAAGGCGGGTATCCCTGCCATTATGAGCAGTCACATTCTCTTTCCGAAGATCGAGCCGAACGGCGTTCCGGCCACCATGTCGCGCACGATCATGCACGGCCTTCTGCGCGAAACGCTGGGCTTTGATGGGCTCATTCTCAGCGACTGCATGGTGATGGATGCCATCCGGCGGCATTTCGGCACGGCGCACGGCGTTGTGGAGGCGATGCGCGCGAGTGTGGATATGGTGTTCGTTTCCAGTAACGCGGCTTTGCAGCGCGAGAGCGCCGCGGCGGCGCTCGCCGCCGCCGAGACCGGAGAGATCGACGCGCGGGAACTCGATGAATCCATGCGGCGCATCCTCCGTGCGAAGGAGCGGTGGATACACGCCGCCGAGCCTTCCCTTGCCGGACAAAAGGAGGACTTCGCCGCCGCGGCGCGCATGGCGCGCGAGGCGGTCGCCGCGGTGCGCGGCAAGGCATGCACCGCGAGCGAAAAGACGTTTTTCTGCGGCTGCGCCGATTACCGCATGACGCAGGCCTCCAACGCCGATCCGGAGGCGAAGGCGTTCCCGGAGTATATGGGCGCGCGCTTCGGCGCGAAGTTCGCCGTCTGCTCCAAGGACCCGGAGGAAGCGGAGATCGCGGCGCTCGTCAAGCGCGCGAAGGGGGCGGAAAACATCATTTTTTCCTCCTGCAATGCGCATCTCTTCCGCGGCCAGCTCGCGCTTGCGGCGGCGCTTGCGGAAACGGGCGTTCCGATGACTGTGGCGGCGCTGCGCAACCCCTACGATCTTCCGCTCATGCCGGAGAGCGCGGCGCTGCTTGCGGCGTTTGACTATTCGCGCGATTCTCTCGCGGCGCTTGCGGACGTGTTTTCCGGCGGGGCTTGCCACGGCGTAATGCCCGTAGAGCTGTGAGGTGAGAGATATGTTTGTTGTCGGTATCGACGGCGGCGGGACAAAGACCCGCGTGGCGGTGTGCTCCACGGACGGAACGCCGCTCCGGCGGGAAACGCTCGGCGCGTTCAATCTTTCGGACATCGGCGAGGACGGCTTTCGCCGCCGCGTGGAGGAAATCCTTGCGCTCTGCGGCGATATGAGCGCGTGCGGCGCGATGTGCGTTGGCGGCGCGGGCGTTTCGGGCGCGGCGGCGGGGGAGATACTGCGCGCGGCGCTCGCATCGCACGGCTTTGCCGGAAAGCTCCTTCTCTGCGGCGACCACGAGATCGCGCTCGCGGGCGCAATGCAGACGCCGGGATGCGTCCTCATCGCGGGGACGGGCTCCGTGTGTTACGGGAAAAACGCCGCCGGAGAGGCTTTCCGCTGCGGCGGCGGCGGACACATCATCGATGATCCCGGCAGCGGCTACGCCCTTGGCCGGGACGCGCTCGCCGCAGCGCTCCAGACCGAGGACGGGCGCCTTTCGGAAAACGCGCTCCATGGCGCGGTGATGGAAGCCGTCGGCGGAAACGGCATCCAGGGCATTTTTGATTTTGTTTACTTCTCCCACCGCGGCAAGGGCGAGATTGCCGCGCTCGCGCCGCTCGTGCTCCGGTGCGCGGAGCAGGGGGACGCCGTGAGCCTTGAAATTCTGCGCCGCGGCGCGGGCGAGCTCGCCCGGCTTGTCCGGGCGGCAATGGAGCGGCTGCGGCTCGAAAAGGGCACGCTGTGCGCTCTCGCGGGCGGGCTGCTCGCGGAGGACAACGTTTACCGCCGCGCGGTGTGCGATGCGCTCGCGCCGTTCTGCCGCCCGGCAGCCCCGGAGCACGATGCGCTCCACGGTGCGGTGCAGCTCGCGCTCGCTGCGGTAAAGTGAATAGAAGATAGGAAACCCCGGCTCTTCGGATCATATCCGAAGAGCCGGGGTTTCCGTATAGGTTGCGTTCAGTACAGATTTTCCGGGTACATGCCCTCGGCGGTGAGCTTGCGGAGCATGGCGGCGGTCGTGGCGCGATCCTCGTGATACGTCATGCCGAACCACGCCTCCCCGGTCGTATGGGCATCAACATGCATCGTGCCCTCGCGGAGCATATCGCCCACCATCGTCGGCAGCAGGCACTCGCTCTTGAGCTCCTTGCCCGCTTCGGAGCGGAGGAACGTATGGAAGTAGGTCTCCATTTCATCCAGCGCCCACGGCGTGAAGCCCCAGAAGTTCATCGATACCGGGCTCTCGCCGTCGAGCACGGCGCCCTCTTCGGAATCGGCAAACGAGCGGATGGAGCCGTCCGGCGCCTTGCCGATCTTGAAGGTTTCGGTAACGGCGGTCATCTCGCCGCCGTCAATGTGGCACACACCGCGCGTCACGGTGCCGAAATCGCTCACGGTGTTGCGCAGCTTGTAGGCGACCATGCAGCCGCGGCCGGTCTCCGGGAGCTTTTCGAGCGCTTCGTACATCAGCGTGAAAGCGCCGGGGCCATAGTAATCGTCGGCGTTCACGACGGCAAATTTGCCGCGGATCACGTCTTTGCCGCTGAGCACCGCGGGCACGGTGCCGTAGGGCTTCGTGCGCCCCTCCGGAACAGTGAACCAGTCCGGCAGCGAGTCAAAGCTCTGGAAGGCGTAATCGACGTGTGCTTTCCCTTCGAGCCGCTCGCCGCACACGGCGCGGAAGTCCTCCAGCATCTGCGGCTGGAGAATGATGACGAACCGGTCAAACCCGGCGCGCTGCGCGTCGTGGATGGTGTACTCCATGAGGATCTCTCCGCCGGGGCCGACCTTTTCGATCTGCTTCGCCCCGCCGTAGCGCGAGGCAAGCCCCGCGGCCATGATAACGAGTGTTGCGGACATGAAAGTTCTCCTTTCGTTGCATTAAAACGGATGGGAATATCAATAAGAGCTTATTTCAAGACTTGCGTCGTCTTGGCCTTTTTCAATCGAACGGATCTCGGCGTAGTATCCGTAATCGTCGTTCACGTGGACGTATACACGCTCTCCCACCTTGTGACCAATCACGGCCTCGCCGAGCGGGGACTCCTTGCTGATGAGCCCTTCCAGAGCGTTCTGCCGGAGCGTCGTCACGAACCGGACGGCCATCTCCTCATCATCGTCCTCCAGATACAGCACAACGCGGTCGAAGAGGCCGACCTCGTCGGCATCGGATTTCGCGTCGATCACAACGGCGGAAGCGAGCATCTGCTTGAGATAGCGGATGCGGCTCATATTCTTACGCTGCTCGGCCTTCGCGGCTTTGTACTCAAAGTTTTCGCTCAGATCGCCGAATGAGCGGGCGACCTTCACATCCTCGAGAATCTTCGGCATGAGCACTTCCTCGCGCTCGCGAAGCTCCTCGCGCATTTTCTGCATATCAACGGCAGTCAGTTCGTCGTGCATGGGTTATTTGGCCTTCTTTCCGTTAAAGCACCGCCGGATGCTCTCCTTTGTGGGGAAGAGGAACGGCGTGGTGTCCTTGTAGGCGTTATACCCGCGCATGAGCACGGGGAAAACGTTGATATCCTCATACATTGCCAGCAGCAGGCCGCACACGCTGAAGATCGTGGCACACCACGGGTCAAAGTTCGCCGCCGGGATGAGCAGCAGACAGAAAAAGAGCATCACCCAAACGCTCGGATGGCGGCAGAGCGCATACGCCCCCGTCGTCACAAGCTCCTTTTCCCACCAGCGCTTCTTGGCGTCCTTGCGCTTCCAGTTGGTGCGCCCGCCGGTGAAGAACGTGAGATATACCAGCAGCACGAAGAAGCCGAGCGCCAAAATTCCGGCGATGATGCGCACCGCCGCGGGCAGGGAGTTGGCCTCCGAAAGCCCCGGGAGAACGGTGCTGAAAAACGCGAGACCAATGAGACCGGCACCGACGGTATAGAGCGACTGCATGCGGTCGTTGTTGTGGGAGGTGTTGTTGAGATCGTAGAGGATGATGCTGACATAGCCCAGCACGCCGCAGACGAGAGGACTCAAACCGTCAAAGAGCATAGGGGATTCTCCTTTTCTATCGAGGCGGATTTATCCCTTTTACTATACCATATTCTGCCGGGGAAAAGCAATACGGATCAGAGCGTCTCATCCGGCACGGCGCGGGCGAGAGCGCGGTTGGTGTAGCGCGCGTCGTCCGTCACTTCGCGGTATACGTGCAGCCAGTCCGGGAGGGATATGGGCTCATTTTCGCTGTGCAGCTCGCATTCGCAGAAAGCGCGGTCCTTCCAGAAGGGAAATACGTCGATTTCCAGCGTGTGCCCCTCGAACGGCACGAGATAGCGCGTCTTTTCGATGGTGCGCAGCGCCTCGTCGCGCTCTAAAAGCAGCGCTTCGTATTCCGCGGAGGAGATCTCGCACTCGCGCTCGATGCGCGTGACGGCGGTGATGCGCATTTTTTCCGTATAGAAAAACCGCTCCTCCGCGCCGCAGCGGGTGCGGCGGATGCGGCGGCCGGCGCCGGAGACACCGGCACGGAGATATACCTGCTCGATATCGAGACGCTTCACGCTCTTTTCCCTGAGCAGCGCCGCGTCCGGCGCCGCAATGAGAAATTTCCGCTCGATCTCAAGCGGGAGGTCGGTTTTGCTCATAAAAGGGTTTCCTTTCATCAAAATTAAAAGCCTCCCTCTGACGAGGGAGGTGGCAAAAGCAGAGCTTTTGACGGAGGGAGAGAAGTCTTTCTGCGCGGAAAACACGCTTTTTCTCTCCCTCAGTCAGCTTCGCTGACAGCGCCCTCGTCAGAGGGAGCCTTTATGTAGTATATCACAGCTTCGTCTGTAAATTCATCAGCATCTCGGTGAGCGCGCCGCAGGTTGCGGTTTCGCGGGCACCGATGGTGCCGTCGTCGTGCGCGGCGATCGTGCCGGACTGCATTGCCCAGAGCATCGCCTGCTGCGCCCACGAGCTGACGGAGCTGCCGTCGCTCCACGCGGCAAGATCGCCCGCGGCGGAGGTGTCCGCGCCGCGCAGCGCGGCGTAGCGGCAGAGGATCACGGCGGTCTGCTCGCGTGTGACCGGCTCATCGGGACGGAATGTGCCGTCGCCATAGCCGACGATCAGCCCGCTCTGCGCCGCCCAGCGGATGGCCTGCGCGGCGTCTGTGTCGGCGGGAAGATCGGAGAAATAGACGTCGCTTTCGGCGGCGGGGCAGTCAAAAAGTGTCCAAAGCGTCTGCGCGAGCAGAGCACGCGTGGCGGGCGCGCCGCTCTCGGCAGTACGCAGCGGCATCGGCGTGGCACTGCCGGGCACGGTCTGCGCGATAGCCGGCGCTTCCGGCGTGGGGAGTACCGCCTCCGGCGTTGCGGAAACGGCGGTCTCAACGACAGCGGGAGCCTCCGCGGCAGTAACCTCCGCGACCGGCGCGGTGGTCTCGGCGCAGGCGTGGAAGGGCGCGGCGGCAAGCGCGCTGCTCTCGCCGGTCAGATTCACCGGCACAAAGCTGCACACGGTGCTGCCCTCGCGCGAGGGAGTATAGGTAAACGTGATCGTGTAGGGGTTGTACTCATCGCCGGTCAGGTGCTCGCTGCTCCCGTACCAGACAAAATCGGAAACGGGAAATTCCTCGCCCGCCAGCTCAGAGCGGACGACAAGCCCCACATCCTCACCGCGCATCCCCGCCGCAACGGAGAGCGCCTCGGCATACTGCACGCGGAACTCATAGGTCACGCCTTCGCGCAGCGCCTCGCCATCCGGCACGCGGTGCATCGTTCCAGCCTCAAAGCAGTCGCGCTTGTGCATGAGCGGGCCGGTCTGATACGTCGTATCGCCGCGTAGAAAATCGCTCACGGCGAGCAGAGAATGGGAGAGAGACCCGTTGGAGAGCGAGGAAAAATCGGCCGTCACGCCGAGAAGATTTGCGCTGCCCTGTCCGGCAAGCAGCGTGCCGCCGGGGAGCGTCACAACGCCGTTCCCGTCGGGCGCGGCGGAGAGATTTTCCCATGCGCCGATGGCGGCGGTGCCGTTTTCGGCGTGGGCGAGCGTCATGGTGAGGCCGTCGGCAGAGAGGACACGGGCGCTCTTGCCGTTGAAGCGGACGCGGTAATACGGATTATCATCCTTCACGGCGTACCATGTGCCCTGATCCTGCCAGACATAGTGGAGCACCGCCTCCACGCCGCCGGACGCGGCGGCATTGGTGTACCCGGCAAGATAGACCGAGATCGTCGTGGTCTGTCCCTGCGGCAGCGCTACGGCGTAGCTGCGGTAGGGAAGGATCTCCACATCGTAGGAGGCGAGACGGTTGGCGTCGGTATACGGCTCCGTGCCCATCTGCGAGGAGATGTCCTTGCCGAAATAGTTGCAGTTGAGCCCTTCGCCGGTATAGTTGAGCCCCACGGTGAACGTGAACATCTCGGCCAGGTACTTCGCGGCGTTCGTCACGCCCCCGCCGTCCGTCTCCGAGGCGTTCTCGCCGAAGGCGTCCCGATCCGCGGCGTAAAGCGCCAGAATGTCCCGGAACGTGAGCGTTTCCACGGTGAGACCGTCCGAGTCGGCGGCAAGCGCGTTCACGCTCAGGAGCGCAATAAGCAGCAGCGCGGCGGCTGCTGCGGAAAGAACACGATATACGGCAGATCGGCGTGCGGATTTCATGGCAGGCTCCCTCGATCATCGTCGGAATTGGTTGCGTACTTTACATAACCTGACTGTAACTTAACATAACGCCGGGGAGAAATCGTTAAGAAGAAGAAACAAATTCCGTTGCCGATTTGACACTTTTCCAGCTTTTTCCGGGAAAATTCAAGATATTGGCGCGCCTTTTGCAAAAGAATACCGCATATTGTGTTACAAACCGGCGCAGAGATTAAAAAATAATGTCAATCTCTGCGCCGGCCATGCTATAAAATTATGTCACCCAATTTATGGGATTTATTCCTCGCTGTCGAGATAGCGGCACGCCGCAAGCGCGGCGTTTGCGCCGTCCGATACGGCAGTGGTAAGCTGGCGGACGCGCTTGCCGCGGCAGTCCCCGGCAACGAAAACGCCGCGGACGGGCGCTTCGCCGGTTTCCGGCACGGCGGCGTAGCCGCGATCGGTGAGCGGCACGAGCGAAGCAAAGCGCTCCAGCTCCGGCTGCTGGCCGACGGAGACAAAAAGGCAGTCCACACAAAGCTCCGATTCCTCGCCGGTCGCGGTATTTTTCAGCCGCAGCGCGCAAAGCGCGCCGTCCTCAGTGAGAAATTCGGCGATCTCCATGGGCGTGAGTACTTTCACATTCTCCCGCGCGAAGAGCCGCGCCTGTTTTTCCGCATCGCCGCGGAAGCTGTTGCGCCGGTGGATGAGATAAACGGTCTTACAGATATCGGAGAGCAGCAGCGCCTCCTGCAGCGCGCTGTCGCCGCCGCCGACAACGGCGGTGATGCCGTTTTTATAAAATCCGCCGTCGCACACCGCACAGTAAGAGATGCCGTGGCCGAGAAGCTCTTCCTCGCCCGGCAGACCGAGATGGCGGTGCTTTGCGCCCGTGGCGAGGATCACGGCGCGGCTTTCGTATGCGCCGTCCTCTGTGCGGACCACGAAATTCTCTCCGGCGCGCTCCACGGACAAAACCTCGCCGACGTCGGTTTCGGCGTCGAGCGCGAGCATCTGCTCGAGCATCCGCTCGGCGAGCTCTGCGCCGCCGACGGAGGCGACGCCGGGATAGTTCTCGACGCGCGGCGCGTAGGCGATCTGGCCGCCGTAGCCCTCGCGTTCGAGAAGAAGAACGCTTTTTCCGCTGCGGCGGGCATAAATGGCGGCGGACATTCCCGCCGGGCCGCCTCCGGCAATGATGATATCGTACATGGCGATTTCCCCCTGTAAAAAATCACACTGCGGGCGGAGCAGAGCCCCGCCCCTACGGGCTGTAAAAGACCTTGTAGGGGCGGGGCTCT
>ENA-UOIY01000242-UOIY01000242.1-human-gut-metagenome-genome-assembly--contig:-P114-NODE-242-length-94716-cov-173.594585_pt1 | contig 94716 bp, 76 predicted proteins | sample MGYA00242335_ERZ723882 | MGnify/ENA metagenome assembly ERZ723882 | reverse complement strand
AACATTCTTCCTTAGCTCAGTCGGTTAGAGCATCTGACTGTTAATCAGAGGGTCCTTGGTTCAAGTCCAAGAGGAAGAGCAAAAGGTTCGTCATGCAGGCGAACCTTTTTTGTTTGAATCAACTATCTGACATCCCGGCTCAAGGATCATTCTCAATAATCCGTTACAGCAAGTGTCAGCACACTGATACACATCCCTTCCACATCCCGAAACGCATCGGCGCACGCCGTAGTGGTGGCTCCGGTAGTCAGCACATCATCCACCAGCAAGACATGCTTTCCGGCAAAGCGTTCGGGACAGTCAAGGCGGAACATGCCGTCCACATTCTCCCACCGCTCATACGCCGACTTGCTTGTCTGCGTCTCCGTATGCCTTTTGCGCACCACAGAAGAAGTATCCAGGGAAAGACCGGTAACCGCTGCAATCCCCCGGGCTATGTACTCGCTTTGGTTATACCCGCGTATCCGTTGTTTACGGGGATGCAAAGGAACGGGCACTATAACGTCTATACCGCGAAAGAAGCCCGACTCCAGCAGCTCCGCTGCCATAAAGCGTCCCATTATCTCACCTAAATCCTTACGCCCGCCATATTTCAGCAGATGCAGTATCCGGCGGAAGTCGCTGCCTTTCTGATAAAAAAAGTAGGAGGTGGCATGTTCCAAAGGAAATTTTCCCCAAAACATACGCTCCACCGGATTGTCCACACGAAGATGATACCCCGTACGGGGCAGACTCATATTACACTTCAGGCAAATAGCATCTTCTCCCTCCTGCAAAGGCTCGCCGCACACAGCGCACTGCCGGGGAAAGAATAAATGAAGAAAAGATAGAAACCAAGTTTTAAATGTGTTTTTCATAGGTGTTACATTCCTAAAGGCATCGCCTTCTGCACCAGCTCCAGCAAGAACGGGTGCAGCCACCCGTTAGTGGCGACCACATGATGCCCGTCGATGAAACCGGCGTTTCCATAAAAATCTGTCACCCGTCCGCCTGCTTCCTGCACAATCAGTGCCGCCGCCGAGAAATCCCATTTTCCGAGGAAAGCCTCCAGCCAAGCGTCGAAACGTCCTGCCGCCACATAGCAGAGGGCTATTGCCGCCGAACCATTCATACGGATACCCGCCACCCTGCCGTACAGTTCGCGTATCAGATACTCTCCCGTACGGGCATATTGTTCCGAATTATACGGAAGCTCCGTCACCACGAACGAAGCTTCCATACTACGGACGGAAGATACTTGTAGAGACTGTCCATTAAGGTATGCGCCACCGCCCTTCCAAGCATAGAAACACTCGTCCAGACAAGGGTCATAAACAACTCCCAGCAACAACTCGTGCTTGTTGCGCAAAGCGATACTGACACAGTAGGGGGCATTGCCATGAATATAATTGGTAGTACCGTCAAGCGGGTCCACCACCCAACAATACGGCTCATCCCGGTAGACTGCCGAGCCCTCCTCCACGATAAAACCGGCTTCGGGCAGAAGAGCGCCCAGTGCGGCGACAATGCGTTTTTCAGACTCCTTGTCCACATAGGACACATAGTCGTGCGCATGCTTTTCCTCCACCGCTTCCCTACGGAAACTCTTACGCTCTTCTTTCAGGAAGCGCCCCGCCGTACGGGCCACATCGCAGACTTTACCGGTCAAGATTCTTAAATCATCCATTGTTCAAGCAATCATTAAAATAAATCATTTATCGGCAACCGACTCGTAGACAAGCTCTCCACGCCGGCTGACGGTCCATTTATCATTTTCCAAACGTACGTTCTTCGTATCATCGTCCTCCATATTCCAGACATACCCGCCGGAAGGCAAACTACGACGGTCAAGGATTTCATTCGGGATATCCTCTTCCGAGAAGAACAATTCCACCCGGCTGGAGTCAGGACTGAACACAATATATAATGTGTTCCTTTCATCTTTAACAGAAGTCAGACGCACACCTTTCTCCCACAAACGGATGCAATCTTTCTGTACTTCACTCCATGTATATCCCGCCGAAGCAATACATCCATGCTCATCTTTATCGCCCCCAATCATTTCCGGCTTTTCCATTTCACCGGTATCCCCAGCCTTTTTCTCGCGGTTGCTTCCACAGCTTACCAATAACGCTCCGGCGCATACCAGACACACAGTCATCGTTTTTATATTCATATGCCTTTCAATTTTTATATTCAAAGATACACAAAATATAAGAGAAACGAATAAAACCTGTAAATCTTGCACCTGATTTATCCTATATAACGGGTAACTCAAAAAGCACATAATATTAATAATGTCCCAGCATATATCACTTATGTTCAAAAATACAAAACAGAGCGTTTTTTGTCTGTTCAAAGCCGGTACGGATTATAATTTTTGCCTTACATTTACAGAGGGTTAAGCACACCCCTCCCCCCTAAAACGGATAGAAGAACAACTATTTATTAACATACCAAACGAAAAAACATGAAAAAAAGTATCCTATTTATCACAAGCCTTTTCCTCTGTATTTTCTGCCTGAAAAGCAATGCGCAACAGAGCAGGACAGAAGTGACTTGGGAAAAAATGGAAGATGTCACAGTCCCCATTCCCCCACAGGTGCACCCCCGGCTTTACGTACGTTCCGCCGATCTGCCCGACCTAAAGAAACGGATGAACCACCCGCACGTAAAGGAGGTTCTGGCCACCCTGAACAAATTAGGGAAAGACCGCACGCCGGAAGAAGAGGCAAAGGTCAAGGACAGGGGCTTCCGCTATTACTTCGAAATGCGCGGCGTGACCAGCCGCGTACAGGTACAAGCCCTCGAATACCTCGTATACGGCGACAAGAAACAAGCAAGACGCGCCATTACCGCCATGCTGGACACGCTCCAGAACGTAAACTATGGAACCCAAGGGGACCTGTCACGCGCCAGTGGTGTGATGCTCACCTGCGGCGCAATGGTATATGACTGGTGCTACGACCAGATGAAAGAATCGGAGAAAAAAGCGTACGTGGAATCTTTCATCCGCATAGCCAAGACGATGGAATGTGGCTACCCTCCACGCAACAACGAACCGATTGCCGGACACTCCAGCGAATGGATGATACTGAGAGACATGCTTTCGGCCGGCATAGCCATCTATGACGAATATCCGGACATGTACAACTACGTGATAAAGATGATGTTTAAGGATTACCTGCCTGTAAGGAACTACATCTATTCCGGACATAACTATCATCAGGGGACAAGCTACGTGAACGTACGTTTCAGCAATGACCTCTTCTCCCTCTGGATCCTGCAACGCATGGGAGCAGGAGCCATATACAATCCGGCACAGCAGTTCGTGCTGTACGACTTCCTGTATCGCCGCCGCCCAGACGGACAAGTAATGCCCGCCGGCGACACTAACCCTATCAGAAAGAACACGCCCTCCTATTCGCTGCCCGCCATGCTGGCCTCCAGCTTCTACAAAGACAGCTACCTGGCCTACGAATACGAGCGCAAACCGAATATCGAGCGCCATTGCCTCATCTTCGACATCCTGTGGAGAGATCTGGACCTGAAAGCCAAAGCCCCCGATGACCTGCCGCTGACACGCTACTCCGGAAGCCCGTTCGGCTGGATGATAGCACGTACGGCATGGGACGAAAACAGCGTGATTGCCGAAATGAAAATAAACGAACAGTTTGTCGGCAACCACCAGCATCTGGACGGCGGTTCCTTCCAACTCTATTACAAAGGCCCTCTCGCCATCGACGCAGGAGCCTATCAGGGAAGTTCCGGCGGCTACAACAGCCCGCACAACAAGAATTTCTTCAAACGTACCATCGCACATAACTCCCTGCTGGTGTACAACCCCGACGAGAAATTCGCCTGCTGGAACTACGGCGGAGGCGGCAAGACCGAGTTTGCAGCCAATGACGGTGGACAACGCATGCCCGGCGACCGCTGGGAAACCTGCCGTTCCTTCAAGCAATTGATGAGCAAGGACTACACCACCGGCAAAGCACTGGCGCATGGCTTCGGACCGGATGTCTGCAAACCCGATTACTCCTACCTGAAAGGTGACATCACGCAAGCCTATACAGATAAGGTAAAAGAGGCCAAGCGTTCTTTCGTATTCCTGAACCTACATTCCACCGAAGTGCCCGGTGCACTCATCGTATTTGACAAAGTGGTATCTTCCGATCCGCAGTTCAAGAAGTTCTGGTTGCTGCACAGCATCGAAGAGCCTGTAATAGAAGGCGACCGTTTCATCATCCGCCGTACCAAGAACGGGGATACGGGCATGTTGCAGAACCAAGTGCTGCTGCCTGAAGCCGGTAATGCCCAAATAGAAAAAGTGGGCGGCAAAGGAAAAGAATTCTGGGTGTTCGGCACCAACTATCCGAACGACGCACTGCCCAACCGTCCCGATGATGCCAACGAAAGAGGAGCATGGCGCGTAGAAGTGTCTCCCGCTGTTCCCGCCGCCGAAAACTACTTTCTGAACGTGATGCAGGTGGCAGACAACACCTGCAAACGGATGAATGACGTGAAACGCATTGATGCCGGGAAAGTGGTGGGCGTACAGATAGCTGACCGGATCGTGACCTTCAGCAAGAACAGCCTGCCCCTGTCCGGCAAAATAGACATGAAGGTAGACGGAAACACTTCCATGAAATTTGTCATCACCGACCTCATTCCGGGCATATGGCAAATCAAGAAAGACGGGAAAGTATATATCCCCGCCGTGGAAGTACGTTCAGACGACGGCATCCTTTCTTTTGAAGGCACTGCCGGACATTACGAGTTTCTACGCTAAACGACAACGGCGGAAGATCCGCCGGGATAAACCACCAAGACTGCACCCGATGAACAGAGTATCACCGGATGCAGTCTTTTTTATGAATAGATTTTCCTATCTTTGCCTACTGCAACCACTAAAGTTATAAATTACATGGAACATCCTCTTTCCCAATTCAGATATTGTCCGAAATGTGGTTCGGAGCATTTCGACATTCACAATGAGAAATCAAAGCAATGCAAGGATTGCGGATTCGTCTACTATTTCAACCCTTCTTCCGCCAGTGTAGCCCTGATACTGAACAAACAAAACGAATTGCTGGTGTGCCGTCGTGCCAAAGAACCGGCTAAAGGAACACTGGACCTGCCGGGCGGCTTCATCGACATGGCGGAAACCGGCGAGGAAGGCGTAGCGCGTGAAGTGAAAGAAGAAACAGGCATGACGGTGACACAAGCCGAATATCTGTTTTCGTTGCCGAACATTTACATATACTCAGGATTTCCCGTACATACGCTGGACATGTTTTTCCGCTGTACGGTAGCGGATACCCTGCATCTCAAGGCAATGGACGATGCCGCAGAAGTGTTCTTCCTGCCTCTGAAAGAAATACGCCCGGAAGATTTCGGACTGGCATCCATTCGCAAAGGCCTGCAAATGTTCCTGACCGGCATATCCTAAAAAAGCCAAACATTTGAAACATTTTCAAACCAAAACACGTATTTTTGTAAAAGAATCTATTCCATAGCCAAAGATGAAACATAAAATCTACCGAATATTGTGCACCGCACTCTGCTGCGCACCTTTGCTCGCCACAGCACAGACGAGCGAGAAAACCACCTCCCCGCAACGGCTGTACGAGGAAGGCCAGAACCTGTTTCGGCAAAAAGCATTTGCCGCCGCCATGTCTCCGTTGCAGGCTTTCATAAAACAAACCGGCGCGGAAGGCAACCCGCTCCCCACTGCCGGAGAGAAAGAAGAAGCCGAATACATGCTGGTATGCGCCGAATATGAATTGAGAAGTCCAAACAGCATAGAACTGCTGCGGGAGTATCTCGACACGTATCCCGACACTCCCCATGCCAACCGTATTTATGCCCTTATCGCTTCCGCCTATTTCTTCGAAGGAAAATATGATGATGCGCTGGCAATGTTCAATTCCGCCCGACTCGACCTTTTGGGCAATGAAGAACGGGATGACATGACCTACCGTCTGGCAACCTGCTACCTGAAAACCGGGAATGTGAAAGAAGCCGCCATCTGGTTTGAGACATTGCGCAGCACCAGCTCCAAATATGCGGCGGACTGCACATATTACCTTTCATACATCCGCTACTCCCAACAACGCTATGACGATGCGCTCAGCGGCTTCCTCAGCCTGCAGGACAATGCGAAATACAAGGCTCTCGTGCCTTATTACATTGCGGAAATATACCTGATAAAAAAGAATTATGACAAAGCGGAAATCGTTGCCCAAAACTACCTCTCCGCTTATCCCGGACAGAAATATACGGGAGAGATGTACCGCATACAAGGTACGGCCGACTACCATTTCGGCAAGTATCACGAAGCCGTAAAAGCCTTCGGGCACTATCTGAAAGATAATGCAGAGCCCGCGGCAAGAAGGGATGCACTTTATATGCTGGGAATGTCCTATTACCGGACGGGAGTCTATTCGCAAGTTCCCGTCGTCCTAGGCGAAGTGACTACCGGCAAAGATGAGCTCACGCAGAACGCCTATCTGCACATGGGACTGGCTTACCTGCAACTTGCCGACAAGAACAAAGCCCGTATGGCTTTTGAACAGGCTGCCGCATCCAACGCCAACCTGAAAATAAAAGAACAGGCATCCTATAATTATGCCCTCTGCATCCACGAAACATCCTACTCCGCATTCGGCGAGTCCGTTACGGTCTTTGAAAACTTCCTGAACGAGTTTCCCAACTCCGCCTATGCCAACAAGGTGAGCAACTATCTGGTAGAGGTGTACATGAATACACGCAGCTATGACGCCGCGCTCAAATCCATTGAGCGTATTGCACATCCCAGCAGAGCCATTCTGGAAGCCAAACAGAAAATCCTGTTCCATCTGGGAACCCAGTACTTTGCCAATACGCAGTTTGAACGGGCAATCCTTTATTTCAACCAAAGCATCGCCCTGGGCCAATATAACCTGCAAACCAAAGCGAATGCCCTTTATTGGCGGGGTGAATCTTATTACCGCCTGAACCGCATGCAGGAGGCCGCCCGCAACTTCAACGATTACCTGTCGCTTACCACGCAGAAGAATACGGAAATGTATGCCCTTGCCTACTATAACCTTGCCTACATAACCTTCCACAAAAAAGATTATGCAACGGCGCAAGACCGCTTCCAAAAGTTCATCCAACTGCAAAAAAGCGGAGATGCAACCGTTCTTGCCGACGCATACAACCGTATCGGTGACTGCCACATGCAAGCACGCCGCTTTGATGAAGCCAAGCAATATTATACCCGGGCGGAGAATCTGGGTACACCGGCAGGCGACTACTCCTACTATCAATTGGCACTGGTGGCAGGCTTGCAAAAGAACTATGACGGCAAGGTGGCCTTGCTGAACCAACTGGCAAACAAATATCCCAATTCGCCATACGCCATCAATGCCCTCTACGAAAAAGGCCGTTCTTATGTGCAGAGCCGCAACAACAGCCAAGCTATCGCCACTTTCCGGGAACTGCTGAACAAATATCCCGAAAGTCCTGTCAGCCGTAAGGCCGCTGCAGAAATAGGCTTACTGTATTATCAGAATGATGATTACGACCGGGCTATCGAAGCCTATAAACATGTCATTACCAAATACCCGGGTAGCGAGGAGGCCCGTCTTGCCATGCGCGACCTCAAATCCATTTATGTGGAAGCCAACCGCGTGGATGAGTTCGCAGCGCTTGCTGCCCAAATGCCGGGTGCTATCCGGTTTGAACCCAGCGAACAAGACTCACTTACATACATTGCCGCAGAAAAGGTTTACATGAAAGGCGAACTCACTCCTGCAAAAGCAAGTTTCACCCGTTATCTGCAAAGCTATCCGAACGGAGCTTTCAGCCTGAACGCACATTATTATCTTAGCATTATCGGAAAAGAACAAAAAGATGAAGTCGCCGTACTGGAGCATGCAGGCAAACTGCTGGAGTATCCGGACAGCCCGTACTCGGAAGAGGCACTGCTGATGCGCGGAGAAATTCTGTTCAACCACAAGGAGTACGAACAGGCAATGGCCGACTATAAACAACTGCAAGCACGCGCCACCACCGCCGAACGCAGACAACTGGGTGCGACAGGCGTACTGCGCTGCGGTGCATTGCTGAAGGATGACATAGAAGTAATCCAAGCCGCAACCACCCTGCTCACCGAAGCCAAACTGACTCCCGAATTACAGAATGAAGCCTTGTACTATCGCGCCAAAGCCTATCTGAACCAAAAAGCAGTGAAAAAAGCGGCGGACGACCTCAAACTTTTGGCAAAAGATACCCGTACGCTATACGGTGCGGAAGCTAAATTCCTGGTGGCACAACAGATGTACAACGCCGGTGAATATGCTGCCGCAGAAAAAGAAATCCTAAACTTCATCGATCAAAGTACGCCGCACGCTTACTGGCTGGCACGCAGCTTTATCCTCCTATCCGACGTTTATGTCGCCATGGATAAAAAACTGGATGCACGCCAATATCTGTTAAGCCTGCAACAGAACTATCATAACGATGATGACATTGAGGGTATGATCCAAGAAAGACTGGAAAAGCTGAAATAAAAAGAATATAATGAATATGAGAAAGATACAATATATCTTCAGCGGAATAGCGCTGATGACCTTACCTTTGGGCATTCACGCCCAGCAACAGGCCAAAGATTCCACAGTGAACCGTACAGTCGTTGTGGAACAGGAATACAATCCCGACATTCTGGATGCATCCAAAATAAATGTGCTTCCCAAAGTGGAGCCGCCAACTGCCAGCAAAAGAGTTGTGGAATACGATGCAACCCTCATGCCCGCCAATGCCATCCCTGCAACCGTCATGCAGGCGTATACCGGAAAAGAAACACAGGCCAAGGCACAGCCCGGATACGTCAGGTTAGGATACGGCAATTACGGCAACTTAGATGCACGTGCCAACTATCTATTTACACTATCCGGCAAAGACCGCCTGAATCTGAATTTCCACATGAACGGCAGGGACGGCAAACTCGATTTACCGGAAAATGGCGGCAAATGGAATTCTTATTATTATCGTACACATGCCAACATAGATTATCTGCATCGTTTCAAGAAAGTGGATCTGAACATCGCAGGCAACTTCGGACTGAGCAACTTCAATTTCCTGCCCGATGCAGCTGTCAGAAAACAGAAATTCACCTCCGGAGACATTCATTTCGGAGTGAAATCCACTGATACGGAACTGCCCCTCCAATTCAGTGCGGAGACGAACTTGATGCTCTACGAACGCCAATACGATCTCGGCATATCGGATAATCAGGAGAATATAATCCGCACCAAAGCACAGGTCGCAGGAAGCATCTCGGAGGAACAAATCATCGGCATCGCCTTTGCAATGGATAATGTGTTTTATAAGAATAATGATTTTGAAAACTACACATCGCTCAATCTGAACCCGCACTACCGGTTGGAAAATGACGACTGGAAAATACGTCTGGGCGCACAAGTTGATATGGCTTTCGGCTTCGGAAAGAAGTTCCGGGCAGCACCTGATGTGTCCGTAGAATATAATTTCTCGGACAGCTATATCCTCTATGCACAGGCCAAAGGGGGAAAACTGCAAAATGACTTCCGCCGTCTGGAAACATTCTGTCCGTACGGGCAGATAACTCCGCAGCTGGACGCCACCTATGAACAACTGAATACCGCCATCGGCTTCAAAGCCAGCCCGGCAGCAGGTTTATGGCTAAACTTATACGGCGGATACCAGAACCTAAAGGATGATTTGTTTTTCCAACCGACAATCCTCACTCCTGCCGCAAGCGAGCCCTATCCGATGCTCTCCATCAACCAGTGGAACACAAGTAACTTTTATGCCGGCGCGGAACTGCGTTACGACTATAAAAATATATTTTCATTCTCCGCTGCCGGAGTCTATCGCAGCTGGGATACAAAAGATGACAGCCAGCTCACCGGGAACTATGCACTTGCCTACAAACCGGCTTTTGAGGCCAATCTGCATATAGATGTACGTCCCATATCCTCTGTACTCCTCAGCCTCGGTTATCAGCATGTCTCACGCGAGAAAGTGGAAGAAAGCAAGGTTGATGCAGTTAATAACCTTTATCTGGGCGGTACTTACGAGTTCCTGAAAGGAATATCCGTCTATGCCCGTATCAACAATTTGTTAAACCGGGATTACCAATATTATTGGGGATACCCGACCGAAGGCATCAACTTCATCGGTGGCGTAAGTTTCAAATTCTAATAGCCGGAATCAGAGACATTACGAACAAAAAAGGCCTTTTTTGCTAAATTCTCCTTATATTATAAGGTGGTAAGTTTGTTTTTTCCTACTTTTGCGGGCAAAATCAGTGGCTGGAGTCACTATAAAACAGAAATTTATGCAGAAAAACCTTGTCATTGTCGAGTCTCCGGCAAAAGCAAAAACCATTGAGAAGTTCCTCGGAAAGGACTATAAAGTACTTTCCAGCTATGGCCATATACGCGATTTGAAGAAAAAAGAGTTCAGTATTGATATCGATAAGAACTTCAAACCGCATTATGAAATTCCGGGAGATAAGAAAAAGGTTGTAGAAGAGCTGAAAGCCGAAGCCAAAGAAGCGGAAACCGTATGGCTGGCATCCGATGAGGACCGCGAAGGAGAAGCAATTGCATGGCATTTATATGAAGTGCTGAAGCTGAAACCGGAACATACCAAGCGTATCGTTTTCCATGAAATCACCAAAAGCGCCATTCTAAAGGCTATTGAGAAGCCACGTAATATTGACATCAATTTGGTGGATGCGCAGCAGGCACGCCGTATTTTGGACCGCATTGTAGGTTTTGAACTCTCACCCGTATTATGGAGAAAAGTAAAACCCGCCCTTTCTGCCGGACGTGTGCAGTCGGTAGCCGTCCGCCTCATCGTAGAGCGCGAACGCGAGGTACAGGCTTTCCAATCGGAGGCATCCTACCGGGTTACCGCCGTTTTCCTTGTACCCGATACAGACGGCAAGCTGGTTGAAATGAAAGCCGAACTGGCACGCCGCATCAAAACAAAAGCCGAAGCGCAGAAATTTCTGGAAAGTTGCAAATCAGCCACTTTTACTATCAATGACATCTCCACCCGCCCGTTGAAGAAGAGCCCTTCCGCCCCATTTACGACATCTACCTTACAACAGGAAGCTGCCCGTAAATTAGGGTTCACAGTGGCACAAACCATGATGATTGCGCAACGATTGTACGAATCGGGAAAAATCACCTATATGCGTACCGACTCAGTCAATCTGTCGGAACTGGCGGTGAACAGTAGCAAAGTCGTTATTGCCGACCTTATGGGAGAGCGTTATATTTATCCGCGCCATTTCGCCACAAAAACCAAAGGCGCCCAAGAAGCTCACGAAGCTATCCGCCCCACCTATATGGAAAATGCCAAAATAGAGGGTACCCCACAGGAAAAAAAACTATACGACTTGATCTGGAAGCGCACAATAGCTTCCCAAATGGCAGATGCGGAAGTTGAAAAGACTACCGTAAATATCAGCATCAGCAACGAATCGGAGACATTCACAGCAACGGGAGAAGTTGTAAAGTTTGACGGTTTCCTCCATGTCTACCGCGAGTCTATCGATGAAGAAGCAGAACTGGAAGATGAAACCCGCCTGCTGCCCCCTTTGAAAAAAGGACAAGTTTTACAGAACCAGGACATTATTGCTACGGAACGCTTCACGCAACATCCACCCCGCTACACTGAAGCCAGCCTTGTGCGCAAGCTGGAGGAGTTGGGCATCGGTCGTCCTTCCACGTATGCCCCCACCATCTCGACCATACAGCAACGCGGCTATGTGGAGAAAGGTGAAAAAGCGGGAGAAGAGCGTTCTTACAACGTACTTACATTACAGAACAACGAGATTACAGATATCACCCAAGTGGAAATTACAGGAGCAGAGAAAGCCAAACTGATACCTACCGATATAGGTACGGTGGTCAATGACTTCTTAATGGAGTACTTCCCCAATATCCTCGACTATAACTTCACCGCCAGCGTCGAGAAACAATTCGACGAAATAGCGGAAGGAGAGAAGAAATGGACGACTATTTTGAGTAATTTCTACCAGGGTTTCCACCCGTCCGTAGAAAATACGCTCGCCACCAAAAATGCCCATAAAGCAGGTGAACGCATCTTAGGCCAAGAACCGGGCAGTGGTAAACAGGTATCCGTAAAAATCGGTCGCTTTGGCCCTGTCGTACAAATCGGTACTGCCAGCGACAGCGAGAAACCGCGTTTTGCCCAACTCAAAAAGGATATGTCCATTGAGACAATAACGTTGGAAGAGGCTTTGGACCTGTTTAAGCTTCCCCGCACTTTGGGCGAATACGAAGGCAAGACGGTAACCGTAGGAACCGGACGCTTTGGGCCTTATATACACAACAACGGAATCTACGCTTCACTCCCTAAAACAATAGACCCGTTGGAAATCACATTGGACGAAGCAATCGAGCTTATCCAAAACAAAAAAGATGCCGAAGCCAAAAAACATATTAAGAAATTTGAGGAGGAACCTGAATTGGAGATTCTGAATGGCCGCTACGGACCCTACATTACTTATAAAGGCAGCAACTATAAGATTCCAAAGGATATCATCCCGCAGGATCTGAGCCTGGACGCATGCAGGGAAATCATCAAACTGCAAAGTGATCCGGATGCACCGAAAGCCAGACGCGGAAAATACGCCAAGAAGAAAAAATAAAGCCGTAATCAAAATAAAAGCCCTCTTTACCGAACCGTAAAGAGGGCTTTTCATATACAAAATATCCTTAATTACATTCTGTCGGGAACTTCAATGCCAAGCAGCCCCATTCCCAAACGCACTACCTTAGCCACATTCTCGGACAAGGCAAGACGAAATATCTTCACTGCCTCATTCTCCTCACGCAGAATGCTGAAATCATGATAGAACTGATTGTATTCCTTTACAAGATCATAAGTATAATTGGCTATCAGAGAAGGACTATAATCCTCACCTGCCTGCTTCACAACAGTTGCAAAGTCTGCAATCATCTGTATCAGCCCTTCTTCTTTTTCACTCAATTCAATGCCCAAGGGGAGCTGTGCAGGAACAGTGATACCTGCTTCCTTCGCCTTACGCAGAACGGACTGGATACGCGCGTACGTATATTGGATAAAAGGCCCTGTATTACCGTTAAAGTCAATGGACTCTTTTGGATTGAATGTCATATTCTTACGGGCATCTACTTTCAATATAAAATATTTCAAAGCACCCAAACCGACAATACGGGCAATATTATCAGCTTCTTCCTGAGTGAGGCCGTCCAGCTTACCTAATTCTCCGGAAGTCTCCTTCGCGGTATTAATCATTTCAGCCATCAAATCATCGGCATCCACAACGGTACCTTCACGGCTCTTCATCTTTCCTTCGGGTAGTTCCACCATACCGTAAGAGAAATGAACCAGTCCCTTCCCCCAGTCAAAGCCCAGCTTATCAAGCAAGATAGAAAGTACCTGGAAGTGATAGTTCTGTTCATTACCTACCACATAAATCATCTTGTCAATAGGGAAATCGGCAAAGCGCAATTTAGCCGTACCTATGTCCTGCGTCATATAGACAGAAGTTCCATCCGCCCGAAGAAGCAGCTTATGATCCAGTCCTTCCCCTGTGAGGTCGGCCCATACGGAACCGTCTTCTTTGCGGTAGAAGAAACCTTTCTCCAAGCCTTCCATAACCTTCTCCTTCCCTTCCAGATAGGTTTCCGACTCGTAATAAATTTTATCGAAAGTAACTCCCATCATACGATAAGTCTCATCGAAGCCTACATATACCCAATCATTCATCTTCTTCCACAAAGCACGCACTTCGGGATCATTAGCTTCCCACTTCACCAACATTTCACGCGCCTCTTTCATCAAAGGAGATTCAGATTCCGCCTTAGCTTTCGCCTCTTCCTCACTCAGGCCTTCACCCTGAAACTTCGCCATCAACTCTTTCACTTCGGCTTTATAATGCTTGTCAAAAGCTACATAGTAATCACCAATCAGATGATCACCTTTCTTACCGGAAGTTTCGGGAGTTTCACCATTGCCATACTTCAACCAAGCCAGCATTGATTTACAAATATGAATACCGCGGTCATTCACAATATTCGTCTTTACCACCTTGTTACCATTAGCTGCAATGATATTTGCCAATGCATTACCCAACAGGTTATTGCGGACATGGCCCAGGTGGAGGGGTTTATTCGTATTGGGTGAAGAATACTCAATCATCACCAACGGAGACTTGTCAGTAGCAGAAACAACGCCGTATTGCGCATCCGCATGAATACCGTTCAGTAACTCAATCCATGCCGAAGAAGCAATTGTCAGGTTCAGAAACCCTTTGATAACATTGAATGTCGAAACCGAAGGCTCATTTGCCTGCAAATATTCGCCAATCTCCTGTGCTGTCTGCTCCGGTCCTTTCTTAGACATCCGGAGGAAAGGGAAAACAACCAACGTAAGGTGTCCCTCAAATTCTTTCTTGGTCTTCTGCAACTGTACCTGTGCAGCCGGAACATCCTGTCCGTACAGCGCTTTCAATCCGCCAATTACGGATGCTACCAATTTCTGTTCTATATTCATGATTCAAATGTATTTTCTGTGTGCAAAGATACGAACTATTTTTAATTCCATAAAAAAGGAGACGTTGTATGCGTCTCCTTTTATCAAGTTTTATTTATGAACTACTTATTCGATAGTCAATTCTGAACCTGCTCTAAACTTGGCAACCTTCTTTGCCGGAATCTGAATGGGCTTCTTCGTTGCCGGATTTATACCAACGCGTCCGGCCCTCTCCGTTACAGAAAAAGTGCCGAAGCCAACCAATGCCACTTTATCACCCGCCTTTAACGCTTTTGTTACTGATGCGATAAATGCATCTAATGCTCTTTTTGAATCGGCCTTTGACAAACCGGCTTCAGCTGCCATTGCGCTAATAAGTTCTGACTTATTCATAATACAAAATGATTAATTAATATGTTACACAAAAGAAAAATTCTAATGCTACTTCCTACAAAAATAGAGCAATAATTCTGAATATCAAATAAAAACATTAAAAAAAGGCTGGAAAATAGAGAAAAAAAAGGAATAGGAGTTCCTTTTTCTGTTATAGAACAGAATTTATTCGTATTTTTGCCAAATAAAGCGAAAAAATCAGATTATGAATGCTATACCGACAGTAACCAAAAACCTTTTAATCATTAATGTGCTGATGTTTCTCGGCACCGTTGTAGCCCAAAGCTATGGCATCGACCTAAACCAATATTTAGGCCTGCATTTCTTCCTTGCCGGAGACTTCAATGCAGCACAGCTGATTACTTATATGTTCATGCATGGAGGATTTACCCATTTGTTCTTCAATATGTTCGCCGTATGGATGTTCGGCCGTATTCTGGAACAGGTATGGGGGCCGAAACGTTTTCTGTTCTATTACCTTGTATGCGGCATTGGCGCAGGACTTATTCAGGAACTCGTGCAATATATCCATTATGAAACGGTACTTTCAGCATACGACAGTGTTAACACCGGATATTCTGTCATCCCAATGAAAGAATACCTTAACATGATGACCACTGTCGGAGCTTCCGGATCCGTATATGCCATATTACTTGGGTTCGGCATGTTATTCCCCAATCAACCCATGTTTATCTTCCCGCTGCCTTTCCCCATCAAAGCCAAATATTTTGTCATCGGATACGCCTTGATAGAATTATATTCCGGCTTTGCCAACAATCCGGGCGACAACGTCGCACACTTTGCGCACTTGGGCGGCATGATATTCGGTTTTATACTAATAATGTACTGGAGAAAAAAGAACAGAGGAAATGGCTACTATTATAACTGATTTAAAAGAATCGTTCCGCAGAGGAAACATTTACATACAGCTGATTTATATCAATGTAGGGGTCTTTGTCCTGACTACACTGACAGAAGTTATATTGCAATTATTCAACCGGAGCCTTGGAGGAATGTTCGAATGGCTGGAGCTGCCGGCTTCGCTTTCCCGCTTCATTGTACAGCCTTGGTCTATCCTGACTTATATGTTTATGCATGCAGGAGTATTGCACATCCTTTTCAACATGCTTTGGCTGTATTGGTTTGGCGCCCTGTTCTTAAATTTCTTTTCTGCGAAACACCTACGGGGAGTATATATCTTAGGCGGCATTTGCGGTGGAATTCTTTACATGGCTGCCTATAATATCTTCCCTTATTTCCAACCAATGACAGAATATTCTTTCATGCTGGGGGCATCGGCATCTGTTCTTGCGATCGTTGCTGCAACAGCCTACCGGGAACCCAACTACCCGATACGCCTTTTCCTTTTCGGAACGATACGCTTGAAATATCTGGCATTGATTGTTGTTGGAATGGATTTATTGTTCATCACCTCCAGCAATGCCGGCGGACATATAGCCCATTTAGGAGGAGCATTGGCGGGACTATGGTTTGCAGCCAGCCTTAGCAAAGGAACGGATATTACCTCATGGATCAACAAATTTTTGGATTCCATTATTTCTTTATTCAGTTTCAAGCCCCGAAAGCCTAAAATGAAAGTCCATTATGGGACTGACAAGCAGAAAGATTATAACTACAATGCCCGGAAAAAAGCTCAATCCGATGAAATAGACCGCATCCTCGACAAATTGAAAAAGTCTGGATATGAAAGTCTGACAACAGAAGAGAAAAAGAGCTTGTTCGATGCAAGTAAACGATGAGGTGTACGTATGAAGCATTTCGGTAATTTTGTCGCGCTCCTGATTTTAGCGGTCAATGCTTTATTTACAGGTCTCTTGCTATTAGTAGCATACAGCCCTTATATCCAGCCGACATCTCACCCGGTACAATCTTGTTTCGGACTGGCTTTTCCTGTTTTTGCGTTAATCAACGGAGGCTTCCTGATTTTCTGGCTCGTTATACAACGATACAAAACTGCTCTACTACCTCTAGTCGGCTTTTTGCTGTGCTATTCGCAATTACGGACGTATCTTCCCCTTAATTTCCATACCTCCAACCTCCCGGAAAAAAGTATAAAATTCCTTTCTTACAATATCATGGGATTTGACGGGGCTAATAAAAGAAACGGGAAGAATCCGATACTCACCTACTTAAAAGAAAGCAATGCTGACATCCTATGTCTACAAGAATATGCCTCCGACGAATCTCACCGGCATCTCACCCAAAAAGACATAGAACGAGAATTGAAAGACTATCCTTACCACCGCATCAATGTTGTGGGCAGTGGTAGCGGTTATAGCAACAAGATAGCATGCTATTCGAAGTTTCCCATTCTATCCGCCCGGGTCTTGAACTACACGAGCAACTACAATGGCTCCGTATTATACGAACTCAAGCTGGATGAAGACACAATTACCCTTATCAACAATCATTTGGAATCCAATAAGCTGACAAAAACCGACAAAGACATCTATGAGGATATGCTGAAAGCCCCTGAGAAGGAAAAGGTAAAAAGCGGTGCACGATTATTGGTGCGCAAACTGGCAGAAGCCTCCGCTATCCGCGCCCCACAGGCAGATACTATTGCAAAGGAGATCGCTTCTTCCCGACATCCTTCTATCATAGTCTGCGGAGACTTCAACGACACTCCCATTTCATACACCCATCGCGTCATTGCACAAAACCTAAATGACGCCTTCACCCAGTCGGGACGCGGTTTGGGAGTTTCCTACAACCAGAATAAATTCTATTTTCGAATAGACAACATATTAATCAGCAAGAACCTACAGTCCTATAACTGTACGGTGGACCAATCCATAAAAGAGTCTGATCATTACCCCATATGGTGTTATATAGCCAAACGGCAATAATCCACTTTTTTAAAGTTGAACAACTATTTATAAACTATCAATATCTAATACTCTGACATTTATGTTTAAAAAAGGTATTTTAATTTTAGCTGCAAGTTGTATGATGTACTCCTGTGCTAACCAGACGGAAAGTAATCCGTTCCTCACCGAGTTTCAAACCCCGAACGGCGTTCCACCTTTCGATAAAATCAAGCTGGAACACTATGAACCTGCATTCCTTAAAGGAATAGAAGAACAAAACGCCAATATTCAAGCCATTATTGACAATACTGAAGTTCCGAGCTTTGAAAATGTAATCGTTGCTTTGGACAACAGCTCTCCCATACTGAATCGGGTAGGCGCCATTTTCTTCAATATGACGGATGCCGAGACCAATGACTCTCTGAACGCTCTTTCCATAAAGCTTGCTCCGGTATTGTCCGAACATGAAGACAATATCTCGCTCAACCAGAAACTGTTCGACAAAGTAAAAGCCGTCTACCTGCAAAAGGACTCTTTAGGGTTGACAACTGAACAGCAAAGGCTTTTGGACAAAACATACAAAGACTTCGTACGTTCCGGAGCCAATCTTTCTGCCGAAAAACAAGCCCGCCTGCGTGAAGTGAACAAGCAACTTTCTACGCTGGGCATCACTTTCAGCAATAATATCTTGAATGAGAACAACGAGTTTATGCTCTTCGTAGACAAACAAGAAGATCTTGCCGGTCTCCCCGAATGGTTCTGCCAAAGCGCTTCCGAAGAGGCCAAAGCTGCCGGCCAGGAAGGCAAATGGCTATTCACATTGCATAACGCAAGCCGTATCCCATTCCTGCAATACTCCGATAATCGTTCGTTACGTGAAAAGATTTATAAAGCCTACATCAACCGCGGCAACAACAACGACAAGAACGACAACAAGAAAATCATTACAGACATCGTGAGCTTGCGTCTTGAAAAAGCCCGTTTATTAGGTTTCGACTGCTATTCCAATTTCGTATTGGACAACACTATGGCAAAGAACTCAAATACAGTAATGGAATTTCTGAACAACTTGTGGGGATATGCCCTTCCCAAAGCTAAAGCCGAAGCAGCCGAACTGCAAAAACTAATGGATCAAGCAGGCAAAGGCGAGAAACTGGAGGCTTGGGACTGGTGGTATTACACTGAAAAACTTCGCAAAGAGAAATATGACCTTGAGGAGGATCAAATCAAGCCTTACTTCAAATTAGAGAACGTACGCGAAGGAGCATTTGCCGTTGCCAACAAACTTTATGGTATCACCCTGACAAAGCTCAACAATGTCCCTGTTTATCACCCCGATGTAGAAGTCTTTGAAGTAAAAGATGCAGACGGTTCCCAACTGGGTATCTTTTATGTAGACTACTTCCCACGTGCAGGTAAAAGTGGTGGAGCATGGATGAGTAACTACCGCGAACAGAAAGGTGATATCCGCCCCCTGGTGTGCAACGTAGCCAGCTTCACCAAGCCTGTCGGTGACACTCCCTCTTTACTTACGATTGATGAAGTGGAAACCCTGTTCCATGAATTCGGCCATGCCCTGCATGGTTTGCTGACCAAATGCAATTATTTGGGCGTTTCCGGTACGAATGTCGTGCGCGATTTCGTAGAACTTCCATCGCAAATTAACGAACACTGGGCCACAGAACCTGAAGTTCTGAAAATGTATGCCAAACATTATCAAACCGGCGAGGTCATTCCTGATAATCTCATTGAAAAAATTCTAAAACAAAAAACTTTCAACCAAGGCTTTATGACTACTGAGTTACTCGCAGCAGCCATTCTCGATATGAATCTACACAACCTGACAGACACTGAAAATATCGATGTAGTGGCCTACGAAAAAGAAGCAATGGACAAGCTTGGTTTAATTCCCGAAATAGCCCCTCGCTATCGTACTACCTACTTCAACCATATCATAGGCGGCTATGCAGCAGGCTATTACAGCTATCTATGGGCGAATGTTTTGGACAATGATGCTTTTGAAGCGTTCAAGGAACATGGCATCTTTGACAAGACAACCGCAGACCTTTTCCGTCGCAACGTTCTGGAAAAAGGAGACAGTGAAGACCCGATGACCCTCTACAAGAATTTCAGAGGAGCAGAACCTCAATTAGAGCCGATGTTAAAAAATCGCGGTATGAAGTAAGAATTGTGAAAAAAAAGCTATATTTGCAGCCTTATATACGATAGAAATCAATTAAAAAGTAATCATAATAAACTAAAAGTAACATGCAAAACAAAGGATTTGTAAGGGTTTTTGCGATATTGCTCACATTGGTATGTGTGTTCTATCTCTCCTTCTCTTTTGTGACTCGCCACTATACCAACAAGGCAAAAGAGTTCGCAAAAGGTGATGTGAAAGTGGAACAAGACTACCTCGATTCTCTGTCAAACGAGAAAGTGTGGTTCGGCAATTGGACGCTGAAACAATGTCGTGAAATGGAGATCAGTTTAGGTTTGGACTTAAAGGGCGGTATGAACGTCATTCTTGAAGTATCGGTTCCCGATGTTATCAAAGCATTGGCGGATAACAAGTCTGACGAGACATTCAACCAAGCGCTGGCAACAGCCGCCAAACAGGCTACTACCAGTCAGGACGACGTAATCACGCTGTTCATCAGAGAGTATCATAAGCTCGCTCCGGATGCTTCACTTTCACAACTGTTCGCAACCCAACAATTAAAAGACAAAGTAAACCAGAAATCTTCCGACGCAGAAGTTGAAAAAGTATTGCGCGAAGAAGTAAAGGCAGCCGTTGACAACTCATTCAACGTTCTCCGTACCCGTATCGACCGTTTCGGTGTGGTTCAGCCCAACATCCAAAGTCTGGAAGACAAAATGGGACGCATCATGGTGGAGCTTCCGGGTATCAAAGAGCCTGAACGTGTAAGAAAATTATTACAAGGCTCTGCCAATCTGGAATTCTGGGAAACATACAATGCAAAAGATGTAGCTTCATACCTGCAATCGGCTGATGCCAAATTGCGTGCTATTTTGGCAACCACAGAAGACAGTACGGAAGCAACAGACAGTACAGCCGCTGAGACTCCTGCCGTAGCACAAGCTACCAGCACCGCCGACAGCCTTGCCGCAGCACTGAAAGGCGAAAGCCAGGCGCAAGCTGCCAACCTGGAGCAAATCAAGAAAGAACATCCGTTATTGGCAGTTCTGCAAGTCAACCCCAGCGGTCAAGGTCCTGTTGTAGGTTATGCAAACTACAAAGATACCGCAGACATCAACAAGTACCTCTCCATGCCGGAAGTTCAGGCGGAAATGCCGAAAGACCTGCGTTTGAAATGGGGTGTTTCTCCTTATGAATACGATCCGAAAGCTCAAACTTTTGAATTGTATGCAATCAAGTCAACCGAACGTAACGGACGTGCTCCGCTGGAAGGTGACGTAGTTGTAAATGCCAAAGACGAATTTGACCACTATGGCAAACCTGCCGTAAGCATGTCTATGAATACGGACGGTGCACGTCGCTGGGCACAGCTCACCAAGCAGAATGTAGGTAAAGCCATTGCCATTGTATTGGACGGCTATGTATATTCCGCACCGAACGTAAATCAGGAAATCACCGGCGGTAACTCACAAATCACCGGACATTTTACTCCCGAACAGGCAAAAGACTTAGCCAATGTATTGAAATCGGGTAAGATGCCGGCTCCTGCCCATATTGTACAGGAAGACATTGTAGGTCCGTCTTTGGGACAAGCGTCCATTAATGCCGGTATCATGTCATTCGTTGTGGCATTAATACTGTTAATGGTTTACATGTGCTCCATGTACGGTTTCATTCCTGGCATGGTTGCCAACGGTGCTTTGGTGTTGAACATGTTCTTCACATTGGGTATCCTTTCATCTTTCCAGGCAGCTTTGACAATGTCCGGTATTGCCGGTATGGTGTTATCACTGGGTATGGCTGTGGATGCCAACGTATTGATTTACGAACGCACCAAAGAAGAATTACGCGCGGGTAAGGGTGTTAAGAAAGCACTTGCCGATGGTTATGCAAATGCCTTCTCTGCAATCTTCGACTCCAACTTGACATCTATCATTACAGGTATTATCCTGTTCAACTTCGGTACCGGACCTATCCGCGGTTTCGCTACTACATTGATTATCGGTATCCTGATTTCATTCTTTACCGCAGTGTTCATGACGCGTTTGTTCTACGAGCACTTCATGAGCAAAGACAAATTGCTGAACCTGACATTCTCTACGGGTATTTCCAAAAACCTGATGGCAAATGTACACTTCGATTTCATGGGCAGAAACAAACTCTGGATGACGTTGACGGGTATAGGTGTTGTAGTTTGCATCGCATTCCTCAGCATGCGCGGTTTAAGCCAAAGTATCGACTTTACCGGTGGACGTAACTTTAAGGTACAGTTCGAAAACAAAGTAGAGCCCGAACAAGTACGCGAACTGATTGCCAGCAAGTTCGGTGACGCCAACGTCAGTGTTATCGCCATCGGTGCAGACGGCAAGACTGTGCGTATCAGCACCAACTACCGTATTGAAGAAGAAGGCAATAACATCGACTCGGAAATCGAAGCCTACCTGTATGAAACACTGAAACCGTTGCTGACTCAGAATATCACGCTGGAAACATTCATCGACCGCGAGAACCATACGGGCGGCAGTATCATCAGTTCACAAAAAGTAGGTCCAAGTATTGCAGACGACATCAAGGTATCGGCCATTTGGTCTGTTGTGCTGGCTTTGATTGCCATCGGCCTGTACATCCTACTCCGTTTCCGTAACATTGCCTATTCTATCGGTTCTGTATGCGCATTGGCTTGTGACACTATTATCATTTTGGGTGCATATTCCATGTTCTGGGGTGTCCTGCCGTTCTCTCTGGAAATCGACCAGACATTTATCGGCGCTATCCTGACGGCTATCGGTTACTCAATCAATGATAAGGTGGTAATCTTCGATCGTGTGCGTGAATTCTTCAGCTTGTATCCGAAACGAAACAAGAAGATATTGTTCAACGATTCACTGAACACTACTCTGGCACGTACTATCAACACTTCACTGAGCACATTAATTGTATTGCTGTGTATCTTCATCCTCGGTGGTGACTCTATCCGCAGTTTTGCATTCGCAATGATTCTGGGTGTTGTATTCGGTACACTGTCCTCTTTGTTCGTTGCCTCTCCTATCGCTTACATGTTGATGAAACATAGCAAAGACGAAGAGCCGGCTGCTGCAACAACAATATAAAACAAACTATAAAGTGTTTTGACAAACACTTATAGTCTTTTTCAGGCACATATTATAGGAATTCCATGGCTTTTGAGCTTCATGAGACCTGTAATATGTGCCTGATTTATGTATATGGATACCTACCATAGGTAAAGAGCTATAATTGATAACCTTTTTCAGAAAATTCTAATGTAAAAGCATTATATTTGTAGATGTTACGCTACTTAGAATGAAAAGGATAGACAAATGGAGAAATTAAAAGAGTTATTAGCGAATGAATGTTCATTCAGGCCATCCGGTAAATTATTGGATGAACTGTTGGCACCGGCAGAAAGCATAGAGCTGAAAAAGAATGAAGTTTTGATTATGAGCGGCCGGCTCGACCCTAATGTCTACATTGTAAAAAGTGGAGTGATGCGATACAGTTATATGAACGGAATACGAGAGGTTACTTTCGCTTTTGCATTGCCGGGTAGCGTAATGATTGCCATGCACTCTTATTACGCCCATCTCCCTGCCTTCTACCAAATCGAAGCCTGCTGCAAATCAACCGTATTTAAAGTTCCCCAAAGTCACTACGCCCATCTGGTCTCATCCTCACACGAATTTGCTCAATGGGCATTGAGATATGCACAAGGACAGCTTTTCTATCTCGAAAAGAAAGACTCTGTGATAAACGGCAATGCCAAAGAACGATTCATATCCCTGATTCATAAACGTCCCGAGGTCATAGAAAAAGTGGCCTTGAAGCACATTGCCTCCTATTTGGGTATCACACAACCCTATCTCAGCCTGCTAAAAAAGCAATTAAAGAACATATAACGAAAGGCAAAACTCTACATCATACCGCCATACGAAATGTAGTGAAGCATCTGTTCTCCCTGTGATTAGGAAAACAGATGCTTCACTACATTCTGACTATACCTCAATAAAAAAGGCCTCGCAGAACCAGCCTCTCCAACAAACGTCAAGCCCTATCCGTTACATACAATCTCCCCCTTACCGCAAACAGCAGACAGAACGGAAAAGAAAAATCCTGTACTAAACGAAGTTCAAAACTAAATAAAACTGTATTCAGTGCTTTTTTGTTAAAGCGAAAACAAAAAAGCATAATTTAATATAGTATAAACTTTTTCTCACAAACACTTATTTCCTTTGCAAAAAGAAGTCTAAACACATATAAAATAAACAGAATATTAACTAAAACCTCAAAACGATGCACAAATACTTCAGCCTCATTGGTTCATCCAGTCCCCATCAAACACAATCAAGTATGATAATATTCCATTTCCGGTAAAATTCAAACATTTAAAATAGTAGAAATGAAAAGAGTAACTCTTTTATTCCTCTCCCTCGTAGCAATTATCAGCATGCAATCACTTTCTGCGCAGAACTTCAGCGTGAAAGGTAAGGTCATTTCCGAAGAAGGAAACGAACCGTTGATTGGTGTAGCTATTGTACAAGAGGGCAGCGGGAATGGCGTAATTACCGATATTGACGGGAATTACAACATTGAAATTAAAGGAGCTGAACAAGCTACCTTGACTTTCTCATATGTAGGTATGCAGCAACAGCAGCATACAGTAACAGCAAATACTAAAACGCTGAACATCACACTGAAATCAGATGCGCAAGTAATGGATGAAGTAGTGGTAGTGGCTTACGGTGTGCGTAAGAAAGGTACTATTGCCGGCTCAGTATCTACGGTAAAATCCGAGAAGCTGGCAGATGTGCCTGCTCCCAGTTTTGACCAGGCGCTGCAAGGCCAGGCAACAGGATTGACCGTATTGTCACAATCGGGAGAGCCCAGTGCTCCTGCCGTATTCTCCATCCGAGGAACCAACTCCATTAATTCCGGTACTACTCCGTTGTTCATCATGGATGGCATGCCTATCTCCAGTGGAGACTTTAACGCTATCAATCCGTCGGACATCGAATCCATTTCCGTACTGAAAGATGCTTCTTCCACCTCTATCTATGGCGCACGTGCAGCCAACGGTGTCATTGTTATCACAACCAAACGGGGAGCCCTAAGCAATCAACATGCAAAGGTTACTTTCCGTACCCAACTCGGCATCTCACAGCTGGCCCAAGAAAATTGGAACCTGATGAATACCGAAGAACGCATTGCTTACGAAAAAGAAGTGGGTCTGGACACCGGTAAAGATTACGACAAATTAAGACAAATCAACATAAACTGGTTTGACGAAGTGTTCAACAAATCTGCACTGCTACAGAACTATGAAGTACAAGTAAACGGAGCTACGGACAAAATACGCTATTACGTTTCCGGTAACTTTTACGATCAGGACGGCGTTGCCATTGAGTCCTACTTCAAGCGTTACAACGCCCGCGCCAATGTGGAAGCACAAGCCAAGAAATGGCTCAAGTTAGGAACCAACATCATGATGACCCATGAAAAAATACAGCAAGCTGACCAGGGCGCATACTCTACCGTAACTCCCATTTCGGCCGCACGTTTCATGTTGCCTTACTGGAATCCGTACAAAGAAGACGGTTCGCTGGCTTCGGTGAACGACGGTTCATGGAAAGGCCTCAACCAAAACCCACTGGAATGGATTATGAACAATCCATACAGCAGCAAGAAAAACAAACTCATCGGTAATATATTCTTTGAAGTAACTCCGATAGAGGGATTGAAAATACGTTCGCAAGCCGGCTTAAATTATACCGATATAGGAGATGAAACATTCAGCATGCCTTCCTACCGCCCCAATCAGGACCAGGGTAAGGCAGCTCGTTCCAACAGTCACGCCTATAACTTGTCTATCACCAATACTGCCGAATACCGTTTTAACCTGAATCACGTCCACGACTTCAATTTCCTGATCGGACAAGAAGGAGTAGACTACCAGTCGGAAGGTTTCTCGGTGGCTACTGCAGGACAAAACAACGACAAGCTGGCAGACATAGCCACCGGAACACGTGCCACCTCTTGGGGAAACAGCAGTACGGCCTATTCTTACGTTTCGTTCTTCGGCCGCGGCGAATATAACTATGACAACCGCTACTACGCAGACTTCTCTCTGCGCACCGACGGTTCATCGCGCTTCGGTGTCAAAGGCCGGTGGGCTACCTTCTGGTCAGTGGGTTTGATGTGGAACCTGCTTAATGAGAAATTCATGAAAGGCTGCGAATGGCTGACCACTGCACAACTGGCAATTAGTACGGGAACATCCGGTAACTCCGAAATCCCCAATTATGACCACCTTGCTTTAGTAGGCGGTGGAGGCAACTATCTCGGCGATGCCGGTTTGGCACCTTTGACAAAAGGAAACGAAGAGCTGAAATGGGAGAAGTTGTGGACAACAAATATCGCAATCCACTTAGGTTTCTTCAACCGCATCAACTTAGATGCCGAGTTCTACAACAAGAAAACCACTAATATGCTTATGGCTGTACCTGTGGCCTATGCAGATGCCGGTTACGGTTCACGTTGGGACAATGTAGGCGGCATGATAAACCGCGGTGCGGAACTGAACCTGAGTGCCGACATCATCCGTACCAAAGACTTCACATGGAACGTCAACACCAATGTTTCCTACAATAAAAATGAAATTACCGAACTCTATAACGGAGTGCAGGAATATGTAATGGCCACCACCGGCATGAAGCTGGCGGTAGGTCACTCTTACGGTGAGTTCTACCTGAACCGTTACGCAGGCGTCAATCCGGCAACCGGTGACCCTTTGTGGTATGACAAGAACGGAGAAGTAACTCCTGTAATGAACGAGTCCGACAAAGTGCTTGTAGGACACAGCTATATCGCCCCTTGGCAGGGCGGTTTCGGTACCGTCGTATCATGGAAAGGACTTTCGCTCGGCGCACAGTTCAGTTGGGTGGCCGACCGCTGGATGATAAACAACGACCGCTATTTCGAGGAAAATACAACCTTCGACAACTACAACCTCTCTCGCCGTATGCTCTACGACCGTTGGAAACAAGCCGGTGACGTTACCTCCATTCCACGCTATGGAGTAACGCCACAGTTTGATACGCACCTGTTAGAGAACGCATCTTTCCTGCGCCTGAAGAATTTGTCGCTCGGTTATACACTACCTGCGTCCCTACTTGAGCGCACAAAAGTTTTATCGTCTGCCCGCGTTTATGTGCAAGCGCAGAATCTCTTTACGTTTACTGATTTCTCCGGCATGGATCCGGAATCAAGTTCAAATGTGTATAAGGCGCAATATCCTATGACACGTCAGTTTACATTTGGTTTGGAATTCACATTTTAACGTTTAATTATTCAATAATGAAATCATTTACAAAAATAGGACTGGTGGCGATGCTTTCGCTCGTCTTTACCGGTTGTTTAGATAAATACCCGGATAACGCCATTCCCGACAAGGAAGCCATCCAGTCGGTATCCGATGCAAATCAGGCGGTTATCGGTATCTACGCCAGCTACAAAAGTTCTGCATTATACAGCGGATATCTGACTTTGCTCCCTGATATTCAAGCCGACTTAGTATATGCGGTAGAAGGCTTCAGCAACACCTACGGTGATATCTGGAGATGGGACATCCTTGCCACCAACCGGGAAATAGAGGCAGTTTACAGCGCTCTTTATACCACAATAGGCCGGTGCAATTATTTCTTCGAAAGCATTGTCGATTTGGAAAACACACTCACAGACGACGAACAACTCGACAAGCTGCAAGATTTGAAAGGAGAAGCATACTTTGCACGTGCATTAGCCTACTCGGAACTCATCAAATGTTTCTGCAAAGCCTACGAACCCGCCACCGCCGAAAACGAATTGGGCGTAGCGCTGATTTCAAGCTACTACAACCCCGAACGTATGATCCGTTCTTCACTGAAAGACTCTTATGCTTTCGTCATTTCCGATTTGGAAAAGGCACTCGACCTGGTGACCCTCGATGAAACCAATAACTCTCCGTACATCACCAAGAGTACCGTAAAAGCATTGCTGGCACGTGTCTACCTCTACATGCAAGATTGGGAAAAAGCACGCGACTATGCCACCCAAGTCATTGAGGATGACTACTTACAACTGTCGAGTGCAAAAACTAAATACACCTCCAAGCTGACGCACTACCAATATATGTGGAAGTACGACAGTGCATCCGAGATTATCTGGAAGGTAGGTTTCAATACCACTTCCTACGGCGGCGCACTGGGGCGTGTATTCCTGAATTACGACAACATCTCCTATAAACCGGACTATGTACCCGCCAGTTGGGCGTTGAACCTATATGATCAGAACGACTTGCGTTCCGAAAGCTTCTTTGCACAAAAGACTACAGGATATGCACATGGTCTCACATGGCCTCTGCTCGTCAAATATCATGGCAATGAAGATTTCATCAAGCTGAATATCTATCATGTAAACATGCCGAAAGTATTCCGTCTCTCCGAGCAATACCTCATCAGAGCCGAAGCCTATTGCCACCTGAAAGAGTACACCAAAGCGGGGAAAGACATAACAACCTTGCGTTCGGCACGTTATAAGACCTACGGCACCACCGCCATAGGTGAAGATAATTGGCTGGAAACCATTTCCGAAGAACGGGTACGAGAACTCTTTATGGAAGGTTTCCGCCTGCACGACCTCAAACGCTGGCATAAAGGCTTCGAACGCGAACCGCAATCCAACACCGTAGAGGCGGCCAACTCGTTGAAGATAGAAGCCGACCATCCGCTCTTTGTATGGCCCATCCCACAACATGAGCTTGATGCACCAGGTTCAGAATTGCAACCTAACGATAGTAATAACTAATTTTTGATGCGTGTTATAATGAAACATCTATCTATATATAATGTATTAATTGCCACCGCCCTGCTTTCCCTTGCCTTGCTGGCGGCGTGCAGCAGCGAAGAGCAGACCTATGACGGCCCGTCCTACGTAATGTTTACCGATTCGCTGAATGTCTGTCCTGTATTCCAGGAGAACAATGACTACAAAGTGGCGCTTTCGGCAACGAAAAGTGTCCCTTACGACCGGAAATTCGGTATTGAAATCCTCCAAACAGAAAGTAATGCCATTGAAGGCTATCACTATTCCATCAAGTCGAACACCGTAACAATTCCTGCCGGAGAACTGGCTACATCCGTCGAAATCAACGGTATCTATGAAAACATAGCAGACGACGATTCACTGAACATCCGCATGCGTATTGTATCACTCGAAGATGTGGAATGGCCTTACTATGGAGTGACCGCCAATGTTCGTCTGCAAAAGATGTGCCCGTTCGACATCAACAACTTCACGCGTTATGCCGTAGTGCAGTCCTCTTTCCTCAGCGAATTCAAACCATATAGTTCCAACAAGCGTCTGATTATGACCGACCGGGTAGAAGGCGAAGACAACAGCATAATGCTTCACGACTTCCTGTGCGACGGCTACGATGTGAAAGTAACGCTGGATCATAGTGACCCGATGGCTCCCTCGGCCAGTGTACATACCGGAGATATTATCGGTACCACACAAGAATTCCTCGGCAGCTTGTACAATGACAACATGCTACGCATCACAGATTATACGGCAGTCCCCTCAACCATTTTCCCCTGCCGCGACACAGTTGTACTCTACTCCATGGTCTATGTAAAAGATGTAGGCCTTTTGGGTGCTTATGTCACTGTGATTCGCTGGATCAGCGACGCCGAGGCAGAAGATATTTTGCATAGTGGATTTTAAACCAGTCAGATGATGAATATGAAAAAATTAGAATATATACTTTTAGGCCTATTAGTGGGCTTCGCAATGGGAGCTTGCTCATCCGATGATGAGAATGCGGGTGTCGTTGACCCCGTTTTCCCGGAAAGCCAATCCTACGAAATCATACCTGATCAGGTATGCGAAATCAGCTTTGAAGCTTCCACAGAATGGAGAGTGACTACTGACAAACAGTGGCTGAAGTTTATAGATGAAACAGGTAAATTTCAGTCGCTCACAGGAAAAGCCGGAAAACAAACGGTAAAAGTAACCGCAACGAACGGTGCTCTTGGATTTACAGATGACAAAGCGCAAGTGAAGCTGACTATGGGCGGCAAAACACAAACAATTGCCGAGATGAATCGTGCTGCAAAAGAACGTGTAGCGAAGATGTACACTGTAAAAGGATCTGACATTATCGAGATTAATGAATTTGTCGATAAAACATTCAATCGTACGGAACAAATTGGCTTTGAAGCCAATTTCGACTGGAAGATTGATATGGCCTCTTTACCCGGCTGGATTCTCAGCGAAGGCGCAGAAAGCAGTCTCATCGAGAATTTATGTGGAGAAGCCGGTCAAACCATCAGTCACAACAGAATGGGCAGTATAGACATAAAATTAGAAGAACGCTATAAAGATCTTAGCGGATATATCACCATTCGTGACATTGAAAGCGATTACACATGCCAATTTCCGGTAAGCGCTCCGGGTATAGAAGCCGGACAGATAATGTGGATAGGGCAAGTTGTAAATTTACGCAGAGGAATTACTTGGAATGATAAAGGGAAAAAACTCATTCTGGATCCAGGAAGCGGAGACGTCATTTCCGTTACAGATGAATTGGCAGCATGCCACGTTGTGATTCGTGACAACGACTTCGAGTATCGATTTATGGAATGGGACCCTATCGAAAGGACAGCAAAAGAAGTACCGGCTGAAGATATCTGGGTGGAAGTAGAAAAAGAGGGAGGAGTATTAACCTTAAAAGCAAAAGAGAACACTAACATAGATGTACGTAAGATGGTTCTGTTCCTTGTCCCTAAAAATACGGAAGTAGACTATGATTCACATTTCACTAAATATAACGGTACCTTCAATTTCAATACAAAAGGTTATGGAATAGAATTAAACCAATACGGTGCCATTACATTCAAGGTATGGAAACAAATCAATTCCATGAAATATGAATATATGGCAGAGGCGACCAAGGCAGCAAATGCAGAGGCGATTGCAGAAAATTTAGGTTTGGAAAATGCTGATAATATTTTTGAATACTCTTTTACCAAAGAACAGTGGGATATGTCCGAAAGACTTCACATTACACCGCTTGGGATGATTTCATGGCATGGAAAATTTGAATTGTTCGATGAGAATTACAAATCTTTAGGAACGAGTGCTATAAAATGGGCGGCATCTTGTGGCAACGGTAATGTATATGACGAAGCCTACAAAGCTTATCCATCCATCAAATTTGAGAATCGCATCCCCTTTGCTGACATCACCGACGATTGCCTGTACATCGTAATCCGCGACAATAACGACAAAGATTTAGGAACCTTTGTTATCCGCAAAAACAATGAAGCCACTATAAAATAAACGCTGCTATATGAGAATTACAAATATTTTAATCAAACTGGTAGGAGCCTTGGCACTCTTGGCTCTCACTTTCAGTTGTACGGACGATACGTATGATGCTCCAGCAGAAGGCTATGGATTCGTACAATTCAAGCTGGTAAAGAATGGTGGATTAACGGCCGACAAAGAAATAACTTCACGTGCCGCCAATGCCGACATTCTCGATTCACTGGCAGATGCAAAAAAGATCAAAATAACCCTGAAGTCGGCCTACGACGTAATAGAGCAAACACTCGCACTCTCGGCAACCAACGGTTCAGATACTGAAATGGGACTGTGGAGCGAGAAATGCCAACTGTTGGCAGACCATTACAACATTGCAGGCTACGAACTGCTCGACAATCTGGGTAACACTCTGCTTACTTATGACGTAGAATCAGAAAAAACATTCGAAGTGGTTTCAGGCGGCATGGTAGTGGAAACAATCAATGTCAACGTCCGCCCACGCGGAACAGTCAAATTTCAACTTGTGAAAGACTTTTCAGCAATCACATGTACTGCTGAAGCCTACCGTATGGATAAGGTAGCCAAAGCAAATATCACTGTGAAGCACAAACAGACCGGTGAATTAATCACTTTCGAAAATATGCGCACCAATATAGAGTATTACTATGAAAGCGAGAGTGAAAAAACCTATCACAGCAAGTTGGTGTGCGATACAATTCTTGCTCTGAAAGCAGGCGATTACATCGCCACTTCTTTCATTGTTAAAGACCAAAAAGACCAAATTCTGGAAGCAGCCAAGGTAACTGCCCCCAACGGTTTTTCCATAGCAGACAACAAAGAGACCGTTGCCGATGTGCCTATCACCATGCAGGAAACAGCCCCCAGTATTCACGACGGCATTATCCTGAAGAAAATATGGGAAGCGCTCGACGGTCCTAACTGGAGCTTCCGCGGTGTTGTTTTCAATAAAGGCTGTAACTGGGAATTTGACCGGGACATCGATTTATGGATTGCACAACCCGGTGTCATGGTGTTGGACGACGGTCACGTAGCTTCTATCTCTTTGGGAGGATTCGGTGCACGCGGTCATATGCCCGAAGAATTGGGAGAACTGAGTGAACTGCGCAGCCTGATTCTCGGTTCACACAACGATGCCATCAACTCCTCTCCTATCAATAAAATAGACGATCCGGACGAACTGATAGCTGCCCAACGCGCCGACTTCAAGCAAATGACTTTGGACTGCAGTCTGGCAGAAATGGCTCCCGAAATGTGGAATGTTCTGCCTGATAAGTTAAACGAGCACATCAAGGACTTTAACAATTGCGGTAACCGTTCCGCGGCCGGATTGAATATGTATGCCAACAACCCCAACAATTTCTATACTGCCATCTACTCATTACCAGCAAGTATCGGCAAATTAAAGAAACTGACAAGTCTCTTCATCGCCAACAGCCCGATAGCCTCTCTGCCCGATGAGTTGTCCCAGTTGGAAAACTGTACGGATGTAGAAATATACAACTGCCCCAACCTGAAAGAAATTCCTAAAGGCTTTATGAACATGCCCAAGTTACAAATGGTCTATTTCGTCAACAACAACGGTATCACAAGCGATAAGCTCTATGAAGGAATGGTAGAGTGGACAAAGAGCGCGTCCAAAGAAAGCTTACAGGGATTGTACTTCATGAACAACAACCTGAAGAGAGTACCCGACCTGAGGCCCATGAAGAAGTTAGGCTTCCTCGATATGCAGAACAATCAGATTGAAGAATTTGAAGCACCATTCGGCAAAAGCCATAACCTGGGAACACTAAACTTAAGCAACAACCACCTGAAAGCTCTTCCACGCGATGACCAAGGATATTTTGCCGGATTTGAAGCGGTAGAGACATGGTCATTTGCCGGCAATGAATTTACGGAGTTCCCGGATATATTCGATGCAGACTCTCCTTTCTTGATAGGTACCATTAACTTCTCACAGAACAAAATTACTTCGTTTGAAAAACGAGGCGGTGACAAGTTCCATGGTCTTAATGTAGAGATTCTGAATCTGTCGTTCAACCCATTAGGTAGCTTCCCCGAATGTATCTATGAATCCGGGACCAAAGTCAATTACCTGGTACTTCGTGCCTGCAATATCCGGGAATTTCCAGAAGAGGCATTGGAGGGAGACTATGTTTTCTACACAATGGCACTCGACCTGGCAGCGAACAGAATCAAAACATTGCCGAAGAACTTCAACGCCCTCAAGTTCCCCTATATGAGTGGACTGGATTTAACGGGCAATGCCTTCGATGGATTTGCCTATCGCGCACTGGATCTTCCCAATCTGAAGCAGTTTATCTTCCGCGGTCAGCGTGATGACAACGGATACCGCTGCATGAAAGAATGGCCTACCGCCGTTTATGCACACCATGGGCTGAGAGTGCTTTACTTGGGGTCGAACGACATCCGCAGAGTAGTTGATTACACCCTGGATAAAATACGTTTCGGTGTCGAGTTGACAGATAATCCGAATATTTCGATAGACCTGACTACAGCCTGTCCATACATAACAGCCGGTTTGGCAAGTTTCCTGTTTGATCCTGGACAAGACGTACGCGGCTGCGATGCAGTAGTTCCTAAATACTGATAACTTAATAGATACAGATATATGAAAGCAAAATATATTCTTAGCATAATGGCACTTCTGATAGGTGCCTCCTGTTCGGATGACAATGAGAATACACCCGGGTTTACTTTGGACGAGAAAGAGATCCAAATGGAAGCCGTAGGCGGAACGCGTGAAGTACGCGTCTCAGTACCGGGCAACTGGACAGCCACCCCCAGCGAATCATGGGTACAGGTTTCGCCCACCAACGGCAAAAGTTCGGAGATTTGTGTCATCAAAGTAGATACCACTATATTGGCCAACAAACAACGCGAAGCCATAATAAACTTCAAGACCCGTAACGATGCCGAAACACGTTCTCTTAAAATCGTACAAGCCGGGTTTGACAAGGCTTTAACCCTTTCTACCACCTCTGTTGAATTGGAGAACTACGCCGATTATGGTAAACGCTATTTTGATGTAGAGGTCACTTCCAATGTAGACTTCAAAGTGGACATACCACAGGATGCAGCCACTTGGCTTTCTTACGATAAATATAAATTTACGCTTGACTGTGGCGCCCGCCCCCGCAAAACCACTATCCGTTTCAATTGGGAAGGAAATACGGATGCTACAAATCGAGAAGCCAAAATCAACTTTCTCGTAGCAGAAGGCAATGAAGACATGGTGAAGCATGATGCACTACTCATCAGTCAGGAGCGTGCACCCGAAATAACCCCTACACGCGAAGGTGACTCATTGGCTTTAGTCATCATTGAACGCAAGCTGAACGTAGCTGTCAAGTGGGATAAAAATGAGTCTTTAATGAATTGGCCACAGGTAAAATTGTGGGAAGAGCAGGACAAGGGATGTACTCCGGAGAATCTCGGACGTGTACGCGCGGTTGAATTCAGCCAATTTATTACTAAAGAAGGTATTCCCGATGAAATACGTTATCTTACAGAGCTCGAAACTTTAAGTTTCTTCTCCAATGGTAACAAGTTCATGTATTCATTCGATACGGGAACCGCCATTACCCAACTGACGAAACTCAAGAACCTGCGTATCTATTCATTCGGACTTACCACATTGCCACCCGAATTTGTGAATCTGAAGAATTTAGTGACGCTGGACTTGAGCAGCAACAATTTCCAGGAAGTACCTGCCATTCTTACTCCAGAGAACTTCCCGAACCTGAGACACCTGTCACTGGCAACCAACCGTCGCAGTCATGAGATAGATTTGACAGGTACAAACAAATATCCCAAAGAAGAATGGGGAGGATTGTATGGTTCAAACAATAATAATAACTCTAATCTATCCAATCCGATGTTGGAAAGACTCTTCAAATGGGAAAATCTGGAATCACTGGTGCTTTCCAATAATATTATCAAAGGGACATTGCCTAAAATGGCTTACGGCGTACCCAAATATACAAAAGAGGAAGTGGAAGCAAACGATACACTGAAAACCGCCGCAAGTGTATTGGTAGGCAAACCCAAAGTGTTGCCCCATTGCAAGGATTTACGTATCGGCTTAAACTACCTGCATGGAGACCTTCCCGATTGGCTCTTACACCACCCCTACCTAATGTTCTGGTCACCTGAAATCAGTATATTCAATCAGAACAGAGGCAAAGATGACCAAGGGATAATGCCTGGATTCAGTAATGTTCCAACATCATTTGAATATTTCTACGAGCTTTATCCGATATTGAAGCCTAAATATTAAAACCAATGAAACAACAGAATTTTATGAAACTAAAGAATCTCATCATATTGGTAGGTGCCATACTCCTCTTCGGAGCATGTACGGACACTTATTCGCCGGTGGAGATACCGACAGCCCCGGAAACTCCCAAAAGCGCAGTTATCGTAAATACGCCCGACGAGGCCATTAGCGGAGAATTGATGATTAAATTCCGTCCGGAAGTGACAGAATTATTGAACAGAGCATTGACAAGAAGCACCAATGCTTATGGAACCGCCACCCGTTCGGGTATTCCTGATATGGACCGCGCCTTGGAAATTATCGGTTCTTACAACATAGAACGTATTTTCCCTGTCAACCGCCAGGAAGAGTTAACCCGTAAGGCGGGACTCAACCTATGGTATATTGTCCGCTTTGACGAAAAAACGGACGTACGCAAGGCCGCCGAAGAGTTGGCCCAAGTAGGAGAAATTGCAAAAATTCAATACAACCGCGAGCTGAAACGTCGTGATGACCAACGTCCTGCCGTAATAGTTCCTCCAACTGATGCTGCTACACGTATGATGCAAAAAGCCTCCATATTCAACGATCCGGGACTCAGCAAACAATGGCACTACATCAATGACGGCGATCAAACATTAGTTCCTAACTCCAAGCAAGGCGCTGACGTTAATTGTGCCGAAGCCTGGAAAAAATGTACGGGTGACCCATCAATCATCGTTGCCGTAATGGACGAAGGTGTAATGTGGGCACATCCCGACTTGCAAGCCAATATGTGGATAAACGAGGACGAAATCTATAAATCGGACAAAGACAACGACGGCAACGGATACAAGGGCGATGTCTACGGATACAATTTTGCACAGCAGACTCCTACCATAGACTGGTCGTCCGAGGGTGATACGGGACATGGCACTCACGTAGCCGGTACCATTGCAGCCGTAAACAACAACGGCGAAGGCGTATGCGGTATTGCCGGAGGTTCCGGCAATGGTGACGGTGTAAAGATCATGTCTATCCAAATCTTCTCAGGAAACTATGGCACCAGCCCATATAGCGAAGCGCAAGGCATCAAATATGCCGCCGACAACGGGGCGGTTATCCTGCAATGCAGTTGGGGTTACAACTCCGCACTGGCTGATGCCGCCACTTCGATGCGTGGTTTTGCCACCGATGAAGAATGGGCACAAAATTGCCCGCTGGAAAAGGAAGCTATGGATTACTTTATTCACAATGCGGGTTCGCCGAATGGCACCATAGAAGGCGGCTTGATAATCTTTGCATCCGGCAACGAATATGCTGCAGCAGCAGGATATCCCGGTGCTTATGGTGATTTTATCAGTGTGGCAGCCATGGATGCAAGTTTCATGCCTTCTTCCTACACCAACTATGGTCGGGGAGTAGACATCACAGCACCGGGCGGCGACTCCGACTACCATAAAAGCGTACAAGGTAGCGTTTACTCCACTATGCCTCCCCTGCTGAGCGACGGTGTAGGATACGGATACATGGACGGAACTTCCATGGCCTGTCCGCACGTTTCAGGTGTAGCAGCCTTAGGATTGTCGTATGCTGCCAAACTGCACAAGCACTTCACTGCCAAACAATTCAAAGAGTTAATCCTGCAATCTACGCGAGACCTTTCTCCTTATATGTCGGGCAGTAAGCTCTACTATAAATATTATGCACTGGCAGGGGAATCCACACCGGTTTTAATGGAGATGAACAAATACTATCAGGGACAAATGGGTAGCGGACTTATTGATGCCAACAAACTGCTCACGCTGGTCGAAGGAAACGGCGTAAAACAGGAACTCCCCAACATCTATCTTGCAACCGGAGAAAAAAACAGACAGACCTTGGAACCGGCACGTTTTTTTGACGGAGGTGAGAGCATGACTTTCACAGTAGAGTCGGCCAACCCAGAAATTGCGACAGCTGCCATCGAAGGAAACAAGATAATTATAACCGGTACTGCCATCGGCAGCACCTCTTATACGGTAACAGCTTCCAACGGCGAAAAACAAACCGCCGACATCACTGTGCGACGTAAAGCCAATGACAACGGCTGGCTGTAATACAAAAAAACAGAAATATGAAACGCTTGTACAACCTCTATTGCTTATGCCTTTTCTGCACGCTGTATCCCTGGAAGATACAAGCGCAGGAAGGCATTTCCCGTCGTGCTTTAGAAGAGTTGGCAGAACCGGATCCCTTACAGCAATCAGCCTTGTTCTTCAATATCACAGAAGCGCAATTTCCGAAGATACCTGAAGAGCATGAACCGGTCACTGTGGAATACGGCTACGTCAACCGAAGTGATAAGCCGCTTACCATAAATAAAGTGACAGCTTCCTGCGGTTGTATTGCTGCAAATTATGACAAGCTGCCTATTCCTGCCGGCGGAAAAGGTACAATCAAAGTTTCTTTCAAGCCCAAAGGTTATTCCGGACCTATCTACCGTCAGATACTCGTCTATACGTCCCTGTCGGCCGATCGTCCCACCGCAAGGCTCACCTTGACCGGCGAAGTGATTGCCTCCACCGATGCATGGCGCGGCTATCCGCACAAGTTAGGAGCGCTGCGCACCCGGCAGAGAACTATCTCTTTCGGCGTAACAGACCGTTCGGCAAAGTTAGCGGAAGTTATAGCTTGCGGTAATAGCGGTAAAGTTCCCTTATCTTTGTCGGCAGCAGGCCTGCCTCCCTATCTGACGTTCCGTACCAGTCATCCGGTAATTGAAGCAGGCAAAGAAGCGGATTTGATATTTCTGTTTGACGGTTCCAAACTTCCGGTAGAAGAAAAAGGCACAATCACCCTGCCCGTAGTACTGACGGGATTGGAAGGAGATCCGGAACAACGAACCATTACACTGGTCATTAAGTTAGATTAATATTTATACAAATAATTCGATAAAATGAAAAATATACTTGTTTACTTGATGCTTGCGGCTACATTCCTGTTGTCAGCTTGCGATAAAGACGAAAAGATGTTAGAACCATCGTATCTTCCCGTCACCTATGCCAACATTGCAGGTACTTGGCAACTTGCGGAATGGAATGGAGTTGAAATGAGCGAAGGACGTTACTGCTATTTGGTTATCAAACGCAAAGCCGATGAAGAAACCGGAAAACGCGCTTTGGAAATTTATACAAACATAGACAGCGACAAATCTCATCTGCTGACATCTACGTATGAGCTGGAAGAAGACGAGGACTTAGGTTCGATTATCAGCGGCATCTACGACCACGCTGCCGGCTTCTGGAATAACTCTTACCTGATTAGCGAGCTCGAAGCTGACCGTATGGTATGGACTGTTTTAGAGGACGCCGAAGATGTATCCGTCTATGTGCGATGCGAAAAAGTTCCTGAAGACATAATGAACGGGACACGTGCCATAAAATAATTCTCTCAACTATTATACTCTGAAAAGAAACTCCCCGGGTATCTCCTATCCAAAATAGAAATATCCGGGGAGTATTTGTTTAACAACCTTAATCAACAAGTCATTTGGTAGCCTCGAGGGGAATCGAACCCCTATCTAAAGTTTAGGAAACTTCTATTCTATCCGTTGAACTACAAGGCCTTTATGCATACTTTCTGTATATAACAATAGAATGCGGGTACAAAGATAGTGTATTCTGCCGATTTTCCGAAAAAAGTTTTGTTAATCCGATTAACTTTACGAAATTTGTCCGTCAACAAAATGATAATATCACATTTTTTAATGTAACATATAGTAATTCGTAAGTTATGGCAAATGACATGATGGTCAAAGAACTGGAGCAAGTGGTAGTCCGCTTCTCCGGAGACTCCGGCGACGGTATGCAGCTCGCCGGCAACATCTTTTCAACAGTTTCGGCTACGGTAGGTAATGACATCAGCACATTCCCTGACTATCCGGCAGACATCCGCGCACCGCAAGGTTCGCTGACAGGCGTATCCGGTTTTCAGGTGCACATCGGTGCAAAGAAAGTCTATACCCCCGGTGACAAATGCGATGTGCTGGTAGCTATGAACGCTGCAGCATTGAAAACGCAATATAAGTTTGCCAAATCTACCGCATGTATCATCATTGATACAGATGCATTCCAAAAGTCGGATTTGGAAAAGGCGGCTTTCAAGACAGACGATCCCATTGAAGAAATGGGAATCAAGCAGGATGTCATTGCCGCTCCTATCTCCAAAATGGTAAAAGACTGCCTTGCCGACACTGGTATGGACAACAAATCCATGCTGAAATGCCGCAATATGTTCGCAGTGGGGTTGGTGTGTTGGCTGTTCAACCGCGACTTGAAAATAGCCGAAGACTTCATACGCGAGAAATTTGCCAAGAAACCCGAAATTGCAGAAGCCAATATCAAGGTTATCCGCGCCGGATACGACTACGGACATAACACCCATGCATCCGTTGCACATACTTATAAGATTGAAAGTAAAGTAAAAACGCCCGGACGCTATATGGACATCACCGGCAACAAAGCCACAGCTTACGGTTTCATTGCCGCTGCCGAAAAAGCGGGTCTGAAACTTTATCTGGGTTCCTATCCCATTACTCCGGCAACCGATGTATTGCATGAGTTGTCTAAGCATAAGTCACTGGGAGTAATGACTGTACAATGCGAAGACGAGATTTCCGGCTGCGCATCTGCCCTCGGTGCATCCTTTGCTGGGGCATTGGCTGTCACTTCCACCTCCGGACCGGGTGTCTGTCTGAAATCGGAAGCGATGAATCTGGCTGTTATTATGGAGTTACCACTTGTTGTGCTCGATGTACAGCGCGGTGGTCCTGCAACAGGTCTGCCCACCAAGTCCGAACAAACCGACCTTCTGCAAGTACTTTTCGGACGCAATGGCGAAAGCCCCATGCCCGTACTTGCCGCTACCTCACCGACAGACTGCTTTGAATGTGCCTATATGGCATCCAAAATAGCTTTGGAGCATATGACTCCCGTTGTATTGCTTACAGATGCTTTCGTAGCCAACGGTTCAGCTGCCTGGAAACTGCCCAAACTTGCCGATTATCCCGCTATCGTTCCACCTTATGTACGCCCCGACATGCAGGGTACATGGACTCCCTACCAGCGTGACGAAAAGACCGGCAGCCGCTATTGGGCTATCCCCGGAACAGAAGGTTTCACTCACGTCCTCGGTGGTCTGGAGAAAGATAACAAGACAGGAGCCATCTCTACCGACCCCGAAAACCACGATTTGATGACCCGACTACGCGCCGAAAAGATTGCCAAAATTGAAGTTCCCGATGTGGAAGTGGAAGGCGACAAAGACGACGCTGACCTGCTGATCGTTGGTTTCGGCGGTACTTACGGACATCTGCACGCGGCTATGGACGAACTTCGCGCAGCTGGCAACAAAGTGGCTCTCGCCCACTTCAAATTCATCAACCCGTTGCCCAAGAATACGGAAGAAGTGATGAAACGCTACAAGAAAGTAGTGGTGGCAGAGCAGAACATGGGACAGTTTGCCGGATACCTGCGTATGAAAGTAGATGGTTTCGTTCCCTACCAGTTCAATCAGGTAAAAGGTCAGCCTTTCCTGGTAAATGAGTTAGTACAAGCATTTGAGGAGATTATCAAAAACTAAAAACGAAAAGAACTATGTGCGAATATACAGCAAAAGACTTCAAGAAAGGGCAACCCCGCTGGTGTCCGGGTTGCGGCGACCACTTTTTCCTCGCATCTCTGCATAAGGCAATGGCCGAAATTGGCGTTCCACCGCACCAAACAGCAGTAATCTCAGGTATAGGTTGCTCCAGCCGTCTACCCCACTATATGAATACGTATGGTATGAATACCATTCATGGACGAGCTGCAGCCATTGCCACAGGTTGCAAGGTTACCAATCCGGAGCTCGCCGTATGGCAAGTGAGTGGAGACGGTGACGGACTTGCCATTGGCGGTAATCACTTTATCCATGCCAACCGCCGTAACATCAACCTGAATATGATTCTGCTAAACAACCGCATCTACGGTTTGACGAAAGGACAATACTCCCCAACATCTCCTCGCGGCTTCGTCAGCAAGTCATCCCCTTACGGCACGGTAGAGGATCCGTTCCAGCCGGCAGAACTTTGCTTCGGTGCACGAGGACACTTCTTTGCGCGTGCCGTAGCGACAGATGCAGCCGGAACAATAGAGATTCTGAAAGCAGCCTACAACCATAAAGGCGCCAGTGTCTGCGAAATTCTCCAAAATTGTGTAATCTTTAATAACGGAACACACGATTCCGTTGCCAAAAAAGAAGACCGGGCCAAGAACGCTATCTACTTAGAGCATGGCAAGCCTATGCTTTTCGGCGAGAACAACGAATATGGACTAATGCAAGAAGGTTTCGGCCTGAAAGTGGTGAAACTCGGTGAAAACGGTATTACTGAAAAGGACATCCTTATCCACGATGCTCATTGCGAAGATAATACCTTGCAACTGAAACTTGCCCTAATGGAAGGTCCTGATTTTCCGATAGCCCTCGGCGTAATCCGCGATGTGGAAGCCCCTACCTACGACGATGCCGTACATGCACAGATCGAAGAGGTATCCGCCAAAAAGAAGTACCATAATTTCGAGGAATTACTGATGACAAATGACACCTGGGAAGTGAAATAGCCTTTCCCGGTACAAGTTTTCAACCTATATTCATTCCCCTTTCATCTTTCATATCCCCTTATAAACAAGGGAATATGAAAGATGAAAGGGGATTTTTTATGCCTTACACGAAACTCAGGAACTAAAGAAACATAGCTGTGGAATGACGGCGCATCCTGTGGATTTTCTCCACAACATTCCACACCATGCATACACATATTATAAGTATTTATAAAAAAATAAACATCTGAATATCACATACATAAACTATCAAAAAAACGCCCCATACCATTTTTGGCATACCGCTTGTCCCATAATATCAGCAAAAAATCCAACGGATTTTAATTATACAAGCAATAATTTGTGGAAATATGAAGTCTATCAAAAAAAGATGGAGCTGTGCTTCACATTGCAAGCTACATTTTCAAAAGGTATTAGGTATTATGATTGTAGCATTGGCATTCCTATTGACCGGAAATGCCAATGCACAGGAAAGCAAGACAATTAAAGGTGTTGTAAGAGATGCGACAGGTGAGCCGCTTATCGGCGCCAGTGTCATAGAGAAAGGCACTAACAACGGCGTCATTACGGATGTGGAGGGGAGTTTTATACTGACAGTCCCCACCGACGCAACATTATCCATTGCCTATATGGGCTATGCCACCCGCGAAATCAGATTGGCAAAACGAAAAAGACAAGGTGATCTGAAAGTGACGTTGAGAGAAGACTCGCAACAGCTGAAAGAAGTAGTTGTTACAGCCATGGGCATCAAGAAAGACACCAAACGATTAGGCTATGCCGTCAGCACCATCGAATCGGATGAAATAGTAAAGGCCGGAGCAACCAACTTCGCATCCGCCATGTACGGCAAAGCGCCGGGTATCCGCATTACACAGACACAAGGAGGTGCTGCCGGCGCAGTATCTATCAATGTACGCGGACTGACATCTATTACAGGCAACAATCAACCGCTTATCATTCTGGACGGCGTACCTATCCGTAACGGCGGAACGGGCAAGAGCACCGATTTCGCTGAATTCGGTAACGACGGACAGATACGTTCCAATGGTTTGGTAGACATTAATCCAGAGGACATCGAAAGCGTGAGCGTGTTGAAGGGAGCTTCAGCTACGGCGCTCTACGGTTCAGAAGCTGCAAACGGTGCAGTAGTCATCACCAGTAAACGCGCCAAAAGCGGTAAGCTGACAGTGGATTTCACAGCACAGGTAACCGCCAATCTGCCCGCCTACCTGCCGAAAGTGCAGACCGTATACGGTCCGGGACGTTACAACACAGAATATAGCGATTACGAGAAGCAGACAGGCGGTTTCTACCAGCGTACAATGAATGGTGAAAGTTACAAAAGCCTGTATAGCACGACCATGTCTTTCGGCCCGAAATATGACGGAAGCGACGTGTTATATTGGGACGGTAAGGTTCGCCCCTATCTTCCGACTACGGACAATCCCTGGAAAGAATTGTTCCGTACAGGGTGGAACCAAACGTACAACCTCGCCATTTCGCAAGGTACGGAGACGAGCAGTAACCGCTTCTCATACACCTTTATGGACGAGATGCCCAATTCACTGACCGGCAGTTTTACAAAGCACAACTTCAAATTGACCGGTTCCTACAAGCTGGCAAAACCGCTGACATTGGAATACTCACTGAACTATATCATACAAGACGTAAAAAACCGTCCTCAAACATCATTGAACCTATATGGCAGTTTCAGCAATATGTTCTCTTCTTTCATGGATATTCCTTATTTGAAACAGAGCTATGTCACCAGCCTGGGCTATCGCAACACCTATGCCGTAGGTGGTGACGCCACACTCACTCCGGACGAGGCATGGGCATACAATCCGGGATATTTGAATGGCGTATCGAATATGCTTTGGAACATGTACCATCATCACAGCAAGGAAACAGAGAACCGCCTCATCGGTATGGTACGCCCCACCTGGCAGATTACCAATTGGTTGAGTCTCCGCGCCCAACTTGCCACAGATATAACAGACACCAAGCAGACATTGGAATATGAAACAGAACGCCCTAACTCACTATACGACCCCAGCGGCAGTTTCCAAAGCATCAACCGCCGTTACGACATCGTATACGGTGATGTAATGTTGAATTTCAACTACAATATCCGCCGCTTCGACATTGCCGCTACGCTGGGCTGGACAGGACGTTACGAAAACATGAATAACATGCGCGTTTCTACCAACGGCGGTCTGGTTACGGAAAACTGGTTTGACCTCAACGCCAGCCGTTACACCGCCAGCAGTACACTGCAACGTATGGAACTGTTGAAGACAGGCTACATGGGTACACTGAGTCTGGGCTGGGACAACTACCTATTCCTCGAACTGACCGGACGACAAGAGCGTTCCTCCACACTGAAAGACAAAAGTTTCTTCTATCCTTCCGCCAACCTTAGTTTCCTGTTCTCGAACGCTTTCCGCATGCCGGCATGGTGGAATCATGGCAAGCTCCGCCTTTCATACGGAATCGTGGGTAACGCACCGGAAACCTATGCCGCCAATATCATCTACGAGCAAGGCTCGGACAACGGCTTCACATGGAACTATGTGCCTTCTTCATGGGGCAATGCCAACATCCGCCCTGAAAAAAAGTACGAATACGAAATCGGTCTTGAAAGCAAGTTCCTCAATAACCGCCTGGGCTTTGACGTGTCATACTACAACAACCGGGTGAAAGACCAGATACTGTCCACTCCACAGCCTTCATCCTCGGGTGTGAAGTATGTGCTGATGAATGTGGGAGAAGTAGCCAATGAAGGTTGGGACATCTCCGTCAGCGCCACTCCTGTACTGACCAAAAACTTCCGCTGGGACTTGACAGCCAACTACGGCATCTATCGCAACAAGGTTGTGAAACTTGCTGAAGGCGTGCCATACCTCGAAATATCCAACATCGGCGGAGGAGGTGCCAAGATACAAGCCGTAGAAGGCCGTCCAATGGGTGATATCTATGTACAGATGCCTCAAATGAACGAAAACGGCGATTATCTTGTATCGGACAAAGGACTTTACCTGAACCAGACAGATCTGCAAAGAGTGGGTAATATCAATCCTGACGGCGTAGGCGGTTTGTTCAGTTCATTCTCATATAAGAATATATTCCTGGATTTCAGCATCGACTTCCGCATAGGAGGCGATGTAATCAATGAAATGTACCAGTATTCCACCGCATCGGGTTTGACACCGGAATCCTTGCAATACCGCGATACAGAGCATGGAGGCTTGTCTTATTACTATCCGGGAAACAACAATGCCAGCGGCACACCTGTACAGGTGGATCCTTCATCAGGCGTCGGTCCAAACGGAGAGATTATTTATCATGACGGCATTATTCTGCCGGGTGTGGTGGCTTCTACGGGTGAAAAAAACACACGCATCATCCCCGCCGGCTACTACTACAACCAAACTTATAATTGGGGTACCCAGTCTGAACAACTCACATACCGCCACTCAGTATTCGACAATACGTATGTCAAACTGCGCGAACTGACTATCGGCTACCAGTTCCCGGAGAAGCTGACAGCCAAATTGGGAATGACCCGACTGAGCGTTTCCATATTCGGACGTAACTTGTTCTATTTCTACAAGGCACTGAAGAATTATGATGCAGAATCTTCCGTAGGAACATCCTGGGCAAGCTAGGCAGTAGTGGGCGGCTCTACTACTGCGACACGTAACTTCGGTGTTTCGTTGCGGGCGAGCTTTTAGGAAATAAAGGATAGAGAATTGAAGAATAAAAATTGAAAGTTAATGAAAATAGATATGAAAAAGATGAATATAGGGGCTTTCGTAGTATCGGGAGGGTTGTTATTGGCAGCTTCCGGCTGTACGGAGTCCGACTTTGACAGCAAATATGAAGATCCTTCAAAGGTCAACCAAGTCACCATCAGCAATCTGATGGTAGGAGTCTTCCAGAAAGTGAAAGATTATGATGTCTATGAATACGGACGTTTCTTCGGCTTCGACTCACAATTTGTGGGCAAATATGCGCAAACATTCGGTTACAGTTACTCCGGCGGCATGTATAGTCCGGGATATACACCTGCCATAGACGGGCAATGGGACAACCTGTATTCGGCACTGACTCAATACCGCAAAATGGAGTCACTGTATAATGAGGAAAACGACACTCAAAAAGCGCAGGACGAGGCGTTCATGCTGGCAGCCAAAGTGCAGTTGTATGATTTCTTTGCCGCTACCGTAGATATTTTCGGGGATATGCCCTTCTCCAAAGCATGTACCCTGCCGCTAACCAACGACGTTAACGGTTCCTACGCCCCTTACGACAAAGCCGAAGATATTTACAGAACAATTCTTGGCGAACTGAAAGAAATTGCCCCGCGTTTCCGTTTGGTAACCGTACCAAAAAATTTCAGCACTCAGGACTTCATCAATTTAGGGAATATGGAGAAATGGGAACGCTATGCAAACTCCCTGCGTCTACGCCTTGCCATGCGTGTAGCTACACAGGGGGCTTTACAGGAAGAAGGACGTGCAGCCATCAAGGAAATGCTGGAAAACCCTGCCGGTTATCCATTGGTAGAGGAGCAGGAAAACAATATCTTCATCATCAACCAAAAGTCCGGACAACTGAACTTTACCGCCGGCAGCGGGTTAGGCGACTGGACAACGAACCGCCTCGCTTCCGGCGCTATCATAGACCGCATGTTAAGCCATGGCAACTATGACATGAACAGCAGCGACCCGCAAAGCGGTGTTTATATCAAAGGTGAAGACGATCCCCGCATTTTGCTGAACTACAATCCCGTAAGCATCACCAACCGCCAAACCGGACAAGTAGACGAGCACCGCTATCTCGGTACAGACCTCACTGTGGCAGATGAACTGACAGAGTATTACAATGCCCAGGCACAGGATGAGGTGAATACAGCCAACAAAGGCTTCTCACAAATCACTCAAAGAGGGTTCTTTTGGGAAAACGATAAATTCGACATGCTGATAATGGCTTCACCCGAGATACACTTTCTGAAAGCAGAGGCTTATGCCATGGGATATGGGGTGACACAAGACATGTCGAAAGCAGAAGAAGAATTCAAGACGGCTGTCAGCCAGTCCGTCACGCTCTATTACTACTATGACTCAATCGGTTCGGGAGAGAACTGCCGTCGCTACGATGCCCCTGCCTCCGAAGAGATTGCAGACTTTGCCGATGCAAAATGGAACAGTGCTGCGTATGCGGACAAGTTGGATGCCATCATTACGCAAAAATGGCTGCACTTCGGTTTTCTTACCAGCCGCGAGGCATGGAGCGACATCCGCCGTACAGGTTATCCCTCAGGACTAATATTTCCCGAAGTATCGGGCACCATCCCCCGCGTACCGAACCGCTGGCGATATCCCAGCACAGAGGTGAATTATAATCCCTACTATAAAGACGTAGCCGACAAAGACACCTATACGGAAAAACTGTTTTGGGCTAAATAGGGAAACGTAAGTTCCCCATCCGGGCAAGGTAAGACATCAATACGGATTACAACTTATCTCCGAATGACAAGTCTCCGGCATCCCCCAATCCCGGAACAATGTACGAATGTTCGTTCATCTCCGGATCAATGGCACCGCACCATAAAGAGACCTCATCACCGGGAAACAGATTCTGCAAATGCTCCACCCCTTGCCGGCTGGCAATAACACAAGCAATCTGCAATTTAGCAGGCGTACCTTTGGTGAGGAAAGCCTTCCAGGCAAGTTCCATACTCTCGCCCGTAGCAAGCATAGGGTCCACCAGTAACAGGGTCTTGCCGGTGAGGTCGGGAGTAGCGATGTATTCGATATGCACATCCACAGTGCGGCACTCTTTATCCTTATAGTAGCGGTAAGCAGAAACGAAAGCGTTGTCCGCACGATCGAATACATTCAGAAAACCGGCATGCAAAGGAAGTCCGGCGCGAAAAACGGTAGCAATCACTACATCATCGTCGAACGTACTGACAGGAGCTATTCCCAACGGCGTTTGCACTTGTTTCTCGGAATAGGCCAGTTCCTTACTCATTTCATACGCCATGATTTCTCCGATACGTTCGATGTTGCGGCGGAAACGCATACGGTCGGACTGCACTTGCACGTCACGTATCTCCGCCATGTATTGGTTCAAGACCGAGTTAGTCTCGGCAAAGTTTATAACTCTCATAGTAGGACATCAATTTCATTGCAAAGTAAATGATTTCTGTCCAATTTGCAACATTCAGTTTGCAGATATTGTTATGGTTTTATAAAAGATTTCCTATTACAGAAAAATTTCTCTAATTGGATGTTTCTTTTAAAATAAAGTATTACTTTTGTAGTCGCAAAAACAAGGGGCTTACCAAAAGGTGCGTTTTTCATGAATCCTCCCCCCTTGTGATAAGGCGAAAAGAAACGAATTATAAACCAAATACCAATTTTTAAAATCTTAAAAGAAATGGCAAATTTAGATTTAAGCAAGTACGGTATCAAAGACGTGAAGGAGATCCTCCACAACCCGTCTTATGATGTATTGTTCGCTGAAGAGACCAAACCGGGTCTGGAAGGCTTCGAAAAAGGTCAAGTAACCGAACTGGGTGCTGTGAACGTAATGACAGGTATCTATACCGGACGTTCTCCTAAAGATAAATTCTTTGTAATGAACGAAGCCAGCAAGGACTCTGTATGGTGGACTTCCGAAGAATACAAAAACGATAACAAACCTTGCTCTGAAGAAGCATGGGCCGATCTGAAAGCTAAGGCTGTAAACCAGTTGAGCGGCAAGCGTCTGTTCGTTGTCGATACTTTCTGCGGTGCCAACGAAGCTACCCGCATGAAAGTACGTTTCATCATGGAAGTAGCATGGCAGGCTCACTTCGTAACTAACATGTTCATCCGCCCCACTGCTGAAGAACTTGCTAACTACGGAGAACCTGATTTCGTATCATTCAACGCTTCCAAAGCAAAAGTTGACAACTACAAGGAACTGGGTCTGAACTCTGAAACAGCTACTGTATTCAACTTGAAAACCAACGAGCAAGTTATCCTGAACACTTGGTATGGTGGTGAAATGAAGAAAGGTATGTTCTCTATCATGAACTACAAGAACCCGCTTCGCGGCATCGCTTCTATGCACTGTTCTGCCAACACCAACATGGAAGGCACTGACTCTGCTATCTTCTTCGGTCTGTCCGGTACAGGTAAGACTACTTTGTCTACCGACCCGAAACGTCTGCTGATCGGTGACGACGAACATGGTTGGGACGACGAAGGCGTATTCAACTACGAAGGCGGTTGCTATGCTAAGGTTATCAACTTGGACAAAGACAGCGAACCCGATATCTACAATGCTATCAAACGTGACGCTCTGTTGGAGAACGTAACAGTTGATGCCAACGGTAAGATCGACTTCGCAGATAAGAGCACTACTGAAAACACTCGTGTTTCTTATCCTATCTATCACATCAACAACATCGTTAAGCCGGTATCCAAAGGTCCTCACGCTCATCAGGTAATCTTCCTGTCTGCTGATGCCTTCGGTGTATTGCCTCCGGTATCTATCCTGAACCCGGAACAAGCTCAGTACTACTTCCTGTCTGGTTTCACTGCTAAGTTGGCAGGTACAGAACGCGGTATCACTGAACCGACTCCGACATTCTCTGCTTGCTTCGGTGCTGCTTTCTTGAGCTTGCATCCTACTAAATATGCAGAAGAATTGGTTAAGAAGATGAACAAGGTTGGCGCTAAGGCTTACTTGGTTAACACCGGTTGGAACGGTAGCGGCAAGCGTATCTCCATCAAAGATACTCGTGGTATCATCGACGCTATCCTTGACGGTTCCATCGACAAGGCTCCGACAAAGGTTATCCCTTACTTCGACTTCGTTGTTCCGACAGAATTGCCGGGTGTTGATCCGAAGATCCTCGATCCTCGCGACACTTACGAATGTGCTTGCAAGTGGGAAGAAAAAGCAAAAGACTTGGCAGGACGCTTCATCAAGAACTTCGCTAAGTTCACAGGTAACGAAGCCGGTAAGGCTTTGGTTGCTGCCGGTCCGAAACTCTAATAAAACCGGATTACATATTTTTAAGGCGGCTTCCGTTTTCGGAAGCCGCTTTTTTTGTTAGATTTGCGACGAAGCGAATCACCAATATAATACAGAATATGAAGAGTTTAAAGTTTATGCTGTTAGGCGCAGGCCTATTAATGTTGTCCGCATGCGGGCCGCAGGCACAGAAAGAAAGCGAAAGCACCGTTACAGAGAAAAGCAACTCGGACGCGGTGATTGAAACAATCATGTCACGCCGCAGCATCCGCAAGTACAAACCGGAAGCAGTAAATCGCGACACAATGAAAATCATCCTGGACTGTGGCATCAATGCCCCCAACGGACAGAACAAACAGTCCTGGGCAGTACGCGTGGTGGACAGTCCGGAGTTTCTCAACGGAGTGAGCGAAGTGTTCAAACAGAAGAACCCCCAAGCGGCGGGAGATCCCAATTTCAAGAATATGTTCCGCAATGCGCCCACTGTGGTGTTCATCGGCCATGACACCTCCTATGACTGTTCCCAGATTGACTGCGGGCTGCTGGGTGAGAATATGGTATTGGCAGCCTGGTCTATGGGAATAGGTTCCTGTTGCCTGGCAAGCCCCACACGCTTCATCGCCGACACGCCCGAAGCTGCCGAATACCTCAAAAGACTGGAATTCCCCGAAGGCTACAAGCTGCTCTATTGCATCGCTTTCGGCTATCCGGACGAAGCGCCTGCCGCCAAACCGAGAGATACCGCCAAGGTGAAATACATAGATTGACGTACAACAAAAGAAGGAGTGCCCCACCTTTCAGTGAAGCACTCCTTTCCATATATAACAACTAAAATATTAGAATCAATTCTTATTGGCACGTTTACGCTCCGTTTCGTCCAAAATAACCTTACGCATGCGCATGGACTTGGGAGTAACCTCTACGTATTCATCTCCCTTGATATATTCCAGCGCTTCTTCCAAAGAGAACTGTACCGGTGGAATCAAGCGTGCTTTTTCGTCAGAACCGGAAGCACGCATATTGGTCAGTTTCTTGGATTTGGTTACGTTCACCACAAGGTCGTTGTCGTGAGAGTGTTCGCCTACAACCTGTCCGGCATACACCTCTTCCTGCGGGAAGATGAAGAACTTTCCGCGGTCCTGCAGTTTGTCTATGGCATAAGCAAAAGCCGTACCGGACTCCATAGCTATGATAGAACCGTTAGTGCGGCGTTCAATTTCGCCTTTATAAGGTTGGTATTCCTTAAAGCGGTGCGCCATGATAGCTTCACCGGCAGATGCAGTCAGCACATTCGTACGCAAACCGATGATACCGCGTGACGGCATATTGAATTCAAGGTTGACGCGCTCTCCGGCACTTTCCATTTTCACCATTTCACCCTTACGGCGGGTCACCATATCAATGATCTTGCTGGCATATTCTTCGGGAACGTTGACTGTGAGTTCTTCGATAGGTTCGTTCTTCACGCCGTCTATCTCCTTAAAAATCACCTGTGGCTGCCCCACCTGCAATTCATATCCTTCACGACGCATCGTCTCAACCAATACGGAGAGGTGGAGAACACCGCGACCGGAAACCACCCATTTACCGTCTTCCTCACTTTTGCGTACGCGAAGTGCGAGGTTCTTATCCAGCTCCTTCATCAGACGGTCGTGGATGTGACGGGAAGTAACGAACTTGCCCTCCTTACCAAAGAACGGAGAATCGTTTATGGTGAACAGCATGCTCATTGTCGGCTCGTCGATGGCGATAGGCGGCAATGCCTCAGGATTTTCATAGTCACAGATCGTATCTCCGATTTCAAATCCTTCGATACCTACCAGCGCACAAATGTCACCGGAAGAAACTTCCGCAACTTTCACACGCCCCATGCCTTCAAAAGTATGCAGTTCCTTAATCTTTGACTTGACGATCGAACCGTCGCGTTTCGCCAAAGATACGTTCATGCCTTCTCTCAAAGTGCCGCGATGCACACGGCCTACGGCAATACGACCGGTATAAGAGGAATAGTCCAATGATGTCACCAGCATTTGCGGCGTACCTTCCAGCTGCGTGGGAGCCGGGATATTCTCCAGGATACAATCCAGCAAAGGATAAATATTATCCGTCGGCTTCTGCCAGTCGGTGCTCATCCAGTTATTTTTTGCCGAACCGTAAATAACGGGGAAATCCAACTGGTCTTCCGTTGCTTCCAGGCTGAACATCAAGTCGAATACCATTTCATAGACTTCTTCGGGACGGCAGTTCGGCTTGTCCACCTTGTTCACAACAACGATGGGTTTCAGGCCGATCTGCAAAGCTTTCTGCAATACAAAACGCGTCTGCGGCATCGGACCCTCAAAAGCGTCCACCAACAAGATACATCCGTCGGCCATGTTCAATACGCGTTCCACCTCACCGCCGAAGTCGCTGTGCCCCGGAGTATCGATAATATTAATCTTAGTGTCTTTATAATTGATAGAAACGTTTTTGGAAAGGATTGTTATTCCTCGCTCACGCTCCAAATCATTGTTATCCAACATTAATTCACCTGTGCTCTGGTTATTGCGGAAAAGATTTCCGGCCAGAAGCATCTTATCGACAAGCGTCGTTTTTCCATGATCGACATGGGCAATAATTGCAATGTTTCTAATATTTTGCATATAATACCTATTATTTGGCTGCAAAGATAGTGCAAACCGAAAGCAGATGCAAATTAATTTGCAATTTGCTAAGGTGCAGCCTCTTTTCGCGTAGCAAAGGTACGAATTTTACAGCATATACATCACAGAGAAAAGTTTTTTTTGCTGAATATCATTGCAATATAAAAGATAATGCCTATCTTTGCACGCTCGAAAGAGAAAAATTTATCAACTTTTTTAATTAAACACTATGTATTTAGACGCTGCTAAAAAGCAAGAAATCTTCGGCAAATACGGAAAGTCTAACTCTGATACTGGCTCAGCTGAGGCCCAGATAGCTTTGTTTTCATACCGTATTGCTCACCTGACTGAGCACATGAAGCTCAACAGAAAAGATTATAGTACAGAAAGAGCCTTGACAATGTTGGTAGGTAAGCGCCGCGCGCTGCTGAACTACCTGAAGGACCGCGACATCAACAGATATCGTGCCATCATTCAAGAGCTCGGCTTGCGTAAGTAATTTACTTGCGGTAAACTTATTAAAGCGGGGAAGTCTCAATAGGAGATTTCCCCGCTTTGCTTTTTAAGCACTTTTCTTGCCTTTCCCATTCCGTTCCACCATGGGATAAGTTTCTTTCCACCACGAGGCAAGTTTCTTTCCATCGTGGTGGAAAGAAACTTGCCTCGTGGTGGAAAGATTTTACTTGTGCGGAAGACTACAACAATGACTTATAGAGTACGTGTTCTTTCAACGGATGCCCGTCGGTTACGGAAGGATGCATAAAATTTTTCTCAAACTCCATTCCTATTTTCTGCATAACCCGCTGTGAAGGTTTATTGGGCAATGCGGTAAAGGCCCAAACCGTAGTAAACGGAAGATTCTCCTTTGCATAGTCCAAACAGGCTTTTGCAGCTTCAGTAGCATACCCCCTGTTCCAATATTCCTGCTTCAGCCTCCACGCTATCTCAATTCCCGGAGCAAAATCAACATCGAACGAAAAATTATGAAAGCCTGTAAAGCTGACAAAAGCCCCGTCCGACTTTTGTTCCACAGCATATCCCCCATAACCATATCGGAGAAAATCACTCCTGACAGCATCAAAAAGAACGAGGGACTCTTCTTCGGACAAAGGGTGCAAAAAGTACTTCATCACAGAGGGGCTGCTGTTCATCTCTGAGAAAACAACGAAATCCTCTTCTTTCCAATCGCGTAACAACAAACGCGGTGTTTCAATATATACCATGATCCAAGCAAGGAGTTGTCTTATTCTCCCGTACAAAGATATAGCTATTTCTCAAACTTTTCGCCGCAGAATGTTGCACCAAGTAAAAGAATATCTTATTTTTGCAACTTACTGTTATTAATTATAACCTTTTAGGCTGAAAATACTATCAAATTATGGATACAAGTAAGATTGTAGGAGAAAAGATCAAGTCGCTCCGCGAAAGCCAATCCATTAGCATGGAAGAGTTGGCACAACGTTCAGGGCTCGCTATCGAACAAATTGAACGTATTGAAAACAATATCGACCTGCCATCACTGGCACCGCTCATCAAAATAGCCCGCGTACTGGGCGTGCGTCTCGGAACGTTCCTTGACGATCAGGATGAAAACGGTCCTGTGGTATGCCGTAAGTCGGAAGCAAAGGACAGCATCAGTTTCTCCAACAATGCCATCCACTCACGCAAGCACATGGAGTACCATTCCCTGTCCAAGTCAAAGGCCGATCGCCACATGGAACCGTTCATCATTGACGTGGCACCTACGGACGACAGCGATTTCGTGCTCTCCTCACACGAAGGCGAAGAGTTCATCATGGTCATGGAAGGAACTATGGAAATCAGCTACGGGAAGAACACCTACCTTCTTGAGGAGGGAGACAGCATCTACTACGACTCCATTGTGCCACACCACGTACATGCCTACGAAGGACAGGCAGCCAAGATACTGGCAGTGATTTATACACCGATTTAAAAAAAGTTTGAAGCATGGGATATAAGGTATAAACAAGAAAGTGCAGCGACACCGCACTCATGCTTTATACCTTATATTCCATGCTTTATCTCCATACTCAAAAAGACATCATGTTATACGAAAGAACGCTTGGCCAATGGCTGGAGCATTGGGCCGCAACTACACCTGACAAAGAATACATTGTTTACTCCGACCGCAACCTGCGCTTCACTTGGAGCCAGTTCAACCGCAGGGTAGACGACATGGCAAAAGGACTTATCGCTATCGGCGTGGAACGGGGAACACACGTGGGCATCTGGGCGGCAAATGTGCCGGACTGGCTGACCCTGCTGTACGCCTGCGCCAAAATAGGCGCCGTCTACGTAACGGTAAACACCAATTACAAACAAGCCGAACTGGAATACCTGTGCGAGAACTCGGATATGCACACGCTCTGCATCGTCAACGGCGAAAAAGACAGCGACTTCGTGCAGATGACCTATACCATGCTGCCGGAATTGAAAACCTGCCAGCGCGGACATCTGAAGAGCGAACGCTTCCCCTACATGAAGAATGTAATCTACGTAGGACAGGAGAAGCACAGGGGGATGTACAACACCTCCGAAATCCTGCTCCTGGGAGACAATATCGAAGACACCCGGCTGGAAGAACTGAAAAACCGGGTTGACTGCCACGATGTGGTAAACATGCAGTACACCTCAGGCACCACCGGTTTCCCGAAAGGTGTAATGCTCACCCACTACAACATCACCAACAACGGATTTCTCACCGGTGAGCACATGAAATTCACCGCTGACGACAAACTGTGCTGCTGCGTGCCCCTGTTCCACTGCTTCGGCGTGGTGCTTGCCACGATGAACTGCCTCACTCATGGCTGTACACAAGTCATGGTGGAACGTTTCAACCCGCTGGTGGTTCTTGCTTCGATACACAAGGAACGCTGTACGGCACTCTACGGCGTGCCTACGATGTTCATTGCCGAGCTGCACCACCCCATGTTCGACCTCTTTGACATGTCCTGCCTGCGCACAGGCATCATGGCGGGCTCCCTCTGCCCTGTGGAACTGATGAAGCAGGTGGAAGAAAAGATGTATATGAAAGTGACCAGCGTCTACGGCCTGACGGAAGCTGCCCCCGGCATGACCGCCACACGCATTGACGACCCATTTGATGTGCGTTGCAACACCGTAGGGCGCGACTTTGAACATACTGAGGTGAAAGTTATCGATCCGGAAACCGGCGAGGAGTGTCCGACAGGCGTTCAAGGTGAAATGTGCAACCGCGGCTACAACACCATGAAAGGTTACTATAAGAACCCGCAAGCCACAGCCGAGGTTATCGACAAAAACGGTTTCCTACACTCCGGCGACTTGGGTGTAAAAGACGAAGACGGCAACTACCGCATCACCGGACGCATCAAGGATATGATTATACGCGGCGGGGAGAATATCTATCCGCGCGAAATCGAAGAGTTCCTCTATCAGTTGGAAGGCGTAAAAGACGTGCAAGTAGCCGGTATTCCCTCCAAAAAGTACGGCGAGGCGGTCGGCGCGTTCATCATCCAGCACGAAGGAGCAGACCTGCACGAGTCGGATGTACGCGACTTCTGCATTGGGAAAATCTCCCGGTACAAGATTCCCAAATACATATTCTTCGTAAAAGAGTTCCCCATGACAGGGAGCGGCAAGATACAGAAGTTCAAGCTGAAAGACCTGGGACTGCAACTCTGCAAGGAACAGGGAATTGAAATCATTTAGTAAAAAAGTTAAGGGTTAGTGTGCAGCAATTGCCGCGCACTAACCCTTAACTTCCGGTTATTCATAGAAAAGCCACAAAGCTCCTATCTTATTTTTCCGGGTAACGCATGTTGGCTTCCGTCATCTGTTCCAGCACCTCATGCAGATACTTGGCAGACTCCCATTTTGCCATTGGCAGGTCGTGAAGCAAATAATTACCGCAGTCCTGCGGAGCGGCACCGGGCACTTCTCCTTCATATCCGGCAACAAAGCGGAAGGTATCTTGCATCAGAGGCACAATATCCTCTGGTTGCAAATCGCCCTTCATCAACAGATAATTGCCTGTGAGACAACCCATAGGTCCCCAATAAATAATCTTGTCCTGCCATTGCGGCTCGTTGCGCAGGTAGGTGGCCGCCAGATGCTCGATAGTGTGCAGGGCGCCTTGTCCCAATACCGGTTCGCGGTTGGGCTCTTTCATACGGATATCAAAAGTCGTGATAACTTCTCCGTTCACTTCATCCTTGCGTGATACGTAAATACCGCGCAACAGGCGGATGTGGTCAATGGTAAAGCTGGGAATTTTCTTCATGATTTATGGTTTATAGTTTATGATTTACAAGCTATCGGGCAGAGTGGAAAGGAAAGCCCAGGTCGAGAGGAATGAACGCTCTGCCATTGTCCCCCAAAAATCGGCGTATTGCGCAGAATGATCCTCCACTCCCGGCGTGTCACTGATGATGCGGAAGCTAAGGAAAGGAATGCCGTACAAATGGCACACTTGCGCAATGGCTGCAGACTCCATATCGACCGCAAGACCGGCAGGAAAACGGTGCTTGATGGCACCCAGCTCGGCGCGGTCGGTGATGAAGCGGTCACCGGTACAAATCAACCCTTTGCAAATGCGGCTTTCCGGCCCGGCATTATTCAGGGACAAAGCGTGTTCCAACAAGGAAGCGCACCCTTCGTACGCGGCAGGAAGCCCTTGCACCTGTCCATATTCATTCCCCTCGCCACACCACACATCATGGTAGACCAAACGTTCGCTCACCACCACATCCATCACCTTGAGACAAGCATCGATACCGCCCGCCACACCGGTGCTGATGATACAATCCGGAGCGAAACGGCGTATCAGTTCCGTTGCGCCCACCGCTGCATTCACCTTTCCGATACCGCACTGCGTAAGTATCACATGATTACCGCCAAGCAAACCTTCAACATAGTGCAAATGACCGTAATCCGCCACTTTCTTCTCCTGCAAACGCTCCACCAATTGGCGATGTTCGCTATCCATTGCGCTGATAACACCTATCGTCATATTCTCTTCAATTCATGCATAAATTTCAGGGCAAAGGTACAATATTTCTGCAAGATAACCCATGCCTCCGCATCAAAAAGAGGCGAGCTTATTTTGTACTGCCTGCGGATTACACTATCTTTGCCTCCGTTATAAAACCTATGATTCAAGATGATAAAAAAGACCCTTCCCGATTTGATTGCTATCCTGGCATTCATCCTGATTTCTTTCGCTTACTTCTTCCCAGCGGATATAGAAGGACGCATCCTGTTCCAACATGATACTGCCGCCGGAGCCGGAGCCGGACAGGAGGCCAAAGAATATTACGAACAGACAGGCGAACGCACCCGCTGGACCAATTCCCTCTTCGGCGGAATGCCTACTTATCAGATCGCGCCATCCTACGACTCTACCGCACCGCTGCAATGGACGCAGAAAGTATACCAGCTCTTTCTTCCCGGCTACGTCAACCTGACGTTTATCCTCATGCTGGGTTTCTACATCCTCCTGCGGGTATTCGGCATACCGGTGTGGCTGGCGGGACTGGGCGGCATCATGTGGGCTTTTTCGTCCTACTTCTTCATCCTGATTTCCGCAGGACACATCTGGAAGTTCATCACCCTTGCCTACATCCCACCCACAATAGCGGGCATTGTACTTGCCTACCGGGGCAAGCTGCTGGCCGGCGGCATCCTGACAGCCCTCTTCATCGCCCTGCAAATCATGTCGAACCATGTGCAAATGTCCTACTACTTCCTGTTTGTCATCCTGTTCATCGTAGGAGCATACTTTGAAGATGCATGGCGAAACAAGACACTCCCCAAATTCTTCAAAGCAAGTGCCGTAGTGTTTGTCGCAGCCCTTATCGGTGTGGCAGCCAATCTTTCCAACCTCTACCACACCTATACGTACAGCAAAGAGACCATGCGCGGCAAGAGCGAGCTGGTAGAAACCGGCGATGCCGCCAAGCAGACCAGCAGCGGACTGGACCGCGACTACATCACCAACTGGAGTTACGGCATCGGCGAAACATGGACACTGCTCGTCCCCAATTTCAAAGGCGGCTCCTCCTCCGCCCCCCTCAGCCAAAGCGAAACCGCCATGGAGAAAGCCAACCCGGTGTACAGCAGCCTGTACAACTCGTTCCCGCAGTACTTCGGCGACCAGCCTTGGACAGCAGGACCTGTCTATGTAGGCTCATTCGTGTTGTTCCTTTTCGTTCTGGGCTGCTTCATCGTGAAAGGCCCTCTGAAATGGGCATTGCTGGGAGCAACTTTCTTCTCGATTGTTCTGGCATGGGGCAAGAACTTCATGCCACTGACGGATTTCTTCATCGACTATATCCCGATGTATAACAAGTTTCGTGCCGTATCATCCATTCTTGTCATAGCGGAATTCACCATTCCCCTACTGGCAATCTTTGCCTTGAAACGCGTATTGGACGAACCCGGAATATGGAAAAAATATAAGAAAGCGTTCGGCATCAGTCTGGCACTGACCGCCGGCGTGGCATTGCTGCTCACTGTGGCTCCGGGCAGCCTCGGTTCGGATTTTGTGCCTGCACAAGAAACGCAGATGCTGCAAAACGCCGTCGACCGCCAGATGATACCCGCCAACGAACTGTCCGGGATTCTCGCCAACCTTGCCGAAATGCGGGGCGCACTTGTCAGCGCCGATGCACTGCGGAGCTTCATCATCATCTGTATCGGATGCGCGCTGCTTTGGCTTCATGCAACGGGCAAGTTACGCCAATCTCTGACCGTTGCCGGAATCGCAGTGCTCTGCCTGGCCGACATGTGGACAGTGAACAAACGCTACCTCCACGACGACCAGTTCGTCCCCCGTTCCATCCAGACAGAAACATTCAACAAGACCAAGACCGACGAATTGATCCTGCAAGACACAGATCCGAACTATCGCGTACTGAACTTCGCCACCGATACATTCAACGAGAATACCACTTCTTACTGGCACAAGAACATAGGCGGATACCACGCCGCCAAACTGCGCCGTTACCAAGAGATGATAGAACGTCACATCTCTCCCGAAATGCAGGCTGCCTATCAGGCAATAGCTGCCGCGGGAGGAGAAATGGACAGCGTGGATGCTTCCAAATTCCGCGTACTGAACATGCTGAACACGAAGTATTTCATCTTCCCCGCCGGACAGCAAGGACAAACCGCGCCCGTCCTCAATCCGTATGCCAACGGCAATGCCTGGTTTGTGAAGAACGTACAGTACGTGGACAACGCCAATCAGGAGATTGATGCGCTCAAGTCCATTCTGCCTGCCGAAACGGCTGTCGTTGATGTCCGTTTCAAGGATGTGCTGAAAGGAACTGCCGACGCTTACAAAGACAGCCTATCCACCATTCGCCTGACAAGCTATGAGCCAAACCGCCTGGTGTATGAAACCGAAAATGCAGGAGACGGCATCGCCGTATTCTCCGAGATTTACTATCCGGACGGCTGGCAAGCGACCATCGACGGACAGGCTGCCGAACTGGGACGCGCGGACTACATACTGCGCACGATGTATGTCCCTGCCGGCAAACATACCATTGAAATGCGTTTTGACCCGAAGAGCCTGCATGTAACGGAAAGCATTGCCTACGGAGCATTGGCGCTGCTGGTTATCGGAATCATAGCAGCGGTACTGATTGCACGAAAGAAAGCGGTATAGACCGGCAACGTGACCTTATAAGCCAAGCCCTACAATAAGGAAAAGAATGAAAAAAAAGGTATAAACAACCGGCAGAACGATATATTTCAGTAACTTTGCTTTTCAAATCAAAAAAATAATATAGTATGGAGACTACCAGACAGAACAAAATAGCCCGCCTGCTCCAAAAGGAGTTAAGTGATATCTTCCTGTTGCAAACCAAATCCATGTCCGGCATACTGATTTCGGTCAGCGCCGTACGCATCAGTCCCGATATGAGCGTAGCACGTGCTTACCTCAGCGTCTTTCCTTCGGAAAAAAGCGAAGAAATCATCAAGAACATCAATGCGAACATGAAGTCCATCCGTTTTGAACTGGGCACCCGCGTACGCCACCAGCTACGTATTATTCCCGAACTGAAGTTCTTCGTGGACGACTCTTTGGATTATCTGGAAAGAATTGACGAATTACTGAAATAGTGTTTGGTGATTAACAGCTAACCGCTACCCATGAACTTTCCCTTCTTTATAGCCCGCCGCTACCTCTTCTCCAAGAAGAAGCACAACGCTATCAACATTATATCCGGCATCTCGGTGTGCGGAGTAGCCTTGGCTACATTGGCACTGGTATGTACACTGTCCGTATTCAACGGCTTTCAGGATATGGTGGCGGGATTCTTCACCGCTTTCGATCCGGAATTGAAAATTACTGTCCGGGAAGGAAAAGTCTTTGACCCGCTCGAATCACGCATCCGGCAAGTGCGCGTTCTGCCCGAAATTGATGTCTGGACAGAAACACTGGAGGAGAACGCAATGGTGCAGTACAAAGACCGTCAGGCAATGGCCGTCATCAAAGGCGTAGAGGACAACTTTGAGCAACTGACCTCCATAGACAGCCTGCTGTACGGCACAGGAAAGTTCATATTGAATGATTCCGTCGTAGACTACGGCTTCATGGGAGTAGAACTGGTTTCCGAATTGGGTACGGGGATTCAATTTGTCGACCCGCTACGGGTCTATGCGCCCAAGAGGAATGTACGTGTAAATATTGCCAATCCGGCAGCTGCCTTCAACCAAGATTACCTGTTCTCACCGGGAGCTGTATTCGTTGTCAACCAGCAGAAATACGATTCGCGCTATATCCTCACGCCATTGAGCTTTGCACGACGGCTGTTCAACTACGACACAGAAGTCTCCGCCATCGAGCTGAAACTGAAACCCGGCAGCAACACCGACGCCGTACAAAAGAAAATGGAACGCATCCTGGGCGACCGCTTTGTTGTACAAAACCGCTATGAACAGCAAGCGGATGTATTCCGCATCATGGAGATCGAAAAACTCATCTCATATCTGTTCCTCACCTTTATCCTTACAATCGCCTGCTTCAACGTTATCGGTTCTCTTTCCATGCTGATACTGGACAAGCGTGAGGATGCGGAAACGCTGCGCAACCTGGGCGCCGATGACCGGCTGATTGCCCGCATCTTCCTTTTTGAGGGACGGTTGATTTCAGTGTTCGGAGCAATCGCCGGGATTGTGCTGGGGCTATTGCTGTGCTTCCTCCAACAGCGTTTCGGACTGATATCTCTGGGAGGCGGCAACGGCAGCTTTGTCGTGGACGCCTATCCGGTGAGCGTGCATGCAACGGATGTTATATTGATACTTATAACAGTTATTGCCGTAGGATTCCTTTCTGTATGGTATCCGGTGAGATACTTAAGCAAACGGCTGCTCAAAAAATAAAAACATCATCCCCTTTCACTTCTCCAACCCTTTGTATCATTCTTTCCAAAGGGATTTACATGTGAAAGGGGATGATGTAAACTATTTCTTACGGATAATCGTCAGCCCGTCCCGCAAAGGGAGTATGACCTTCTCCACGCGATTGTCCGCGGCAACCAAATCATTGAATGTTTTTATTCCGATTGTTTGCAGGTCCGTACGATGCGGATGTTCTTCGAGCACGTGCCCGTCCCATAAGGTGTTGTCGGCAATGATATATCCACCTTCCGAAAGACGTGCCAGCACCATTTCATAATGATCTACATAGCGGCGCTTATCGCCGTCAATGAAAGCAAGGTCGAAAGTTATGTCCATTTGGGGAACAAGCTCCAACGCATTGCCTATATAGAACCTTATCTTATCCGCATAGGGTGAATTCTCCAACCAAGGACGGGTGAAGTCTTCCTGCTCGTCATTGATTTCAAACGTGTGCAACATTCCGCCTTCCGGCAATCCCTCTGCCATACAAAGCGCGGAATACCCGCTATATGTTCCAATCTCCAACACCTGACGGGGGCGTATCATCCTGACAAACATCTTAAGCATGCGCCCCTGCAAATGCCCCGAAGCCATACGGGGGTAAAGCAACTTGAGGTGCGTGTCACGATAAAGGGCTTTCAGGTAATCTCCTTCTTCGTCAATGTGTTGTAGGATGTATTCGTCTAATGTCATATAAATCGGAAATTGAGAATTAAAAAAAACAGCCCGATCACAGGCATTTATTTTTTTAATTCTCAATTTATAATTTTACAAGTATCTGTTACTGTTGGGCAGTACGCTGTCTTGGGCATGCTTCAGGGCATCTTCTACCACATTGATCTCAAGGAAAGAAGTTTGCGTACCGGCCTTACCGCTGCTCAGGTAGCCCACCATATCAGTGGAATGCAGACGTCCCTCTTGAAGCAGTCGGCGAAGAGCAGCGAAATAATATTCCTGCCCATTGGCAAGTTCGGGCATATAAATGGCCTCTACACCATATGATAGTGCCAAATGCCGCATTGTCTTCTCCTTATAACAAATGGCAAGCACCGGATATTTGCCACGAAATGCAGCAAGGTTGCGGGCTGTACGACCACTATAACTATCGGTGATGATAGCGCGGATCTTTAATTTTGTAGTGGCCTTTACTGCCTGTTTGGCAAGGAAAGCCGTTACATCGTTACTGTTTTCATCTAAAGGAATACGGATGTCATTATCTGCCAGCTTATCCTTTTCTGCCTGTGCGGCCACTTTCGTCATGGTTTTAACGGCTTCAACCGGATATTTACCGTAGGCTGTTTCACCGCTTAGCATCAATGCATCCGTACGGTAGTAGATAGCGTTGGCGATATCCGTAACTTCCGCACGTGTGGGACGCGGATTGGAAATCATGGTATGAAGCATCTGCGTGGCAACAATCACCGGTTTCTTTGCCAAAATACATTTACGGATCAGGACGCGCTGGATACCCGGAATACGTTCCTGCGGAACCTCAATGCCCAAGTCACCACGAGCAATCATAATGCCATCGGCAACTTCAAGAATCTCGTCAATATTGTCCACACCTTCCTGGTTCTCAATCTTGGCAATGATTTTAATGTCACTGCCATGAGCATCCAAAATAGCCCGTATATCAAGAATGTCTTGTCTGTTGCGCACGAAAGAGTGAGCAATGAAATCTATATCTTTCTCAATAGCGTAGAGGATATTATTACGATCTTTTTCTGTCAGTGAGGGTAAGTTGATGCGCACCCCCGGCACATTGACACTCTTACGGCTGCCTAAAGTAGCCTCGTTCTGCACCTCACACAACAGATAATCTGCATCCTTATCCACTACTACCAGTTCCAGATCACCGTCATCAATAAGGATGTGCCCGCCGACATTCAAATCGTGCACAAAGTTGGGATAAGAAACGGAGATGCACTCGCGAGTGGTCTGCTGATCGGGATTGCCTACCACCTTTACACGATCGCCTACCTTAAAAGGAATCGGCTCGGCAAGAACGGTCGTACGCACCTCAGGCCCTTTCGTATCCATAAGGATAGCAATGCGGTTGGAAACCGTACGCACATTCGCTATCAGTTTCTCAAAACCTTCGCGACCTGCATGGGCCGTATTCATACGTACTACGTTCAGACCTGCGTCGAACAACTGTTTTATAAAATCAACATCGCAACGTTGGTCAGAAATCGTTGCAACGATCTTTGTCTGTTTTAATAGCATAATCTTATACCTATTTATATTGATGATAAACTATGAATGGAGAAGTATGAATTACCTGCAAAAACATCATTCAATTCATCATTCATAATTGATAATTCATAATTCCTTTAAAGCCTCCAGCGCCAGACGATAGGAGTCCAGCCCGAAACCGCAAATAACACCCCGGCAGGCGCAAGCTATCATGGATACGTGACGGAACTCCTCACGAGTATGCACATTCGAGATATGAACCTCAATCACCGGAGAAGTGACCGAACGGATCGCATCTTGCAAGGCAATGGACGTATGGGTGTAAGCACCCGCATTCAGAATAATGCCGTCAACATCAAAACCTACTTGTTGTATCTTGTCGATCAACTCCCCTTCAATGTTGGATTGGAAGTAGTCTATCTGTACATCCGCATACCTTTTACGGAGTTCGGCAAGGCAGTCTTCAAATGTAACGCTGCCATAAATGGAAGGTTCACGCTTTCCCAACAGATTTATATTGGGGCCGTTAATAATTTGTATCCTCATAACACAATTTTTTATACCTTTGTCCACAGAGAACATTCTTTCAAGGTGCAAAGATACGAAAAAGTAATGAAAGTAAAAGAGAAATTAACGAATAAGGAAAAACAAGCGTTGATAATCAGGAAGTACCAACAATATCTCAAACTGGAAAAATCGCTTGCGCCCAACACATTCGACGCCTATATGACGGACTTACAGAAACTTCTGCACTTTCTGGTGGGAGAGAATCTAGAGGTGGGCAACGTTACGCCGGATGATTTGCAACGTTTTGCAGCAGGCCTCCACGACATCGGCATCCATCCCCGTTCGCAAGCCCGCATACTCTCCGGCATCAAATCCTTTTTCCACTTCCTTACCGTTGCCGACTATTTGGAAACCGATCCAAGCGAGTTGTTGGAAGGCCCCAAAATAGGCTTCAAGATTCCGGAAGTACTCACCGTAGAAGAAATTGACAGAATCATCTCTGCCGTAGACATGGACAAGAAGGAAGGACAACGCAACCGGGCCATTCTGGAGACACTGTACAGTTGCGGGCTGCGTGTCTCGGAGTTGTGCAACCTGAAACTCTCCGACCTCTACTTTGAAGAAGGATTCATTAAAGTGGAAGGCAAAGGCAGCAAGCAGCGCTTAGTCCCTATTTCACCACGCGCAATCAAGGAAATAAAATATTGGCTCACAGACCGCAACCTGGGAAAAATCAAAAAAGGTTATGAAGACTACGTATTTCTGGCACGATGGGGAAACAACATCTCCCGCATCATGGTGTTTCACATGATTAAAGAGCTGGCAGAGAAAACCGGTATCACCAAAAACATCAGCCCGCACACATTCCGCCACTCCTTTGCCACCCACCTGCTGGAAGGCGGCGCCAACCTACGAGCCATTCAATGCATGCTGGGGCATGAGTCCATTGCCACCACAGAAATCTATACACATATCGACCGAAACATGCTCCGGAGTGAAATTATCGAACACCATCCGCGTAACATTAAATACCGAAAAGAACGCGGAATTTATTAAATTATAATAAATGTGATAGGAGTATTAACAAATTGCCAAGAGAATTAATATCTTTGCAAAGCTATATATATAGGAGTATAGCAACTAATTGTGAATGGACAAATTTCAATTACAAACAATTAATTTATATCTAAAATGACTAAAAAATTGTATCTGCCTTTGTTAGTGGCACTTGTTGCTGTATTGACATCATGCAGCAGCAAAATGGGTGAACTGTCTTCTGACTATTTCACAGTGACTCCGCAAGTATTGGAAGCCGTAGGCGGTAAGGTACCCGCTACAATTAACGGTAAATTCCCTGAAAAGTATTTCAAGAAAAAAGCCGTAGTAGAAGTAACTCCGGTTTTGAGATGGGAAGGCGGCGAAGCTAAAGGTCAACCAGCCGTATTCCAAGGCGAAAAAGTTGAAGGCAACGACCAGACTATCTCTTACAAAGCTGGTGGTAGCTACACAATGAAAACTTCTTTCGACTATGTTCCTGAAATGGCTAAATCCGAGCTGTACCTGGAATTCAAAGCTAAAGTCGGAAAAAAAGAAGTTACTATCCCTGCTGTTAAAGTAGCTGATGGTGTTATCTCTACTTCCGAATTAATCGGCCAGACTTTGGGCAGCGCTAACCCCGCTAACGGTGACGACGCTTTCCAACGTATCATCAAAGAAAAATATGATGCAAACATCATGTTCTTGATTCAACAGGCTAACGTTCGTGCAAGCGAATTGAAGACTGCTAAAGCATTCAACGAAGAAGTTAAGAACATCAACGAAGCTGCCAACAAGAAGATCAACAACATCGAGATTTCTGCATACGCTTCTCCTGATGGTGGTGTTAAGCTGAACACCGGTTTGGCTGAAAACCGTCAGAACAACACAGCTAAGATCATCAACAAAGACCTGAAGAAAGGTAAAATCGAAGCTGCCGTAGATACTAAGTACACTGCACAAGACTGGGAAGGTTTCCAGGAATTGGTTAGCAAATCCAACATCCAAGACAAAGAGTTGATCCTCCGCGTATTGTCAATGTACTCTGATCCTGAACAAAGAGAACAAGAAATCAAAAACATCTCTTCTGTATACAAGACTTTGGCTGAAGAAATCCTTCCGCAACTGCGTCGTTCTCGTTTGACTTTGAACTATGACGTAATTGGTAAGTCTGACGAAGAAATCGCAGCTTTGGCTGACAGCGATGCTAAGCAACTGAACATCGAAGAGCTGCTGTATGCAACTACTTTGACTAACGATCCTGCTAAGCAAGAAGCTATCTTCACTAAAGCTACTCAGATCTATCCGAATGACTATCGTGCATACAACAACCTCGGTAAGTTGGCTTATCAAGCCGGTAATCTTGACAAGGCTGAAGGATACTTCAAGAAATCTTTGTCTATCAAGGATTCTGCTGAAGCTAACATGAACATGGGTCTCATCGCTTTAACTAAGGGTGACAAAGCAGCTGCTGAATCTTACCTGGGTAAAGCTTCCGGCGCTAAAGAATTGAACGAAGCTCTGGGTAACCTGTATGTAGCTCAAGGTCAGTACGACAGAGCTGTAAACGCTTTCGGTGACACTAAGACTAACAGTGCAGCTTTGGCACAAATCCTGGCTAAGGACTATAACAAAGCTAAGAGCACATTGTCAAGCATTGCAAAACCGGACGCTTACACTGACTACCTGATGGCTGTTGTAGGTGCAAGAACCAACAACACTTCTATGGTAACTGAAAACCTGAAGAAAGCTGTTGCTAAAGATTCTTCATTAGCTAAGAAAGCTGCTTCCGATTTGGAATTCTCCAAATATTTCACGAATGCAGATTTTATGAATATCATCAAGTAATAAAGATTATAAGATGAAAAGAGATGCCCGGCATAGAAATATGTCGGGCATTTTTTTTTATTCACACCAAAAAGAACTACTTTCGCAGCAGTGTATCAGAAGAAATCCATATGAAGAATAGTTATTTTGTATATTTCCTACTTATTATACTGTCTGCCTGCAATGACAAAAAATCCGGTACAGCCAGCCTAAACGGGGAAATCAAAGGATTGGGCAATGACACCATATATATATATGGGGTGGATGAGATGTATGACCGTATGGATACGCTACTTGTTGAAAACGACAAATTTTCAAAAACAGTCTCTTTAGATACTTTGATAGCTGCCCGGCTACTGTTCAGCGACGGCACTCAATATCCTTTCTTCATGGATGAAGGCAATAAAATACAAATTAAAGGCTCTGCCGCAGAGCTCAACAGTCTGGAGATAAGCGGAAATACTCCCAATGAAGAATTCAGTGCTTTTCAAAAAGAGCTCAAAGGATTAGGAACACCTTCTGAAAAGGTATTAGAGGACAAAGCCGGCAAGTTCATCAATGAACATCATTCCTCCTTAGTCAGCATCTACCTGCTGGATAAATACTTCGTGCAAAAAGAAAAGCCGGATTATGCCCAAATCAAAAAGCTGACCGAGCATATGACAGGAGAGCTGAAAGACCGTCCCTATATTGATGAGTTGCTCAACCATATTCAGGAAGAAGAGAAAGCAGCCATTGGAAAAACAGCTCCCTACTTCCGTATTCCCAACCCTAAGGGCAAACAGATAAACCGTTCGAACTTCAAAGACCAATATTTATTGATACACTTTTGGGCTTCTTGGGATACGGTGAGCCGGGATAGCAATGCCGTCTACCGTAGAATCTACAAACAAGAACGAAAAAATAAGAAGTTTGCTCTTTTAGGAGTTTCTTTGGACATGAATAAAGACACTTGGCAAAAAGCAATCAAAGCAGATACTTTGGAGTGGGAACAAGTATGTGATTTTTCCGGCTGGAACGCAGAAATCGTAAAACAGCTTGCCATAAAAACCTTGCCTGCCAACATTCTGCTTAATCCTTTCGGCAAAATTGAAGGTAAAGACATGACAGAAGAAGCTATCAAAAAGAAACTGAAAGAGATAGAAAATACAGAGAAAGAAAAGCAGCAGAACAAGTCCAAAAGATAAATATAGCTTTTCCGCCCATTATTAATAATTTATAACTCATAATTTAACCTCGTGCTCATTAAAGTATTCGGAGCGGCTGTTCAAGGTATTGATGCAACCCTCATCACTATCGAAGTCAACAGTTCCAGAGGCTGTATGTTCTATCTTGTAGGTCTGCCAGATTCTGCCGTCAAGGAAAGTCACCAACGCATCATCTCTGCACTACAAGTAAATGGCTATCGGATGCCGACAAGCAATATTGTCATCAACATGGCTCCGGCAGATATCCGCAAAGAGGGTTCCGCTTATGACTTACCATTGGCTATCGGCATGTTAGGCGCCAGTGAAGTTATCCGCCCAGACAAGCTCAACCGCTACCTCTTAATGGGAGAGCTTAGTTTGGACGGCAGCCTGCAACCCATCAAGGGAGCATTACCCATTGCCATAAAAGCAAGAGAGCTTGGCTTTGAAGGCATTATCATTCCCAAGCAGAATACGCGGGAAGCCGCTGTGGTGAATAACCTGAAAGTTTATGGAGCCGGAAACCTGAAAGAAGTCATTGAATTCTTTAATGACAAACAGGAACTGGAGTTAGTCCATGTTGACACCCGCAAAGAGTTCTACACCCAGCAGAACAGTTTCGACTTGGATTTCTCCGATGTAAAAGGGCAGGAAAACGTAAAACGCGCATTGGAAGTAGCAGCCGCAGGCGGGCACAACATTATGAAATTGTGAGCGAAAAGCTATCATGTATATACCATATATTAGGAAAAAGTATATATTTGCAAATAAGTAAAACTGTTTTTTTATATGGAAAAGATAGCTAAACAAGAAAAATCTAAGAGCAAATGTTGTATTTTGCTTGTTAGAGTTTCAACCGAAAAACAAGATTATAGCCCACAATTGCGAGAGCTGAAAAAGTATGCACAGTCATTGGGATATTCTAAATTTAAAGAAATCGCAACTAAAGAAAGTGGTTTTTTGAATTTTGAAAAGAAAGATGGATTCAAACAAGTTGTAGAATATATAAATCAAAATCCCGATTTCAATACTATAATAATTGCCGAAATGTCGAGATTGTCACGCCAAAAAGTAGTATTGGAACAGATTAAAATTTACTTAACAATAAATCGGATACAGTTAATTATTAAGGATATTAATTTCACGTTATTTGATTCTGACGGAAAAATAAGTTTGAACACAGATGTGTTATTCTCTCTATTTGCATCTTTTGCAGAATCAGAAATGAAAACTAAAATAGAAAGATTTGGAAGAACAAAAAAATATCTTTCTGCACAAGGAGTTAGTTTGTCAGGGAAACGTCTATTTGGATATGATAGAAAAAGATTAGAAACAGGGAAAAATACTTATGTCATTAATAAAAAAGAAAGTGAATGTATTAAAACTTTATATGATTGGTATTTGAATGGTGTTAATGGTGATAAAACAAAATGTAGTGTAAGAAAACTAACATTGGAATGTATTGCACATAATTTCCCAACTTATTTACATTCTACGAGAAATGTCAATAAAACATTGAAAGAAGAAGCATATACAGGATATAAAATTACAAATAATAGAAGAAAAAATTCTGCTTATTGGAAATTCGGTGATGATAATGCTCCCAAATATATTGCTTGTAGTACAGAAATGAAATATCCACAAATATTAGATATTGATTTATTTAATGCTGTTCAAAAGAAAATGGAAAATAATAATTGCGTTACAGATAAATCAAGTAAGCATATTACGTTATTATCAAAATTGATACTTTGTGATTGTGAGCATTATTATAATGGAGAGTATCAGATAAAGGACGGTTTTAAACGTGCAAAATACTTATGCAAACAGGCAAAACAACCTGTTAGGAAATGTTATGTAAACAAAGGCACATTTAGTATGTATATGGCTGATTCTGTTATTTGGTCATTCTGCTTACAACATATAGACAAAATTCTTGAATACAAGTCACGTGAAGAAGCAAAGATAAATACTGATTCATTAAAAGATGAAATAAAGAATTTGAATAGAGAAATAAAAGAAATAGAAAAGAAGATAGATATTGAGAATACCATATTTAGAAAAACAGGTAATTCTAAAGAATATGAAAAAAGGATTAATGATTTGGATATTGAAAAATCAAAATTAATTGTTCAAATAGATAAAAGAAGTAGCATAATTGATAGTATTGAGAATAAAAAGGAAGAGAATCTGAAACGTGAGATAGTAGAACATATAGAAGAAATAGAAAGTAGAAAAGATTTATTATCACTATATATACATAAATTAATCACAAAGATTAAAGTTTTATATAATAGTCGATTGTATATTGTCTTTCAAGTATATTACAATATAGATACTAATGAGGATTATTCATTCTCAAATTATATTGTAGTAAAAAGAAGTACAAGAGATAATTATAAAATATATTATTTCCAAGATGAACTATTTTCTTTTGAAGATGAGTATTTTACATTCAAGTTTAATGATATAAGAAGCAAATTTCATATTTCAGATATATTTTTAGAATATCATCCCGAAATGGTAGAAATGGCAAAATGGATGCAGAATATATACAATTTGAGTTTTTTATTTAATAGTATTGGTCAATTGAATGATAAAGAAAAATTAGAAATATTTGAAAGAAATGGAGTGAAATCAGTAGATGAACTTATAGAAAAAAATAATCTAATAAAAAGTGATAGTATTCATAACATTGAGGAAAAACTTTCCACTTTGCCAATATGGATTACAGAAATGAAAATGTTAAAATATAGAAAATTGAAAATATATGATGAGGACTTTAAAAAATAAATAATATATTTGCTCTAAACAATTAATTAAAACGGTAATATTATGGCACGAAAATTTAGAATCAAATTTAAATCTAAAAGTTTAGCTGATTATTCAAAAGAAATGAAAGAAAATATGGATAATCCCGATGCGCTAAAAAAATTATCCGAAGAAATGGAGAAAAACATCGAATTGGAGAATCTTGTTAATGATTATAAGAAACAATCAGAAACTCTAAGGACAAAAAAGAATGAAATTAAAGAATTAGCTAAAAGATTAGCTGATTTAGAAAAGAAATGTGTAGATAAAAAAATCGGATATTACGAGGATACACAAAACAGTAAATAAAAAAATGAGGTAGGTTGTTTAAACCTACCTTTTTATTATATTTAAAAGTCTATGCAGTTAGATTGTATCTTGCAATTATCAATTTAACAGATTTGCAATCAAATTGCTTACCACGTGAGGTTACAAAACCATTTTCGTTTAATGTTCTTGCAATTCTGCTACAATTGCTTGTGTTCTTTAGAAGAATTTCAATCATCGCCTTTGCTCTTTTATTGTTTTCATTGTTATATGCTTTTTCCTTATTTATAAGAATAGCTTTTTCACGCATTTCGTTTGTGAATTGTGCATTTGGCGAACCTAATTTAAATCCATTTTTCTTTTTAGCCTCTAATGCAACTTTTGTGCGCTGTGAGATAGTTTCACGTTCACTTTGTGCGATAGTCGAAAAAATGCCCAAAGTTAAAGTCGAAAAGTTTGGAATGTCAAGAGCAAAAAAATCTACTCCGCTTTCTTTCAAATTGAAAATGAATCCAACATTTCTACTTAATCTATCAAGTTTGGCAATAATCAAGGTCGCATTTTGTTTTTTACATTCTGCAATTGCATTTGATAGCTGTATTCTATTATTGTTTTTTCCACTTTCTTTTTCTACAAATTCAGAAATAAGAATATTAGTATTGTCATTATTCAAATATGACAATACAGAATTTCTTTGTGCGTCTAAACCTAAACTTTGTTTGTTGGTTGAAACTCGATAATAAGCTATATACTTTTTCATATTCTTCATTTTCTAATTGTAGTGCAAATATAAAAAATATTTTGGAATTACACAAACGTCCGTTTGTGAATTTCCAAATTCTGAAATTTCATTTTTAGATTATATAAAAAATGGAATAATTCAATTTTCCACCTGTTAGAGTACAAACTATTTTGAGTTAATGAATGTTATCAAGTATGCAGGTAAGAATCTTACCCACATGTAGGTAAGAATCCTACCCAACTATAATAAAAAGAAATATAAAGAGAGAAAACCGCAAATTTGAGTTTGCGGATTCTCAAATAGAATCTAAACTCTGCTATATACGGTTATTCACAAAAAAAATATCAACATGTTAATATGTTGTATATCAAGAATATATAAAATAATTTATGAAATTAATATAATTTAATAACCATACTATTGACTTTTTCTACACTCACCATTATAATTATAATAAGAAATAATATAAAATAATATGATACGTAGATATAGAAATTTGAGTGAAGAGCATAAAAAGAAGATAGGTTTAGGAAATAAGGGTAAAAAACGTTCTGACGAAGCAAGAAATAAGATTTCCGAATCTTTGAAAAAGTATTGGAATGGTATTCCGTACGAAAATGAGAATAAAGAGAATAATAATATTATGAATGAAGAAAAATAAATTATCTGTATATGGACATTTTACAATAAATCCGTTTCATTTGAACAAAGTATTAACCACAAATGAATATCATCTATTTGATACAATTAGATATATTTTAGAATCAAACGATTCTGAAAAACGCATTTCAAATAGTTTAATAAAATTAGAGAGTCATTTTTCAAATGGAGAACAAATTTCAAATGCAAAGAACAACTTAGTAAAATTGAAATTTATAAAAATAGTCAATGTTGATAATAGATTAGGAACGATATATAAAGTGAATTACGATTCAATTTGTGATATTGTAGAGAAAATTAATTCCGAGAAAAATAGTGTAAACAGATTAGTTATTGCAGACGAGTATAGAAAATCTGTCGGTTTAAGTGAAATAAATAAGACTAAAATAAAAGAATACAGAAATTCGGAATTTGATAATAAAAGCATAACAAAGGATAGATATATATTCTCAAATCAGAATATTACATTAAGTTCTAATATAGATAATAGTTTAGATTATCAACTAATGTTGAATGATTTAGAATACAAATTGCAAAATCTTGCAATATCAAAAACAGAATATGAAAAAACTATTACTAAAATTAAAGATGAGGCTTCAAGAAATAACATAATACTAAATAATGAAAACGGAAAATGGATAACAAAATAGAAATTTATGAAAGAAGATTGTTTGAACTAACAGATAATCTAAAAAGAGAAATTGCAAACAAGGATACGAAGTATGCAATTACATTTAGAGAAATTTTAAATGTAGTTGGCTATTTGTCATTTACTGAAAAATATAATTCAAATAATGACACATTTATTTGGATTAAAGAATAATAATTGCCAATTAATAAATAGGAATATGAATTTTAATAACTTAAAAACAGAAAATGGAATGTATTCATATATGGATTTTGAAAATGCCATAAATAATATATTCAATAATGGCTTACCTTATGGAATTGAAAGCGGATTAAATAATTTGGATGATATGGTACGTCTTGATAAAGGAAGATTAGTAACAGTTACAGGAATACCACAATCGGGAAAATCTATGTTTATAGATTATTTATGTACTAAATATAATATTTTACATAACCATAAAACGCTATTCTATTCAACTGAAACCCCTTTAGGTATTCATGTCAATACTTTGATGAAAATGTTTCAAAAACCGATTGATAGAAATTTCGTTAGATATATATATGAGAATTTCAGAATTATAAATGAATTAGATGATTGGAACATAGATTCTTTATTAGAATGTGCAGGTAGTCAATTATTAAAATTTAAATATGATATTTTTGTAATTGACAATTATACAACATTAACAGGTTCACGAAATTTTAATATGACTGAACATGAATATACAAATTATGTGCTTGATAAGTTGATAAAATTTGCACGCAAATATAACATCTTAGTAATCCTAATAGCGCATCCAAAAAAAATGCAACGAGATAATATAAATGGCGGTTATGATGTTCCACTTGCATACGATATTTGTGGCAGCTCAAACTTTTTTAATAAATCTGATTTTGTGATTACTGTACATCGAGTTTATAGAAATTTGAAGCCAACCAATGTTACAAAAATTATCTGTACCAAATGCAAAAGTAACAATTTCGGCAAGGTTGGAGAGTGTTATTTAGGTTTTGACGAAGTCACACAAAATTATTTTGATTGTAAGTATAATAATGATGAAAAATTTGGTAAGAACGAAAATAACAATGTAGATATTAATATCCAAAAATTGGATTTTGAATATTCTTTTGATGAGGCTAATATAGAATTAGATAAATGTGATTATTTAAACATTAAAGTTCCATTTTTCCAAAGAATAAATGATTTAAATCCTAATGATATAACATTACGTGAATTGTTATTCAAACTACAAGGAAATTTTAAAAATCATGTGGAAAAAATACGGAATGAATCAAACGAGGATAAGCAAAAAGAATTAAAAACGAAACTACTACCTTGTTTTTGTGTCAGTGCAAAATTCAATGGAGATAGAAGAAAAGACAATGTTTCAGATTATACAAATTTGATGTATATTGATATAGACTATAAGGATAATATTGAAATTATATCTAATGTACCTACTATATTAAGAAGTATTGATAATATTCTTTATTTTCAAAAATCAGTACGTGGAAAAGGTTATTCAGTAATTCTTCCGATAAAAATAAATTCCATATCTGAATACTTAGATTGTTGGTGTCAAGTAGAACAAATATTTGCAGATTTAAATATAGTAATAGACAAATCTACCAAAAATATAGATAGAGCTATTTTTATTAGCTATGACGAAGATTTTTACTTGAATGAACATGCAATACCATTTATTTATGAAAATCCATGCAAAGTCAAAGAAATGCCTAAATTAGATATAAAAACAGCCTCAACAACACAAGTTCAAAATTCCACCAATTTAAGTTTAGTTGAATCATATATTAGAGAAGTGGATAAATTAAAATTAGATATTGCTAAAACATATAACGATTACTTCAAATTGGGAATTGCATGTTTAAATGAGTTTGGTTTAGAAAAGTCAAAAGATATTTTCCCAAAATTATGTAGGTACAATAAAACTTTCAATTTAAATACCTGTATTGATGATTTGGAAAAATGGGAAAATAGTTATGATGAATCATATACTTGTAACTTTGGTACAATAAAATATTATTTTGACAAAGTAAAAAACAATAATATGTAGCAGTCATATATCTTTTTAGCAAGTACGGTATATAGAAATATATACTTATTAAATAGTGCCTTATTGATATTTAATATTCAGAATATCAATAAGGTATATTATTTGATATAGGTCTTAAAGAAATTTGAATATTAGAAATGATTGATTACCGTAACCCCTTACTCACTATAAAAGAAAATGAATATACTTATCTACTATACAAACGGTTTGATAAACGAAAAAATTTCCAGATTTTTTTGAAAAATTTCATCTTACCTACTACTTATTGAAAATAGAAATTGAAATGAATGAATTTACAAAAAAGAAGATTAGCAAAACTATGACAGGACGAAAAAAGAGCGCAACCCACAAAAAACATATTTCTCAATCATTAAAAAATAGAAAACTGACTGATGAACATAAGGAAAACATTAGTAAATCAATGAAATTGAAATACATGGATAATCAACATAGAGTAACAAGTAAATGAATGATATACACTCCATAAATAAAAAAATAAGCTCCCACGTTATTATAAATTAGTGAGAGCTTATTTTACATAGTTAGTTGTAGTATATTTCTAATTTCAATACATCTAAAGACTATTTTTCTACATCTATAAATTAAGCACTAACAGTTGTCTTGAAAGTTACGCTACCATTCAAGACAATACTCTTTGAACCCGATTTGCATGTATAGTCCTTAAATACAAGTGTAACTCTGAAATTTTCTAAATCCCATTTTTCAATTGTTACAGTACCCGAAACATACTCTCTTTCAGAGTTATACCATTCGTCATTATTAACTAACGCAACCGTCATTCTGCAATCTTTAGTAACGTCTTTACCCGAAGTATGCACATCAAGAGATTTGATTTTTCCTTGAATGTAAAAATCAGATGTTGCATCATTAACCCAAAAATCAAAATCCCAATTTGTATTTGCTATACCTTCAAGATTTGTAATTTTCACCGAATTACCATTTAAAGTTAGCGATGATGTTAATTCATTTTTTTCATCATCATCATCTTTTGAACAGCTCGTTACGAACATTGCCATTATTAAAATGGGCAACATAAAAATAATTTTTTTCATTTGAATATAAATTTATGTATTCGTCAGCCCCAACCGAATGGTTAAAAAAAAAGAGCGTGGGTACTGTTAGTTCATCTGCTGCCAAGGTATCGCCAAACACCTACACCACAAAAGAACAACAGCCCACGCCCCCGTATAACGAGCGCGTGAGCATTTAGTTGTCCATATCCTTTGTGGTGCTTTAAAATTTGGCGATTTTTGGCAGCAAGGATATTACTAAACGCTTCTTACATTATTTCTAATACAGGTGCAAAGATATATATTTTTTGCTTGTTAAGCGAAATATTGCTTATCTTTGTGGCGAATATTAAGTATATCAGCATGATAATATCATGGTTTTTTGCACATAATTTCATGTTAGTAGGCGCTCCCGGCAGCGGAAAGTCCATGCTTGCAAAACGCCTTCCCTCCATTCTTCCACCACTATCATTAGGAGAAAGCCTTGAAACAACCAAGATACATTCCGTTGCAGGAAAACTGGGGCAGGGCAGCGGACTAATCTCTAAGCGCCCATTCCGCGACCCACACCATACAATCTCTACCACAGCCATGACAGGAGGCGGAAGCTTTCCGCAACCGGGAGAGATAAGCCTGGCACATAACGGCGTTTTGTTTCTTGACGAGCTGCCGGAGTTTAATCGGAATGTACTTGAAGTATTACGCCAGCCTCTGGAGGATCGGAAAATCACAATCTCACGCGTGAAATGCAATGTAGAGTTTCCCACAAGTTTTACTCTCGTAGCGTCCATGAATCCCTGCCCTTGCGGATATTACAACCATCCTACCAAAGCCTGCGTATGCAGTCCGGGACAAGTACAGAAATATCTGAATCGCATTTCGGGACCCTTACTCGACCGTATCGACCTGCAAATCGAAGTCATTCCCGTCCCATTTGAAAAAATGTCGGATTCCCGTCCGGGAGAATCAAGCGCCGATATTCGTGAACGTGTAGTACGTGCGCGCCAAATCCAATCAGAAAGATACACCGGGGTTCCCGGCGTATATTGCAATGCCCAGATGAATAGCAGATTACTCGCCTGCTATGCCCGTCCTGACGATAAAGGGCTTGCCTTATTGAAAAACGCCATGAACCGTTTCAATCTTTCGGCACGTGCATACGACCGTATCTTAAAAGTATCACGTACTATTGCCGACCTTGAAGGTTGCGAATCAATACAGACTTCCCATCTGGCAGAAGCAATAGGGTACAGAAATCTGGATAGGGAAGATTGGGCCGGATAGGCGTCACCTATAAACGCCGCCCTAAATAAGACACTGCACAATGTCCCCTCCCCTTCAACACAGGAAACTATTGCTTTTCTATTCTGATGCGGGCATCTACTGCTATCACGTATTTTTCAGTAGCCAATAACGGGTTAATATCCATTTCCTTTATTTCCGTAGCAAAGCGCAGCAAAGTGGACAAGCGGACAATGATTTCGGCAAACTTGTCTTCATTCACCCCCTTCTGTCCGCGCGTACCTTTTATAATCTTATAGGCGCGCAGGGAATGGATCATAGAGTAAGCCTCGTCGTAAGACAAAGGAGCCAAACCGGAAGATACATCCTTGAGCACTTCCACAAAAATACCACCCAAACCGCAAAGCACTACATGCCCGAACTTCTCTTCATACTTCGCTCCGATAAACAACTCCGTCCCCTTCAGCATGGGCTGTACCATAATGCCTGTAACTTCCGGAATCTGCATCATACGTTCAAATTCCAAAGCAAGATGCTGTTCGCTCTTGATGTTCAGCACCACACCACCTACATCGGATTTATGTACAGGGCCCACCACTTTCGCTACCACCGGGAATCCGGCACGACGGGCAAAGGCAAGCACCTCTTCCTCATTTGCAGACACAAACTCCTCTACAACCGGAATCCCTGCGGAACGGAGCAATGCCTGCACCTGATGCGGTTCTATATAACCGTCCTCGGGAATGGAGTCTATGATACGGCGAATACGGGGAACATCCACGCCAAAAAGTTCTATTTCGTTATTCGCAGGTTTCGACACATTCATTATGCGTGAAAGCGCCGTACCCAACGTCACTTCGTCGGCAAAGTTGACATGCCCTTTAGCCAGAAAAGCAGACACTTCAGCCCCTGCCGTATTGATGGAAGGAAGAATAGGAAAGATAGGTTTTTTGCAGGTTTGCATCTTTTCGTGCAGCACATCATACATCTCGAACATAGTAACCAACCCCGGTGTACCGAAAATGGCCATTACCGCATCCACGTTATCAAACTTCTCTTCACAATATTCCAAGCAAAGCCGCAAATGCTCAGGCGTTCCGGTGGCCAGAATATCTATCGGGTTTCCGACCGCAGCGCCCGGAAAGAGCTTACCTTTCAACTCTTCGGCAAGCTCACCTTCCAACTTCGGCACATTCAGTCCGCCCTTGCTTAGCGCATCAGTCAGCATCACACCCGGACCGCCGGCATGGGTAATAATGGCGAAATTCTTTCCCTGCAATTCCGGCAAGGTGAAAATACACCCCACTGTGGTCAGCTCCTCACGCGAATAGCAGCGCACGATACCCGCTTTACGGAACAAAGCCTCCACTGCCGAATCGGAGCTGGCAATGGCCCCCGTATGCGAAGACGCCGCGCGGCTCCCGCTCTCACTGCTGCCGGATTTGATAGCCGCAATCTTGCACCCTTTCTTTATTAATGAAGAAGCGTGGAACAATAGCCTGTCAGGGTCGCCTATACTTTCTATATAAAGCAGCTTTATCCCGGAATCCTTTTCCGGATCAAAATGCTCGTCCATATATTGCAGCACGTCTTCCACCCCAATCTGCTTGGCATTGCCCACAGACCACACAGAATTGAACTGCAGCCCCTTGGTAACCGCGCTTTCCAATATAAATACCGCAGTTGCCCCGGAACTGGATACCAGATCGACACCCTGCGGATGCAAGTTCGGTATCGGCTGGCTGAACACACTGTGATGCCACGTGTTCATCAGCCCGATGCAATTGGGACCTATCAAGGAAGCGCCGTACTTATTTACCGTTTCCAAAATACGGTCTTCCAGAAGCGCACCCTCATGTGTCTCCTCTCCAAATCCGGCAGAAAGAATGATGAACGCCCGCACCTGCTTTTCGGCAGCCAATACCTCCACTGCATTCGGGCACATCACTGCCGGTATGGCAAGGATCGCCAGGTCCGTATCCGGAATATCTTTTACATCGGCATAAGCGGCAACTCCCTGCACCTCCGTCTCTTTGGGATTGACGGCACGCATTTCTCCCGCATATCCACCACTAATCAAATTTCTCAGGATAGCACCTCCCGGTTTATGTACATTATTGGATGCCCCCACCACCACAATACTGGCAGGATGCAGCAATTGGTTTGTTATCATAATCTATTCTGTCAAGTTCACTATATATAATGCACAAATATACATTTTGTATGCGTAAAAACAATCATTATAAGAAAATATTCTTTGACTGAGGAAGCAAACATTGCTTGCCTGCAAGGAAAACTATAAATCAAAGCTTCGGTTATAGGAATAAAGGTTTGATTTGTATAAACGAAGGCTTCATTTATAGAAATGAAAGTATGATTTTTAGTTCTGCTTACGGACAAACTATGTTTACCTTCGCAATGATATACTTTTAACTCAGGTGTTTGACATATAGTCAGCCTCTTTGCAGAAGAATATGGTGATGAAGAAAACAACAACAATTACTATCAAATTTGATATAATTCGCCTATCTCTTTTGTGCAATCATCAGAAAACCGCTATCTTTGCGTAACTAAAAGCGTTCATAACAAAAGAGATACATACTATAAATATGGAAAAGAAATTCAAACGTACTACCGTAACATCGGCACTGCCCTATGCCAACGGGCCTGTCCATATCGGACACCTCGCAGGGGTATATGTGCCTGCTGACATTTACGTCCGCTACCTGAGACTTAAAAAAGAAGATGTAGTCTTTATCGGCGGTTCCGATGAACATGGGGTACCTATTACCATCCGCGCCAAGAAAGAAGGAATTACTCCTCAGGATGTGGTAGACCGTTATCATACACTCATCAAGCAATCTTTCGAGGAGTTCGGCATTTCGTTCGATGTGTACAGCCGCACAACCTCAAAGACACACCACGACACAGCTTCCGAATTCTTCCGTAAGTTGTACGACAAAGGCGAATTTATCGAGAAAACCAGTATGCAATACTACGACGAGGAAGCCAAAACATTCCTTGCCGACCGCTACATCACCGGCGAGTGCCCCCACTGCCATGCCGAAGGCGCTTATGGCGACCAATGCGAAAAGTGCGGTACGAGCCTCAGCCCTACCGACCTGATTAATCCTAAAAGCGCCATCAGCGGCAGCCAGCCCGTAATGCGCGAAACCAAGCACTGGTACCTGCCACTCGACAAGCATGAGGCATGGCTCCGCCAATGGATATTGGATGACCACAAAGAATGGCGTCCCAATGTATACGGCCAATGTAAAAGCTGGCTCGACATGGGACTGCAACCGCGTGCCGTAAGCCGCGACCTCGACTGGGGTATCCCCGTTCCGGTGGAAGGCGCCGAGGGCAAAGTGCTTTACGTATGGTTCGACGCCCCTATCGGCTACATCAGCAATACAAAAGAGTTGCTTCCCGACTCGTGGGAAAAATGGTGGAAAGATCCGGAGACACGTCTGGTTCACTTCATCGGAAAGGACAATATCGTGTTCCACTGCATCGTATTCCCTGCTATGCTGAAAGCGGAAGGCAGCTATATCCTTCCTGATAACGTGCCCAGCAATGAGTTCCTGAACTTGGAAGGCGACAAGATTTCCACTTCCCGCAACTGGGCGGTGTGGCTGCACGAATATCTGGCAGACTTTCCCGGCAAACAGGATGTGTTGCGCTATGTGCTTACAGCCAACGCTCCGGAGACTAAGGACAACGACTTCACTTGGAAAGATTTTCAGGCACGCAACAACAACGAGCTGGTAGCCGTATACGGCAACTTCGTGAACCGCGCCCTGCAACTCACCAAGAAATACTTCGACGGTACAGTACCCGCAGCAGGCGAATTAACCGACTATGACAAGGAAACCCTTAAAGAGTTCGCCGATGTGAAAGCAGAAGTGGAAAAACTGCTCGACGTATTCAAATTCCGCGACGCACAGAAAGAAGCCATGAACCTGGCACGCATCGGCAACAAATACCTGGCAGATACCGAACCTTGGAAACTTGCCAAAACAGATATGTCACGTGTAGCCACCATTCTGAACATTTCCTTACAGTTGGTTGCCAACCTTGCCATTGCTTTCGAGCCGTTCCTGCCCTTCAGTAGTGAGAAACTTCGCAAAATGCTGAACATGGACAGTTTCGACTGGGCAGAACTGGGACACACCGACCTGCTTCCCGCCGGACATCAACTGGCAGCACCCGAACTTCTGTTTGAAAAGATCGAGGACGACGTTATCCAAGCGCAGGTGGACAAGCTGCTCGCTACCAAGAAAGCCAATGAGGCCGCCGGCTACAAGGCCAATCCTATCAAGCCCGTTATCTCATTCGAAGATTTTGAGAAACTGGATATTCGCGTAGGAACCGTATTGGAATGTGAGGCCGTACCCAAAATGAAAAAGCTATTGAAGTTCAAGATAGCCGACGGACTGGAAAACCGCACCATCGTCAGCGGCATCGCACAACACTATCAACCGGAAGAGCTGGTAGGCAAGCAAGTGCTGTTCATTGCCAACCTCGCTCCCCGCCAATTCAAAAACGGGCTGGTGAGCGAAGGCATGATACTTTCCGCCGAAAACTATGACGGTGCATTGGCCGTCACCTCACTGCTGCGCGAAGTGAAGCCGGGCAGTGAAGTGAAATAAAAGGTTTGCACTAATTTCCGGTCATGTAGCATGAAGGAGTCGTCATTAAAAGCAAAAACCGCTAAAGGATTGTTTTGGGGAGGCGTAGGCAACGGGCTGCAGCAACTTTTCAATCTGTTCTTCGGGATTTTCCTTGCGCGACTTCTTGATGCTTCGGACTACGGAATGATTGGCATGCTTGCAATCTTCTCGGCCATTTCAAGCGTCATTCAAGAAGGTGGATTCGGCGCAGCCCTCATCAATAAGGAGAAGATAACCCAAGAAGACTGCAACGCTGTCTTTTGGTTCAGCCTAAGCGCCGGATTTTGCCTGTATATCTTGCTCTTTCTCAGCGCTCCGTTCATCGCCGGTTTCTATGGGATTCCCGAACTGGCCCCTCTTTCCCGTTTCATGTTTCTGGGCTTTCTGATAGGTTGTACAGGTACTGTGCATGGGGCCATCTTCACCAAACGGCTGATGATCAAAGAGAAGATACACATCAATCTGATTGCCTTGTTCTGCTCGGGATGCATAGGCTTGGCAATGGCATATTGCGGAATGGCATATTGGGCGATAGCCACGCAGCAGGTCAGTTACATGCTGCTGATGGTAAGCATGCTATGGTACAAGTCACCTTGGAAGCCGACACTCCAGTTCAGTGCCGCCCCCCTGAAAGAAATGCTGCCATTCAGCATCAAAATTGCCTTTACCAACATCTTCAACCAAATCAACCAGAACATACTGACCGTATTGATGGGAAAATACTATACTTCCCGGCAAGTGGGCTACTACACCCAGGGAAACAAATGGATGATGATGGGAAGTTCGCTTGTGACAAGCATGGTGACCAACGTTGCCCAGCCCGTACTGATACAGGTATCGTCCGAAGTGGAGAGGCAAAAGAATGTTTTCAGGAAAATGCTGCGCTTTGTCTCATTCATATCCTTCCCCGCCATGCTGGGACTGGCATTGATAGCTCCTGAACTCATTACGATCACCATAACCGACAAATGGCAGGCCAGCGTACGCATCCTTCAGCTGCTATGCGTTTGGGGAGCCGTTATCCCTATCAACAGCCTATATTCGAACATGATTATCAGCCGGGGACAGTCCCAAGTTTACATGTGGAATACGGTTGCACTCGGCATTCTCCAGATATTGGCCCTCATATTCATGAGCCGCTACGGCATCTTCGCCATGCTGGCCACCTTTACGACAATCAATGTCATGTGGCTGGGAATATGGAACGCCTTTGCACGAAAAAGCATCGGACTCCAATATTCCGAGATGCTGAAAGACCTGTTGCCATTCCTCATGGCAGCAATCGCAACAACAACGGTGACTTACGTGTTGACCCAAAACATTGCCAACCCCTACATGTCCCTCGCATGCAAAACGGCACTTGCCGTCCTGCTTTATGCAACCATCATGTGGGCAGGAAAATCGGTTATTTTTAAGGAGTCCATCAAATATATCCTGAAAAGGGAGAGTAAATAAGAAGAAAACCATCATGGAATACATCACTCATGTAGAAACAAATAAAAGAACGCTGTTTTGGACGTTTATCAGATACATCAGATATGCGATGTCCTTTCTCTGCCTCAATATGCAGAAGAAAACCGGAAAACAGCAAAAGAAATACACCGTAGCCGTCTGCGCCATATTCAAGAATGAGAGTGTTTTCCTGAAAGAATGGCTGGAGTACCATCTGCTGATAGGCGTAGAACATTTCTATCTGTACAACAATTTTTCGGAGGACAATTATCAGGACATCCTTGCTCCCTATATAGAGAAAGGGCAAGTCACCCTGACGGAATGGCCCGTACAATTCGGCCAACTGCCGGCCTACAAAGATTGTTTCCAAAAAGCAAAAAACGAGACACGCTGGATAGCCTACATTGATTTGGATGAATTCATTTGCCTGCGCCGGGAACAAAACATACGGAACTGGATACAGAAATACGACAAGTATCCCACCGTCTATGTGAACTGGAAACAGTTCGGTACATCGGGCAGGCTGCAACATGACGACAGCCAACTGGTGATAGAGCAATATACAGCTTGCTGGCCGCATCCGGCGAACTCCGGCAAGTCCTTTGTCAACACCAGCTATACTTTCCACAGGTTTGAGTGCCACATGTTCTATCCCGACGTACGTTTCTTAGGGATAAAGACAACGATACTCCCTGTCAACGAGTTTAAAAAGTTTATACACTATTGGATTATGCGGTCGCCCCGGAAAGGAGAATCCGAAATACAGATTAATCACTATTACAACCGTTCATACGCACAATATCTCTACAAGACCCTGCATCGCGGAGATGCCTGTTCCGCCGACAGCCAAAAAGGAAGAGAGAAGCAAGGGCTCTTTGAATGGACCGAAACCCTCAACACATCAAGGGACTACACCATACAACGTTTCCTCCTGCTGCTAAAGCTAAGGATGCAGTAGCTCACAGAAACTTACTGACGGTGTCTTCCAGCACTCCGTTATCCTCCAGCAGCTTCTCCACAAACTCGCGGAAAGCGCCGTAGCCGCCATGCGCAGCCGTCACGTACTTCACCTCGCGTTTTACATATCCGGGCGTATTGGCAGGAGAAGCGCTGTAACCTACCAGACGCAGCAACGGCAAGTCATTCAAATCATCGCCAATGAAAGCCACTTCATCCAATGAAATGCCCAGTTCGCGACAAAGTTCCCTTGCCTGTGCCACCTTATCCTTTACTCCCAGATAACAATACTTGATTTTCAGCTTATCAGCACGTTTCTGCACGATTTGCGTGTTTTCTCCGGTCATAATAGCTACGGGTATGCCCAGCTCGCGCAGGAAAATCACCCCCCAGCCGTCTTTTACGGAAAAACGCTTCATAACATCACCGTCGGCGGTATAATACATTCCACCGTCGGTCCACACACCGTCTATATCGGTAATTACTAACTTCGGTAACATAAGCGTGCCAAACTTTAAATGATAGAATCGGGATAAATAATCTCATTGCGTGGTATCTCTTTCCGCACTTGGCGGCCTACCACCTTATCGCAGTCCGCCCACTTGAATCCGTCGCCCGGGCTGAGCAAGTGAATATCCTCCTCCTTAATAATATCTCCGGGATGCAACGCCTTATTCGTGGCAATGGAACGCTCCAGCTTCACTTTGGCGGCAGCAACAGCAGGATCGATATACAATTCTTCCCTGCCCAGCCAATGCTCGGCTATGCGGATGTCGCGAATCATGCGGTTCACCCCGTCCGGCCCTAAGGAGCCTTGCTGGTCTGTGCCTTTCATACGGCGGTCGATGGTGATGTGCTTCTCTATAATCTCCGCCCCCATGCCTACGGCAACCACCGGAGCTGCAATGCCGATGGTATGGTCGGAGAAACCGATAGGATACTGCCCGTAATGGCGCTTCAGATAGGCAATCGTTTTCAGGTTCAGGTTGTCCGGCCGGGTGGGATATTGCGACACGCAATGCAATATGGATATATCGTTGTGATAGCGGGTAATCACCTCCAAGGCATCGTCCAACTCTTTCTTCCCTGCCATGCCGGTGGAGAGGATAATGGGTATTTTGGTTTCGGCCATCACCTCCAGCAACGGCAGGTTGGTAAGGTCGCGACTCGCTACTTTCAGGCGGTCGGGAGTGAAGAGTTTCAGCAAAGACATGCACCCCTTTGAGCACAGGGTCTCCACAAAGTCCAATCCCAATGACTTGGCGTGCTTATAAACATCGAAATGCTCCTCGTCCGTCAGCTCCAGGTAAGCGCGATGCTCGCCATAGGTACGGCCGAAAGAGTGAGGAGAGTCGTAGGGGCGATTCATCTGCGAATCGGTCAGTTCTTCGCTCAAGTCCCGTTTGGTCATCTTCACCGCATCCATAGGGCGCAGTTCCAGATTAAAGACTTCTTCGCGTACAGGGCGTGACACCAAATCGACAATCAATTTAGCTATATCGACGGAGCCGTTGTGGTTCTGTCCTATTTCTCCGATAATGTATGTACTCTTCATTCAGCAATTGTTATTATAATCAGTATGGGAGTATATCTTACTTTTCGTTCCTCGCAATATTCTCCAACATCCTAACGCGATACTCCGGATGCTTTTCCACCAACCTGAGCAGTGCGTGGATACTGCGGTCGGTCTGTTCATAGAAAGCGGCATAAAGCTCTTGCAACAAAGTGAAATCCTCCATTGTGTCAAGCGTAAAGCGAAGGTCCAACCTCCCTTCCAATTCATCGGGCAACGGCAGCAGACGGACGCTGAATACTTCGGGATGCGTATAGAGATAAATCGTAACGTGCTCTATATACAGCTTTTCCTGCGTGGCAGCAGCGGCGCGACGCAAGGCATCAGTTGTCGTCAACTCGGCAAACAGTCCTAAATGCGACTTGATGGTAGGGCGACCGTCAGCAAAGCCGTAGGCGATGTAGTCCGCCGGCCGGGCATCATGTTCCCTGAAGAAAGCCGGGAAAGTGTCCGGACGCAGAAAAGGATTGTCCGAACAAACGCGGATAAAGCGGTCGAGATTGAACTCCGCAGCCGCTTGTATGAAACGGTCGAGTACGTTGTTCTCGTCCCCCCGGTAGCAACAGATACCCGCTTCGCGGGCAACCTCTTCCAATATATCATCCTGCGGGCGGTCCGTAGTGGCAAGGACAATTGTCTTGCCGGCGCAAGCCTGCTTGATATTGCCGATTAAGATGTCGATAATACGCTGCTCACCATAGAAAGGAAGCAATATTTTGTTATGCAGCCGGGTCGAACCGGTACGCGCCTGAATGATAATTCCGTCTCTCATATTTTCATTCGTTTAAAAGCATCTATATAACTGCCCGGAGTAATGTTAATCACCTCCTTGCCCAACTTCCGCGCATAGTCTTCGAGCACGAAGTAGGACTTGAAAGCAACATACATATGATAGAGTATAGTATACAACCGGGCACTGTTCAGGTTCTCCTGCTTCACCGTTGCTGCCTGTGACTTGTTCTGGTCATAAAAATGTTTCTGGTGCATCAGCACCACGTTGTCATCCGTCACTGTAATCTCGGGCAGCCAGGAATGGTCTGCTCCCGCCAGATAGATTTTCCTGAAAGGCAGGCGCAGTCCTATGGCTATGGAAGGTATCAGTACGTTATGCGGACGCGGCACTCCCCACCCTCTATTGAAAATCCAATTGCAGAAACCTTGAAAACCTTCAATCGGAGTGGTGTTGTAAATGCAGAGCCTGATGTTGGGATTGCCTGCCAGCATCGGCTGCCATTCCTTGTTTTTCAAGGCGCGTGCCGGAACAAAGAAATTCATTGGCCAAGTGGTTTTTTCAGCAAGCGTTTGAAACAGTTGCACCCGCTTCTCAGGAACAATCCAGAACAAAGGATCGGCTATGAGGTAGATTTCCGGCCGAAGCTGTTCGAACATCGGGGAAGTGGCGCAAAAGTTCACTGCCAACAGCGTCTTTCCTTTTATAAACTCCGGAGCTTCCTGCACCGTACGGCTCAGCGAAGGACCGTTGGCCAGTATCAGCAGCTCTTCCGGATTACCGAACGATGACGGTAAATGCGTATGCCACTTGGACTGCAGCAATATCTTCACCACACTGAGGAAACTTTGCCACAACTGCCCCAACCATTTCATTCCTTTTTCTCCCATTGATACAAACAATATAATGTGATGCAAAGATAGAGAGTTTAGCGATTACAGACTAAAAAAATAGAGGAATTTATGGAATAGAAAGCAGCAAAAGCAGTACTTTTGCACCAGATAAGGGCGCGCAATGCTATCGGATAGCAAGCTATCCAAGAAAGATAAATTTATGAGAGTACTATTAATCAATACATCCGAACGTATCGGTGGAGCAGCCGTAGCAGCCAGCCGACTCATGGAATCGCTCAAGAACAACGGCATCAAAGCCAAACTCCTGGTGCGCGACAAGCAGACAGACCGGATTACCGTAGTTTCATTAAGCCACAACTGGCGTATGGTGTGGAAATTCGTATGGGAACGTATCGTCATATGGAAAGCCAACTGCTTCAAAAGAGACAACATCTTTGCCGTTGACATCGCCAACACCGGTACGGACATCACCACACTGCCGGAGTTCCAACAAGCAGACATCATTCACCTCCACTGGATCAACCAGGGAATGTTATCCCTGAAAAATATCGAAAACATCCTTGCCTCAGGCAAACCTGTCGTATGGACCATGCACGACATGTGGCCCTGTACAGGCATCTGCCACCATGCCCGCGAATGTATCCGCTATCAGCAAGAATGTCATAACTGCCCCTTCATCTATGGCAATGGCGGCAAGAAAGACCTCTCCTACCGGACTTTCCACAAGAAACAGGACTTGTACAAAGGACGACACATCAACTTCGTGACATGCAGCCACTGGCTGGAAGGTCTGGCCAATAAAAGTGCCCTGCTCACCGGACATACAGTCACCTGTATCCCCAACCCCATCAACACGAACCTATTTAAACCGCATAATAAACAAGAGGCGCGTAGCAAATGCAACCTGCCGCAAAACACCAAACTTGTGCTGTTCGGTTCCGTAAAAATAACAGATAAGCGGAAAGGAATTGACTACCTGATAGACTCGTGCAAATTACTGGCAGAGAAACATCCTGAATTGAAAGAAAAACTCGGTGTCGTTGTTTTCGGCAAGGAATCGCAACAATTGGCCAACCTACTGCCTTTCAAGGTCTATCCACTGGATTTTGTCAGCAACGAGCATCAATTAGTGGATATTTACAACGCAGTAGACCTTTTCGTCACCCCTTCATTAGAAGAAAACCTGCCTAATATGATAATGGAAGCCATGGCATGCGGAATTCCTTGCGTCGGTTTCAATGTGGGCGGCATTCCCGAAATGATAGACCATTTGCACAATGGCTATGTGGCGCAATATAAATCGTCCGAAGATTTTGCCAATGGCATCTATTGGACATTGACCGACCCGGATTATCCCAACCTCTGCGAACAAGCCTGCCGAAAAGCCGTCACTCACTATTCGGAGAGCACGATTGCCAAAAAATATATTGACCTGTATAATAAAGTCACCGGAAGAAATGCATAATCATCCCACCCCGAAATTCAGCATCATCACTGTGACCTACAACGCCGAAGCAGTATTGGAAGATACCATCCAAAGCGTCATCTCACAGACCTATCACCACGTGGAGTACATCATCATCGACGGAGCATCCAAAGATAAAACGCTTTCCATTGCAGACAGGTACAAGGAGCACATCGCGCAAGTAGTGAGCGAACCGGACAAAGGTCTGTACGACGCTATGAATAAGGGTATCCGGCTGGCTACGGGCGATTATCTCTGCTTCCTCAATGCCGGCGACAGCTTCCATGAAGATGACACGCTGCAACAAATGGTGCATACGCTGACCGGCAACCAGCTCCCCGACGTATTGTATGGTGAAACGGCCCTGGTAGATAAGGAAGGACACTTCATCCGTATGCGCCGTCTCTCCGCTCCGGAGACGCTGACATGGAAAAGTTTCAAGCAGGGAATGCTGGTGTGCCACCAAGCCTTCTTTGCCAAACGCAGTTTAGTGGAACCGTACAACCTGAAATACCGCTTCTCCGCCGACTTCGATTGGTGCATCCGAATTATGAAGAAAGCACAAAGGCTGCATAATACCCACCTTACAATAATAGATTATCTTGAAGAAGGGATGACCACCCAAAATAGGAAGGCGTCACTCAAAGAACGTTTCCGCATCATGGCGCAACATTACGGCTTGATAAGTACGGTGGCACATCATGCCTGGTTTGTACTGAGGGCGGTACTGAAGAAGTAACCTGTTTCTTCAATACGCCAAACAACCCTTTGGGCACATACAAACCGTTAACAATACCTGCCTCAGGATTGAAGCAAAGAACGTAATTCCCGTACCCCTTCCGAAGCCCCTTTCTGAATGACGTGTATCCGACGCATGGAATGTACATCTACCGGTTTAGGGTCTATCAGATACACCTCAGCCTCACGAGGCACATAATTGAGCAGTCCGGCAGCCGGGTATACATTCATAGACGTACCGATAATAACGAATATATCCGCTTTCTCCACGTAGTTGACAGCCGTTTCAATCTCAGGAACAGGTTCTCCAAACCAAACAATAAACGGACGAAGCTGAGTGCCGTCACCGGCCTTATCTCCAAACTTCACTTCATATTCATCCGGCTTCAGTTCTTTTATGTAATGGGGGTTATAAGGGTCGCGACTGGAGCAGACCTTCGTCAGTTCACCATGCAGGTGAATAATGCGCCTACTCCCGGCACGTTCATGCAAATTGTCAATATTCTGAGTCACAACCGTCACATTGAAGTCCGCTTCCAATTCAGCAAGCCCGAGATGTCCGTCATTCGGCCTTACCTCCAGTAACTGTTTGCGACGCTCATTATAAAAGTTGATAACCAACTCCGGATTACGGGCATACCCCTCGGGAGTAGCTACCTGCTCTACCGGGTACTTATCCCACAGCCCGCCCGCATCACGAAAAGTACTGATACCACTTTCTGCACTCATACCGGCGCCGGATAAAACAACCAAGTTCTTCATCTCTCTATCTCCTTAAAATTCATATAGACATACAAATGTATGAATAATACCTGAAAAGAAGAAGTTATTTTCGCTTGCTAAGATTTTTTAATCTCAAAAAAACAAAATCATTCAAATAAAAGACGTATTTTTGCCATTCGTTAATTTGCAATGGGCTGGAAAAGAAATCATTTCAGCCGTCAACAAAATCAATTTATGGACAAATTCAGTTATGCTATCGGCCTCGGAATAGGTCAAAATCTTTTAAGTATGGGTGCTAAGGGCATCGCAGTAGATGACTTTGCACAAGCAATCAAAGATGTCTTGGAAGGCAACCAAACGGCTATCAGCCATACGGAAGCCCGCGAAATAGTAAACAAATATTTCGAAGAATTGGAACAAAAAATGAATGCCGCCAATATTGAAACCGGCAAGAAGTTCCTCGAAGAAAACAAAAAACGCCCGGAAGTAGTTACCCTACCCAGCGGACTCCAATATGAGGTCATCAACGAGGGTAACGTAGGCACATACGCAAAAGCCACCGATCAGGTACAATGTCACTACGAGGGTACATTGATTGACGGAACACTGTTCGACAGCTCTATCAAACGGGGACAGCCTGCTACATTCGGTGTGAGCCAGGTAATTCCAGGCTGGGTGGAAGCTTTGCAACTGATGCCTGAAGGAGCTAAATGGAAACTTTACATCCCCAGCGAATTGGCTTACGGAGCACAAGGAGCAGGCGAAATGATTCCGCCGCACAGCACGCTCATATTTGAAGTAGAACTACTTAAAGTATTAAATAAATAATTTTAAAAGCAAAATGAAAAAAGTAACATTTATTATGGCTCTTGCAGCAGCTGCCGGTTTGGCTTCTTGCACTGCACAAAGTCCGAAAGCAAATCTGAAAACGGACGTTGATTCATTATCTTACGCTATCGGTATGGCACGTACCGAAGGTTTGGATCAGTATCTTGCACAACAAGGCATCGATTCTACCCAAATGGCACAGTTCCTGAAAGGTTTCAACGAAGGTGCATCTAAGATCGAAAAAAATGATATTGCTTACATGGCAGGTCTGCAAATCGGACAAATGGTAAGCAAACAATGGGTAGAAGGTTTCAACCAACAGATTTTCGGTGGAGACTCTACACAAACTATCAGCCGTGAGAACCTGTTGGCAGGTTTCGTTGCCGGAGTTGTCGGTAAAGGTATCATGACCAAAGAAGAGGCTCAAACTTTCATGCAGACCCAAATGGATGCAGTAAAAGCTAAAGCAATGGAAAAGAAATATGCCGACAACAAAGCTGCCGGTGAAAAATTCCTTGCAGAAAACAAAACCAAAGAAGGTGTCGTAACCACTCCAAGCGGTCTGCAATACAAGATTATCACTAAAGGTACAGGTGCAATCCCTGCTGATAGCAGCAAAGTGAAAGTAAACTACAAAGGTACATTGATTGACGGAACAGAGTTCGATAGTTCTTACAAACGTAACGAACCCGCTACGTTCCGCGCTAACCAAGTTATCAAAGGTTGGACTGAAGCCCTCACTATGATGCCGGTAGGTTCTAAGTGGGAACTTTACATCCCGCAAGACCTGGCCTACGGAGCAAGAGAAACCGGTGGTCAAATCAAACCGTTCTCTACTTTGATTTTCGAAGTAGAACTGGTAGGTATCGAAAAATAAGACAATAACACAATTAAATGATAGGGCGGTGAAGCGACAATACTTCACCGCCCTATTTTATTATCACCCTACCACTTTATCACCTCATCATCTCCTATCACTTTATCACCTTATCCCCCTATCACTTTATCGTATTATCACTTTTATTCTTTTTTTCTTTCCATTTTATAGATAAATTAAAATAAAGTCTTATATTTGCTTACTATTTGATAACAACAAGAACTTTACTTATTTACTATTATGGAAAAAATAGACAATCTTGATCGGCAGATTCTGGAAATCATTTCCCAAAATGCCCGTATTCCTTTTAAGGATGTAGCAGCTGAATGCGGTGTATCACGTGCCGCAATTCACCAACGTGTGCAGCGCTTGATTGATTTGGGCGTCATTGTTGGCTCCGGTTATCATGTAAATCCCAAGTCTTTGGGTTACAGAACTTGTACTTATGTAGGAATCAAACTGGAAAAAGGTTCTATGTATAAGGCTGTTGTTGCCGAAATGCAAAAGATCCCCGAAATTGTAGAGTGTCATTTTACCACCGGTCCGTACACTATGCTAACTAAAGTATATGCACGCGACAACGAACATCTAATGGATCTGCTGAATAATAAAATGCAGGAAATCCCCGGTGTTACTGCAACAGAAACCCTAATCTCATTGGAGCAGAGCATCAAGAAAGAAATTCCTATTTGTCCGGAAAAGTAAGATAAATAAAGTGAAAGTGATAAGATAATAGCGTGTATTATTGTGGTCGTTGTGCTATTATCTTATCACTTTTTCATCTCCTTATGCTTGACTATTTTATCACTCTATAACCTTATCATAAACATGGATTTCTTAAACGAATATCATCTGGCAGGACTTGTAATCGGTATCTGTACTTTTCTCATCATAGGCATCTTCCACCCCATAGTAGTAAAAGCAGAATATTATTGGGGAACTAAATGCTGGTGGATTTTTCTGCTATTGGGAATTGTCGGCGTCATTGCCTCCCTCTATACTGAAAACATCCTGATTGCCTCGCTTCTTGGTGTATTCGCATTCTCGTCATTTTGGACTATTAAAGAAGTCTTTGAACAGGAAGAACGTGTGAAAAAAGGTTGGTTCCCCAAAAATCCTAAACGAACATATAAATTCTAAGCAAAAGAGGTTCGCATTTTTATCTGAAAAGTTTGCATATTTCAAGAGAAAATACTACTTTTGTCCCCGCTATCCGATATAAGGATACACCGGACTTGTAGCTCAGTTGGTTAGAGCAACAGACTCATAATCTGGAGGTCCCTGGTTCAAGCCCAGGCTGGTCCAC